>Ga0307375_10000003_pt1 | contig 357578 bp, 341 predicted proteins | sample TR1MG_FD_202531 | JGI IMG/M metagenome (GOLD analysis project Ga0307375, IMG submission 202531) | Soil microbial communities from Risofladan, Vaasa, Finland - TR-1 | ecosystem: Environmental > Terrestrial > Soil > Coastal area > Acid sulfate soil | place: Finland: Risofladan, Vaasa...
CCACTTGGTCTACTACGCTCAATTTAAAAGCCAGTGTGTAATCCCGTTGACTCCTTCTTTCCCTCGATTCCATTTGACACTCCTTTCGTCATCGCAAAAAGTGTCAACTTATTTCAGGACGGGTCATGCCCAATAAAAAAGGCAGCCTGAGCTGCCTTTTTTATTGGGCGGTACGTAGGATTATTTGATAATCGCGGCCAGTTCGCCTTTGGCGTATTTTGCAGCCATTTTTTCCAGATCAACCGGTTTGATCTTGGCCGCCTGACCTGCGCTTCCGAAGGCTTCATAGCGCGCTTTACAGATCGACTGCATGGCCTTGGTGGAGGCAATCAGGAATTTACGTGGGTCAAACTCCTTCTTGTTTTCCGCCAGGAACTTGCGCACTGCGCCAGTGGATGCCATGCGCAGGTCGGTGTCGATATTGACTTTGCGCACGCCATGCTTGATGCCCTCAATGATTTCTTCCACCGGCACACCGTAGGTTTCGCCCATGTCGCCGCCGAAGTCATTGATGATTTTCAGCCATTCCTGCGGCACCGAGGAAGAGCCGTGCATCACCAGGTGCGTGTTCGGAATGCGCGCGTGGATCTCCTTGATACGGCCGATAGCGAGGATGTCGCCGGTGGGCGGACGGGTAAATTTGTATGCGCCGTGGGAAGTGCCAATAGCGATAGCCAGCGCATCCACGCCGGTTTTCTTGACGAAATCAGCGGCTTCTTCCGGATCGGTCAACAGCTGGGAATGATCCAGCACACCCTCCGCGCCTACACCGTCTTCCTCACCAGCCATGCCGGTTTCCAGCGAACCCAGACAGCCCAGTTCACCTTCCACGGAAACACCTACGGCATGCGCGATATCGACCACCTTGCGGGTGATCTCCACGTTGTATTCGTAGCTGGCCGGGGTCTTGGCATCTTCCTGCAGAGAGCCATCCATCATCACCGAAGAGAAACCATCGGTAATCGAACGGATACACACCGAGGCGCTGGCGCCGTGATCCTGGTGCATGACGATGGGGATGTGCGGGTAGGCTTCAACCGCAGCAGTGATCAGGTGGCGCAGAAAGCTGGCGCCGGCGTATTTGCGCGCGCCGGCAGAGGCCTGCATGATGACCGGGCTGCCGCATTCATCGGCGGCCTGCATAATGGCCTGGACTTGCTCCAGGTTGTTGACGTTGAACGCGGGCAGACCGTAGCCGTTTTCGGCGGCATGGTCCAGCAGTTGACGCAGGGATACAATTGCCATGATTTTCTCCTTGGTTAATAATAAATAGACTTCAAATCCTGGAATGCCTTAAGCTTTTTTGTGCTCGCCGACCGTTACAATTTTCATGGTGTTGGTGCCACCGGATTCGCCGATCGGTTCGCCGATGGTAAGCACGATCAAATCACCGTCCCGCACCGCACCGCGGCGACGCAATTCATTCTCGGCCTCGATCAGCAACTGATCGCGATCCTTGGAATCGGTCTTGAAATTTACCGGGTAGACGCCGCGATACAAGGTAACTTTTCTACGGGTTTCCACTTCTGGTGTCAAGGCGTAGATAGGCACGCCGGTGCTCATGCGCGACATCCACAGGCAGGTGTTTCCGGACTGGGTAAGTGCGGCAATGGCGCGCACATTGGGCAAGTGAGTGGCAGTAAAAATGGCAGCCATCGCTACCGACTCATCTTTCCGGTTGAAATTTTTGTCGAGACGGAACTTGTTGAAATCACGTTCGATTTCCTTTTCTGCCTCGCAGCACACGCGATCCATGGCAGCAATCGCCTCCACCGGATACATGCCTGCAGCAGTCTCGGCTGACAGCATCACCGCATCGGTACCGTCCAGCACCGCATTGGCCACATCGGAAACCTCGGCGCGCGTCGGTATCGGGCTGGAAATCATGGACTCCATCATCTGGGTGGCAGTAATAACCACCTTGTTGCGCTGTCGTGCCATGCGGATCATTCTCTTTTGCAGTGCAGGTACCGCGGCATCGCCCACTTCCACGCCGAGATCGCCACGCGCCACCATGATGGCATCGGAAGCATCGAGTATTTCTTCCAGCGCGGTAATCGCCTCGGCACGCTCAATCTTGGCTACCAGCATGCCGTGGCCGCCGGCAGCGCGCAGCAGGTTGCGCGCCAGCTGCATATCGGCAGCGGAACGCGGGAAGGAAATCGCCACATAATCGGCCTTCAGTGCAGCCGCAGTTTTGATATCTTCAATGTCTTTTTCAGTCAGCGCGGCAGCGGACAGTCCCCCGCCCTTGCGGTTGATGCCCTTGTTATTGGACAGCACGCCTCCCTGTACCACCTTGCAGATGATTTCCGCACCCTTGACTTCTTCAACCCACATTTCGATACGGCCATCGTCCAGCAATAGCGTGGCGCCGCGTTCCAGATCCTTGGGCAGATCCTTGTAGTCAAGGCCGACGCGCTCCTGATTGCCCAGTTCGCAGGTGGCGTCGAGCACAAAACGGTCGCCGGATTTCAGGGTGACCTTGCCGTCGGCAAACTTGCCGACGCGAATTTTAGGGCCTTGCAGGTCAACCAGCACGCCCACGGCACGACCGCGGGTACGCGCCAGCGAACGCACCATCTCGGCACGATCAATATGATCCTGTGCGATGCCGTGCGAAAAGTTGAGACGCACCACGTCCACGCCCGCCTCCATCATCTTGTCCAGGACTTTCGGGTCGTTGGATGAAGGGCCAAGCGTGGCGACGATTTTTGTTCTGCGTATCATGAATTTATTTACTCTGAAAAAGGCCGGCCAGGGAAACGTCAACGGGCAGGTTGTCCTGCCGCATAGCGGCGCCCGCAGCTAGCCAGACACCGTTAATGGATTATTTGCCTGCCGCGCGTTGCTCAAGGATTTCGACCGCAGGCAATTTCTTGCCCTCGAGGAATTCCAGGAAAGCACCGCCAGCGGTGGAGATGTAAGATACCTTGTCGTAGATATCATATTTTTGTATCGCTGCGATGGTGTCGCCGCCGCCCGCCAGGGTAAAGGCTTTGGTAGTGGCAATCGCTTCCGCAATTTTTTTGGTGCCGGCGCCGAACTGGTCGAATTCAAACACGCCCACGGGTCCATTCCACACCACCGTGCCGGCTTTCATGATGATATCCACCAGCTCCTGGGCGGATTGCGGGCCGATGTCGAAAATCATGTCGTCATCCGCCACCGCGCCTGCATCCTTGAGCACGGCGGGTTCATTGGCGTCGAATTTTTTGCCGCACACCACATCTACCGCGATGGGGATGGTGGCGCCACGCGCGGTCATTTTCTGCATCAAAGCCTGCGCTACGGGAACCAGATCGTCCTCGCACAGTGACTTGCCGACGTTCTTGCCGGTGGCCTTGAGGAAGGTGTTGGCAATGCCGCCACCCACAACCATCTGATCCACTTTTTCGGACAGAGCTTCCAGCACGGTCAGTTTGGTGGACACCTTGGAGCCGCCCACGATGGCAACCATCGGGCGCGCCGGGCTGAGCAGCGCCTTGGTCAGCGCTTCCAGTTCTTCGGTAAGCAGAATGCCGGCAGCCGCCACCGCGGCGAACTTGGCGACGCCATGGGTGGACGCTTCGGCACGATGGGCAGTGCCGAAGGCATCCATCACGAACACGTCGCACAATTTGGCATACTTTTGCGCGGTTTCGTCCAGATTCTTTTTCTCACCTTTGTTGAAGCGCACATTTTCCAGCAATACCAGCTCACCTTCGGCGACATCGAAGCCGCCGTCGATCCAGTCCTTCACCAGTCGCACCGGCTTGCCCAGCTTGGCACCCAGCACATCAGCTACCGGCTTGAGTGAGTTTTCTTCGGAGTACTCGCCTTCGGTTGGACGCCCAAGATGAGACGTGACCATGACTTTTGCCCCGGCTTTGAGGCAATGTTCTATCGTGCGCATGGACGCGGTGATGCGGGCGTCCGAAGTGACCTTGCCGTCTTTGACCGGTACGTTCATGTCGGCGCGAATGAAAACACGTTTGCCTTTGAGATCAAGGTCGGTAACGCGGATAACTGCCATGGTGGTTCTCCAGATGAAGTAAGGTTTAAGGACTGGGAATACCCCAGACCTTAAAGCTCACATCGTTGCATGTACAAGGGCAAGCCAATAAAACGCGGTGATGCTTGCGCCTGTCATGGCTTGCCACCTGTTTACGATTATTTCGCCACGTGTTGCACAAAGCGCAGCATGTTGCAGGTATAACCGTATTCATTGTCATACCAGGCCACGACTTTGACGAAAGTGGAATCCAGCGCAATGCCGGCTTCGGCGTCGAACACCGAAGGTGCCGAGTGGCCACGGAAATCAGTGGAAACCACTTTCTCTGTGGTGTAACCCAGCACGCCTTTGAGCGCGCCTTCGGAAGCCGCTTTCATCGCCGCGCAGATGTCAGCGTAAGTGGTTTCCTTGTTGAGTTCCACGGTCAGATCGACCACCGATACGTCGGAAGTAGGCACACGGAACGCCATGCCCGTCAGCTTGCCTTTCAGTTCGGGCAACACCACACCCACGGCCTTGGCAGCACCGGTGGACGACGGAATGATGTTTTCCAGAATACCGCGACCACCGCGCCAGTCCTTGCTGGACGGGCCGTCAACGGTTTTTTGAGTGGCAGTAGCGGCATGCACGGTGGTCATCAGGCCGCGCTTGATGCCCCAATTGTCGTTCAGCACCTTGGCGACCGGAGCCAGGCAGTTGGTGGTGCAGGAAGCGGCGGAAACAATGGCTTCGCCGGCGTATTTGGCGTGGTTCACGCCATACACAAACATCGGCGTGTCGTCTTTCGATGGCGCGGACTGCACCACTTTCTTGGCGCCTGCGTTGATGTGCGCCTGGCAGCTTTCCTTGGTCAGGAAGAAGCCGGTCGATTCGATAATGATGTCGGCACCAACCTCACCCCACTTCAGGTTGCTCGGGTCGCGCTCGGCGGTCAAACGGATTTTTTTGCCATTGACCATCAGGTTATTGCCTTCGACGGCGACATCACCGTTGAAACGGCCATGCACGGAGTCGAACTTGAGCATGTACGCGAGGTATTCCGGGTCAAGCAGATCGTTGATCGCGACCACTTCGATACCCGGAAAATCTTTGGCGATTGCACGGAACGCCATGCGGCCAATGCGGCCAAAACCGTTAATACCAACCTTAATCGTCATAATTTACAGCCTCCATTTAAAAAACCAGAATGCGTTCGTCACTGCCGTGCGCCGCGTTCGGGCGCACCTTGCGGCGTATTATTTACAGCACGCCCTTGACGGTTTTCACCACGTTTTCCACGGTGAAGCCGAAATGCTTGAACAGATCGGGTGCCGGTGCCGATTCGCCGAAGCTATTCATGCCCAGCACTGCACCGTCCAGGCCAACATACTTGTACCAGCCATCGGTGGAGCCCGCTTCAACCGCCACACGCACCACGCCCTTGGGTAGTACGCTGGCTTTATAGGCAGCATCCTGGCGCTCGAACGCGCTGGTGCACGGCATCGACACCACGCGCGCAGCGATACCTTCAGCGGCCAGTGCTTCTTGCGCTTTAACAACCAGCTCGACTTCCGAGCCGGTGGCGATCAGCACCACTTTGGGATTTGCTGCGTCTTTCAGCACATAGCCGCCCTTGGCGACATTGGCGATGGTAGCGTCGTCGCGCTGCATGAACGCCAGATTCTGGCGGCTCAGGATCAGGCTGGTGGGGCCGTCATGTTTTTCAACACCCTGACCCCAGGCGACAATGGTTTCCACCGTATCGCACGGACGCCATACGTCCATATTGGGGATCATGCGCAGGGTGGCGGTCTGCTCCACCGGCTGGTGGGTCGGGCCGTCCTCGCCCAGGCCGATGGAATCGTGGGTGAACACCCAGATCACGCGCTGCTTCATCAGCGCAGCCATGCGCAAGGCATTGCGGGCGTATTCGGAGAACATCAGGAAGGTGCCGCCGAACGGCAGCATACCGCCGTGCAGCGCCATGCCGTTCATGATGGCGGACATGCCGAACTCGCGCACGCCGTAAGATATGTAGTTGCCGGTGCTATTGCCATGGACATGGTGGCAGCCGGTCCAGTTGGTCAGATTGGAACCGGTCAGATCTGCAGAACCGCCGAGGAATTCGGGCAACGCCGGCGCCAGCGCGTTGATGGCGATTTGCGAAGCCTTGCGCGTGGCAACGGTTTCGCCCTTGGCATTGATGGCAGCAACAGCCTGGGCCAGGTGCGCATTCCAGTTGGCGGGCAAATCGCCGGCCATGCGGCGCTTGAATTCGGCCGCTTGCGCCGGGAAGGCTGCTGCGTATTCGGCGAACTTGTTGTTCCACAGCTTCTCCAGCCCCTCACCCTTGGTCCTGGCATCCCAGCCTTCATACACATCGGCAGGAATTTCAAACGCCGGGTGATCCCAGCCGATATGCTTGCGCGTATCGATAATTTCCTGCGCACCGAGCGCGGCGCCGTGCACATCGTGGGTGCCTTCCTTATTGGGAGAGCCTTTGCCAATGATGGTTTTGCAGCAAATCATGGTGGGCTTGTCGGTCACCGCCTTGGCGGCCTCAACGGCGGCCTCGACAGCGACAGCGTCGTGCCCGTCCACACCGGCGATCACGTGCCAGCCGTAAGCTTCGAAACGCTTGGGAGTATCGTCGGTAAACCAGCCTTCGACGTGACCGTCGATCGAAATGCCGTTGTCATCCCAGAACGCGATCAGCTTGCCCAGACCCCAGGTTCCGGCCAGTGCGCAGGCCTCGTGGGAGATACCCTCCATCAGGCAGCCGTCGCCGAGGAACACATAGGTGTGGTGATTGACGATCTCGTGGCCGGGCTTGTTGAATTCAGCCGCCAGCAGCTTTTCCGTCATCGCCATGCCCACTGCATTGGTGATGCCCTGGCCCAACGGACCGGTAGTGGTTTCCACACCGGGGGTGTAGCCGTATTCGGGGTGGCCCGGGGTTTTCGAATGCAGTTGGCGGAAACGCTTCAACTCATCGATCGGCAAATCGTAGCCGGTCAGATGCAGCAGCGCATACAGCAGCATCGAACCGTGGCCATTGGACAGCACGAAGCGGTCGCGGTCGGGCCAATGGGGGTTGGCCGGGTTGTGGCGCAGGTGGTGATTCCACACCACTTCGGCGATTTCCGCCATGCCCATGGGCGCGCCGGGATGGCCGGACTTGGCCTTTTCCACTGCGTCCATGGCCAGTGCCCGGATAGCATTTGCGAGATCGGTACGAGTTGCCATTGCTTCTTCCTTGGTTGATAAAAATACGTTTAATGCTGCTAAAACGCCCCCCTCTGGCTTGCTACCGGCATACCCGGAGAGGGAGCGTTCGGAATGTTTGCAACCAGCGGTTTGCCCGCGGGCTCGACAATTCAAATGCTTAAGCTGCACATCCGTGCTGCATTCACATTACAAAATGCAGCGAAAGTCCTTGATTATGGCCGAGCCGGCCAGTTTGGGCAAGCGCGGCAAGCGCCTGAATTGGTAGGGAAAGCCATGGATTTATGGCGGGAAACGCCCGATTTTTAAGGCGCTGTGCATGGTTTTTCAAATCGGTCTGACGATAATCAAAGTTTTTAATTGGTGTGTCCGGTTGGTTTATCCGCCGCGCGTATCCAGGCTTTCCATTCCGCAAACAAATCGACACCCAGCGCCGCCACCACCGGGCGCTCCCACAGGTCATCGGCCCAGAAATCGTCGCAGGCCAGGGTGCACATTTGTCCGCCTGCCTCTTCCATAATCAGGCAGCCGGCGGCGTAGTCCCAGAGTTTTTGTCCGCCATGCAAATAAACATCGAAACGTCCCGCTGCGGTGTAACACCAATCCAGCGTACTGGCGCCAAAGTTGCGTTGCGAGCTGAAGGGTGGATGTAACGCCACCTGCATCGCGATGGCATCGCTAATGCGCTTTAATTCGACGCCGGCCAGACTGTGACGCAAATCGGGCGAGCGGGTTTTGATCGGTAGCCGCTCACCATTCAAAAAAGCGCCCCGGCCTGTTTCGGCGTAAAACATCTCGTCGGCTACCGGATCGTAAATCACGCCCATGACGCTACGCCCGGCCTTCATCAATGCCACGGATACCGCGAAATACGGCACCCCATTGACGAAATTGGAGGTGCCGTCGATGGGATCGATGCACCACAATCCGTCGGCACCCGCCAGCCACTGCTGGCGCTGTTCGGCCTCCGTCATTTCCTCTCCCAGCACCGGGTACGGAGCGATGCGGGTCAGCTCGCGCACCAGCGCCATCTGGCACAGCAGGTCTGCCTCGGTACACAAACTGCCGTCAGCCTTGCGGCTGTGGGCAACTTTCAGATAGCGCGGCATCACCTCGACCTGGGCAACGCGCCTGACAACTTCAATGACGGATTGCAGCACGGTCATTCCGGCCGCCATTTGATCGAGCAACCCATGCTGGGAATTTGCTCCAGCGGCCCTTTCTGTGTCCTGGCTACTTGCGCCATGGCTTCGAACAAGTCGCGATGCACGCTCTCCGGCGCGGTTTCCTTGCGCGAAGCATCGAAGCGGCCGCGATACTGCAACTCGAAGCCGCGATTGAATCCAAAGAAATCCGGCGTACACACTGCGTCGTAAGCGCGTGCTACAGCCTGGCTTGCGTCGAAAACATAGGAAAAGGGGAAGTCGAATTCGGCAGCGGCTTTTTGCATATTGTCGAAGCTGTCTTCCGCGTAATCCGCCGGATCGTTGGACATGATGGCGATACTATTGATGCCGTAGTGGTCGCGCAGTTCGCGGCAATCGCGCACGAGACGTGGCCGGATGGCCTGCACATAGGGGCAATGGTTGCAGATGAACATCACCAGCAGGCCGTTTTCGCCCATTACCGATTGCAGGGTGTAACGCTTGCCGTCCACACCGGGCAGGTCGAAGTCCGGTGCTTTCCAGCCAAAATTACAGACGGGGGTTTGCAGGCTGACCATTTGCTTCAACTCCAATTACGATGCGATGCGCATTATCATATCACGCACCTCAGCCCCATTTTAGCCGCCATGCCACGCTTTTACCTGCCCGATACCCTTGCCCGGGATACCTTCATCGCCTTGCCGGACGCCAGCGCACACCACGCTGCACGGGTATTGCGCCTGAGCGTCGGCGACGCAGTCACCTTGTTCAACGGCCGCGGCGGCGAATGGGCGGGCCACATCCACCACATCGGCAAGCGCGCGGTGGAGGTGCATGTGGCGGCGTGGCAAGACGTGGAACGCGAAACACCGCTGCGCATCACGCTGGCGCAAGGCATCTCCAGCGGCGAGCGCATGGACTATACGCTGCAAAAGGCGGTGGAGCTGGGTGTGCATGCAATCCAGCCGGTGGCCTGCGTGCGCAGCGTGGTAAAGCTGTCCGGCGAGCGCGCTGACAAGCGTCGCAACCACTGGCAAAACCTGGTGATTGCCGCCTGCGAACAATGCGGCCGCAACCGCGTGCCGGAGGTGGCCGATATTGCGGCTTTGCCGGCCTGGCTGGCGCAGCCCGTCACGGCGCCGCTCAAACTGATGTTCGCGCCGGATGCGCAACACACCCTGCATGCCCTGCCCCGGCCCGGCGGCGACGTCACCGTGCTGGCGGGGCCGGAAGGCGGGTTTGCCGCGGATGAGTACAGCGCGGCGTTTACTGCCGGATTTATTCCGGTCCGGCTCGGGCCGCGCGTACTGCGCACCGAAACTGCTGCGCTGGCAGCCCTGAGTGCGATGCAAACCTTGTGGGGAGACCTGTAACGCGTCTGCTGAATTTGTTATACACTTCAAGCACATCCAATTCAAAATCCAATAACAGGACCGTATGCCTGACTCTCCACCCTCCGCCTTCGTCCACTGGTTCCGCGCTGCCACGCCCTATATTCACGCCTTTCGCGGCAAAACTTTTGTTATCGCGTTTGGCGGCGAAGTGCTCAGCGACGGCCAGTTCACCCGCCTGGCGCATGATCTCAACCTGCTTAATAGCCTCGGCGTGCGCCTGGTGCTGGTGCACGGCGTGCGCCCGCAGGTGGAGGAGCACCTGACCCAGCGCAACGCGGTGATCCGCTATGCCGACGGCCTGCGCGTCACCGACGATGCGGCACTGGCCTGCGTCAAGGAGGCGGTGGGTGAAGTGCGGGTGGAAATCGAGGCGCTGCTGTCGATGGGGCTGCCCAACAGCCCGATGGCCAACGCCGACATCCGCGTGGCCAGCGGCAATTTCGTCACCGCCCGGCCGCTGGGCGTGCGCGGCGGGGTCGATCTGCTGCACACCGGCGAGGTGCGCAAGATCAACGCCGCCGCCATCCGCCAGCGTCTGGAAGACAACGATATCGTGCTGCTGTCGCCACTCGGTTATTCGCCCACCGGCGAAATATTCAACCTGTCGCTGGAAGATGTGGCCACCAACGCCGCGCTGGCGCTGGGCGCGGACAAACTGATTTTTCTGATGGAAACCGAAGGCGTACATAACGCCCGGGGCGGCCTGCTGCGCGTGCTTACCGTGCCGGAGGCGGAAAAGATCGTGGCCGGCAAACGTGCCTTGCCCGAGGACGAGGGCTTTTACCTGCCTTGCGCCATCACCGCCAGCAAGCAGGGCGTCAGCCGCGTTCATCTGATCAGTCGTCACGTCGACGGCGCGCTGCTGTCGGAGCTGTTCACCCACGCCGGCATCGGCACCATGCTCACCCCGGCACGACTGGAAACCCTGCGCCCGGCCGGCATTGACGATGTCGGCGGCATCCTGCAACTGATCCATCCACTGGAAGAGGACGGCATGCTGGTGCGGCGCTCGCGCGAACGGCTGGAAATGGAAATCGAACGCTTCATCGTGCTGGAACACGACGGCATACTGATTGGTTGCGCCGCGCTCTACCCGTTTGCCGACGAGCGCGCCGGCGAGTTGGCCTGCCTGGCGGTGCATGCCGATTACCGCGGCAGCGCCCGTGGCGACGCGCTGCTGGAAGCTGCCGAGAAAAAGGCCCGCACGCTGAAACTGAAACGCCTGTTCGTCCTCACCACGCGTACCGCGCACTGGTTCATCGAGCGCGGCTTCAAGGAAGCCGATATAAGTGAGCTGCCCACCCAGAAGCAGGCCCTGTATAACTACCAGCGCCGCTCCAAAGTGTTCGTCAAACCGCTATAATCTGGCGCGATGAACCCGACGCGACGCCAGCTTTGCGCTCTGATACTGTGTTGCAGCCTGCCGCTTGGCGCCCGCGCGGCGACCACGCCGCTCGTCATCGGGCTGTTTCCCAACCTGTCACCCCGGCGTCAGTTCCATCTGTATCAACTGCTCGCCGATTATCTGCAGCAGCAACTCGAACGGCCGGTGCAGCTCTACACGGCAAAAACCCCTCGCGCCTTTGTTGAAGCCACCCAACACGGCGATTTCGATATCGTACTGACCCCACCGCATCTGGCATGGCTGGCCGAACACGAGGCCGGCTATCGACCGCTGGCCACCTACGCCAGTACCATCCGGGGTTTGCTGGCGGTCGCCGCGTCGTCCGGGCTGCACACCACCGCCGAATTGAAGGGACGCAATATCGCGATACCTGATTCCCTGGCCATCGTGACCATCCTGGGAGTAGCCTATTTACAGCAAGCCGGCCTGCACCGTGATATAGACTACCGCTTTCTGAATCGGGGCAGCCACGGCAATGCAGCCCTGGCCGTGATCAACGGCGAGGCTCCGGCAGCCATTCTGGGGGCGCTGTCATTCGGCCAATTTCCGGAAACGATGCGCAGCAAACTGCGCATCATCGGGACAACCCCTGAGGTAAAAAGCTTTTTTTTCATGGCCAACCCCCGCCTCCCGCCAACCACAGTCCGAGCGGTACAGGATGCCTTGCTGGCCTTCGGTGCCACCCCGCAGGGACACCTGTTCCTTAACCTGAGCCACTTCGGACGCATTCTCCCCGCAGACTCCCACAGTCTGGCAGAGATGGCACCCTATGGGGCAGAAACACTGCGCCTGATGAAAGAATCGCGCCCATGAATCGCCGCACTATTATTTATCCCCTATGGGTCAAACTGCTGCTGGCGGCCATCCTGGTGCAGTTCACCATGCTGGGGTTGCTGGCGCTTGTCAGCCTGCATGACACCCGGCAACACCTGCTGGAAAGCGCCGAACAGCGCGTACAGGAACTGCGCGTGCCGCTCAATGCCGCGCTCGGCACCGCGCTGTTCGAGCGCGATCTGGCTGGAACCCAGGAATTACTCGACTCGATGCACCAGGAAAAAGGCATGCGCTATCTGCTTGTGGCCGACACCCAAGGCAAGCAGCTCGCGGCGGCAGGCCTGCATAACGGCAAACTCCCCCGCCAGGACCAAAGCTTTGCCGATACGGGAAGCGATGGCGTATTCGACACTGCCATGCCCGTCACGCTGGGAGATGAGCGTTATGGCACGCTGTATTTCGGCATCTCCACTGATTTTTTAACGCGCACCGACGCCAGCATGAAGCACGAAACCCTAATCATCGGGGGGGTGGCGCTAGCGGCATCATTTGTGCTGCTGTTCGGCCTCAGTCTATGGCTGACCCGCCATCTGCGTCGGCTGGTCGAGGCCAGTCAGGCCATGGCGGCGGGCAATCTCAATATCCATCTCCCGGTCACCAGCCGTGACGAAGTGGGCCAGCTGAATCACGCCTTCAACGCCATGGCGACCAGCTTGCGCGGCCGCATCGAGGCACTGCAGCAGGCCGAATCCATCCAGCGCCGCTATCTCGCGGAAACACGCGAAGAAAAAGCCCGTCTGCTGGCGCTGCTGTCGGCAATGAACCTGGGTATCCTGTTTGTCACCATCAACAACCGGGTTGCTTATACCAACCCGGCCTTTACCCAGATCTGGATGATCCGCAACACCGAAAACCTGGCCGGACGCGAAATTGCCGATCTGCTCAACGACTCAGGCTGCGTGCTGGCGCGTCCGGACCATTTCTCGCGCCACATCATGGGGGTGATGAGCACGCACGAGAGTTCGGAGAGTCTGGAAATAGAAATGACCGACGGCCGCATGATTACCCAGCTGTCCTACCCGGTGCGCGAGCAGGATGGGCGCATCATCGGGCGCATCCTGATTTTCGAGGACGTCACGCGCGAACGCCAGACCGCCGAACAGCTGATTTATCTGGCCGAGCGCGACTCGCTCACCGGCCTCTACAACCGGCGCCGCTTTGAGGACGAACTCGGGCGCATGCTGGGCGACATCGCGCGTCACGGCAATAGCGGCAGCCTGCTGTTTTTCGACCTGGACGAATTCAAATACATCAACGATACCTTTGGCCACCGCGCTGGTGACTCGATGCTGATTCGCGTGGCAGGCGCAGTGGGTGCACTGATCCGCAGCAACGAAGTCTTCTGCCGCCTGGGTGGCGATGAATTTGCCATACTCATGCCGGATGTGAGCGAGGCGGAGGCCCACTCGCTGGCTGAACGCATCGTGCGTGCGGTGGCGCAGATTCCATTCCGTTTCGAGGGTAAGAACCTGCGCCTGACCTGCAGCCTGGGTATTGCCGCCTACCCGCAACAGGCGGACAGCGCCGAGCAACTGGTCGCCCACGCCGATGCTGCCATGTATCAGGCCAAGGAAGCGGGCAAGAATGCCTGGCGCAGTTACCGTGCCGATCTCGACACCTCGCGTGAAATGATCCAGCGCATGAGCTGGAATGAGCGCATCGGACGGGCGCTGGAAGAAGACCGCTTCATACTGCACTTTCAGGGAATTTATCACACCCAAAGCGGCGCGCTGGCACACCTGGAAGTGCTGCTGCGAATGCGTGACGAGGCTGACCCGCAACAGCTCATCATGCCTGGCCATTTCATTCCGCTGGCGGAAAAAAACGGCCAGATTTTGCAGATAGACCGCTGGGTGCTGAAGCAGAGCATTGCGCTGCTTCAGGCCAAGCCGGAGATTCCGGCACTGGCAGTGAATATTTCCGGGCGCTCGCTGGATGACCCCGGCCTGGCACATTTCATTTCCGACGAATTACTGTCCGCCAGGGTTGAACCGCGCCGCCTGATGATCGAGATTACCGAAACTTCAGCACTGTCCGACCTGCAGGACGCACAGCGTTTCATCGAGGCATTACGTCACACCGGCTGCATTATCTGCCTGGATGATTTCGGCACCGGCTTTGCGTCATTCGCCTATCTCAAGCACATCAAGGCCGACATCCTCAAGATCGACGGCCTGTTCATCCGCGACATCATCTTCGAGCGCGACAACCAGATATTCGTCAAAGCGATTGTGGACGTGGCACGCGGACTGGGCAAAACCACTATTGCCGAGTTTGTGGAAAGCCGCGAAATCTATGCAAAGCTGAAAGAAATGGGCGTGGACATGGTACAGGGCTATTACCTCGACATTCCCAGCGGCGGCCACTGGCAAACCAAACTGGCAAGCCCCAGCCGGCTGTAACCAAATACGCCCACCGCAACGCACTTCAGCAAGCCTGGCGCCACACTGGTAAAATGACGCCTGTTCCGATTTATCTTTAGGTAGCACATCTTGATCTCCACCCAGGGCCTCACCATCCAGTTCGGCGCCAAGCCGCTATTTGAAAACGTCACCGTCAAATTCGGCGATGGCAACCGCTACGGCCTGATCGGCGCCAACGGCAGCGGCAAATCCACTTTCATGAAAATTCTTGCCGGCCAGCTCGCTCCGACTTCCGGCCACGTTGCGCTGGATAGCGGCGAAAAGCTGGGCTGGCTGCGCCAGGATCAGTTTGGCTTCGAAGACCAGATCGTGCTCGATGTCGTCATGCAGGGTGACGCCGAACTGTGGGCGGTAAAGCAGGAAAAGGACACCATCTACGCCAACCCCGACGCCACCGAGGAAGACTACATGCATGCCGCCGAACTGGAAGGCAAGTTCGCCGAGCTCGACGGCTACTCGGCTGAAGCGCGTGCGGGCGAACTGCTGCTGGGCGTGGGCATTCCCACCGACAAGCACAATGGCCCGATGAAGGAAGTCGCGCCGGGCTGGAAGCTGCGCGTACTGCTGGCGCAGGCGCTGTTCGGCAACCCCGACATCCTGCTGCTGGACGAGCCCACCAACAACCTCGACATCAACACCATCCGCTGGCTGGAAAACGTGCTGGACCAGCGCACCAGCACCATGATCATCATCTCGCACGATCGCCACTTCCTGAACTCGATCTGCACCCACATGGCCGATCTGGACTACGGCAAGATCCAGCTATTCCCCGGCAATTACGACGAGTACATGACCGCTGCCGCACAAGCACGCGAAGGCCAGGCCGCAGCCAATGCGCGCGCCAAGGAAAAAGTCGCCGAGTTGCAGAGCTTTGTATCGCGCTTCTCCGCCAACGCCTCCAAGGCGCGCCAGGCCACATCGCGCGTCAAGCAGATCGACAAGCTCAAGCAGGACATGGTGGTCATCAAGCCGTCTTCACGTCAGTATCCCTACATCCGCTTCGAGCAGGAAAAACCGCTGCACCGCAATGTGGTGGAAGTGACGGATCTCGCTATCGGCTATGACGCGCCGCTGTTTTCCAAATTGAGCTTTATGGTTGAAGCGGGCCAACGCCTGGCAATTCTGGGCGAAAACGGCATGGGAAAATCCACGCTGATCAAAACCCTGGTCGGCGAACTGCCCGCCAAGGCCGGAACCATCAAATGGTCGGAGAACGCCAAAATCGCCTATTACGCCCAGGATCACGCCGCCGAGTTCGACACCGACCTCACCCTGTTCGACTGGATGCAGCAGTGGACCCAGCCCGGTGACGACGACCAGATGGTGCGTGGCGTGCTGGGCAAACTGCTGTTCTCCGGCGACGATGCGAAAAAATCGGTGCGGGTGCTGTCCGGCGGCGAGCAGGGACGCATGCTGTTCGGCAAGCTGATCATGTCGCGCGCCAACGTGCTGGTACTGGACGAACCCACCAACCACCTCGATATGGAATCCATCGAGTCGCTCAACACGGCGGTGGAACTGTTCAAGGGCACGGTGATTTTCGCCTCGCACGACCGTTCCTTCGTGTCCTCGCTGGCCAGCCGCGTGATCGAGATCACCGAGCAGGGTCCAACCGTGTACGACGGCAACTACGAGGATTACCTGGCCAGCCGCGGCGTGGCTTGATGAAGCTGGTCGTTCTCATTTCCGGGCGCGGCTCCAACCTCAAAGCCATACTGGATGCCCGGCTCCCGGCGGAGATCGCCGCCGTCATCAGCAATCGTCCCGACGCCGCCGGGCTGGATCTGGCGCGTAGCCACGGCATCCCGGCGCTGGCGCTGGATCACCGGCAGCACGCCAGCCGCGCGGATTTTGACAGTGCACTGATCGAGGCCATTGACCGTTACCAGCCCGATCTGGTGGTGCTGGCAGGCTACCTGCGCATTCTCACCGACGGTTTCGTGGCGCATTACGCAGGGCGGCTGATGAATATTCACCCGTCGCTATTGCCCAGTTTTCCCGGCCTCGATACCCACGCGCGCGCATTGGCGGAAGGCGTAAAAGTTCACGGTTGCACGGTGCATTTCGTCACCCCCACGCTGGATCATGGCCCCATCATCCTGCAGGCGGCGGTGGCGGTGCGATCCGACGATACGCCGCACACACTGGCGGCACGCGTGCTGGCCGCCGAACACCGCATCTACCCCAAGGCAATTGCCTGGTTTGCCGAGGGGCGGCTGCTGGTACAAAATGACGGCCGGGTAAACTTGCGCGACGATAGCGGGTCTGAACAGGCAATATTCATTACCGGACTACCATGATGACTCGCTATGCTGCACTGCTGCTTGCCCTGATTGCCGTGCCCGCGCTCGCCGCACCACGCCAGGTGGAGATTGATTACAACCTGTCGCATAACGGCCTCGAAGTCGGCACCGTGCACGAAACCTACACGCGCCGGGGCAACAGCTATCGCATTGACAGCCAGACCCGCGCTGCAGGTCCGCTCGCCGTACTGTTCAAGGGCGAGCTGGAGAGCATCAGCGAAGGAAAAATCACCGCACACGGCTTGCGTCCAACAAAATTCGAGCAAACCCGCAGCGACGCTCCACAGAAGAACATCAGCTCGAGCTTTGACTGGAAAACCAAACAAGTCACGCACACCAGCAAGGATCGCAGCGAGGCCGTCGCACTGCCTGCTGATGCGCAGGATCGGCTGTCGGTGCTGTATCAGTTCATGTTCGTCAGGCCGGGAGCAAAGAAACTGGATTTTGATGTCTCCACCGGCCACAGCCTGAGCCACGAGGTCTATACGCTGGTGGGCGAGGAGACCCTTGCCACGCCGGTGGGTGCGCTCAAAACCCTGCACTACCGCAACCAGCCGGAAAAGGGCGAAAAACAGATCGAGGTGTGGCTGGCACGCGACAAGCGCTACCTGCCTGCCCAAGTCCGCATCGTCGACGACGGCGCCACCGCCCTGCAAACACTCAGCCAGATCAAGATCGAATAAACCCGGCATGACTGGCGCGCGTGACCGGTTCAACGCCTTGAACACCTCGTCGCGAGTACGCGGGATTTTCCTGCTGGCGCTGGCGCTATCGATACTGGCGCACTTGCTGTTGTTGGCAGCGCCCGGCTTCCAGCTGCCTGCCGACGACAGTCAGGAAACGCTGATTCAGGCGCGTCTCGAACCGCTGCCGCTGCCCAAACCGGTTATCCAGCCCAAACCGGTTCTCAAACCCAAACCGGTCATCAAGGCCCCGCGCAAGCCGCGCGTCAAACCGGCACCTACGGCGCGACCAGTGCCCGAACCGATAGCGTCACCCACCCCCGCAACTGAAGCCGTGGCGCCTGCCGCACCACCCGACACACCGCCCGCGGCATCCCAGGAAGCACCTGCCGATGTACCCGCCAGCACGCCAGATGCCCTTGCGCCGCCGCCACTGAACGCCATGCCGGGCAAGGCCGAAATCCAGTACACCTTCTACTGGGGCACAAATGGGTTCAGGGTGGGGCGCGCCGCCTATATCTGGCAAGTGCATGGCGATCATTACGTGCTGACCAGCATTACCGAAGGCACCGGCTTGATCGCGCTGATCCAGCCGGGCAAGCTGGTGCAGATCAGCCAGGGGCATATCACCCCGCTGGGACTGGCTCCGGATGATTTCTGGATCCAGCGTGGCAAACCCACACCAGACAAAACCTCCGCCGCCCACTTCGATTACCTGCAACACACCGTCACCGTAGGCAAGATGAGTCATGCAACTACAGTGCCGCTGCTACCGGGTGCGCAGGATATCCTCAGCGTAACCTTCCAGCTGGCGATGCTGGCCCCGTTCCAGGGCGAGCAACTGCTATATGTCACTACCGGCAAGGGCCTCAAACCCTATACTGCGCATGTGGTGGGGGAAGACCTGCTGGATACGCCGCTGGGGCAGCTACGCACGCTGCACCTGGCGCGCAGCGCGGAGGCGGGTGAAGACGCGATTGATGTGTGGCTGGCGGAAGATTACAACTACCTGCCGGTGAAAATCCGCGTTGACCACAGCAAATTCGGTGTCGTCGAGCAGGTGATCAGAGGTATGAGCATCGAACACTAGCGCCCTGAGCCGGAACTGCGCAACTAGCCCAGTTGCCCCATCAGGCCGTCCACCGTTACCAATTGCCGCGCGGCAATGAGTTCACGCGCGGCGTCCACCTGATCCCAGGTATTCCACAGCAGCACACCGCGCACCTGATTGTCCTGCAAATAATAAACCACACCCTTGTTCTGATCGGCCATATCGACACAGGTCTCCAGCTGGCTCGACAACGTGCCAACCGCCTCGAAGCCGATGTCGAACAAATCGCTGAAAAACATGCTCTGATGGGTGTAAGGCTCATCCGCACCCACCATGTTGCGTCCAGCGGCACGCCCTGACGCCTGCGCGTGATCCCAGTGTTCGGTACGGATGGCCTCGCCCCATACACGATCAGGATAATTGGCAATATCGCCGGCCGCGTAGATGTCGTCGTGGCCGGTCTGCAAGCGCGCATTCACGCGCACACCGTTGTCCACTGCCAAACCCGCGCTCTGGGCCAGCGCCAGGTTCAAATCCAGCCCCACCCCGGCCAGCACCCAATCGGCCTCAATCTGCACGCCCTGCTCGGTGCGGGCAGCGATGCCGCGCTGGCATGGGCTGAACTCGGCCACGCGATCCCCCGCATACAGGCTCACGCCATGCGCCCGATAGCGCTCGACCAATACCTGGGCGAGTGACGGCGGCAGTATCCGGGCAAGCGGTGCCGCGCCGGGGAAAATCATGCTGACACCCACTCCTGGCTGGGCAGCCAGCGCGCACGCCATTTCCGCACCGATAAAACTCCCCCCGACAATCAGCACCTGCGCATCCTCGTGTGCCAGTGACCGCAACAGGTGGTAATCGGCCAATGTGCGCAGGCCGTGGATACGTCCGGCCAGCGCGGGTGGTGCGGCCAGACTGCGCGGCGTGCCGCCGGTCGCCAACAACAGCTTGCCAAAATCGATGCGCGCGCCACTGGCGGTAGTGATGTGCTTGCCATCCGCGTCGAGCGCTATCGCAGTATCGCCCACGCGCAGGGTCACGCCGAATGCCAGCCATTGCTCGGCAGTTTTGACAAAAATGTCGTCGGGATTGTCCTTGCCCAGCCATAAGCCCTTGGACAAGGGGGGACGATGATAGGGTGGGGCCGGCTCGGCACCCAGCATCAGCACGCTGCCATCCGCATCGAGCTCGCGGATTGCTTCTGCAGCCGAGGCGCCGGCCAGCCCGGCGCCGACAATCAGATACTCATGAAATTCGGACATATAACCTCCGTTTGAGAGGGCGTCCTTACATGCTAGCAGGGTATGAAAAAAACGGAACGACTTATAACTGCGCGCGGATGGTTCGCGCCAGTGCCAGCGCGGCTTCCAGCGAGGCATCCACGCAAGTGAAATGTCCCATCTTGCGCCCGGGACGGGCGGATTGTTTGCCATACAGGTGCAGCTTGGCTGCCGGGTGCTGCAGCAGTGCCGCCCAGTTGGGTTGACTGTCGCCCCACAGGTCGCCCAGCAGGTTCACCATTACCGCAGGCGTGTGTTGCGTGGTGGCGCCAATCGGCAGGTTGCACAGGGTGCGCACCTGCATCTCGAACTGGCTGGTGAGGCAGGCGTCCAGCGTGTAGTGGCCGCTGTTGTGCGGGCGCGGGGCGATTTCGTTGACGACCAGCTTGCCGCCATCCACTACGAAAAACTCCACCGCCATCACGCCGCAATAGCCGAGCTGGTCGGCCACCGCCTGCGCGGTGACGCGCGCAGTGTGCGCCAGAGCTTCATTCACCCGTGCCGGCACGATGCTGATGTCGAGAATGCCCGCTTCGTGAATGTTCTCCGACACCGGGTAGAGCGCGCATTCGCCGGCTTCATTGCGCCCCAACACCACCGACAGCTCGCACTCCAGCGCCAGCATTTTCTCCAGCACGCACACCTCGCCGCCCATCGCAGCGAAGGCAGCCTGCGCTTCGACGAGACTGGCAACGCGCGCCTGGCCTTTGCCGTCATAGCCAAAGCGCGACACCTTGAGCACGGCGGGAAAACCGACCTGTGCGCAGGCGTCGGCGATATCCGCCCGCGCTGCGACCACTGCAAACGGTGCGGTGGCAAAACCATGCGCATGCAGCCAGGTTTTTTCCGCCACCCGGTTCTGCGCAATTTCCACTGCCTCGGCGCCCGGCTTGACCGGGCAATGCAGCGCCAGGGCACGCAGGGTTTGCGCCGGGACGTTCTCGAATTCAGTGGTCACCGCCGCGCATTCGCGCCCCATGCGCGACAGCGTCACGGCGTCCTGGTAGTCGGCGCGCAGGTGCATATCCGCTACTTGTCCGGCCGGACTGAGGGGATCGGGATCAAGCACCATCACACGATAGCCCATGGTGCGGGCGGCAATCGTGAACATGCGCCCGAGTTGGCCGCCGCCCAGCATGCCCAGGGTGGCGCCGGGCAATATCATCGGGTTCATCGGTCAGGCTTCCGGCAGGCTCATGTTGAGCACGGTCGCGGACTGCTCGACGCGAAATGCTTGCAGCCGGGCAGCCAGCGCCGCGTCGCCATTGACCAGCAGGGCGACAGCGAACAGGGCGGCGTTGGCCGCCCCCGCTTCGCCAATGGCGAACGTGGCAACCGGAATACCCTTGGGCATCTGTACGATGGAGAGCAGTGAATCCATGCCCTTCAGATATTTGGAAGGCACCGGCACGCCCAGCACCGGCACAGTGGTTTTGGCAGCCAGCATCCCCGGCAGGTGCGCCGCGCCGCCGGCACCCGCGATGATGGCGCGCAGGCCGCGCGGTGCGGCGCTGGCGGCATAGTCAAACAGCAGATCCGGGGTGCGGTGGGCGGAGACGACTTTAGCTTCAAAAGCCACGCCCAGCGACTTGAGCATCAATGCGGCGTGCTGCATCACTTCCCAATCGCTGTTGCTACCCATCACGATGCCAATTTGAGGTGTATTCATTTTGATCTTTCTTTATTCGCCATCCACGCCATCTTCGCGATAAGGGAAGCAGTTCGACCCAATGCGCAATGCGTGGCGATTATGTGGCTGGCCCAGGCGTTGCCTGATCTGGATCAGGCAGGCATTTTAGCTGACTTGCCCGGGATTACGAAGCCGTGCCGCCTTTTTTGCCATTGCGTGTTGCCACCAGGCTGGCCAGCACCGAAGTCAGCAGGATGATGCCCACCACCCCCAGCGCCAGCCCGATGGGCACCTTGTACCAGTGCGCCACCAGCATCTTGGCACCGACGAATACCAGCACCAGGGCCAACCCATACTTGAGCAAGTGGAAGCGACTGGCCATGTCCGCCAGCAAAAAATACAAGGCGCGCAAACCCATGATGGCAAAAATATTCGAGGTGAACACGATGAACGGATCGGTGGTGATGGCAAAAATGGCCGGAATACTGTCCACCGCGAAAATCACATCGGAGGTTTCAATCAGGATCAGCACCAGAAACAGCGGCGTGAACCAGCGCACGCCGTCTTGCATCCAGGTGAATTTCTCGGCGTGATAGTCGCGGGTAATGCGCAGATGGCCGCGCATCCATTTGAGCGCCGGGTTACCTTCCAGACTGGGTTCCTGATCAGCAAACACCAGCATCTTGAAGCCGGTCACCAGCAGAAACAGTCCGAACACATAAAGTATCCAGTGGAACTGCGCCACCAGCCACGCACCCAGCAGGATCATGATCGCGCGCAGCACGATCGCCCCCAGCACCCCGTACAACAGCACCCGGCGCTGGTATTCAGCCGGCACCGCGAAATAGCTGAATATCATCAGGAACACGAAGATGTTGTCCACCGACAGGGATTTTTCGATCAGGTAGCCAGTGATGAATTCCAGCGCCTTGGTATTAGCCACTTCGCGCCCGGCGCTGCCGTCCAGATACCACCACATCAAACCGGCGAAGGCGAACGACAGCGTCACCCACAACAACGACCAGCCCAACGCTTCCTTGACGCTCACCTTGTGGGCATGACGCCCGCCCAGCGCGAACATGTCCAGTGCCAGCATGGCGATGACAAACACCACAAACCCCGCCCACATGTCCGGGGTGGCAAAAGATTCAATACCGTTCATGAAGCACTTTCTTCAGATTAAAATCGCTACTGGCTGCCCTGGCTGATGACGCGGCTGTCCTCCAGCCATTCGCGCCACACCGCCAGCGCCACCGCCAATATCAATGGCCCCATGAACAGGCCAATCAGACCAAACGCGGCAACCCCGCCCAGCACGCCGAACATCACCAGCACGAAGGGGATGCGCGTGGCGCCGCTGATAACCATGGGGCGGATCAGGTTGTCCACCCAGCTCACCACCAGTGCACCCCACAGAAACAGCCCGATCGCCTCGGCGTGATGGCCGTTGAGGTAGAGCCACACCGACAGGCTGCCCCAGACAAACGGTGTGCCGAACGGGATCAGCGCGATGGTAGCCGTGAATGCCGCCATCGCCAGCGGCGAATTGACGCCCGCCACCCAATAACCGAGCCCGGCCAGTGCGCCCTGTGCCAGCGCGGTCAGGACGATACCGTAGAGCACGGCACGCGTGGTATTGCCCACTGCATCAAAATAGCCGTGAATACGCGGCCCAATCATGTCTGCCAGCACCTGGCGCAGCTGGCCGAGCGCACGCTCGCCATCGCGATACAGGAAAAACAGCGTGAGCAGCGCAAACGCAAGCTTGATCAGGTTGCGCCCCACCCCACCCAGCAGGGCAACTGCCTCGCCGCGAAAACTTGCCAGCAGTTGCTGCAGCTGTGCGTTGATCCCGCCCGGTGCGGCGCTGGCACGCGCCAGCCAGTCCTGCAACTCCGGCCCAACCCAGGGCAGTCCGGCCATCCAGTCAGGCAGCCGGAGATCACCGCGCGCCAGCCGATCCACGACGAGATGCACGCCGCCCATGAATTCGCCCTGCAGCAACACGACAACGCCGAGCACAGGGACGATCAGCACGGCAGCGACCAGCATGGTCATGATCAGGGCAGCGAGATTGAAACGATTGCCCAGACGCCGGCACAGCCGGACATAGCCCGGCCAGCTGATATAGGCGAGGATGGCGGCCCACGCCACCGAGGCGAGGAAGGGGCTGAGCACGATATATACTGCCGCCACCAGCCCGGCCAGAAACACGCCAAGCATGATCCGGCGCGCGAAGGCATTGCCGCTCAGCTCACGCATGGCAGCGCGCCCAGTAAGGCATCACACGCCGGCGCGCAACGCAGCAATACGCTCTTCCAGCGGCGGATGGGTCATGAACAGGCGCTTCAGGCCGCTGCCCACGCTGCCGGCAATCCCGAATGCGGCCATTTTTTCCGGCAACGGCGCGGCGTGCACCCGATTCAGGCGCTCCAGCGCGGCAATCATGTTCGGCCGCCCTGCCAGGGTTGCACCGCCGCGATCGGCGCGAAATTCGCGCTGGCGCGAGAACCACATCACGATGATGGAAGCGAGTATGCCCAGCACCAGTTCGGCGATGATCATGGTGACGAAAAACGCCGGTCCGGTTCCGCGCTCGGTCTTGAACACCACCTTGTCCACCGTATGTCCAATCACGCGCGACAGGAACATGACGAACGTATTCACCACCCCTTGAATCAGCGCCAGCGTCACCATGTCGCCGTTGGCAACGTGGGAAATCTCATGCCCCAGCACCGCCTCCGCTTCTTCCCTGGTCATGGATTGCAGCAGCCCGGTGGAAACCGCCACCAGCGCGCTGTTTTTATTCATGCCGGTGGCAAATGCGTTCACTTCGGGCGAATCGTAAATCGCCACTTCGGGCATGCCGATGCCGGTCTGCTGGGCTTGTCGGCGCACCGTGCCCACCAGCCAGATTTCGGCGGGCGTGCGCGGATTCTCAATGACTACTGCACCCACCGAGCGCTTGGCCGTCCACTTGGAAATCGCCAGCGAAATGAACGATCCGCCCATGCCGAAGACGGCGGCGAACACCAGCAGCGAACCCAGATTCAGTCCTTGCGCAGTGAGATAGGGCTCTACACCCAGCACGCGCAGGGTGATGGACAACACCAGCACAATGGCGAGGTTGGTGGCGAGAAATAAAAATATGCGTTTCATGTCAACTCCTTGAAGTTAAACCGACTCAGCCACCGGCACCGTGTTTTTTCGAACCACCCAGGCGATCGGTCACTGCGAACATCACCCCGGTTACCACAAAGGTCAGGTGGATACCCACCTTCCACGCCATCTGTTCGTTGGTGTAAGCGCCCGCTGCCATAAACGCCTTGAGCAATTCAATCCCCGAAATGGCAATGATAGACCCGATCAATTTCATTTTCAGATCAGCGAAATCCACGTGCCCCATCCAGTCCGGACGATCTTCATGGTTACCCACATTGATCTTGGACACGAAATTTTCGTAGCCGGCAAAAATGATGATGATCAGCAAGTTGGCGACCAGAACCAGATCGACCAGCGACAACACCCCCACCACCACGCTGCCTTCGCCACGCGTCACCATCGGAATCAGGTGCATGAACTCGATGCCGAAGTACCACACCAACATCACAATTGCAGCGACCAGGCCCAGGTACAGCGGCGCCAGCAACCAGCGGCTGGTGAAGATCAGCGTTTCAAGGAAGTGTTCAATGGCTTTCATTTGTGCCGCACCAAAATGATATGCAATCAATCATCGCTGTTCATGAAGCCCAGCAACTGCATCAGGCTGGTGAACAGGTTGAATATCGTCACAAACAAACCGACCGTAGCCATGATGTAGTTGGTTTCGCCGCCATGGATGATGTTGCTGGTTTCGTACAGAATCATGCCCGACATCAACAGCACGAAAATCGCCGACACCGCGAGCGACAAAGCCGGCAGTTCGAAAAACACCGCAGCCAGGCTGGCGACGATGCCGACGATCATGCCCACCATCAGGAAACCGCCCATGTAGCTGAAGTTTTTGCGCGTGGTCAGGGCATAACCGGATAGCCCAAGAAAAATCGCGGCAGTCAGTCCCATCGCCATCGCTACTGTTTGGCCGCCGTTGGGCAGGCCGAGGTAATGGCTGACGATGGGGCCCAATGTGTAGCCCATGAAGCCGGTCAGCGCAAACACAAAACCCAGTCCAGCTGCGCTATCGCGGAATTTGCTGGTCAGGAACAGCAGGCCGAAATACCCCACCAGCGTAACGACAATTCCGGGGTGAGGCAGCTTCAGCGCCATGCTAGCCATGGCAGTCAATGCCGCGAACAGCAACGTGGCGGACAACAGCATGTACGTGTTGCGAATGACCTTGTTGGTCGACAGCGCGCTAATTTCAGCGCCCTGCCCCACGGGGATAGAATTCATTGAGCGTAGAGGATTCATGTTTGGTGCTCCTGGCGGATAAACGACTCCTGAATTCTATACGCTCTCAGAATCATTATTATTCGAATATACTTTAATGATCATTCGAAATATTGGAGCAATCATGAGCGCGCTGAATTACAAACATCTGCATTATTTCTGGGTCGTCGCCAAAGCCGGCGGAGTGGGCAAGGCCGCTGAGCGACTGAATCTCACCCCGCAATCAATCAGCGGCCAGCTGGGTGTGCTCGAAGAGGCGCTTGCCACACAATTATTTCGTCGCGTCGGCCGCACGCTGGAACTGACCGAAGCCGGGCGCATGGTGCTCGGCTACGCCGAAGAAATATTTGTGCTTGGTGAGGAGTTGCAGGAGGCGTTGCGCCAGCAACCCGCCAGTCGCAGCATGCAATTTCGCGTCGGGATTGCCGATATGGTGGCCAAGTCGGTGGCATATCAGTTGCTGGAACCGGCCATGCGCATCGAGGAAAAGCCGCGCTTGCAATGCCGCGAAGGGCGTCTCGACAGCCTGCTTGGGGAACTCGCGGTGCACCGGCTCGATCTGGTGATTGCCGACCGCCCCATGCCGACCAAATTAAACGTGCGGGGATTCAGTCACTTGCTTGGAGAGTGCGGGCTCACTTTTCTGGCGGCGCCGTCGCTGGCGGCGACCCATGCGGGCCATTTTCCGCAGTTACTCGATACCGCACCGCTGTTGCTGCCTGGCGAAGATGCCGCCGTGCGCCCGAAACTGATGCGCTGGCTCGATGAACTGCGCATTCGCCCACGTATCGTCGGTGAATTTGACGACAGCGCCCTGCTCAACGCCTTTGGTAAAGAAGGCGCCGGGATTTACGCCGTGCCCAGCACCATTGCCGAGTTGATCCAGGCACAGACGGGGAGCGTGCGGCTGGGCCAAACCGACCAGGTGACCGAGCAGTTTTACGCCATCTCCACCGAACGCCGCCTGACTCACCCTGCGGTGCTGGCCATCAGCACGGCAGCGCGGCAGGAGATGTTCAGTGTCCCGAATTAACGCGTAAGCCCGGCATAGAGGATGGGCAGCTTCTCCGGCAGGCGCTCGACGTGATCCACCACCATATAGTTGCGCGCGCCGAAGATGCGCGACACGTACTGGTCGGCACGCGGATCGAGGCTCATGCAATAGGTCGTCACACCGTACTTGGCGACTTCCTCCACCGCCTTCTTGGCATCGAAGCGCAGATATTGCGGGTCGCGCACGTCGACGTCGGCGGGCTCGCCGTCGGTAATCACCAGCAGCAGTTTTTTGGATGAGTGCTGCTGCTTCAGGTAATGTCCGGCATGGCGGATGGCCGCACCCATGCGCGTGGAAAGCTGCCCGGTCATGCCCGCCAGTTTGCCCTTGGGAACTTCGTTATAAGGCTGGTCGAAATCCTTGTAGCGGTAGTATTCCACGTCGTGCCGGCCATCCGAGCAGAAACCGTGAATGGCGAACGGGTCACCGATCTTGTTGATGGCATCGGCCAGCAACACCGTGGCCTGACGCGTCAAGTCCAGCACCGAGAAATCCTGCCCGGCAACCTTGTCGTTGGTGGATTCGGATAAATCCAGCAGCACCATCACCGAAATATCGCGCACCTTGCGCACCGAGCGCATCATGATGCGCGGGTCGGGCTGGTTGCCCATGCGCATATCGATCATCGCAGCAATGGCCGCGTTAATGTCCACTTCATCACCGTCCTCCAGCTTGCGGATGCGCTGCACGCCTTGCGGCTGCATCGCGTCGAGCAGGAATTTCATGCGCTGGATTTCGCGTCTGTACTGCGCGGCAATGTCATCGATGATTTGCATGTCGCCGGCCTTGGCGCGTTTTTCCATCACCGTGGCCCAGCTCGGCCGCTCCAGCTGAATCTGGTAGTCCCATTCCGAATAATGATAGGGCGCGGAAACCGGTTCCTTGCCCTCCATCTCGTTGTAGGACTTGCCCATATCTTCGTACGGATACAGCTCGCTGCCCAATACCCAGATTTCCTGAGCATCGTCGCCCGCCAGTTCGCAGTCAATCTCGTTGACGAACTCCATCAGGCTGACATTCTTGCGCACCTGCTGGATGGTGTCATAACCGGCTCCCGCCGCCTTGTCGAAATCGAATTCCACGAATTCCCAGAAATAACGGTTGTCATCGCGGTACGGTGCCGTCAGCAGATCGGTGCGCGGCTGGTACGGGATGCGCAGCAGGCTCAGTTCGTGCGCCAGTGCCACACCGATATCCCAGGACAGCTGGTTATCGGCGAGCCTGTCCTGCCCGGCGGCGAATAACACACGTGCCTGGCTGATGACGGGATGGTCGTCCTGATACGTCGCATCCGCGAGTGCGCGTGCGATGCGGTTGAGGTAGTCGCCAAAGGTTTTCGACTGCGCCGGCGTCGCCGTGTGCAGGTGCGCCCACAGCTGCCCCATGCCGGGGAAAGCATGGGTGGCGAGGCGCTCCACGCGTGCGTCTTCGATGACGGAAATGACCGCCATCTGCATCGGGTTCAGGCTCTCCGCCGAGATCGGTACGGTCGTGTAAACAATATGCGCCGCACAGTGCGCGGCGGTGGCACGGTACAGTTCCAGGCCGGGAATCCGCATTGTCTCGCTGCCATCATCTGCGCGCACCACAAAGTCGTCGAACGCATCCGGCAGATGCATCAGGTAATCCTCGATATAAGGGCGGTAGCCCTCGCGTTTTTCGAAGTCGCCCGAAGTCGGGCGCATGAAAAAGTCCCGCCCCCACAGCGCGCGCAAATACATGTTGATGCGGCGCTGCACGTCCACGAACAGCGTGCCCTTGCGTTCCTGTTGCAGGATGGCTTTGGATTCCAGCGTCTGCAGGCCGAAATATTTGATCTGCTCTTCGTAATTGGTGCGGTGCGCCTGTGCGCCCCAGGTCGCCCAGCGCCGCAAACCGCCGAGGGTAAGTTGCCCGAACAGGGTATCGAGATTTTCCAGCATGGGCTTGACCCCGCGCGGCGCGCTGGCGAGGAGCACGTTAAGCAGCTGCAAATACTTGCCGAACAACTCGGCGTCGCCCAGACGCTCGGCAGCGGTGGGCGCCGTTGCCAGCACCAGCTCGATCACCGTGCCGCTGGTTTTGGACGCCATCATCATGGCACTGTGCACCAGTTCGGGAACCACGTCCTCCCCTACCACGCGCGCGATGGCCGGGGCATTCTGGATATAGGTAGCCACCAGATCGCAACCGCGCCCCAGACCGCGCAACGATTTGGCGCCCTGCAGATAGTGCTCAAGACCCGCCGGGCTGAACACGCGCGCTGCGTCATGCCAGGCTGATTGCAATATCAGACGCGAACTCTCCGAGAGCTCGCCGAGTATGTCTTCGTAGTCTTCCAGATTGATGGACATGGCTTATTTCCTCTCGATTGCCGCAGAGGTCAAAGAGAAATTCCTGGTTCGGCCGTGCGAATCCTCGTCCGCCTGCCGAATTGTCCTGGCTATTCTCTGCGTCCCCTATGATCTCTGTGGCTAAATTGCTTTTAGACGCGCACCTTCAAAAGAACGTGCTGACCGCAGCGTCCAGCGCATCGCGCATGTCGGGATCGTCGGTAATCGGCCGCACCAGCGCCATGCGGCAGGCAGCGGTCGGCTCGACATTCTTGGCGATGAGGCTGCCCGCGTAGATCAGCATGCGCGTCGAGATACCTTCATCCAGGCCGTGGCCCTTCAGGTTGCGCGCGCGTTCGGCAATCGACACCAGCTTGCCCGCCACCTCGGCGCTGACGCCGGTTTCGTGGCTGACAATCTCGGTTTCGATGGCGTGATCCGGGTAGTTGAAGTCGAGTGCGCCAAAGCGTTGTTTGGTGGACTGCTTCAGATCTTTCATCAGCGACTGATAGCCAGGGTTGTAGGAAATCACCAGTTGAAAATCCGGGTGCGCATGGATCAGTTCGCCTTTTTTCTCCAGCGGCAGCACGCGACGGTTGTCGGTCAGCGGGTGGATCACCACCGTGGTATCCTGACGCGCTTCCACGACTTCGTCCAGATAGCAGATCGCGCCATGGCGCGCGGCAATGGCAAGTGGGCCGTCTTGCCAGCGCGTGCCGTTGGCGTCGAGCAGGAAACGCCCGACCAGATCGGAAGCGGTCATGTCTTCGTTACACGCCACGGTAATCAGCGGCTTGTTGAGTTTCCACGCCATGTATTCAACAAAACGGGTCTTGCCGCAGCCGGTCGGACCTTTCAACATCATCGGCATGCGTACCGAGTAGGCGGCTTCATACAGCGCCACTTCGTCGGACACGCCACGGTAATAGGGTTCTTTTTCGATGCGGTACTGCGCGATCTGGTCACTCATATCGAACTCCATGCTTGAAAAAATGATTCATTGGACAGGATCAACAGGATTTTTCAGGCTCGATGCTGCGCCCTGCCGATCCTGAAAAATCGTGTAAATCCTGTATTGCGACCTGTTTTTATACCTGCAAGAAAAAGCCCCCGCAGCCTCTCGGCAGCGGGGGCTTCGCTACGGTTGCCCGCGCCGCGACTTAAACAGTCTTGCCGCGATAGATCACCATGGACGCGCCTTGTGACTGATTGAAATTGTTATAACCAATCAAACGCACATGGTTGTCCGGGTTGGCTTTGTGGCAGGCTTCAGCTTCGGCCAGCACTTTATCCACATCGGTTTCGCCGAACATCGGCAGCTTCCACATATACCAGTACGAATCCATCAGGTACTGCGGCTCGATGTGCTCAATCGCCGGGTTCCAGCCTTTGGATACCAGATATTCCACCTGCTTCTTGATGTCCTCTTTCGACATTGCAGGCAGATAGGAAAAAGTTTCGAATTTCCGGCTGGCGGGGTCGCTCAGACGGGAGTTGTAGTCCAATACTTCACTCATTGCATCACTCCTGAATTGGGTTGGCATGCCGGAGCACTTTGCCCCGGCAAACGGTCACGCTTACTTGTGGGCGACGTCCAGCTTGTCCACAGTGTCGAACTCGAACTTGATCTCTTTCCATGTTTCCATGGCGATCCTCAGTTCCGGGCTGTTCACGGCGGCCTTGGTAAGGATTTCCTTGCCTTCTTTTTCGATGGCAACACCCTGGTTGCGCGCTTCCACGCAGGCTTCCAGCGCGACGCGGTTGGCAGCAGCGCCAGCGGCGTTGCCCCATGGGTGGCCCAGCGTACCGCCACCGAATTGCAGCACCGAGTCATCACCGAAGATGTTCACCAGCGCGGGCATATGCCACACGTGGATGCCGCCGCTTGCTACCGGCATCACGCCAGGCATCGAACCCCAGTCCTGGTCAAAGAACAGGCCGCGTGAACGGTCTTCCTTGATGAAATCGTCACGCATGGTGTCGATCCAGCCCAGCGTGGCTTCGCGGTCGCCTTCCAGCTTGCCGACGACGGTGCCGGAGTGCAGGTGATCACCACCCGACAGACGCAGCACCTTGGTCAGCACGCGGAAGTGAATACCGTGGTGCGGGTTGCGATCCAGTACGGCGTGCATGGCGCGGTGAATGTGCAACAGCATGCCGTTTTTACGGCACCAGTTGGCCAAGCCAGTATTGGCCGTCAAACCACCGGTCAGGTAGTCGTGCATGATGATCGGTGCGCCGATTTCCTTGGCGAACTCGGCACGCTCGTACATCATTTCAGGCGTTGGAGCCGTGACGTTCAGGTAGTGGCCTTTGCGCTCGCCGGTTTCACGTTGCGCTTTCAGCGTGGCTTCCTGCACGAATTCGAAGCGATCACGCCAACGCATGAACGGCTGGCTGTTGACGTTTTCGTCGTCCTTGGTAAAGTCCAGACCACCGCGCAGGCACTCGTACACGGCACGGCCATAGTTCTTGGCGGACAGACCCAGCTTGGGCTTGATGGTGCAGCCCAGCAGCGGACGGCCATACTTGTTCATCTTGTCGCGCTCAACCTGGATGCCTTGAGGTGGGCCACCGCAGGTTTTCACGTAAGCGATCGGGAAGCGCACGTCTTCCAGACGCAGGGCGCGCAGCGCCTTGAAGCCGAACACGTTGCCGACCAGCGAGGTCAGCACGTTGACGACGGAGCCTTCTTCGAACAGGTCGATCGGGTAAGCAACGAATGCGTAGAAGCAGGTGTCGTCGCCGGGCACGTCTTCGATGCGGTAGGCGCGGCCCTTGTAGTAGTCCAGGTCGGTCAGCAGGTCGGTCCACACCGTGGTCCAGGTGCCGGTCGAGGACTCGGCAGCCACCGCAGCAGCGACTTCTTCACGGTCTACACCAGCTTGCGGGGTGATCTTGAAGCAGGCCAGCAGGTCGGTATCCAGCGGCGTGTATTCGGGCATCCAGTAAGTCTGCCGATATTCTTTCACACCGGCGTTATAAGTTTTTACAGCCATGATTTCCTCCAGCAAAGGGATCGGTTTTTCGTGTCATGCCCCAGCGGCAACAGCACGATGGGATGCATCATGCAGGAGTTAAATCATCAATAACAGTCGATTTTTTCTATTTATACGATAGACTTTTATCTATCGATAAATGATCCGGTACGAATCCCATGCGCCACCACACCACCTTCCGCCAGCTGGAAATCTTCGAGGCCATCGCCCGCCTGGGCAGCTTCACCCGCGCCTCCGAAGAGCTGTTTCTCACCCAGCCCACGGTTTCCATGCAGATGAAAAAACTGGCGGAGACGGTGGGGGTACCGCTGGTGGAACAGGTCGGCAAGAAAATTCACCTGACCCCGGACGGCCAGCAGCTGGCGCAGGCCACCCGCGAAATCTTCAGCATCATGGATCGCTACACCATGTCGGTGGCGGAACGGCAGGGGCTGAAGCAGGGGCAGCTACGCCTGATGGCGATCACCACCGCCTCCTATTTCGCCCCGCGCCTGCTGGGCGAATTTGCCAAGCTGTATCCGGGCATCGACGTCAGCCTGCGCGTCACCAACAAGGAACAGGTGCTGGCCAGCATCGCCGACAATCTGGACGACCTGTATTTTCTCGGCCAGCCGCCGGAAGACATCGACGTCATCTCCACCCCCATCATGGACAATCCCATCGTGGTGCTGGCCGCACCGGACCACCCGCTGGCGCACAAGAAGCAAATCACGCTGGAACGCCTGGCGCAGGAACCATGGTTGATGCGCGAAAAAGGCTCGGGTACGCGCAACGCCATCGAACGGCGCTTTGCCGAACAGGGAATCAACATCCGCCCGCGCCTGGAACTGGGCAGCAACGAGGCCATCAAGCAGGCCATCCTTGCCGGTCTGGGCATCTCGGCCTTATCCCGCCACACGCTCACGCTGAATCAACCCGGCCAGTTTGCCGTGCTCGACGTGCAGGGCTTTCCCATCCTGCGCCACTGGTACGCCGTCTATCCGGCCGGCCGGCAGCTCTCCGTGGTGGCGCGGGCGTTTCTCGACTACCTGCTCGGACGAGGGGATGCCGCGCCGGCTGCGGCGGGCAAAAGGAAATAGCGAACGGGAGTACAAGGCAGTGGAACAAAGGGACGTCGGCCGGCAGCCACGCCCAAGCCATCACCGCTAAATTCCTGGCTTGACAACATGATGTTACCAAGCTGCAGGAACGCAAAAAACTCTAATTATCAATGTGCTAGAGGAAGCGACCCGACCTCTTGTTCATAACTATCACACGTTCACGATACGCGAACATCAAAACAACTTGAACAATCTGATCCTGGAACAACGACTCAGACCCGATGTAAATGGTGATATCGAAGTGCTGGAAGCATTCTGGGACGTGGGCGAAGAAGCGGCTTGGCAAGGAGGATATCCCAATGACACCGTTCCTCCCTTACTTGCCTATGCCGACCTCATGGCAACCACTAACAGCAGGAATCCCGAAACTGCACGGATGATATATGACCGTTACCTGGCCAACACTGAAAATCAGGCCTGACAAGCCTGTTGAGGCTACGCAGCCAGGGTCGTGCCTGCGTGGTTACGCCTTGTCTGGAATGAACTTCAGTGCAACACCATTGTTGCAGTAGCGCAGCCCGGTGGGCTTCGGGCCGTCATGGAACACGTGGCCATGGTGGCCGCCGCAGCGTGCGCAGTGGTATTCGGTGCGCGGCACCAGCAGTGTGTGGTCGATCCTGGTTTCCACGTGGCCGGGCAGCACGTCATAGAAGCTGGGCCAGCCGGTGCCGCTGTCGTATTTGAATCGGGACGGGAACAGCGGCAGGTCGCAGGCCACGCACAGGTACAGCCCGTCGCGCGTTTCATGGTCGAGCGGGCTGCTGAAGGGTGGCTCGGTGCCGTCCTCGCGCAGGATGTAGTACTGCTCTGGGGTGAGCAGCTTTTTCCACTCGGCGTTGCTGCGGACGAGTTTTTCGATGCGCTCCGCGGCCATGGCCTGCCCAGGCAGGGCGATTAACAGGGGTACGGAGGCACTTGCCGCCGCCAGTTTGAGAATGTGCGTCTGTCCATAATTGCTTGCCTCATTGAGTCCCTGGTTCATTTGGTGACATACAGGGATGGATACTCCCGTTTCAGATTGGCGATCTTCGGCAGGTCGTTGATGACGATGTACGGCTGGTTCGGATGACGGTCCAGATAATGCTGGTGGTAGGCCTCGGCATTGTAGAACGCCTTCAGGGGCACGACCTGGGTGACGATGGGGCGCGGGTATACATGGGCCTTCTGCAGCTGGGCGATGTAGTCGTCGGCCACCCGCTTCTGGTCCGGGTTGGCGTAGAAGATCACCGACCGGTATTGGGTGCCGGTGTCCGGCCCCTGCCGGTTCAGTTCGGTCGGGTCGTGCGCGACTGCAAAGAACACCTTCAGCAGCTGTCCGTAGCTGATGCGCGCGGGGTCGTAGAAAATCTGCACCGATTCGGCATGGCCGGTGCGGCCGGTGCTCACCTGCGGATAGGTGCCCGTTTCCGCCGCACCGTCTGAGTAGCCCGACACCACCCGGGTGACGCCCTTGACGTGCTCGAACACGCCCTCCACGCCCCAGAAACATCCGCCGGCCAGAACGGCCGTCTGGACGCCGGCCGCCCTGGCAAGCGGGATGTCGACGGCAGGATCGGGCAAGGGCGTGGCGACAGAAGCGGCAGAACACCCCGCCAGCGCGATGCCCAGGATCGGTGCGACGACTGCAGAAAAAAATCGATTCATGATGCGTACTCCTTTGCTTTGATTCGGCAGAACCAAAGCCTAAATGGAATCCGGAAGGCCTGCTGCGTGGCGGTCGCTGGCCGCGCGAACCTCGCATGCGGCAGACCGGTCCGGCGATTTACTGCTTCATCCCGTCCTTGCCCATGCCGTGTTTGGACTTGTATTTTTTTGACATCGCGTCCTTGGACATGGTTTCTTTGCCCATGCCGTCCTTCTGCATGCTGTTTTTGGCTATCTGTACGAGCGCCTTCCAGTTTGCCGTGCTCGACGTGCAGGGCTTTCCCATCCTGCGCCACTGGTACGCCGTCTATCCGGCCGGCCGGCAGCTCTCCGTGGTGGCGCGGGCGTTTCTCGACTACCTGCTCGGACGCCACGACACCACACCCACCGTACCTGACAAGCGCTAGCAGAACCCCACCGCACCGACTTCCTGATTTCCCATATTGAATTCAGTCAAGCCCATTCTGTTCTAATGAAAATTTCACTGCGATCAGCCTCCTGTCTTATACGCTCGCAGCACCGCATAAGGAAACGCCTTGAATAGTCGTGCGAGTGCTAGCCCACGCCCTTCTCCCAACAGCTGCGTGCTGATAGTTTCGTCGGTCAGTATGTTGGCCCACTTCTCGTACACGCACTCCGGCGGCAGCTCGACCCAAGTATCGCCCCACACTGCGTTGCCGATCGGAAACCGACCCTTTTCTCCTATCAACCCACCAAGCAGCCGCGGCACCATGACCAACATGCTTTCGTCTCCGTAATGCCGGGTGAAGGCGCATACCTGCTCCGCACGCTCACCATGCACCTTCAGTGGCAGATAATCCCCATCCCGCAATAGCGGTTCGAACTCGCGCCGGAATGCCAGCGTCTTCCAGGTCAGATAGAGCTTGATCCGGCCATCCGGCAAACTCTCCATCAAGTGCTGCGCACACGCGGCTGCACCCACATCGGCGTACACGGCCTTGATCGCTCGCAGGGCTGCATGCCGCGCCCCGTAGTCGACCGCACGTCGATTGTCTGGATCCACCAGACTGAAGTCCCATATTTCGTTTCCCTGATAGATGTCCGGCACCCCCGGTGAAGTGAGTTTGAGCAACAGCTGCGACAGGCTGTTGAAGGCACCCGCGTTCGCAATCCGCTCCTGGAACGGTAGAAAATCGCGCAGGAACAGATTGCCAGGCTCGGGCGACAGCAGCGCGCGTACGAAATCGCGCGTCGCCTCCTCGTAATCGGTATTCGGATCAACCCACGAACTGCGCACCTTGGCCTCGCGCCCGGCCTTGAGCATGTAAGCCTCGACGCGCTGTGTCAGCTCGGCCAAGCCCTCCGCGCCCAACGCCTCGAACGGCCATATCCCCAGCAAAGTCTGATACAGCAGATACTCGTCATTACGGCTGGGCGCGCTGCGCTCCGTTCCCGGTTTTCTGCACTTGTTATGGTTGAGTTTGCTCCAGCGGGTTAGGGCGTTGCGCCACTCGTCCGGTATTTCAGAAAGCACGTTGAGTCGCGCCCGCACGTCCTCCGAGCGCTTGCTGTCGTGGGTAGAAGTGGTCAGCATGGCGTGCGGCCAGCGGCGGGCTCGTTCCAGATTCTCGTGGTGAAAGGCCGCCAGCGTCACGCCAAAGCGGTGCGGATCACCGCCCACTTCGTTAAGAGAGACCAGTCGGTTGTACTGGTAGAAGGTGGTGTCTTCAACCGCCTTGGCCATCACCGGGCTGCTGTACTGCTGGAACTTCATCGCGAAGGCACACACCGCCTGCCGGTAATCGTCGTCGCGTCCCTGCCCATGGCGCGCCAGCAATACCTCGCGCACGAAATCGAAAATGCTGGTGTCTGCCGCCTGGCTGCGCTTCTTCGCCACTCCCGCCGCCCATTCCACGTAGCGGACGTCGTCCGGCGAGGTTTCGCAGTCTGCCACATAGGTGCGGTAGACCGGAAAGCTGGCAACGATTTCGGCCAGCGCGCCGCGCAAGCTGTTGAAGGTGAAGTCGCAGGTGCGTCGGTCCCCTTTGGCCAGCCGCGTCAGCTGGCTCGCCAGCACTTGCAGCTCGCCCGCCAGCGCGGTCTCCATGATCAGATGCTTGTTGGCCCTCAGCATTTCGCCGAGGTCCGGGCGCGCGCGGATGAAGCTCTGGTAGATGTGGGTGAAATACTCTTCACTGCCGCCGTCGACAAACAGGCCACAGCAAGCCGCTGCAAAGTCGTAGCCGGTGGTGCCGTGGATCGGCCATGACTGCGGCAGATGCTCGTGGGCGGCAAGAATCTTCTCTACCACCAGATAAAGCGGCCGTTCGTTTTCTTCTGCCGTTTTGGGCGCAAGCGCCGCCGCCATCGCCTGCAGGCGCCCGAAATATTCCTGCGGGTCATACAGACCATCCGGATGGTCGATGCGCAGCCCGTTCACGTAGCCACGCGCCAGCAACTCGCGCACCAGGCGGTGCGTGGCCTCGAACACCTCCGGGTTGTCCATGCGCAGCGCCGCCAGATCGTTGATGTCGAAGAAACGGCGATAGTTGATTTCGTCCGCCGCCACGCGCCAGAACGCCAGACGATAGGCCTGGGCCTGCAGCAGTTCATGTATCAGGTCGAAGTTCGCCGCGCCGGTCGCGACGCCGTTGAATTCCGCCACGTTTTCCTGAACGAACTGCGCGATGTCGGCGCTGCCCGCATACAGCGAGGCCAGGTGGCGCTTGTGTACTTCCTTGTCGCGGGCGCGCTCGGCCACCCCTTCCGGCGTCACGCTGTCGCGCGCCGGCAGATGTCCGAAGGCCGTGGCCAGCGACTGGAATTCCAGCAGCACCGCATTCTCCGCGTCCAATCGCGCCAGCAGGCGCTCAAAATCGTAACCCAGGATGCGCGGGTACTCGCGCGGGTCCACCGGGAAGCGGTGCTCGAAATAGAACACGCTGAAGGACCCCTCCGCGGCGTCGAAGGCGAGCCTCAGTTCGCCGTTTTCCAACACCGCGCCGTAGTGGTCGCCCAGCACCGGCAGCAGCACGCGTCCCGGCAGATCCCCGACGATGGGGTACCAGTCGATGTCGAAGTAGCCAGCAAAGCGGGAAGCCGGTCCATTCTCCAGCACATCCAGCCACCAGTCATTGTCGGCGCCCATGATGCTCATGTGGTTGGCCACCACGTCCATGATCTGCCCCATGCCGCGACGCTTGAGTTCTGCCACGAACTGCTCGAAGTCCTCGGCGCTGGCAATCTCCGGATTGAGGCTGCTATGGTCGGTAATGTCGTAGCCGTGGCGGCTGCCGGGGCGCGCCCTCAGAAGCGGTGACAGGTAGCAATGGCTGATACCCAGCTCGTCCAGGTAGGGCAGCAGATCCGTCGCCTGCCTCAGATTGAAATCGCGATGCAATTGCAGGCGGTAAGTCGCGCGCGGAATCCACAGGCGCATGCTCTCCGCCGCCCCGCCGCCGGCGGGGCCGGGCACATGCGGCACCGGCCGCTCCTGGCGCAGCACTTGCAGGATACCCTGCAGATAGGCACTGCCGTGCCACTCCTCCAGATTGAGCGGTATTTTGAGCCGCCAGCAAGGGTAATCCGGCTCCGTGGTGCCCGGCAGGTTGGGCTGCTCACGCACGCCGAAGCCGTCTTCCATCTGCACCATCAGCAGCTTTGATGGCGCCTGTGCCAGGTAGTTGTACACCGCAGCCGCCAGTTCCGCCGTCATTTCGGAGAAGCCTATCGGATGCAAGCCGCTGCCGGCTGGAAGTACGCCTTCGCTCTCCAGCGCCACCAGCAACTGCGCGCGATCCTCTGCGCGCATGACCACCTGCTGATTCCGCACATCGTCGCCCGGAAACAGGTGCAGCCGGTCGCGCAGGTCGATGTCCAGCCCCTGCCAGAAGCCCGCGAGGGTCGGCAGATCGTGGGTGGTTACAGCAACCGCGGCATTCACCGGATAGGCCTGCGGCGGCTTCAGTCGGCCGTCGTCCTCGCGCTCGAAGTACAGCAGCCGTGTCGACAGCACGCCCAGCGGCGCGAGCGCGGCGCGCACCTCGTCCGGCACCGTGCCGAGATCCTCGCCTACCACCAGGCAGCGGTTGCGCTGGCTTTCCAGCGCGAGGATGCCGAGCAGGTCGTCGAACGGATAGGCGACGTAGGCGCCCTCGGTCGCCGGCAACCCGCGCGCCACCCAGAACAGGCGGCGCAACCCCATCACGTGGTCGATGCGCAGCGCACCGGATTCGCGCATGCCGGCGCGCAGCAGTTCGATGAAAGGTCCATAGGCCGCATCAGTCAGCTGGTATGGAATCCATGGCGGCAGACCCCAGTTCTGCCCCATGCGGCCGATCTCATCCGGCGGGGCGCCCGCGCTCGCATTCAGGGCATACAGTTCACGCCGCATCCAGGTATCTGCGCCGCCTTCCGCCACACCAATCGCCAAATCGAACATGACCCCGATGCCGAGACCCAGTTCCCAGGAACGCGTGCCGGCTGCGGCAAGCTGGCCGGCCGTCTGCCATTGCAGGTACTCGAAAAATTCCACCCGCTCAAGATACTCGTCGCAGAACGCCGCCACCTCCGGCGCGCGCGGGTCGCGGTAGGCTGCCGGCCATGCCGGCCAGCCCCACACCTCACTGTCACGTGCACGGAAGTGTTCCTGCAGCGTCTCGAACAACGCCTGTTTGCGCAGGCTTTCGCCATGCTCAGCCTGAAAGGCGTGGAACCCCTGCGCCCGGTTGCTGTTGCGGTCCAGGTGGTGGCTGCGGAAATGCGCATACAAGCGCTCAAGGACTTGCGATTTCACTTCCGCCACGCCGCGGTAGTCCACCTGCTCCGCGGCACGAAGCGCACGCAGCCGCGCCTGAAACTGCGGCGCATGCACCATCGCACGGGCCTCCTCGCATTCGGCAAAATCGGCGATGGCCTCCACGTCCAGGTAGAGCGTGTTGAAATAGGTACGGCTGGATGGGCTGTATGGGCTCGCATGCTCCGGCACATCAGGAAACAGCGCATGCACGGGGTTCAGCAGCACCGTGCTCGCTCCAGCCTCGCCGCAGAATTCGAGCATGTGGCGCAGATCGCTTAAGTCGCCGATCCCCCAATTGCGCTCGGAGCGGATGCCGTAAAGCTGGGCAGCGAAGCCCCACACCCGCCCGTCGCCCTGGATCGCGGGCGGCACGTAGCAAGAGGCGGGCGCAACGATGAGCGGCATCTCGCTCACGGGACCATGCCCGTCGGCGCGTTCGAGAGAGAAACGGTGATAGCCGGGCTCTACCGTGAAGTCCAGCGCCAGCACGCGGCGCACGAAATCCTGTTCGTCGAGTTGGCAGCGCCCTGCATCTTCCAATGCAGCCGGCGAAACCTCCCCCCGGTCCTCGGCACCTGACTCGCGGCGCAGACACCAGCGATAGTTCCATTTCTCCTCACTCACCGGCAAGGAAATGACGATGCGATACGGCCGCGCCGTCTCACGCACTACCTGCACTGGCGGCAGCGGGTGCTCCCAGTTGCGGCGTTCGAAGCCGTGCAGCGCCGCAGCGATTTGTTCGTCGTTTTCGACCGCCAGCCCCATGGCGGCGAGCAGGGCGCGCTTAATCGCATCGGAGGTGTGATGGACATTGCCCCAGATATCACTGTACTGGGGCAGCACACCGCACAGGCTGCATAACTGATCTAGCAGGTCGCTCATGTCTCTCCTCTCTTATCATCGAGCGTCCACACTACCGACCACGGCTCCAGTAAACCATTGCCCGCCGCGACCGAGGTGGCAAACAGGCTTTCCCCCGGCGGCGCGACTGCGCTCAGCCTGTCTGCGGAAAGATTCGCCAGCAGCCACAACGTCGAACCGTCACCCAGGCGCCACCGAACCCGCAAGCCACGCGGCACCAGCACTTCGAAATGCGCTGCGTGCCCACCCATGCCGCGCAGGCGAGGCAGGATGACTTCCCGGCGCAGCTCCAGCAGTTTCCGGTAATAGGCCAGCCAACCGGCCCGCATCACGTCGTTGAGCGAGCCCCAATCGAGTCTGGAATCGAGAAAGGACTGTTCCAGGTTGGGGTCCGGAATCGCTGCCTGTATCACCGGATCGGCGAAGCGCGCGAACTTGCCGAACTCGCGCCGTCGGCCCTGCGTTACCGCATCGCGCAAATCGCCACCGAAGTCGCAGAAGAATCGGAACGGTGCAGCCGCGGCGAATTCCTCTCCCATGAACAGCATCGGAATGCCCGGCGCCAGCAGATAGACAGCTGCAGCCGCGCGCACCGCCGGCTCCGGCGCGAGTTGGGTAATACGCTCGCCGAATGCACGGTTGCCCACCTGGTCATGGCACTGCAGGAAGGACACGAAGGCCTGCGGCGGCAGATGCGCACTTTTCTCGCCGCGCGGGATCAGACCGCGATAGATCGACACTTCGCCCTGGTAGGCAAAGCCTTCCGTCAAGCAGCGCCCGAGGTGGGGGATCGGCGCATCCGCATAATCGGCGTAGTAGCCATCCGCCTCGCCGGTGCAGAGGACATGCAGCGCATGGTGCATGTCATCGTTCCACTGGGCGGTGTAATGCCCCGAATCGAGATAACGCGCCTCGTTGGCGTCATTTTCCAGGATCAGATGCACCAGGCGTTCCGGACCAATGCTTGTATGCACGCATTCGGCCAGCTCAGTAAGAATGTGCTGGCCGGAGTCGTCGACAATCGCATGCACTGCATCCAGGCGCAGGCCGTCGAAGTGATATTCCTGCAGCCAGTACAACGCATTGTGAATGAAGAATTCGCGCACCGTGCGGCTGCCCGGGCCATCGAAATTGATCGCCGCCCCCCAGAGCGTATGGTGGCGCTCGGTGAAGAACGTCTTCGCATAGACGTGCAGGTAGTTCCCCTCCGGCCCGAAGTGGTTGTACACCACGTCCAGCAGCATCATCAGGCCCTTCGCGTGCGCAGCCTGCACCAGGGCCTTCAGTTCCTCCGGTCGGCCGTAGCGGCTGTCCGGCGCAAACGGCAGCACACCGTCGTAACCCCAGTTGCGTGCCCCGGGGAAATCCGCCACCGGCATCAGTTCGATGGCGGTAATGCCCAGTTCCACCAGATAATCCAACCGTTCCATCGCCCCGGCGAACGTCCCTTGCGGCGAGAACGTGCCCACGTGCAGTTCATACACCACCGCCTCCTCCCAGCGCCGCCCGCGCCATGCCGCGTCCTGCCAATGGAACGCCGCGGGGTCGATGACCTCGCTTGCGCCATGGACATCGTCCGGGTTGTAACGCGATGCCGGGTCCGGCACACGCAGGCCGTCCTTCATCTCGAAGCGGTAGCGCGTCCCGGCAATAGCATCGGAAACGATCAACTCGAACCATCCGTCGCCGCCGTGGCCCATCGGCAGCGACGGTTCGTGCCGCACATTCTCAAGGCACAGCATCACCCGTTCGCAGCCGGGCGCCCAAAGGCGGAAACGCACGCCACGCGGCGTGACCTGCGCCCCGAAGGGCATGTCGTGTCGTCGTGTCAGCATGCCCGTTCCCATTTTCAGCGTTTCGCCACCATGATCAGGCATCGCATGGTGGCGCCGACAGTGGCCGAATGCAGCGCGAGGGCGCTGCCTGCATGGAATATCGCCTTCTCTGCCAGGAACAACGTCATCAGCGCTTCTGCCCCTGCGGCATCGGCCGGGTGCGATGGGTGCCCGGTCATGGCCTTGCGGTAACTCTTGAAGAACGCCTTGTGCGCCAGCAGTTCCCAATCGTCGACATGGCGCTGCAGCGCTGCAGCTACCTCAGCCGAATCACCCGCCACATGGTCCAGTGCCGCCGCGCCTGCCTCCGCGAAGGAGAGCAGCATGCCCGCCACGTCGCGCAGCGGGGAGTGCTTGCGGCGACGCTCCTCCCAGGGGCGGCCGGGTTCGCCGCCGTAGTTGGTGATCAGAAAATCATTGCTCGCCAGCCACACCTGGCCGAGATGGTAGTCGCCGTGGTAGCGCGTTTTCATGCCGTGTGGACGCATCGATGCCGCGCGCATGATGCGGCGGTACAGGCGCGGCCGCATACTCAGCAGGTCGCTGCCGACCAGTTGGGCGGCATCGGGAAGTCGCGGCAATTCCATTTCGAGCAATTCGAACATCGCCTCCATCTCGTGCCGCACCTGGTCGACCCAATCAGCGATGTTTTCCGCGCTGACCGGCTCACTGCCGAAGGCCCCCGCTGCATCGGGCAATGCCAGCGCCCGATGAAATTCCGCCGTGCGCAGACCCAGGGTTTTCATCAACCCCATATAAACGATATGCCGCGTATCCGGCGGGCGCTCTGGGCTGGCGCGGCAGGCGTCCAGAAAACGCTCCAGATAATCCACCGTGTAGGCCCAGGCACTGCCCTGGTTCTCCGCATAGCGCTCGAGGATGGCAAAAGTGGACGAAGGTCCATCGTCACCCGAATACTCCACCGTACCTGCGAGTTGGGGCATATGCGTGAACTTCGCCGTCTCGGTGAGAAAACGCGACACTTCCAGTTCCGGGTGTACGCCGGCGAGCAGCCAGCGGAAGCCCTTCAACACCAGTTGATCACCCAGGTTCACCAGCAGTCGCCCGCGTTCGGACACGGTACGCATCACCGTCGCCGACCCGGGCAAACAGGGAATGCCGGGGAAGGCGCTGGTGGTCTGGAACTGCAATCGCCGGCTGTCGAATTCCAGCGTCGAACCACGCTCCATGCCCGATATCAACGCACAGCAAAAAGCATCGTCCCAGAAGGCATCGAACAGCACGCCCATGCGGGCACGCCGTCTAACCTTGGCCAGTGTGCCTTGCAGCAGCGCGCTCGCATGCGCATCGCCTTCGTCTTCCCAAGCCAGTGCTAGCGGGGTTGCGTATTGATGCACCTCACCGTTGCTGAGTGTGACCGCGACCGTCGTCAGCAGCCAATTGCCGGCGTCCATGGACCACTCGCGCATCTCGCCGATCTCGAATTTCTCCACCTGCGCGTCTTTATGCACGAACCAGGCTTGGGAACGCAAGAAGCGCGGAATGATCTGCCGCTCGAGCTGGTCACGCGCACGACGCACCATCAACTGATTCACGACCTCGCCGTTCTCGCCGCGCCCGAACAGGGTGCGCCACCCGGTCTCCACCAGCACCAGCACGGGCAGATCCGGCGACAGCGGGCGTTCCTCATGCCAGGACGGCGCTTCCACGTCCGCCGCCAGACGGAAGGCATAGAAACCATGGCCGCTAAGGGTGAGCAGATAGGGCAGGGCGCCTATGGGCGGGAATTTGCTGCGGCCCATCAATTCCACCGGTACCCGGCCATGGAACGGACTCAGGTCCAGCTCTACCGGTTGTGGCGCCCGCGACAGATTGGCCACGCAGAGTATCGTTTCATCCTCATGTTCGCGCAGATAGGCAAGAATCTTGCGGTTGCCGGGACGCAGAAAGCGCAGCGTGCCGCGACCGAAGGCGCGTTGTGCCTTGCGCATGGCGATCGTCCGCCGCATCCAGTTGAGCAGAGACGACGGATTGCGGTGCTGCGACTCGACGTTGACGGCACCGAAGCCATATACCGGATCAGCGATGGGCGGCAGAAACAGATGCTGTGGATCGGCCGTGGAAAACCCGCCGTTCGCCCCCCCGCTCCACTGCATGGGCGTGCGCACGCCATTACGGTCGCCCAGCTGGATGTTGTCGCCCATGCCGATCTCATCGCCGTAGTAGAGAATCGGCGAACCCGGCATGGTCATCAGCAGCAGGTGCATCAGTTCGATGCGGTGACGGTCGTTGTCCAGCAGCGGCGCGAGCCGGCGGCGGATGCCGAGATTGAGGCGCGCCTGCGGGTCGCTGGCATAGGTCTGGTAGAGATAGTCGCGCTCGCGGTCGGTCACCATCTCCAGGGTCAGCTCGTCGTGGTTGCGCAGGAATACCGCCCACTGGCAGATGTCCGGAATGTCCGGCGTCTGCTCCATGATCTCCACGATCGGATGACGGTCCTCCTGCGCGATCGCCATGTACATGCGCGGCATCAGCGGGAAGTGGTAAGCCATGTGGCACTCGTCGCCGTCGCCGAAATACTCGCGCACGTCCTCCGGCCACTGGTTCGCTTCCGCAAGGAACATGCGGTTGGTGTAGTGGCGATCCAGCTCGGCGCGCATCTGCTTGATCACCGCATGCGTTTCCGGCAGGTTTTCGTTGCTGGTGCCCTCGCGCACGCACAGATACGGCACCGCATCCAGGCGCATGCCGTCCACTCCGGCATCGAACCAGAAACGCATCGCGTGCATCATCGCCTTGAACACATGCGGATTGCCGTAGTTAAGGTCCGGCTGGTGCGAGAAAAAGCGGTGCCAGTAAAAAGCCTGCGCGACCTCGTCCCAGGCCCAGTTGGACTTTTCCGTATCGGAAAAAATGATGCGCGTCTCACTGAATTTGGTATCGGTATCGCTCCATACGTAGTAGTCGCGCTTGACAGAGCCCGGCGGTGAGCGACGCGCGGCCTGAAACCACGGATGCTGATCCGACGTATGGTTGACCACCAGCTCGGTGATCACGCGCAAACCGCGATGATGGGCTTCATCAATAAACCTGCGGAAGTCCGCTATCCCGCCGAAGCTCGGATGGACTTTGCGATAATCGGAAATATCGTAGCCGTCGTCGCGCCCAGGAGACGGATAGAACGGCAGCAGCCACAGCGTATTGACCCCCAGCTCCTGCAGGTAATCGAGCTTGGCGGTCAGTCCGGAGAAATCGCCCGTGCCATCCCCGTTGCCGTCGAAGAAGGCCTTGACGTGCAACTCATAAATGACTGCATCCTTGTACCACAGCGTATCTTGTTGTTGTTCCATAGGCGCTTTCGTCCCGAACTGGGATGCGAGACATCCACTCTCGATGCTGCACCGATACCCTACAAATTTTAAGGATAGATGTTATTGCTCGTCGTGCTTAAGCTTTAAACGGCCCTTCTTAGCCAGTCTAGCCAGCAACATGCGCTGTGTTCGCCAGGCAATCGAAATGATGCCGGGGAAAATGGAATTCATGCCGACGCCATGATTGAGTTGAAAATTTTTTCAGGATATCAACTCGGCGGATCAGGGAAAATTGCACCAGAACATCACATACGCATGAACTGGCTCAAACCATTTTTGGATATCCGCTGACCCTGGGCGGGGCCGATCTTTTAAATCGGCGTATCAATTTACATCCAGCGGGACACGACAGAGAAGCGGCATTCAATCATTCTTGACCGCATGGTTTTACTCCGTGAATCGCAAACTCAATCCCCTGTTATTTCGTCAACGCCATGAACAATTGCGGCAGCCGTTCCGGCAGCCGTTCGATGTGGTCGATGACGGTAAACTGGCGGCCGAAGATGTCGCCGACGTATTCGTCGGCCTTGGGGTCGAGGCTGATGCAGTAGGGGAAGATGCCCTGCCGGTCGAGTTCCTTGACGGCCTGGCGGGCGTCCTCGATCAGCAGGCGTTCGTCGTGGGCATCCACGTCGGACGGCATGCCGTCGGTGAGGATGAGCATGAGTTTCTTGTCGGCTGGCCGCGCGGCGAGATAATGCGCGGCGTGGCGCATCGCCGCGCCCATGCGGGTGGAGTACCCTGCTTCCATCGCTGCCAGGCGCGCTTTCACGTCGTCGTTGAAGTGTTCGCCGTAGCCCTTGATGTGCAGGTAGCGCACGTCGTGGCGGGTGTTGGAGTGGAAGCCGGCGATGGCGAACGGGTCACCCAGCTTCTCGATCGCCCACGCCAGCAGCGACACTGCCTCCTGGCTCAGTTCGAGGATGGTCTGGTCGGAGCCTGCGGCTTTTTCGTTCAACGATTCCGATAAATCGAGCAGCAGCATGACGGCGATATCGCGGCCACTGGTCTTATGGCTCATGTTGATGCGCGGGTCGGGCGTGGCGCCGCCCTTGAAGTCGATCAGCGAACGGATCGCGACGTCGAGGTCGAGCTCGCTGCCCTCTTCCTGGTAGCGGATGCGCACCTTGTCCTGCGGCTTCAGCAGGTCGAGCATCTTCTTCAGCTGCTTGGCGAGCGCGCTGTGCTTTTGCAGCAAGCGGTCAATGTCGGCGGCGTTGCCGCTGGCGTGCAGCGCTTCGTACACGCTAACCCAGTCGGGGCGGTAGGTCTGGCTGCTGTAGTCCCACTCGTGGTAATGGCGCGGCGGCAGGCCGTGGATTTCCTGATCCGGCTCGATCTTGCGCTTCTCGTCGAAGGCTTCTTCCTCGTCGCCCGCCTCGATGAATTTCCACAGCTGGCGGTTGTCGTCGCGGTAATCCACCACTGTATCGTCGAAGTGGACCTTGGCGAACTGATCGCTCTGGCGGCGGGTCTTGGCGACGTAGGAAAGCGCCAGCGCGGCGATCTCCTGGGTGCTGGATTCTCCCTGCGCCATGACGTCGTGGAAGCGCGCAACGAAGTCGTTGAGGTCGGCATCGGCGTAGCCGTGATCCGGGTCGAGCAGCGCACGTGACAGCATCGCCATGCGGTGGCGCAGGCAGGAGGTGGTTTCCGGATCGCAAGCGCCTTCCACCGGCCTGGGGTGCAGCGCGAGGAACAGGCGGCGCAGGCCGGGGTATTCGCGGATCAGCAGCGTCTCGATGCGGCAGTCCTCGAAGAACTCGACCGCCATGCGCTGGAACGGGCTCCAGTTGTCGGCGACCTGCGCCTCTGACCAGCGGCGGTGGCCGATGATGTGGGCGAGCACCGCGCGGTAGCGGTCGAGGCCGGAGACGTCGCCCGCATCGTCGTACACGTCCGGCAAACGGATGCCGAGCTTGTCGTAATACGGAATCGGCTTGCGGATTTCGTCGAACGCGGTCGAGTAAGGCACCAGATGGTCGCTGTCCTGCCACAGGCCACGCAGATACAGATCCAGCTTGCGCTCCACGTCCACCAATAAGGTGCCGTGGCGTTCGCGCTGCAGCACGGCGCGGCTGTCGGCCGATTGCAGGCTGAAGTAATCCTTCTGCCGCTCGGGGTGGGTACGGTAGTTGCGGATGCCGTATTCCACCCAGTTTTTCAGGCCGGCGAGCGTGAGCTGGCTGAGCAGGTTCGGCGCCTGGGCGAAGAATTCCGGCAGACCCGGGCTGGGAAAGGTGGTGTGATGGCCGTGGATGGAGCCAGTGGTGCGCTCCATAAAGTTCAAGGTGATGTCGAGGTAATGCTGCAACTGCTCCTGCGATAGCAGCCGTTTGGACACCGGCGCCAGCGTCTGCAGGAAAGGGGTAATGGCGCGGCCGTTGGGCGATTTCTGCATGCGCTGGATCAGCGCCATCACCGCCGGCAACGCGGATTCGCCGACTGCCTTCGCAGTGGATGGCCACGCTTCCATGAACGCCAGCATCGGCTCGACGCCGCGCCCCAGCTTGCCGATGACGCGCGCGGCTTCGAGGTAGGCATCGAGCCCCTCGCGCGTGAGCACCGCCAGCGCCTCGGCCATGCAGTCCTCGAACACTTCCTCGACCTGCGGGAAACGGGTGTCGAGTTGCTTCCAGTAGGCAGCCATCAGCGGGTGCTGATATTCGGTTTCCGTGGTCACGTTCGAGTCTTAGGCAAACGTCGCGTCGATGGCATGATCCAGCGTTTCGCGGATGTCGGCGTCATCGGTGATCGGACGCACCATGGCCATGCGGCAGGCGTCGCGCGGTTCCACGCCGTCCTTGATGAGCGTCGCCGCATACACCAGCAGACGCGTGGAGATGCCCTCGTCCAGCCCGTGCCCTTTTAGATTACGGGCCACACCGCCGATCTTCACCAGCTTCGCGACCACCGCTGCGTCCATGCCGGTTTCCTTCGCCACGATCCGGGTTTCCAGTTCGGCATCGGGATAGTCGAAATCGAAGGCGGTGAAGCGCTGCTTGGTGGACTGCTTCAGATCCTTCATCAGTGTCTGGTAGCCGGGGTTGTAGGAAATCACCAGCTGGAAATCGGGATGGGCATGGATCAGCTCGCCCTTCTTGTCCAGTGGCAGGGTACGGCGGTGGTCGGTGAGCGGGTGGATCACCACGGTGGTGTCCTGGCGTGCCTCGACGATTTCATCGAGGTAGCAGATGGCACCGATGCGCGCGGCGGTGGTGAGCGGGCCGTCCAGCCAGCGGGTGCCGTTGGCTTCCAGCAGATAGCGCCCCACCAGGTCGCTGGCGGTCATGTCCTCGTTGCAGGCCACGGTAATCAGCGGCTTGTTCAGCTTCCACGCCATGTATTCGACGAAGCGAGATTTGCCGCAGCCGGTGGGGCCTTTCACCATCACCGGCAGGCGGTTGCGGTAGGCGGCCTCGTACAGCGCGACTTCGTTCTTCTGCTGCTGGTAGAAGGGTTCCTGCTCAACCTTGTACTGGTCTTTATCGATCATTTTCATTCCTCGTTGCGGAAGAAAAACGCCCCCAGCGAACCGGAGGCGTTTCTTGCAGCTCAGTGCACAACCTGATTATTTATGCACGCCCAGCTTTTCACGCCAGCCGGGATACAGCTTGTCGGCGTCGCCAGGGAAGGATTCGAACGCACGCGCGAATTCCTTGTGGCTCTTGGCGAATTCGATCGGGTCGGCACCGGCCTTCCAGCACTCGTAGGACTGACGCAGGGAGATCGCGCCGGCCGCAGGGCTGTCGATGTGGCCGTAAGCGCCGCCGCCAGAGGTATTGATGACGTTGCCGTGCCCCAGATTCTCGAAGAAACCGGGCAGGCGCAGCGCGTTCATGCCGCCGGAGATGATCGGGGTGGTGGGCTTCATGCCGTACCATTTCTGGAAGTAGACCGGGCCCTGGCACTCGTCGCGCTCGATCATGTAGGCGATGATCTTGTCGGAGGTTTCGCCTTCCATCTTGCCGTAGCCCATGGTGCCGACGTGGATGCCGGAAGCTCCCTGCAGACGGGAAATCTTGGCCAGCACAAACGCCGTATAGCCACGTTTGGCGGAGGGCGAGGTGATCATGCCGTGACCGGCGCGGTGGTAGTGCAGGTACTGGTTGGGATACTGACGGCGAGCGGTGGTAATCATGCCGGGGCCGCCGACGAAACCGTCGACCAGGAATGCGACCTTGTCGGCATCCGGTCCGAATGTTTCGAGAATGAAGTCGGCGCGGGCGCACATTTCGTAGTGATCGTCAGCGGTGATGTTTGCTGAAAACAATTTCGCCTGGCCAGTTTCGTCCTGGGCGCGTTTCATCGCATCAGCGACCAAGGGAATAACCTTCTTGGCCGGGCAGAATACCTGGTTACCCTGTGGCTCGTCGTTCTTGATGAAGTCGCCACCCAGCCAGAACTGGTAGGCGGCAGCTGCGAACGGCTCGGGACGCAGACCCAGTTTGGGCTTGATGATGGTGCCGGCGATGTAACCGCCGTCCTTGATCGGGCGACCGAGGATGCGCCACATGTCGCTGATGTCCTTGGATGGGCCGTCGAACAGCTGGATGGCGCGCTCGGGCATGTAGAAGTCATGGATCTTGGCGTGCTCGATGTCGCCCATGCCCTGGTTGTTGCCGATCACCAGCGTCAGGAAGGACACGATCATCATGCGACCGTCGGTCATGTTACGGTCGAACAGTTCCAGGGGATACGCAATGCGCATGTCTTCGGTGGCTTCGTCGATGTAATACACCAGCGCGTCGACACCCTTGGTGAAGTCGTCGGTGGTGGAAACTTCGACGTTGGTACCGGTCGAGGACTCGGCGGCAAAGTGAGCGGCGGCTTCCAGATAGCCGTGGCCGGACTTCGGTTTCATCTTGTAGGCGACGAGGATGTGCTTGCCACCCTTGATCAGGTCTTCCTCTTTCAGGCTGAGGTCGGAATAACGTGCGGATTGATCCATGCTTGGCTCCTGCGGTAAATAAACAAAGCTTCGGGAGCAAAGCCCCTGAAAGCAACTGGGGTTGACTATACGCACGGGCTTATATAAATAATATTAAATTGTTATGATAATAACCATATCAATTACCTTATATATCATGCGCCGTCTTACCCTCCGCCAATTCAAGGTATTTGAAGCTGTCGCCCGCCACCTTTCCTTTTCCAGGGCGGCAGCGGAGCTGCACCTGAGCCAGCCCGCCGTCTCCATGCAGATCAAAGGGCTGGAAGCTATCGTGGGCCAACCGCTCACCGAGCAACTGGGGAAAAAAATCTATCTCACCGAGGCCGGACGAGAAGTGCTTCACACCAGCCAGAACATCGCGGCGCAACTGAATGACCTGCAGACCAATCTGGAGCAACTCCGCGGCATGGACAGCGGTCGCCTCAACCTTGCCGTCACCTCTACCGTGAACGCCGTCGCCACGGACATCCTTGCCCGCTTTCGGGGAAGGCATCCCAAGCTGTCGATTCACCTGGACGTGTCCAACCGCGAGTCGGTACTGAGCCAGCTTGCAGCCAACAGCATCGATCTGGCCATCATGGGGCAGGTACCCGAAGGCCTGGGGCTTGAAGCCATCCGCTTCATGGACAACCCGCTGGTGGTCATCGCGCCGCCCGGCCATCCGCTCACCCACAAAAAACGGATTTCAGTCAACGAGCTGGCCACCGAGTCTTTTCTGGTACGCGAAGCCGGATCCGGCACGCGCGGCGCGATGGAACGCTTCTTCGCCGCCAAAGGGCTGGAAATCCGCACCAGCATGGAAATGAGCAGCAACGAGGCGATCAAACAGGCGGTACAGGCCGGGCTGGGTTTAGGCATCCTCTCGCAGCAGACGCTGGAGATGGAACTGGCGCTGCAGCGTCTTGCCGTGCTTGCGGTCGAAGGCTTTCCCATCATGCGGCACTGGTATCTCGTGCACCGCGCCGACAAACGGCTCTCGCCCGTGGCGCAGGCATTCAAGCAATTCGTGCTGGATGAGGGAAAGGCAGCGGTGACGGGGTGAAGCTGCAAAACTATCCGGCTTGTCCGGTATTGGCTATCAGCGCCATGCCCTGCCGATAATGCTGACAGGCGGCCTCGGGCTGGCCCATTTGTTCCAGGAGTTGCGCGAGCGCAAAACAGGTTTCGGAAGCGGGTGCAATCGCCAGACTGGCTTCAAAAAAACTTTGCGCCTTGCCCCATAGCGACTGACGCGCGCACAACTTTCCCAGGCTCAGCAGCAATGCCGCATCACGCGGGTGTTCGGGCAGCCATTTTTCCGCGCGCTCGATCTGGCGCAGCGTATCCGTCCCATCAATCTCGCCATACTCGCGCGCCAGGGTTTCATCCCATTGCTGCGCCAGACTTTGCTCGATGATTTCGATGGCCGTTCCGGTTTCGCCGCGCCCGGCAAATGCGCTGGCCGCCCCATGCGCAAGGCGTGGCCGGGTTTTCTCGGTGACGGGGATTTTTTGCCAGGCGGCAGTCAGTGCGGCCGCGCTGTTGGCCGCCAACTTGAGGTTTTCCAGGTGCGCATTCAGACGCAACTGTTCTGCCATGACGGGTTCCAGCGCCTGGCGTTTCTCCAGTGCGGCTGCAAGTTCCAGTACCCGGTCCCAGTTTTTCAGCATTTGCTGCGCGCGCAATTCCAGCTTTTGCAGGCCGGCATGCCTGGGATCGAGTGCGGCGGCCTGCTTGAGACGCATCAAAGCCGCTTCGGCACGGCGTTCGTCCAACAGGCAGTCGGTCTCGGTCACCAGCCGCGCCATAGCCTGGTCAGGCGCCAGCTGTTCAGCCTGCGCCAGATAGCCATCGCGTCGCGAGTAGGCCTTGATTGCATGCGCGGCACGCGCCGCAATCAGCGTTGCCTGCCACGGTGAAGAATCCAGCGTGAGCGCTTCGGCAGCGCGTTTTTCAGCCCGGTTGTAACGCATTTCCAGCAAGGCGGTGAGCGCCTCAGTCAGGGCTTCGCGCGATTTTTGTTCACGTTGCCGGGCGCGGAAAGCGCGCACCTGCTCCGGCAGGCGCAAGGTCGCCGAGGCGATGCGAAAGAACAGGTGCCCCACCACCAGCAAGCCCAGAAACACCGCCACCATCAGCGTGAGCGAGAGCTCGACCCGATATGGCGGATACACCAGAACCGCATAGCCCGGGTCGTATTTTCCGGCCAGGGTGAAGCCCACCGCCAGGGCAAACAGCACAACAATCCAGATTAGCGCGCGCATTAACGGTTACGCCCGATACGGCTCGATTGCAGTGCGTCGAGGCTTTCCGACAGGGTCGGCAGCTGGATGCTGACCGGGCTATTGGCCAGCTTGCCGAGACTGACCAGAGCACTCGCCACACGCGCGTCGCTGCTGTTGAAATAACGTTTCACCCATTGCCGGGCAGCCTGCAGATCGGCCTTGTAACTGGCTTCATCGTGAGCCAGCAGCGCGATGCGCGCGTCAAGCAGGCGCAACTTGAGATTTTGCCGCAGAAAATACACCTGCTCCGGTGCCAGCAGCGCGCTGTCGGGGGTATCCATGCGCCGCACCTGCACCAGGCCTTTGAGCTCCTGCCAGACTTCACGGCCGAACCGGTCGACCGCTCCGCTCGGCTGCGGGCTCCGGGTGTGTGCCTGCGCGGCAGGGATTTCATGCTCGCTGGCAATGGGCAGATCATCCACATCGGCTATCAGCGCATCCAGGCGCAGCGTGATTCCGACCGTATCAATCTGTGGTACTGCCTGCAGGCGCTGAATGTCGTCGTTGATGGCACGCCGCAGCGCGGTGAATTGCGGCTTGTTCAAACGCTGCAGGCGCGAATCGGCGCTCCGCAATGCAATCAGCGCGGCCTTGGCGTTTCCTGCCAGCTGCAATTGCTGGCTGGCGGAAAGCACGATCTGCTCGATGTCCGCCAGCGTCCACTCGTCGCGACTGCGCGCCAGATCCTGATACAAGGCTTCCAGCGCCAGCTGCTGGTTTTGCGAATCGGCCAGCTTGCCCTGAATCTCGCCCAGCTTGACCGACAGGTCGCGCGTGGCCTCCATCGCCTGTTTGCTCAATATCCGGCTTTCCTGACCCATATTGTTCGACGCGGCCAGACGCTGCGACAGTTCGGCCTGCAAATTGTGGATGCGGTTATTGCTGTCCCACCACTGCCAGCCGGCAACCCCCAGCGCCAGCAGCGCCACTATCAGCGCGGGCTGAAAACGCCCGAGGTAGTCGAGCAAATCCGGTTTGTCGTCGGTTTGTGGCTGTTCACTCATGGATGCGTCCCGAACCATTCAATCATGCCCTGCACCAGTCCCTCGTCTCCAGCGGGGGTGACCACACCCTGCTCCAGCCCGAGTTCGCGCGTCACTTCCAGGATGCGCTGGTGTGGCACAAATACCGGCGTGGTTTTCAGCCATTGCCGTCCCAGCTTGCCCAACATGTCGTAGAGATTACGCAGTCCTTCCGAGCTGGTGACCGTCACCGCGTTGATCTCATTCCGCGACCACTTGCGCAACAATCCACCTGCCGATGCATCCGGGCGACTGCGCCGGTAGCATTCAGCATATTCGATATGGGCACCACGGGCGGCCAGCGTATTGCCAAGCACCTCGCGGCCACCATCGCCTCGAAAGATGGCGATGCGCTGGCCCGCCACATCCTGTAGCTGCGGCATTTCCAGCAGGTTTTCGCTATCAAAGCGGGCGCTGGGGGCAATGATGTCGGTTACGCCAAAGTGCTTCAATTCCTTGCTGCTACCGCGCCCGATGGCGGCAATTTTTAGCGTGGCGGGCAATTCACGGCGCGATTTGATCAGGTTCATTGCCTTGTTCACCGCATTCGGGCTGATGAAAATGGCGAGATCAAAGCTGTCCAGCCGGTCAATCAGCGCATACAGCGGCTGCAGGTCGGCGGCATCGAGAATTTCCAGCACCGGGAACAGCACCGGTTTGCCCGCTGCGGCGACTATCAGCTCGGCCAGATGCGCCGCCTGATGTGCGGGCCGCGTCACCAGCACGCCGCGCCCATTGAGGGTGGCGCTCATGCCGACAACGCCGCGAGGATTGCACCCGCGCCCTGTGCCATGAGTTGATCTGCCAATTGGCGGCCCAGGATTTCAGCGTCCTGACGCGCCCCGGACACGCTGCCGCTGATGATGCGGCTGCCGTCGATTTCTGCCACAAACCCGCGCAGGTTGAGGATGTCACCCGCAATCTGGGCATAACCGCCCAGCGGTACCTGACAGCTGCCCCCCAGCGCGCGGCTCATGGCGCGTTCGGCGCGTACGCAGTCGGCGGTGTCACTATGATTGAGGGGTGCCAGCAAGGCCACCAGGTCATCGCGCCCGGCCAGGCACTCGATGCCCAACGCGCCCTGGCCGACTGCAGGCAGGCTTTGTTCGGGGGCAATTTCATTGCGGATGCGCGCGCCCAGTCCCAGCCGTTTGAGCCCGGCGGCGGCGAGGATGATGGCGTCATACTGGCCTTCGTCGAGCTTGCGCAGGCGGGTCTGCACGTTGCCGCGCAGCGGCTCGATATGCAATTGCGGGTAGCGTGCGCGCAACTGGCATTCGCGGCGCAGGCTGGAAGTGCCTACGCGCGCGCCGGCAGGCAACGCATCGAGGCTGGCATGGGCGGTGGAGATAAACGCATCGCGCGGGTCTTCGCGCTCACCAATCGCCGCGAGCTGGAAGCCTTCCGGCAAATTCATCGGCACGTCTTTTATGGAGTGCACGGCAATGTGCGCGCGCCCTTCCGCCATCGCGGTTTCCAGTTCCTTGACGAATAAACCTTTGCCGCCAATCTTGCTCAAAGGAGAGTCAAGTATCTGGTCGCCCTGGGTAGTCATGCCGAGGATGCTCACCCGCATTTGCGGATACAGCGCACGCAGGCGGGCAGCGATGTGTTCGGCCTGCCACATGGCAAGCGCGCTCTCGCGCGAAGCGATGATCAATTCATCCGGGGGAGTTTGCGGGTAATTTGGACTATTTAACAAAAGACGACCTGCACGTAAAATGGGGCATGAATTAGCGCATTTGCGCATGGAACGACGAAAATCATGAAACTCACCGTGTTATTTCTATTGGGAATTCTAGCATGGACCGGCCTGTCCCCGGCACGTGCGGCGACCCCGAATGTGCCCTACAGCACCAACCTGAAGGCCGATGCCGAGTTGGCAAAAAGCCGCGGGGTGCCCCTTCTGGTAATGTTTGGTGCGCCGCATTGCCCTTATTGCGAGCGCCTGCTTAACGAATTTCTGCTGCCCATGCAGCGCAATCCGGAATATGCCAAAAAAGTGCTGATGCGCCGTATGGAAGTAGGCAGTACGCAAAGCCTGATTGATTTCAACGGCAAACCCACCACTCAGGGTGCCTTTGCCAGTCTGCACCGGATAGGGCTCTCGCCCACCATCGTCGTATTCGACTACCACGGCCACGCAGCCGCCGAACCGCTCGTGGGTTTGGGGCCGGTGGATTACTACGGCGGCTACCTGGATGCCGCGATTGACGCCGGACTGACCAAAGTCGCCAGCATCAAATCGGCTCAGCGTTTGAACTGACGGATGACCGCATACTGCCGGCGACTCACCGGCAGGGTTTCATCCAGCCCCTTCAGCAGCACCACCCAGCCAGCCGGCTCGGCGCCCTCACTTTCACCCGGGCGAATCACAAACCCCTCGATGGCGCTGCGTGCCACCAGGCTGTTACGGTGCACGCGCACGAATGTTTCGCCGAATTCCTGCTCCAGATTAATCAGCGACTCATCCAGAAGGTAAGTGTGCGTCAGCGTGCGCGCGGCAACGTATTTTTGCTCGGCACGCAGATAAATCACCTCTTCCACCGGCACCAGCAAAATCCGCCCGCGTTCGCACGCACTGAGAAAACGCCGCGCCTCGCTATGCTGCTGGCGCAGTAGCGCGGTAGTCGCAGGGTTGAGCGCGCGCGCCTTGCGCAGCGCCGCGACCAGCCGCTCGCTGCGTACCGGTTTGAGCAGGTAATCGGCCGCGCTCAATTCAAATGCCTGGATGGCGTAGTTATCGTAAGCAGTGACGAACACCACGGCGGGCGGTGCATCCAGCCGGCCCAGATGCTGGGCAAGCTCGAGGCCGTCCATCACCGGCATGCGAATGTCCAGCAGCACCACGTCTGCCAAAGTACTCTCAAGCAACCGCAGTGCCTGTACACCATTGGCAGCCTCGCCCACCACCGTGGTCGGCAACTCTGCCGCACAATCCGCCAGCAGGTCGCGCAAACGATTGCGCGCCGGGGCTTCGTCGTCCACGATGAGGATGCGCAATGGCACGCTCATTTCGCGGCGGTCCGATAAGGCAGGGTAATGTGCACCTGATAGGCCGCGTCGCGCACCTGGGTTTTGAGGCTGGCCTCGACGTCGAAATGCAGCATCAAACGGCTTTTGATATTGCCCATTGCCATCTTGTTGCCACCGTGGTGGCGCCCTTCACGCTGATACGGGTTGCTGATCACCAGATGCACCTGGCCATCGTTGCGATACAGATTGATGCTGATCTCACCTGGCTGGCTGGCGGGTTCGATGCCGTGATATACCGCGTTTTCCACCAGCGGCTGCAATACCAGCGGCGGGATCAGCGCCTCACCGGGCATTTTGTCGATGTGCCAGACCACGTGCAGACGCTCGCCCAGGCGCAACACCTCCAGTTCCAGGTATTGTTTGCACAGCGCCACTTCGCTGGCCAGCGGCACCAGCTGCCGGTTATCCGCCATCAGTACGCGGAACAGATCTGCCAGGTTTTCCAGCGCACGCTCGGCGCGGCGCGGTTCGCTGCGGACCAGACTGAGTACCGCATTGAGGCTGTTGAATAAAAAATGCGGGCGAATGCGTGCCTGCAAAGCCTGCAAACGCGCTTCGGACAAGGCCGGGGACAGCGCCCGCCCGCGCATGTAAAAATAGCCCAGCAACATGCCCGTTACCAATATCGCGTTGATCGCATCGCGCACGCCAAAGCCGCTCAGCGCGGTGTCGGCAAACAGCCGGCCCATCATGCCCTTTACCCCGGCATGGCTGGCAAGCGCCAGCAGCAGCACCGCAACCACACCCTTTTTGTAGGATAGTCGCATCAACCAGGACTTGCCCAGGCACAGCAGTGCCAGCATCACCAGCAGCGCGGGCTGCACTACCACCGACTGCTCGACGAACAGGCGCCACACACTGCCCAGCGCATCGGCGCGCAACCAGGCAGCTGCCAGCGTCAGCCCCTCCACGCCGCCTAAAATGCGCAGGGTGACGCCCAGATTGCAGAAATCCGGTAACTGGGCGGGATAGTCGGAGGTGGTGGGCTTTGGCATAATCGGGGTATTGTGCAGCATTGTGCTGTATTCGGCCAAAACGCCGCTGCCCTTTAGTGCGCCGGCCGAATCCATTTATTGATCAGGTTCCCTAACATGCCCCATACACCGCAAGACACCCCGCAGCTCTGGTCAGGCCGTTTCACCGAACCGGTTTCCGAGCGCGTCAAGCGCTACACCGCCTCCATCGGTTTCGACTACCGCCTGGCCGAGTTCGATATCCAGGGTTCGCTGGCGCACGCCGCCATGCTCGCCCAGCAGCGCATCATCGGCGCTGACGACCTTGCCGCCATCCAGCGCGGCATGGCCGAGATTCTCGCGGAAATTCACGCCGGACAGTTCCAGTGGTCGCTGGACCTGGAAGACGTCCACCTCAACATTGAAAAGGCGCTCACTGGCAAAGTCGGCGACGCCGGCAAACGCCTGCACACCGGCCGCTCGCGCAACGATCAGGTGGCGACTGATATCCGTCTCTACCTGCGCCACAATATCGACGGCCTGCTCGGCCTCATTCGCCTGGCACAAAGCGCGCTGCTCGACGTTGCCGAAGACAACGCAGATGTAGTGATGCCCGGCTTCACCCACCTGCAGGTGGCGCAGCCGGTGTCGTTCGGCCACCATCTCATGGCGTATTTCGAGATGCTCAAACGCGACGCCGAGCGCCTCGCCGACTGTCGTAAACGCGTCAACCGCCTGCCGCTGGGCGCTGCCGCGCTGGCCGGCACCAGCTACCCGATCGACCGCGCAATGGTGGCACGCGAGCTGGGTTTCGACGGCGTCTGCGAGAACTCGCTCGACGCGGTTTCCGACCGCGATTTCGCCATCGAATTCACGGCGTGCGCCAGCCTCATCATGACCCACTTGTCGCGTCTGTCCGAGGAACTGATTTTGTGGATGAACCCGCGTTTCGGCTTCATTGACCTGGCCGACCGCTTCTGCACCGGCTCCTCCATCATGCCGCAGAAAAAAAACCCCGACGTGCCCGAGCTCATCCGCGGCAAGACCGGGCGCATCAACGGCCATCTGGTGGCACTACTCACCCTGATGAAAGGCCAGCCGCTGGCCTACAACAAGGACAACCAGGAAGACAAGGAACCGCTGTTCGATACTGTAGACACACTGATTGACACGCTCGCCATAGTCGCCGAAATGCTCCCCGGCATCCGCGTCAAGCCCGAAGCCATGCGCGCTGCGGCGTTGCAAGGCTTCGCCACTGCTACCGATTTGGCTGATTATCTGGTGAAAAAAGGTCTGCCGTTCCGCGACGCGCACGAAGCCGTGGCGCTGGCGGTACGCCATGCGGAGACAAAAAAATGCGATCTGGCAGATTTGACGCTGGCGGAATTGCAGCAGTTTTCGCCATTGGTGGAAACAGATATTTACGCCGTACTATCGCTGGAAGGCTCGATGAACAGCCGCAACCACATCGGCGGCACCGCCCCGGCGCAGGTGCGCGCAGCCATTGCGCGGGGGCGCGCATGGCTTCGTGCTTGACGCGGATGCCGGGAAGCACACCGCCCTGAACCGGTGAAATTGCGCTCCCGAAACGACGCCCGGTTACTGAACGCAGCGGGCTTCTTCTCCGGCATAGTACGGTATATGCAAGTCGGATAAAAACCGCTCGGACTCTTTTTTCACCACGTCGTAGCACTCGCAAACATGCATTTCCAGCCCCGGTCTATCCAGCACTTTAATGTGTCCACGGCAGTAACTGATCAGGCCGTCCATCTGCAACTTCCGCGCCGCTTCAGTGACACTTTCGCGACGCACCCCAAGCATATTGGAAATCAATTCCTGGGTCATGGCCAGGCTACCGGAATGTACGCGATCAAAATTGAGAAGCAGCCAGCGACACAACTGCTGCTCCACGGAATGACGACGATTGCAGGCGGTAGTCTGGGCCATCTGGATGATGAGCGTGCGGGTGTAACGCATCAAGAGGTGTTGCAATGATCCGCCTTGATCGAACTCCCGCTTTAGCAGTTTTGCCGGCAGACGATAGCTGCAACCGGCAGTCTGGATAGTTGCCATGGTGAATGCCGCGTTATATCCCATGAAAATCGAAACACCCAAAACTCCCTCATTACCAACCACAGCAACTTCCACAGATACGCCGCCTTCCAGGCCACATAGGAGTGAGGCAGTGGCACTGGTGGGGAAATAGGCATATTGCAATTCCTCATTACATTCGTACAGAACTTCTGTATAGGGCATTGACACCAGTTCAAGATGCGGAGCAATGCGCTCGAACTCCTCGGCAGGGAGCGCTGCGAGTATATGATTCTGTGTAGGGTCAGAATGCTGGAACATTTGGATTTCTCCCGATATTTATCTTAGGCTTACTTGAATAGCCGAATTGCCGGCTGAATTGAATATCGACTGGCATCTGAAATGCATTTTTGCCAACCAGCGGCGAACCACTTGGCTCGCCCTTCATTTGAGATGAATCAGTCAAACATTCGCGAATCCCTGTTACCCTTCGGCAAATCACCCTCTATCGCAGGAATGATGCCGGATCTCCCTTTTTTCAAAAAACAAATAATCGTTGCCTCCATTCGCCTTGGCTCCATACATGGCGCTATCTGCGTGCCGGAGCAATGTATGACCATCTTCTCCATGCTCTGGATAAAACGCGATACCAATGCTGGCCTGGATAGAGATCTTTTGACCGTCGACCATGAGTGGTTCCCGTAACAACACAGCAATTTTTTCCAGCACTTTTTTCACATCTTGACGCAAGGCAACTTTTTCCAGTATCAGCGAGAATTCATCCCCGCCCAGGCGGGCTACGGTATCCTCCTCGCGCAGGCATTGCTTGAGCCGCGATGCAGCGGTCTGTAAAACGGCATCGCCCACGGCATGGCCAAACGTGTCGTTGATGGTCTTGAAATGATCGACATCCAGCAGCATCAGGGCAAACCCCCCGTTGCTACGCGATGCATGCGCTTGTGCCTGTTGCAAGCGGTCCAGAAACAAATTGCGGTTCGGCAGCCCGGTCAGGCCGTCGTAGTTGGCAAAGTGCTCCAAACGCCGCATAATCTTCACACGCTCGCTGATATCGCGGCCGCTGGCTATGAAGTGGGTCGTTTTTCCGCAAGCATCGCGGTAAGGCCGAATGATCTTGTCCTCATAGAATAGTGTGCCATTTTTACGGCGGTGCACGAACTGGCCGCGGAAAGTCTCGTTGGCCTGCAAAGCTTCCCACATCTTTGTGTAGAATTTTTCCTCATGCGCATCCGCCTTTAGAATGGCGTGAGTATGCCCAAGGAGCTCGTCCTTGCTATAACCTGTAAGCGTCTCCAATGCCGGATTCACGTAGACGATTAAGCCTTCCGTATCGGTTATTGCCACCGCATCCCCACTCAATTCCGATGCTTCCTGTAAGCGCCGCAGTTTTTCGTCCTCGTCCGCATGGGTCTGTGGCGTACGCAATTCGAGTAAAAGCAGAGAGCGGCCATCCAGTTCCAGTGCCATGAGTGTGGCTTCCAAACGCAGCTTTCTGCCTTGACTATCTTGTCCGCTGAAAGCAAGCCACTGGCCGTCGCGAAACTGGAATGAGGCATAAGCCAGGTTATAGCCTGGAGTACCTTGCCTGACTGGAAGCTCCGGCAACAAATTTGTCACTGGCTGGCCGATCAATGCCTGCATGCCTGCACCAAAGCCGCTCACCACTGCAGGACTGCAATATTTAATGGTGCCGTTTTCGTCCAGCAGTAACAGCGCACGTCCCTGATGCACTTCGGGGAGGAGAAATGCCGGCGCCTCTTTTTTACTATCCGTTTTTACCAGCCTGCCTTGCAGGCCGTATTCCATTGGCGGCACTTTGAGTGAAGGGGGCGCTTCAACCTCATTCTTGACATGCTTCTGGTTTAAACCACTGGTCATGATTTGCATTTTTTTATTTGTCATTTACCCTCCTCAATTTTCAGCGCGTCATAGTGGCTCGTGATTTTGTCTGTGGATAAATCCCCCATTGGCGTATGGGAGATAAATCGTCATCTCTAAGTAGTCGCATCATTAGTCTGGGTGAGCAAGATACGCACCAATTCAAAAAACGATTAATAAACAAGAAGATTGTGCGAAAAACACGATAAGTCGGAAGAGTATGGACGCTACATTCGTCTCTTATTTGAGACTGAAAATATCTATTCTTTAAATTTTTATCTGATTAAACAATCAGATGCTTGAAATTTATGATGTCTCCAAATGGCGACACAAAAGAGCAAACTGCCGTGTAGGGAATCTGTTCAGGCTGCGCTATCGATACAACAGAAAAAAACAATGCATTACCAGGTATGTTTTTGGGCAAATGCGATGGTTGGCAGTCAGTCCGGCAAAAAAATCCTTGATTAAACGCACCTACCGACGCCCAACTACGAACCCATGAAACCGTTAAAGGCAACGCCTGGGACGCCGTGCGTGGCATCCGGCTGGTGGAGGTACCGACTGTTGCCGCACTTGGCGCGATGCGGCCTTGGTCAGGGATATGGTAACTATTCCTGCCGCTCAGCGCCGTGACTTCTGCCTGGGCTGATGCTCGCGGCAAATCATCCGCGTATCCGGCAAACTCAGTTTTTCTCCAGTCAGCCCGCAGCGGTAACTGCGCGGACCTTCATGCAAATTAAGCTGGCAGGTGTTACATACGCCAAAGCTGCGGTTGCCTGCACCGAGTTGCAGGGCGAGTAGCAGCTCCTTGAGTACGGCGAGAGCAATCTTGTTGCGTTGCGGGGCGATGCGGGTAACGACTTGTGTCCATTCCGGCAGCAGCAGAATTTCTTTTAACAGCTGCGTGCCGGATTCGGTGAGCACCAGGCGCACCAGGCGTTTGTCGCTGGCATCGTCCTGGCGATCTATCAGCTCGCGCCGGTGCAGCAACAGTAGGCTTTGCGACACCGTACCTTTGGTAAGACCGAGATACTCGGCAAGCGCCTGCGGGGTGTTGCTGTATCGGTTGGCATTGGAAAGATAGATCAAGGCCTGCAAGTGCACGGGTTGCAGCCCTCGCTGACCGCCTGCGGCGCGCAAGTTGACGCGGATCAGGTTACCCAGGCGGTCAATCAGTTCGAAAAATTGTGCGGCGCTTTTGTCCATGGACAGGATAGTATCGCCGCCATACTACTTTTACAAATCAATCAAAGCGGATATCCCCGCCACCTTGCTCGGCAATCAGGTGGGCGAGTGTCTGCATCAGCTCGCTACCATCGCGGGTATTGCGCCATGCATTATCCTGCCAGCGGTAGTGGAACCCGCCCGACTTGGCAGCGACCCAGATTTCCTGGTTTGCGCCCTGGCGATTGATAATGATTTTGCTGCCGTTGTCGAACTCGATTTCCAGCACGCCTCCGGCGGCCAGTTCGTAATCCAGGTCGTTATCGGCGTGCTCCAGTACCGATTCGATATGGGCAAAGGCGGCGTCGGCCAATTGGCGGTATTCAATTTCGGTCATGGTAAAATGCGCTGTGTAATAAATTATGAACAGGCGTTCCCGCCCACCTTGAAAGGCTCCCATGCGACACCGCACCTTATCCTATTGCGCGGCCTGCCTGTTGCTGCTGATGCTGTCAGCGTGCGGCACGAAAGGCGCTTTATATCTTCCCGAAAAACCTGCAACCGCGCAACCCGCCGTTAAATGAACCCTCTCTCGCTGCAACACAATCATCTCCATATTGAGTCCGCTGACCTCGTAGTCATTGCCGACACCTACGCCACACCGTGTTATGTGTATTCATACGCGGCGCTGACGCAAGCTTTTCAGGCATTCGACCAGGCGCTGCATGGACGCGACCATTTGATCTGCTATGCGATGAAGGCCAATCCCAATCTCGCCATTCTGCAACTGTTCGCCAGCCTGGGTGCAGGGTTTGATATTGTCTCGGGGGGAGAGCTGCAGCGCGTCCTCGCAGCAGGGGGCGATCCGGGGAAAGTGGTATTTTCCGGCGTGGGCAAGACGGCAGCCGAAATGCGTCTGGCACTGGACTGCGGAATTTTATGTTTCAACGTGGAATCCGAAGCCGAGCTGCAGCGCCTGAATGATGTGGCCGGTCATATGGGCAAGATTGCGCCGATAAGTTTACGCGTCAACCCGGACGTCGACGCCAATACCCACCCATATATTTCCACCGGGCTCAAAGGCAGCAAGTTTGGCGTGGCGCACGAAGATGCGCTGCGCCTGTACCGGTTGGCAGCATCATTGGCGCACTTGAAAATCCAGGGCATTGATTGCCACATTGGCTCCCAGCTCACCGAAACGCGCCCGTTTGCCGACGCCCTGGATCGTGTGCTGACGCTGGTGGATGCACTGGAAGCCGAAGGTATCGTGCTCCATCACATAGATCTCGGCGGCGGCCTCGGCATCCGCTATCAGGACGAAACACCGCCGCCAGTAGCCGAATATATCAACGCGCTGCTTGCCAAACTGCAAGGCCGTGCACATACCATCCTGCTGGAGCCGGGGCGCGCATTGGTCGGCAATGCCGGCTTGCTGTTGACGCGCGTGGAATACATCAAGCACGGGGCAGAAAAAAACTTTGCCGTTGTCGATGCGGCCATGAACGACCTGATGCGTCCCGCGCTATATGACGCGCACCATGACATCGTGCCGGTGGTGCCGCGTGAAGGTAGCGGTGAGGTGTATGAGGTTGTCGGCCCTGTATGCGAGAGCGGCGATTTCCTCGGCCATGAACGCCGCCTTGATCTGCGCCAGGGCGACCTGCTTGCCATTCTCTCCGCTGGTGCTTATGGCATGTCGATGAGCTCCAACTACAATACGCGAGCACGAGCCGCCGAGGTTATGGTCAGAGGGCAGGAAAGCTTTCTGATCCGCGAGCGCGAAAAAATCGAACATTTGTTCGCGCTGGAACACACCTTTCCCGGATTGTAGCGAACCGATATTGTTTTGATTCGATACAATATTTACAAAAAATATTTTCAATATTTGTCCTCAATGTTGCGCATTTAAAAAAAATCTGTTCTAGAATTGGCGGCACCAAGCGGAGAAGCGCGATCATCAACCCTTTGCAATGTTTTTTCGGGAGTTGAGAGCCGGATAAGTCGTAAATGCCCAACGTCTTGGAAGTGCATTTGCAAAACTCTGCACGAAGTGGCAACTCAGTTGTTTAACTTTTAGAGGAGATAAGTGATGGCAACAACCGCAAAGAGCAGTACCAAACCTGCAGTCAAGAAGGCGGCGCCCGCCAAAGCTGCAGCAAAACCCGTAGCAAAAAAAGTCGCGGCCAAGCCTGCAGCTAAACCAGCCGCCAAAAAGGCGGTGGCCAAACCGGTTGCGAAAGCAGCTGCGAAGCCAGCCGCCAAGGCAGCTGCAAAGCCGGCAGCAAAAAAAGTCGTGGCCAAACCTGCAGCTAAACCTGCTGCGAAAAAGGCAGCAGCAAAGCCAGCCGCCAAGGCAGCTGCAAAACCGGCAGCAAAACCAGCGGTGAAAAAAGCCGCGGCGAAACCCGCCACCAAGGCAGCTGCGAGCAAAACCGCAGCCAAGCCTGCGGCGAAAAAACCGGTAGCTAAGGCAGCCACTGCGAAACCTGCAGCAAAACCCGCTGCGAAAAAAGTCGTCGCCAAGAAGCCCGTAGTCAAAGTCGCCGCGACGATGGCACCCATGGTGCCGAAACCGCTCGGCCCCACGGGTTCCTGAGCGTAGCAGCAAAAATTGGGCGGGGATTTTTTCCCCGCCTTTTTTATTTCAACTCGGCCCTGTGTCCTGGCATGACCACCGGTATGCCCACTCGTGATTTATAAATCAGCCGGATTCCCAACAATGCTGCCAGCACCAGCGCATATATCAGCGGCTGGGTGACGTCCTTTTTCACCAGCCACCAGTAATGCACAACCCCGAGCACCGCAATCGCGTATACCAGACGATGCAGTCTTTGCCAGTTTCTTCCGCCCAGTCGTTTCATCATGGCGTTGGTAGACGTTGCTGCGAGTGGAATCAACAATACAAAGGCGAGGAATCCCACCGTGATGAACGGTCGCTTGATGACATCTTTCACGACAGCGTGCAGGTCGAAAAACTGGTCCAGCCAGATATAAGTAGTAAAGTGCAGGCAGGCGTAAAAAAAAGCAAACAAGCCTAGCATCCGGCGCAAACGAATTAGCCAGTTCCAGCCGGAAAATTTACGCAGTGGTGTGATGGCAAGCGTGACCAGCAAACCAATGAGCGTCCAGGTTCCGGTAGCGTGGGTAATGAATTCGATCGGATTGGCGCCCAGCCCATCATTGACCCCCAACCACACCAGCCGCGTCAGCGGCACAAGCGCCGCGACAAACAACGCGGCCTTGAAGAAACCCGTCTGCCGCAGCGAAGGGCTGTGCAATGCGTTCCGCATCCAGCCACACCTCCTAAAAATTCTTGCGCAAATCCATACCCTGATACAGCTGGGCAACCTGGTCACCGTAGCCATTGAACATTTCGGTCTTGCGCTTGAAAAATTCGCCGATGCGGCGCTCCCTTGCCTGACTCCAGCGCGGATGATCCACCTGTGGATTGACGTTGGAATAGAATCCGTATTCGCTGGGTGCCGCACGTCCCCAGGCAGTTTTCGGCTGCTGTTCGACGAAGCGGATACGCACAATGGACTTGGCGCTTTTGAAACCATATTTCCACGGCACAACCACGCGTATCGGCGCACCGTTCTGGTTGGGCAGGGTTTGCCCATACAGGCCCACAGCAAGAATGGTCAGCGGATGCATGGCCTCATCCAGACGCAGCCCTTCGGTGTACGGCCAGTCCAGCACAGCGGAACGCTGGCCGGGCATCTGCGCCGGATCGTGCAGGGTGGTGAACTCGACATATCTGGCGCTGCCGCTGGGCTCCACCTGGCGAATCAGGCTGGCCAGCGCGAAGCCTTCCCAGGGGATGACCATGGACCAACCCTCTACACAGCGCAGGCGATAGATGCGTTCCTCAACCGGAAACGCCTTGAGCAAGGCATCGATGTCCCATACCCTGGGACGCTTGACTGCACCTTCCACCGAAACTGTCCATGGCCGCGTGCGCAGGGTATGCGCGTTTTCAGCGGGATCGGATTTGTCGGTGCCGAATTCGTAATAGTTGTTGTAAGTGGTGACATCCTTGTACGGCGTTTCTTCCTCGCTGGTGCTGTAGCGACTCTTCACGATGCCGGTCAGCCGGGCGGTGGCTTGCGCTACGCCGGGCAGCAATAACTCGGCGGCCAGAACCGATCCGGCACGGATGAAATCACGGCGTTGCAGATAAATTTCTTGCGGCGTAATGTCCGCCGCTTTCAGCTCGCCTGGCTTCTTGATCAACATGGATGTTCCTCGCGCTGGGAATGGCATGGTGCCACTTCAATAGGATAGTTTGATGCATTGTGAGTTCACTGCATCGGGTGCAGCCAACCATTACCCATGCTTGGTCGCAGTGCCCGGCGAAACCTTACAGCCCTACAGGTTTATTCGGAGATTCCATGCGAGCTGCCGTTTACGCATACACCATTCTGCCAGCAAAGCCGGTTCTCTGATGCGCTATCCCTGCGCGTAACTCACGCCGACAGCTCGTGTGATCGCCCCAGTCATAGATTCAGCCACTTTTCAACCTGACGGCCCGGATTTGGCGTCGGCTTTTCAACGGCGCCGTTGATTTCTCGTTTGCATTCTTCATTCCCCAGATGTCATCACCACGTCAAGCTGCGCTGTTTTAATGGCGCCTGCCCACACTGCCGCGTCTGGCATGCATCGTGCTGCTTGATTCCCGGCGAGTCCATTTTTAAGGAGACACTATCGTGATTGCATTGGATAACAAACAAGCTGTCATCATCAGCGTATCGGAACAGGCTGGCGGAGAAGACCGCGTGGTGGTCACACTGACCCCGGATAATTGCGTATTGGCACTCACGGCACAGCAGGCACGCGTGCTGTCCACGCAGATCATTCAGGCAGTACAGCGCGTAGAGGTAAAAACCAGTCTGATGCGCCCAAAACAGGCGCTGCATCGCCAGCCGACGTCTTTTACCCACAACATCAACGGCGCTCAGCTGGCCAAATGAGCTTGTGGTGCGGGGGCTGGAACGAACATGCTAAAATCCAGTGCACGCAGATTGCCCGGACTCGCCGTGGCGATTGCGCTTTGATCAATCACTGCTGTTGGAGCATGCATGGCCACCCTTGACCTGACCCAGGAAAACTTCGAATCCACCATTCTGGAAAATGACTTCATCATTGTCGATTTCTGGGCACCCTGGTGCGGTCCTTGCCGCGCCTTCGCACCGGTCTACGATCAGGTGTCGGAAAGCCATCCGGACATCGTGTTCGCCAAGGTGAACACCGAAGCCGAACAGGATATTGCCGCCAGCTTTCAGATTCGCTCCATCCCCACGCTGATGATATTCCGCGAGAAAGTCATCATCTATTCGCAGCCCGGCTCCCTTCCGGCTTCCGCACTGGAAGACCTGATAGCCAAAGTGCGTGAACTGGACATGGCGCAGGTACACAAGGAAATCGCCGAGGAACAGGCCGGCCAGGCCTGACCCCTAAAATAGCGATTGTCTGCCAGGGGTGCGGAGAGGATTTGATCCGCAGCCTTTGCCGCGATTCCTGCTTCACCTGCTCCACTTCACCTGCAGCAGGTTCTCCTCCTCGTTGTAATGAAACTCCAGTTCACCCTTGAAGGCGTCGTGTAGCGCTTCGGCAATTTTGCGCACCAGGTGGATGTCGGTGGTGGTGACCAGTACACCGCCCTCCTGATCCTCGATTTTCATGATGCGTTGCAGCGGATGCTCCGTCTTGGCGCGTTCCTCGTGGTTGCGCACCAGACCCAGGATTTCATCGCGGTGCGCGGTAAAGAAGGCGCCGCCCAATTCCATATAACCGGCCGGGTAGCCGTCGTTGCTGCGATGGCAGGCCGGGCACAGCTCCTCGTGAGCACCCGCGGGGGCGGCACCCCGCTGCCAGCGGCCCGCATCAAAAAAGCGCCGCATTGGGGGCAGCGCGTCGGCTCCACCGGCTTGCGCCGTGATTTGTAGGTGTCGTGCACCTGTTCCTGCACCAGGCGATCATGGCGGATGGGGCGGAACTTGGTTTGGTCGAGTTGCGGTCTCATGGCAGTGTCCTTTCTGACAGGATTGGGTGGGAAAAGCGGGATGGACGACATTCGCTCAGGCCGGTCGTCGGATGCGCCGCGCCAGGCGCTGCCAGGTGCGGCGCAAGCCCGGCGCATCGGGGTTGCGCCTGGCATCGAAACGAAACACCCAGGGATGCTCGTCCGCGCCTAGCGGCTCATGGGTTTCGAACTGGCGTTCCAGCACGGCGAGATTCGCCTCCGATGCGTCCGTGCCGACACGTTCCCGCGCCTGCACACGCTGGCACAGGGTGGCTGCATCGGCACGATAATCGACAATGACGAAGGGTACGCCCAGCGCCTGCGCCAGCGTACGAAATTGATCGCGCTGCCAGCGGGCAATGAAGGTAGCATCCACGATCACCGGAAAACCCGCCGCGACAATCTTGCCCGCCAGTTCCGCCAGCCGGTCATAGGTGGCGCGGGTAACGGCTCGCGAATACAGGTCGCGCTCCACCCCGGAACCGGTGCGCGCGGCGGCGGGCAGGTCATGCAGGCGCTTGCGTTCCACGTCGGAGCGGATGCGCACCGCGCCCAGGGGTTCCAGGGCGGATTGGGAGAATGTGGTCTTGCCACTGCCGGACAGTCCATGGTTGACGATGAGCGCAGGCAGGATGGGCCGAAAGAACTCCCCGGCCAGTTTCAGATAGCGCAGACAGTCGCGCAGAGCGCTGGCTTTTTCGGTTCGTTCCACAGCCGGCTGGTGCGCGCGGATGCCGCTCACCTTGGCGCGCACCATGGCGCGGTAGGCGAGATAAAATCGCAGCACCGCCACCCCCGCATAGTCACCACTGCGGGCAAGATATACATCGAGAAAACGGAATGCCAGCGGCCTCTGGTTGCGCGCGACAAGATCCATGACCAGGAACGCGACCTCGCTCATCACGTCGATCCAGCGCAGGTTGGGGTTGAACTCGATGCAATCGAACACGGTGATGCGCCCGTCCACCAGCGCGATGTTGCCCAGATGCAGGTCGCCATGGCACTCGCGCACCCAGCCTGCGCGCCGGCGCGCCGCCAGAATGGGCGTCAGGTGGGCGTAGGCGGACTCGGTGGCGATGCGCACTGCTTCCAGCTGCGCCCGTTGCTCCGGCCCGGTGAGCAGCGGCTGCAGCTGGTCGATATTCTGGCGCGCCGGTGCGATGATGTTTTCCGGTGTGCCAAAAGGGCTGTCCGGCGTTGCCGCGGGCAGGCGGGCATGGAAATCCGCAATCAGCGCCGCCAGTTCGTCGATACGCCCGGGACCGAGCTCACCCCGCGCCAGCATGCCGTCGAATAGTCCCTCCTGACCAAAGCGGCGCATTTTCACCGCATACTCGATGGCCGGCTCAACACCCATGCACGGCGCATCCACGCTGCCGCCGATAGGCACCACACCGAGATAAAGGTCCGGCGCCAGACGCCGGTTGAGGCGCAGTTCCTCGGCGCAGTAGAAGCGGCGCTTGTCCAGACTGGCGAAATCGAGAAATCCCAGATCCAGCGGTTTTTTAATCTTGTAGGCATAGTCGCCCGCCAGCAGTACATGGGAAATATGGGTTTCCAGCCCCAGCACCTCATTGGCCGGATGCGGGTAGCGCGCGGGTTCGCGCAGCGCCGCCACCAGCCGGGCCTGCTCGGCGAGGGTGAGTTCAGGTGCCTGGGCTGCAAGTTGCGCGGACATTGGCTGGAACCTCAATACATGAATAAGGGTTCGTGGCGGACCGCCCGCCACCCTGCTAGCGCACCACGATCAGCGGACATTCGACGGCCTCCAGCAGCGCATCGAACGTCGCCCGTGCTGCGGGCAGACTGGTTTCGTGCAGCACCAGGGCCGCGCCGCGCCCGTTGCGCACCAGCGCACCCAATTCTCCTGGCTCGGGCGCGGCAAGCCACAGGGCGCGGGCGGCCACCGCCTTGCCGCCCAACCATGCGAGCGCCGTCTCGCGCTGCTGCTCGAATTCAAGCTGCGTACGCGCCGCGATCAGCACTGCGAGGCCCACGCCCAAACCTAGCGCCAGCTTGAGTCCTGCTGCCAGAATACGGTAGTCGGCCACGCCAGCGTCAAGCAGGACGAACACCGGCATTTCCACGCGCCGCTGAGGGCGGAATGATGCAAACCTGACCAGGTGTTCCGACCTGGTCATCACCAGCAGATCGGCCGCCTCGGCCAGTACTTCCGCCACCATTTGGCCGCGCGCAATGCGGAACGTCCAGTGCGCCTGCAACTCGCGCGCCGCTTCGGCCAGCATGCGCTGCGCCCGGGCCGCCTCGACCCGCAGCGCGCGCTCGACGTCGGGCAGCCCCAGCGCGCGACTGTCCGCCAGCATGCCCATCTCGCGCGCGAACGGCAGCCCCGCCATACGCAGCAGGTTGATGTCTTCCACGAACAGGCCGGCCAGCTCCGCCCCGGTGCCGGCTGCGAGGTGCGCGGCCGCCTGCAGGGCGGACTGCCCGCGGCGCGATGGGTCGAGGGCGATGAGGATGCGCTTGACGGCCAGTTCCATCACACCGGCCTTATTGTTTCTTGCGCGGTTTGCGCCGTGCACCGGCTTTTTGCGGTATGCCGATGGCGAAGGACTGGCGGATCAGGGAGAACTCGATCAGCCGTGCCGCCACCCGATAGTTCACGCAGTCCGGCGGCAGCATGCCCTTGGCGTCGGGTTCCCCGGCGGCCACGCCGGTGAGTATCTCGATGGCCTGGTCAATGTTCTCCACCGGGTAGATGTGGAAGCGTCCCTCGGCAGCAGCGGCCACCACGTCACGGCGCAGCATCAGGTGCTTGATGTTGGCAGCGGGGATCAACACCCCCTGCTCGCCGCTGAGACCGCGCCCGTTGCAAACGTCGAAAAACCCCTCGATTTTTTCGTTGACCGCGCCAATGGCCTGCATCTGGCCGAACTGATTGACCGAACCGGTCACCGCCAATGACTGTTTGAGGGGCAGGTCGGCGAGGGAGGACAGCAGGGCGCACAACTCCGCCACCGAAGCGCTGTCGCCTTCCACCTCGGCGTAGGTTTGCTCCAGCACCAGGCTCGCCGTCAGGGACAATGGACGGTTGGAGGCATAGCGCGCCGCCAGGAATGAGGACAGGGTGAGCACGCCCTTGGAGTGAATCGCGCCGGCCAGTTCCACTTCGCGCTGGATGTCGATCATTTCGCCGTCACCCACGCGCGTGGCGGCAGTGATCTTGGTGGGATGGGCGAAGGCATAGTCACCCAACTGGATCACCGACAGGCCATTGACCTGGCCAATCACCCCGCCGTCGGTGTCGATCATCAGGGTGCCGCGCTGGATTTCTTCCTGTACCCGCGCGCGGATGCGATCCGCACGGTGGATGCGCGCCTCGATGGCGCGCTCCACGTCTTCCGCGGTAACGTGGACGCGCCGGGCTTCGCCCGCCCAGTAATCCGCCTCGCGCAGCAGGTCGGACAGACCCTGCATGTGGGTGGAAAGTTTTTCAGCGTCTCCAATGGCGCGTGCGCATTGCTCGATGACGCGCGCCACACCGCCGCGCTCGAATGGCCGCAATTCGGCCTTGCGCCCCATGGTGCCGATCAGGCGTGCGTAGAGCAGATCGTTGGCGTCGTTGCGTTCCACCTCGTCCTCGAAATCCGCCGCCACCTTGAACAGCTCGGAGAACTCCGGGTCGTACTCGGCCAGCAGGTAATAGAGCATGCGGTCGCCGAACAGCACCACTTTTACATCGAGAGGAATGGGTTCGGGTTCCAGCGAGACTGTGCTGATCAGGCTGAACATCTGGCCCAGGGATTCGATGCGGATCGCGCGCGTGGAAAGCGCCCGCTTCAATCCTTCCCAGGCGTAAGGCTGGGACAGCAGCTTGTATACGTCCAGCATCAAATAGCCGCCATTGGCCTGGTGCAATGCACCGGGCTTGATCAGGGAAAAGTCGGTGAGCAGCGTGCCGAACTGGGCGATGTGCTCCACCCGGCCCACCAGATTCTGGTAACTGGGATGCTGCTCATACACCACCGGGGCGCCGTCGGGCGCGGCGTGATCCACCAGCAGATTGACCTGATAACGGCGAAAGTCCGGAGGTTCGCTGCCCTGCGCCAGCGCCAAACCGGCGGGCATCTCGTGCGGCTTGCGGAATTCGTCGGTGCTGTCCACCACGTCGCGCTGCACTGCGTCGAAGTAAGCCTGTACTTCGGGCAAGTCGGCATAATGCGCCTTGAGCTCGTCGATCAGGTGGCCCACTGCGGACAGGGTAATCTCGCGGTTGAGCTCGCGTATCTTGGCGAAGCGTTCCTTGCGCCATTGCCGCACCTGACGCACGATTTTTTCCAGACGCTCCTGCAACACCTCGATGTCGTGGGCGATTTTCTCGCGCTCGGCGTCAGGCAGCTTGTCGAACTCATCCGGGCTGACCACCTCGTCGTTTTTGCTGGGGGCGAAGGAGAATCCGCCCGGCGTGTGCAGCAGCACGATGTTCTGGGTCGCAGCGTCTTGGGCCAATCCCTCGAAGGCGCCGGCCTGGCGCTCGTTGAATTCGGCGTCGATCTGCTCCACGCGGTTGTGGTATTCCTCGCTTTCGAACAACGCCGGGATGGTAGCGCGCAACTCCTCCACCAGTTGCTGCATGTCCGCGCGCAGCACTGTTCCGCGTGCGGCGGGCAGCTTCAGCACACGCGGCTTGTGGCTGTCGCCGAAATTGTTGACGTAGCACCAGTCTGGCGGCTGCGGCTCGGTGGCGGCGCGGCCGTCCAGATACTGGCGCAGCAGGGCGTGCTTGCCTGCACCGGCCGGGCCGAGCACATAGAGATTGAAGCCGTCGTGGCGCATGCCGATGCCAAACCGTACCGCCTCCACAGCCCGCGTCTGACCAATAGCCTCGGTCAGGTCGTCGAGTTCGGCAGTGGTGGCGAACTGGAACTTGTCCGGATCGCAGCGGCGGCAAAGCCGATCCGCCGGCAGAGAGGCGCGGGTTTCCATCGGGCACCTTCCCCGTTATTCGGCAGGCGGGGCTTCGGTGTCTTGCGCGACGTCCTCTGCGACTTCTTCTGCGACCTCCTCTGCGCCGGCCGGTTCGGTCGCAGCGGGCCAGCCCTGGTGGGCCTTCACGTCGCCGCGCTGGCGTCGGCCATAATCCTCCAGCTTGCGCTTGGCCGCGTCAAACGCATCGCGTAACGCCACGTAAATATCTTCGCTTTGATCGCGGTTAATTGCGATCTCGCTGCCCGGCACCGTGAGATCAATGCGCACATTGAACAGCTTGCCCTGATGCTTGTGTTTGTGGGGCAGCTCCACCACGACACGGCAGCCCATCAGCGGCGGGTAAAACTGTTCGAGTTTGGCTGCTTTTTCACGAATGTGGTCTTCCAAGGCAGTGGAAATTGGCATGTCGCGTATGGTGATTTGCAGGGGTATTTGCATGACTGCTCCTTTTGGCTGACTGAATGTGCGTAACGCATTACATTATTCATCATAGACGTGGAGCGCCAACCCTGACAGGCATAAAAAACAAGCCGGGCGGATAGTCCGCTCAGGGCATCAGCGCCGGCAGTTGCCGGGCCAATGCCTGGCGCTGGCCTGCCTGCTTGCCGGTCAATGCAAAGCCAAGCAGGCCTTTCCCCTCATCCTGGTACAGGGCGCACACCCCGTCTTCCCCGCAAGCTACCTGCCAGCTTCCGGCCAGACCTTCCGCAACAGTAGCGACCGCCACCGGGCAAGCCGGCGTTTTCACTGTCACCGGCATGGCCGGATACGCCACCTCGGTAGGCGTGCCTGCGAGCGTGGCAGCCAGTGCCCGCGCCTGCGCCATGAGCGGCATGACATAAGGCAACACATGGCCCGCCACCTCGGCACAATCACCCAGTGCATACACATTGGCGGCACTGGTCTCGAGCAAGCGGTTGACCTGAATTCCGCGTGCCACGCGCATGCCGGCCGCTTGCGCCAGTGCCACGCGTGGGCGCAGACCGATTGCGGCAAGCACGGCATCCGCCTCCAACAGCGCGCCATCATCCAGGGTAACGGCGTAGCCGGTTGCGGTTTGATTCACCGCCACGGCGGTATGCCCGAGATGCCAAGTCACCCCTGCCGCGGCCAATCCACGCTGCAAGTCCTGCGCAGCAGTCTCAGGCAACAGCCGATCCAGCGGGTGCGATGCCGGATGCACGATATGCACCTGGTAGCCTGCCAGCGACAAATCATTGGCAAATTCGCAGCCGATCAGTCCGCCGCCCAGTATCATCACGCGGCGGGTGCCGGCGATACGCTCGCGAAACCGCGCATAGTCCATCAAATCATTGACTGACATGACGCTGTCTGCTGCATTCCCCGCCAGTTGCGGCCGTACCGGATCGGCGCCCAGCGCCAGCACCAGCTTGCCGTAGGCGATGACCCGTTGCGCAACACGGACGCTGCGAGCCGCCGGATCAATTGCCTCAACCCGGCTAAAGGCCAACACTTCGGCGTTGAGCTGCTCGGCCATGGCCAAGGCAGAGGCGCCTGCCAGCTGGTCGGCGGTTTTGCCTTGCGCCAATGCGTTGGACAGCAGCGGCTTGCTGTAGTAGCGGCCATCATCCGCGGTGATGATGATCAGCGGCACGGCCTGGTCCAGCTTACGCAACTCGCGCGCCAGCGTATAACCCGCGAGGCCGCTGCCGATAATGACGATGGGTTCCATGTGTTTTTCCTTTGCCAGGCGGTCGTTCATACCGCCACCATTTCAAAATCAGCCTTGGCTACCCCGCAATCGGGGCAGGCCCAATCCTCGGGGATGTCCTGCCAGCGCGTACCGGCGGCAATCCCCTCCTCCGGCAAACCGACGGCTTCGTCATAAATGAAACCGCACACCACACATGTCCATACTTGCATTTTGTTCTCCTGAATTCAAAGATTGATTAACCAATTGCCTTACGCCGTCACTTGCGCGAGCGTGGCACGGTAATGATTGGCATGCTTTTCTTCCACCCTGGCGAGCGCCGCGAAACGTTTTGCCGCCTTTTCCAGAATCGCCTGGAAGCGCGCTGCGTGCTCCTTCGATTCCGCGATCTGCTCGTCCATTTCCGCTACCGCTGCGTGGTTGCCTTCTTCCACGGCCATGTGGCGGAAACTGGGGTACATCTCGGTGTACTCGTAGGTCTCGCCCTCAATCGCCATTTCCAGGCAGCGCGTCGGGGTCATCTCGGCTTTGGGATAGAGCAGATCGAGGTGGCCGAAGGCATGCTGCACTTCCTGCGTGGCGGTTTCCTCAAATACCTGGGCAGAGGCCTCGTCTCCCGCAGCACGGCACATTTTAGCGAAGTACATGTACTTGATATAAGCCATCGATTCGCCCGCAAAAGCGGACTCGATATTTTTGACGGTGACAGATTCAGGGTATTTCATTTTGCATCTCCTTTTGGTTGGCTGGCGCGGTCGTTCGCCCCACGCTTCGCATGTTACGGAGATGAGATAGATTTATCTAATTGATTGTTGCAATTTAATAGATATAAAAAACCTATCGGCTGATGGTCGAAGACTGGCATTTCTTTATGCAAGGCAAATCGCTTTGCAGCACCGCCTGGCGCAGCACTTCCAGCGCCTCCGGGCGGGTAAAGCTTTTGCGCCAGGCCAGTGCGACCGGCCGGTCCGGCGCGGGGTCGGAAAACGGCCGGAACACCAGCATCCCCTGCTCCGCCGCCCCGGTCGGTACCGCCGTGCACGGCATCACGGTAATCCCCGCCCCGGAAGCCACCATGTGGCGTATGGTTTCCAGACTGCTCGATTCCAGGGTTTGCTGCATGCTGCCCGGCATGGCTGCAGTGCGATTGAGTGCCGGGCATACCTTCAGCACCTGATCGCGGAAGCAGTGGCCCGAGCTCAGCAGCAGCAGACTCTCCTGAATCAGCTCATTAGCATTTATGCTGGACTTTGCGCACCATGCATGACCGGCCGGCAGTGCCACCTGAAACGGCTCCGTATAGAGCGTCAGGGTTTCAATGCCAGGCTCCTCGAACGGCAGCGAAATAATGATCGCATCCAGTTCGCCCCGCTTGAGCTTCTCCGCCAGCCTGGCAGTAAAGTTCTCTTCCAGCAGCAGCGGCATGTGCGGTGCCAACGCGTGCAAGCGGGGGATCAGCTGCGGCAACAGGTAGGGCGCAATGGTATAAATCGCGCCCAGCCGCAACGGCCCCGCCAGCGGATCCTTGCTGTGCTGCGCCAGCGCCTTGAGATCACCGGCCAGCTCCAGAATATGCGCCGCCTGCTCGACAATGCGCGTGCCGGCCGGCGTCACCGTCACTTCGCTGCTGCCGCGCTCGAACAACACCACGCCCAGCTCGTCTTCAAGCTTCTTGATGCCCACGCTCAGCGTAGGCTGGGACACAAAACAGGCCTCCGCCGCCCGGCCAAAATGAAGCGCGCGGGCAACAGCGACGATGTAGCGCAGTTCGGTGAGAGTCATGGAGAGAGTGTAACCCAAGCCGAGTGGGCATCGAACAGTGGCCGCGCCACCCGCTTCCTGAGCGCAATAAATGGCTCGCGTGAACCCTGGCCGCGATACCGGTCAAACTGCCTGCAGACATGCCCGGTTAGCTCGCCCTCATGCTGCCACGCGCAGCGGTGTAATTCCCTTTCATTCGTGCTCCGTAACGCACGCCGGATAGCGCGTGGGATAGATATGGCCTGCGCCCCCATTACCTTTGTATGATGGGGGCAAGTCAATGCCGTTACCGGTTCGGTGAGCGGGTAATGGAAAAATAAAGGAGCAATATGAATAGCAGGGTTCTACTGGGGATGGCATGGCTGCTGCTCATGGCCTGGATTCCCGTCGCCGAAGCCCAGGATACGGCGGAGCATCCTGCCGCGCTGGTGGGCACGCAGTTTGAATATACCGTCCAGCCCGGCGATTCCCTGACCAGCATCGGCGCCCGCTTCGGCATAGCGCAGCCCGTTCTTGCGCGGATGAACGGCATAAAATACAGCGCCATACTGCATCCTGGTCAATTATTGCAGATCGACAACCGCCACATCGTTCCGGAATGGCTGGCGGAGGGCATCCTGATCAACCTGCCGCAACGCATGCTGTATTATTTTCAGGCAGGCAATCTGCTGGCCCATTATCCGGTTGCGTTGGGACGCCCGGACTGGCCCACACCAGCGGGGCGCTTCACGGTGGTCAACCTCCAGGAAAACAAGACGTGGCTTGTGCCCAAGTCCATCCAGGAGGAAATGCGACGGGAGGGTAAGGTCGTAAAAACCGAGGTGCCGCCCGGGCCGGACAACCCGCTAGGCAAATACTGGATTGGACTGAGTCTTCCCGCTATCGGCATTCACGGCACCATCGCCCCGGCGAGCATCTACCATTTCCAGAGTCACGGCTGCATCCGTCTGCACCCGGATGACATCGCGGCACTTTTTCAGCATGTACGCCTGGATCAGACCGGCGTGATCATTTATGCGCCTGTGCTGCTGGCACGCCTTGCAGATGGCCGTATCTTTCTTGAGGTGAACCGGGACATTTATAAAAAGGGAATCAATGCGCTGGCTCTGGTGGAAAACTCAGCCCGAATCCAGGGGTTCAGTGACCTGCTGGACTGGGAGAAGGTGAAAGACACAATTCGGCTGAAGGAAGGACTGGCCCGTGAAGTGGGGTTGCCCGCCCCGGCGCCAACCCTGTCCACGCAGATGCGGGCAGGGTCCGGCAGTAGCGGGTTTGAACATTTTCCGGAAAAAGATGCACAGCACGCCAAATGACGAAACGCGTCAGCTTCTCCAGAAAATTCCTATGTGCGATAACGCACAGAACATTTTTAAATAGCAAGCTATTATGATTAAACGATCACGATGCAAGATCGTTTAGGTAAAGGCGGGCGGCCGGGATTTTTCAAAAATGGCTTATACCCACGTCATTCTAAATATGCGGAGAAACAATCATGAATTCGACAAAAAAACTAATTATTGCCGGCATTGCTGCGGCACTACTGCCAACGATGGCGATGGCGGCGTATCCCACTAACTATGGCTATCTGGTCGATTCGAGCGGAAAGGTCGTCAAAGACAACTACGGCGAGTGCTGGCGTACCGGCTACTGGACGCCAGCAATGGCGAACGAGGAATGCGATCCTAATCTGGTGAAAAAACCAGAGCCTGTGGCGGAAGCTCCTGCTCCAGCACCTGAAGCTACACCCGCACCTGCACCGGTGGCAGCTATGCCGCAGACAGTCAACTTGTCTGCTGACGCGTTGTTCGACTTCAACAAATCGACGCTGAAACCCGCGGGCAAAACAACGCTGAACGATTTGGTGCGTGATCTCAATGCCACGAAATACGACGAAATCCAGGTTACCGGCCATACCGACCGCATCGGCAGCAAAGCATACAATCAGAAGCTTTCGGAACAGCGCGCGGATTCGGTGAAGGATTATCTGGTAAGCCAGGGCGTCCCAGCTGACAAGATTAGCGCAAAGGGCGTAGGCGAGACCCAACCGGTTACCAAACCGGGTGAATGCGTTGGCCGCAAGAGTCCAAAGCTCATCGCTTGCCTGCAGCCTGACCGCCGCGTGGAAGTTGTAGTAACCGCTACCAAAGAGCCAGCAGCAAACTAACAGCTAACCGGAACCTGCTGCTTGGCGCGCTTTTGCAGCAGGTCATCCGCGCTTTGCATTTGAATTGTTTAGCCAAAAACAATTCAAATTTTCTATTGACCGTTCTATCAAGGCGATGAAGGATAAAACGCCTCAAGACGGCAAGCGGGCTATTGCGCAAAACCGTTTTAAATCTCAGGGAATCGCTATGCATAAATTAACCATAGGTGCCATCGTTGCGGCATTGGCGGTATCAGGCTGCGCCGACATGACACCCACCCAGCGCGGCACTGCGACGGGCGCAGGTATTGGCGCGGGCGTCGGCGCCATCATCGGCGCGGCCACTGGCGGCGGAGGTGGAAGCCGTACTGCGACGGGTGCGGCCCTGGGCGGCGTGGCTGGCGCAGTTGCCGGCAATATCTGGTCCAACAGAATGGAAAACCAGAAACGCGCAATGGAACAAGCCACACAGGGAACAGGCGTACAGGTCAGCCAGACGGCCGATAACCGCTTAAAACTGGATATCCCCAGCGACATTTCGTTCGATACCAACCGTTCGGACATCAAACCCAATTTCCGACCCGTCCTGGATAAATTTGCTGCCAGCCTGGTCGACAATCCCTATACCGTGGTGACTATTGTCGGCCATACCGACAATACCGGCAGCGACTCGATCAATGACCCGTTATCTGTCGCGCGCGCCGCACGCACGCGCGATTATCTGGTAACGCGCGGCGTCGCATCCGGACGTTTCACTGTCGATGGCCGCGGTTCGCACGAACCCGTCGCTTCGAACAACAGCGAAGCCGGTCGTGCCCAGAACCGCCGTGTGGAAATTTTTGTGGCCGAGCCGCAGCGGTAAACAGCCTGGCCGCGCAGCACCCTCGCTGCGCGGCTTCGTTTTTTTACGCGCAACGCCTGGAGTGTCTTGTGGTTCCACTTGCTTCCGGCCCGTTGGCCGCCTTCATTTTCACCCAAAATCCCCTATAAAAAGCAAACGCACTTGGCCGCCTTGCCGCCAGTAACGGGCTAGCTGATAGTTAATATCGATTACCCCGTTTGAAATAAACAATTGGTTAAATGATGTTGTGTGGGTTTGAATGAAGACTGTACATGCGCACGTGTGTTTGTACGGAATGTTCACTATGCAGACTAAAGGAGATGAAAATGAGCGAATGCCCTTACATGACCACCGCCGCCGGTACGCCGGTAGCGGACAACCAGAACTCCGAGACAGCCGGCCCGCGCGGCCCGGTGCTGATGCAGGACTATCAGTTGATGGAGAAAATGGCGCACTTCAACCGCGAGCGCGTGCCGGAACGGGTGGTACACGCCAAGGGCGCAGGTGTGCCTACGGCACATTCACGGTGACCCGCGTGTCATAAGATCGTAGTCGGACTCCAAATCGGACCAAGTCATTGGATTCAAACTGTCAATGGAGAAACACATGTCAACCGAAACGAAATGCCCATTCCATCACACCGCCGGCACTGGAAAGTCGAACCAGGACTGGTGGCCGAACCAACTCAACCTGAATATCCTGCACCAGCATTCCCCCCAGTCCAATCCTATGGGCGCGGATTTCAACTACGCCGAAGAATTCAAGCACCTCGACCTAGCGGCTGTGAAGAAGGACCTCCAGGCCCTGATGACCGACTCGCAGGACTGGTGGCCGGCGGATTACGGTCACTACGGCCCTTTTTTCATTCGCATGGCGTGGCACAGTGCCGGGACTTACCGCACCGGCGACGGACGTGGCGGCGCAGGGCATGGCAACCAGCGTTTCGCACCCCTCAACAGCTGGCCCGATAACGTCAACCTCGACAAGGCGCGCAGGCTGCTTTGGCCGATCAAGCAGAAGTACGGCAAGAAAATCTCCTGGGCCGACCTCATCGTTCTCACGGGTAACGTCGCCATGGAATCGATGGGCTTCAAGACCTTCGGTTTCGCCGGCGGACGCGAAGACATCTGGGCACCGGAGATCGACGTCTACTGGGGCAATGAAGACAAGTGGCTGGACGACAAGGCGCGCTATTCCGGCGAACGCGACCTCGAAAATCCGCTCGCTGCGGTTCAGATGGGCCTGATCTACGTCAATCCGGAAGGTCCGGGCGGCAACCCGGATCCGCTCGGGTCAGGTCGGGACGTTCGCGAGACGTTCGCACGCATGGCGATGAACGACGAAGAGACGGTGGCGCTCACCTGCGGCGGCCACACCTTCGGCAAATGCCACGGCGCCGGTCCGGCCACGCACGTGGGACCGGAGCCCGAAGCCGCGCCCATCGAGCAGATGGGCCTGGGCTGGAAGAGCAGCTTCAAAAGCGGCAAGGGCGGCGACCAGATCGGCAGCGGTCTGGAAGGTTCGTGGACGCCGACCCCGACCCAATGGGACATGAGCTATCTCGACATGCTGTTCGGCAACGAGTGGGTCGTGGAGAAAAGCCCGGCGGGCGCCTGGCAGTGGACGCCGAAGCGGGAGACCGACAGCAACCAGGCGCCGGCCGCCGACGATCCGTCGAAGCGGGTCCAGATCATCATGACCGCTGCGGACATGGCGATGCGCACGGATCCGATCTATGAACCGATTGCGCGGCGCTTCCACAAGAACCCGGAAGCATTCGCCGATGCCTTTGCCCGCGCCTGGTTCAAGCTGACCCACCGTGACATGGGCCCGCGTTCGCGCTATCTCGGCTCCGAAGTGCCTGCCGAAGAGCTGGTCTGGCAAGACCCTATCCCCGCCGTCGATCATGCCTTGATCGACGACCAGGACGCCGCCGCCCTCAAGGCCAAGATCCTGGCGTCCGGGCTGTCTGTCGCGGAGCTGGTCTCGACCGCCTGGGCCTCGGCGTCCACGTTCCGCGGTTCCGACAAGCGCGGCGGCGCCAACGGCGCGCGCATTCGCCTCGCGCCGCAGAAGGACTGGGAAGCCAACCAGCCTGACCAACTGGCAAAAGTGCTCGGTAAGCTCGAAGGCATCCAGCGCGAGTTCAGCAGCAGCGGCAAGAAGGTCTCGCTGGCCGATCTGATCGTGCTGGCGGGTTGCGCCGGCGTCGAGCATGCGGCGAAGAATGCCGGTCACGCCGTGACGGTTCCCTTCACGGCGGGGCGCATGGACGCCTCGCAGGAGCAAACCGATGCGAACGCCTTCGCCGTGCTTGAACCGATCGCGGACGGCTTCCGCAACTACCAGAAGGCCAAGTACTCCGTCTCGGCCGAGGAGCTGCTGCTCGACAAGGCGCAGTTGCTGACGCTCACCGCACCCGAGATGACGGTTCTGGTGGGTGGCATGCGCGCCCTGAATGCCAACTTCGGACAGTCCCAGCACGGTGTCTTCACCAAACAGCCGGGGGCGCTCACCAACGACTTCTTCGTCAACCTGCTCGACATGGGCACGAGCTGGAAACCGGTGTCGGATGCTGAAGACGTGTTTGAAGGGACCGACCGCGTAACGGGCGAACGCAAGTGGACCGGCACCCGCATCGACCTGATCTTCGGTTCGAATTCCCAGTTGCGGGCTTTGGCTGAAGCCTATGGCAGTTCGGACGCACAGGAGAAGTTCGTCCATGATTTTGTAGCGGCTTGGAACAAAGTGATGAACCTTGATCGCTTCGATCTCGCGTGATCCCGGGTGCACCGGCTCGGACACCGCTACAAGGCCGATCCGGATTACGGTAGTCGGGGTGCCGACGGACTGAGCATCAACCTCGGCGCAATCATCGGCAAGGTCGCGTAATTTTAGACTGATGCAAACCACCGCCCCGGCCTGCGCCATGCAGCCGGGGCGGTGGCGTTTCAGACGGCCGGATTTTGCAACATCTCCGCGATAATTTTAACCACCTGCTGCGCCCCGTTCGACCGCACCGGTGGCGGGGACGGTTGCGCCCATAGCGCAGCCAGGTCACTCTCTAGCTCACCGCTGGCGATGGCCGCTGCCGACACCTCCAGACAGCGACCATTTCGTACCAGCCAGTCAACCAGATACGATTCTTCCGGCCAGTCTTCGCGGCTCAGGTAGAGCAGCGGCACGGCGTTGACTGCCGCCTCGGTAAACAGGCCATAGCCGGGCTTGCCCAGCACCGCGTCGCACGCGGCGAGCAGGTCGGTGAAGGCCATGCCCAGCGGCTCGAAGGCATGCGCGTCAGCATGCTGTACGCGCCAGTCCTGCTGCACCAGCCATGTCACCCCGGGCAGGCGCGGCCAGGTTTCCATCGGCGGCCTGAAATGCATGCCGCCCATATTCACCAGCACCAGCCGCTGGTCGGGCTGCAACCCCAGCTGTTTGTTGATGTGCGCCCGATCTGGCAGACCGCGCCGGGCAACCGGGGCCACGGCGACGCGGTTAGGCAGGTCATGCATGGGCATGGCGGGTTCGAGGCGGATGAAGTGCTCCGCCCCGGCGTAAGCCGCGCGCATCTCGCCCAGTATTTCAGCGGCTTCCGGACGCCCGCCGCAATAATGCGCGTAGATATCCGCCCAGTTGAGCGAGCACAGCCCGGCCGCAGCGATGCCTGCGCGTTCGGCCGCGGCCAGCGGCAGGTAGGCGACGTTGGAGAGCACCACGTCGGGCGCAGCATGGCGCAACAGCGCGGTGTAATCCGCCACATGCCGCGCCCAGTCGCGATGGAATGCCTGATAGCCGCGTGCACTGACATCGGCATCCACTTCCACTGCGCTGGTCATCGCCATGATGACGTCGCTGGCAGACTGGATGTGGGTGAAGGGCACGCGTATGCGGCGCGCGATGACTTCACGCGGAGCGGCACATTTCACCGTCAGGCGCAGATCGGGGTGGCGTATCGCGCAGGCGTTGATGACCTCGGCGGCCTGCGCTAAATGGCCGTAGCCGTGAAAGGAAATGTCGAGCCAAAGATGCATGAAATGTTCAGGGTGCGTTGGGGTAGTGCGTAATTTTATCCCGGAAAACGCACCTCGACGCGCAGCCCTGCGCCTGCCGGGTTATCGGTAAGCGCCACCACCGCGCCATGCTGCTCGGCAATGTTCTGCACGATCGCCAGTCCCAGCCCGCTGCCGGTGACGCCGCTGCCTTCGCGCCGGTAAAAGCGGTCGAATACGCGTTCGCGCTCTTCCATGGGAATGCCCGGCCCGCTATCCAGCACGCTGAGTACGGGCTGGCCGTTCGCCCGCTGCGCATTCACATCCACCCGCCCGCCGGGCGGCGTGTAGCGGATGGCGTTGTCGACCAGATTGCCGAGCAGGATGCGCAAGCTGTCGGCGTCTCCCTGCGTGCTCACCTCCCCGGCATCCGCCGCGACGCCCAGATCAATGTTGCGGCGCTCCGCCAGCGGGCTATGGTCGGCGACCACCTGCCGGGCAAGCGCGGCCAGATTCACCGCAGCAAACTCACGCGTTGCCATGCGCGGTTCCTGGCGTGCCAATGTGAGCAGTTGCGCAACCAGGTGGGTGGCACGATCCAGGCGTTCGTGCAGTTTGGCGATGGCTGCTTCGCGCGCGGCCGGGGTATCGGCGCGTTCGGCCAGTTGCAGTTGCAGCTTTAACGCGGCGAGCGGGGTGCGCAGTTCATGCGCGGCATCGGCGACAAATGCGCGCTGGGTGGCAAGCGCCTCATCGAGGCGTTCCAGCAGATTATTCAAGGCGTCCACCAAGGGGCGTATTTCCGGCGGGAGATTGTCGTTTGGCAACGCCTGCATGGCATCGGGACTACGCCGCCGCAACGCATCGGCGACACGCTGCAGCGGCGCCAGGCTCCGCCCCACCGCCACCCATATGAGCAATGCCAGCGCCGGAATCAAAATGGCAAACGGCAACAGCGAGCGCGCGGCCAGCCCGGCGGCCAGTTCCTGGCGCACAGAAGTAGGCTGCGCTACCTGGATAATACGGTCATGCCGTGTAATCGCGTAAACGCGCCACTGCTCATCCCGGGTCGTAACCGTATGAAACCCGGTGGGCGGATAGCGCGGCAAAGCCAGGTTCCGATTGGAGGCATACAGCGGCTGCCCGTTGCCGTCCCACACCTGCACCACGATATCCTGATCTTCCTCCGGGTCGGGCCCCCATAACGGCGGCGTAGGCAAAGTCAGTTGCGCGGGCAGGGAGGCGGCCATCTGCTTGAGCTGGTAGTCAAACAACTCGTTGGCTTCCTCGTGCACCTGCAGATACAGCACAGCGCCTGCCAGCAGCGTGCTCGCCAGCATTCCGCCCAATAGCCAGATCAGCAACTGCTGGCGCAGGGGTCTCATGCTGCGCTGGTCACTTTGTAGCCGACGCCGCGCACGTTGCGGATGAAGTCGGCACCGAGTTTTTTGCGCAGGCGGTGGATATACACCTCGACCGCGTTGCTCTCGATTTCCTCATTCCAGCCGTAGAGTTTTTCCTCCAGCTGCGCCAGCGACAACACCCGGCCGGGCGGATCGAGCAGCGCCTGCAACAGCGCAAACTCGCGCGCCGACAAGGTCAGCAGCTGACCCTGAAAACTGGCCTCATGGCTGGCCGGGTCGAGGGTGAGTCCGGCATGGCTGATGCCCGGCTGGGCACGTCCGGCGTGACGCCGCAACAGGGCACGCACGCGCGCAAACAGCTCGTCCAGATCGAACGGCTTGACCAGATAATCGTCCGCGCCTGCGTCCAGCCCCTTGACCCGATCCGGGGTGGCATCGCGCGCGGTGAGAATCAGCACCGGCGCTACGCCGCCGCGCTTGCGGTAATCTGCCAGCACTTCCAGCCCCTGCTTTTTCGGCAGCCCCAGATCCAGCAGCACCAGGTCGTACACCTGATTGCCCAGCGCCAGTTCTGCATCGCGCCCGTCGCGCACCCAGTCCACGGCGTAGTTCTCGCTGTGCAAACCTTCCTGCACGCTTTCGCCGATCATCGCGTCATCTTCCACCAGCAGTATGCGCATCGCTCTTCCTGATCAATCCGGGTGGGCACCCTCGGGCGCATTTTCCAGCACCTTGCCGGTTTGCGCGTCCACGCCGACCTCCTGTGTCACCTTGCCGTGACGGATATCGAAAGAATAACGCAAACCACTGCCGCCATTTTCCTTTTCCAGCTCCTCGTCTGTGATCTTGCCGGGGTGTGCCTTGAGGGCGATGGCGCGTGCTGCCGTGATGCCTACTTTGGCATCACGAGCCAATTTTTGACCGGTGTAAGCGTGGGCGGAAACGACGCCGCCCAAAAGGGCGGCTGCCATTACCAGGGAAATGAGGCGTGGGCCGCGAACGGTTTTTAATGCATGCTTACTCATGATATTGCTCCTGATCCAGTCAATGCGGACAGGCGAGATTGCCTTACCGAGATTGCATTCTGGACCGGGCAACTTAAGGCAGACTTAAAGTACGTTACGGCTGGGGAATGGCTGCTCAGCCAGAGATTGAGCCTGTCTCAGCGGCGGACGGCTGGCCATAAAGCCATTGCGTATCAACAAAATACAATGGCATGATGCATGTCGGTACTATTAAAAAATGTCCAGACGCCAGCATCCGATTAATTACTGTTGGGCATAATGGGAAATCACATGGCAGAGGAATCGAAATCGCTAGGTGCTGTAGCGGCAATTCTCGCTGCCTTGCCCTCAGAAGTTAAAGGCATCCTTAGCTTTATGCTCTTATTCGTTGCCTTCTTCGCGATGATGAGCACCCTCTTAAACATGCCTACATTTTTCAAGAATCTCGTGGCATCGTCGGGCCCCAAAGAGCTTTGCTGGGAGCTTAAGGAGGTTCAGGGGATAGCATTCAAATTTAATAAATGCACTGGCGAAGCAATTCAGGTTGAAGTAAAAACAGTTACACCTGCACCGGGAGGAAATAAGCTTTGAGGTACATGCCCAAGCCGGCGTTCAAGCGGGACGCCGCAAAAGCCGGTGCCCCTTAATTCTAAATTAGAATTGGTTAATCCTCTTCAGACGGCCCCTTGGACAACAAGAAACTTACAGTGGTAATAGGCGCAGGAGCTAGTCGCGAGCTCGGCCTGCCGACCGGCGCTGAGTTAAAGTCGACGATATCTTCACTGCTGGATATAACGTTCGAACGCGGCCTCCGTCAACAGAGCGGCGACTCTCAAATCTACGAAGCTCTACGGCTACACGTCCAGGATTCCGAAAATCAGAGGGAAGGAATAAATCCGTACTTGTACGCGGGTTGGAGGATCAGAGATGCGATGCCTCAGGCCATCTCAATCGATAATTTTATAGATACACACCAAGGGGACGCAAAGATCGAGTTGTGCGGAAAGCTCGCAATCGTCAAGAGCATTCTCGATGCTGAGCGGAAAAGCTTGCTATTCATCGATCCAAACTCAAGCAAGAACAAGATTAACTTTACTCGGACCGATGCAACTTGGGTGAATCCATTTTTTAGAATCGTTACCGAAAATTGCAGGGCAACCGAATTACAAAGCAGACTATCCAAGATCACACTGATCGTATTCAACTACGATAGGTGCATAGAGCATTACCTTTACTGGTCAATTCAGAACTATTATGGGGTGGGTGCACAAGAGGCCGCAGATCTGGTCAATACAATGGACATTTATCACCCCTATGGAACCGTGGGCCGTCTGCCTTGGCAAAATGAGTCGAGCAATGTGGGCTTCGGCGCCGAGTTAGGCCCCACCCAGCTACTGTCCATTGCTAGGCAAATAAAGACGTTTACGGAGGGCACCGACCCAGACTCCTCTGAAATTGCAGAGATCAGAAATGCTACTAGCACGTCGGCACGTCTTCTCTTCTTAGGATTCGCGTTCCATAAACTGAATATGGAATTACTTTGCAGTAAGGTTCAACTACCTAGCCCGGATCAATACAAGCGAATATTTGCTACAGCAATGGGCATCTCCAGAAACGACTCTGAAGAGATTGCCAACGACCTCGCGACACTGGGAAACTGCCCAACGTCACGGGTTCAGGTTAGAACGGATCTTGTTTGCCATGCAGTTTTTTCAGAATACGCACGCGGACTCTCGTTGCTATAAGCAACAGTTTAACGACTCATTCAAGAGAAACACTTCCTATTGGAAGCACCCCTTAATTCCAAGGCCATCTTGCACGCCGCATTACCCTGACGCAAACCATCAATCGTCATTGTCGTCGTTCCAGTCGCGGTGCTGGCGAACCTGCCGGTAACCACCGCGATAATCGCCGCCGTAGCCACCGCGATTTTCCCCGACAGCCACGTTCACGTCGATGAAGCGACCCGGATTGTAGGGCAGCGTGGTGCTCATGTTGCGGCCGCGGTAGCGATACACCACGTTGTAGCCGGACACCACCTGACGATAGTTGTCGCGGGTCTGGCAACGCTCCACCTGGCGCGGCTGATAGTAGCCATCGCCGCGGCGGCCATTGCTGCTGATGTTGTCGCCCACCAGTGCGCCGGTCACCGCACCTACCGCAGTCGCTGCAGTGCGGCCATTGCCCTGACCCACGGTATTGCCAAGCAGTCCGCCGACCACGCCGCCGATGATCGCGCCGCCGTAGGAGCGCGGCTCACTTCTGTATTCGGTGCCGACCGTTTCTGTCCAGCACTCGCGGCGCGGTTCGTTCACCTGCTGATAGATCGGCGTGGAGGAAAGGACACGCGCGCGGTCGCTGAAATACTCGGGGCGGTCTGCCAGTGCAGCCGTGCTCAGCGTCATCAGGGCAATTGCGCCGGCAGTCAGTTGGGTTGTACGCATGATTCATCTCCTTGTCGTGATGTGGCGATCCGTTTTCGAATCCACGCCTGCATCATGACCGGCAGGCGTTTCTGCGCCATTTCCGAATGCGGCCAAACTGTAACAGTGTGTTACGCGGCTGATGCGTCTGCCTTGCCTGCCAGCAGCCAGTACAGCACCGGCATCACCAGCAGCACCAGCGGCAGCTGTACCGTCAAACCGGCGATGATGGCCACCGCCAGCGGCTGCTGCATGGCGGAGCCCTGACCGATGGCGAAGGCCAGGGGCAGCAGGGTGAGAATGGCGGCAAAGGTAGTCATGGCGATGGGGCGCATGCGGTTTTTGCCGGCCTCGATCAGCGCTTGCGGAAACGGCATTTCACGGATCAGATCGCGGTACTCGGAAAAGTAGAAAATCGCGACTTCGGTGACGATGCCAATAATCATGGTCATGCCCATCATCGCGGAGATGTTGAGTTCGATGCCGGTCACCCATAGCCCGATGAATACTGCCGATACCGCCAGCAGCGGAATGGCGAGTATCGCCAGTGCCATGCGGAAGCTTTCGTACAAAAACAGCAACAGCAGAAACACCAGACCGACGGCGGCGACGAATACCGCCATCAAGCCCTTGAAGGCAATTTGCTGCTGCTTGTAAACGCCGCCCAGCTCGAAGTACATGCCTTTGGGCAGCAGGTTCGGCTGCGCCATTATTTTCTGGATATCGGCGATGACCGATCCCATCGAGCGCCCGCTGATGCGCCCTGTCACTGCCACCATGCGCTTGAGGTTCTCGCGCCGGATTTGCGGCTGGCCGCTGATCGGCACAATCTGCGCCACGCGACTGAGCGGGAACACATGCCCGTCGGGCGCACGGATCAACAGCTTGCCCACGTCCGGGGTGATGGCACGCTGCTGCTGCGGAATCCATACGCGCACGCCGACCAGTTTCGGCCCCTTCTGCATTTGCGTGGTTACCACGCCGGACAGATAACCGTTCAGCGTCTGCGTGATGCTGTCCGGGTTCATCCCCTCCAGCGCCGCCTTGACCCGATCCACGCGGATCTCCAGCGCGTCGCCGGCCGGGTTGATGCCGTCGCGCGTATCCACCACGCCGGCTACCTTGCTGATCGCTGCCTGCATTTTCTTCGCGCTCGCCGAGAGTTCGTCCGGGTTATCGGAAAACAGCTTGATTTCGATCGGCTGCGGCACCGAAGTGAGGTCGCCGATGACGTCTTCCATCAGCTGCGCCAGTTCGATTTTGAGACCGGGCACTTTCTGTTCGACCTGGCTGCGGATGTCGTCCATCACCGTCTCGATCGGCAGGCGCTTGCCCGCTTTCAGGCGGATAAAGAAGTCGCCCTCGTTGGCCTCGGTGATACCGCCGCCCAGTTGCGTGCCGGTGCGGCGCGAGTAAGTGTCCACATACGGATTGGCCTTGATGATGGCTTCCACCTGCTGCAACAGGCGGTCGGTTTCGGTGAGCGAGGTGCCGGGTGCGGCACGGTAGTCGAGAATGAAGCCGCCTTCGTCCATGGACGGCATGAAGCCAGAACCGACCCGGTTGAACGCAAGCACACCCACGCCGAGCAGGGGCACGATCAGCAGCAGAATCAGCACCGGCCGCGCCAGCACGCGCTGCATCAGCGCGGCGTAACGACGGTGCATCCATTCGGTCAGGCGCCCGCCTTCCTTCTGGTTGGCGTCCTTTTCGGTGAGAAAATGATCCGCCAGCAGCGGCACCGCCAGCCACGTCACCAGAAAGGAAATGATCAGTCCCGAGGCCATGGTCAGCGACAGCGCCTTGAAGAATGCGCCGGTCACGCCGGTCAGAAATGCCAGCGGCAAAAAGATGATGATGGTGGAAGCCGACGAGCCCGCCAGCGGGCGCATGAATTCCATCGCCGCCGCCATCACCCGGCCATGATGCTCGCCACTGGCGCCGCGCAGCCGCCGCACGATGTGCTCGATCATCACGATCGCATCGTCGATGATCAGCCCCACCGCCGCTGCCATGCCGCCCAGCGTCATGATGTTGAAGCTCATGCCCAGGACATACAGCAACACCACCGTCGCTGCCAGCACGGTGGGTACGACAACGGCGGCGATCAGGGTGATTTTGATGTTGCGCAGAAAGGCGAACAGCACCAGCACCGCCAGCCCGGTGCCGATCATGATCGCATCGCGCACGCTGGCGGCAGAGTCCAGCACCAGCACGCTCTGGTCGTACCAGTTGGCGAGCTTCACCCCTGCCGGCAGTTGCGAGTGATAGGCGGCGAGCTTGGCCTGCACGTCGCGCGCAATCTGCACGCTGTTGCTGCCGGGTTGCTGGTAGATATTGAACAGCACCGCCGGACGGCCATCGGCATTCACCTTGATCCACTGCGGCACGACGCCGTCGCTCACCTGCGCCACATCGTTCAGGCGCACAATGCCGCTGGTTCCGCTCCTGATGACGGTGCTGCCGATCTGGCGCACGTTTTTCAGGCGCGCATCGGCAATCGCCAGATACAGCTTGTAATGGTCTTCCAGCCGCCCCACAGCGGTGACCACATTGGCCGCGCTCAACGCCTGCGCCACGTCGGTCAGGGTCAGTCCATACGCCAACAATCGCGCCGGATCCACAGTGACTTCGTATTCCTCCTGCGCACCGCCGATCACCTCGATGCGCGCCACGCCATTGACGCTGGAGAGCAGCGGGCGCAACTGATAACGCGCCAGATCGTAGAGCGCGGTTTGCGACTGCGTGGTCGAGGTCAGGCTGTACGCCAGAATCGGGAATACCGTCGGGTCCATGCGCTTGGTCGACAGCCGGGTGCCCGGCGGCAGATTCGGCAGTATCTGGGTAATCGCCTGATTCACCTGCGAGGTCGCCAAGCCCATGTCGATGCCCCAGTCGAAGCTCACCGATACCTCCGCCGTACCCCGGCTGGTGGTGGAACGCACATCGCGCACGCCGGGCACGCGCCGCACCGCCTCCTCCACCGGCTGAGTCACCGCCAGCATCATCAGGTCCGCCGGGCGGTCACCCGCGTCCAGCGATACCAGCACACGCGGAAAATCCACGTTGGGAAACAGGGTCACCGGCAACCTGAATGCGGCCAGAGCGCCCGCCAGTGCCAGCAGCACCAACAGGAACAGTATCGAGCGCCGATGCCCCTGCATCCACTGGGTGAAGTTCATCGTCTGCTCCCGCGTACCGCCATCCCGTCCTGCAATTCATAATTGCCCAGGCTGACCACCGGCTGTCCGGGATTGAAGTCGCCGCTCACCGCCACCATGCCGCCCTGCTCCAGCCCGGTGTGCACCTTTACCCGGCGCGCCTTGCCCGCCTGCACCTGAAACAGATACGCGCCCTGCGCATCGCGCAGCACGGCGGAGCGCGGCACCACCCAGGCTGACTGCTGGCCGAGCTGGATGTTGGCGCGCACGCGCGTGCCGGCAATCAGGCCACCGTTGGGCACTTCCACCAGCACGTCGACGAACTGGGTTTGCGGATTGACCATGCCGAACACCTGGGTCACCCGTCCCATGACCCGGCGCGCGTCATTGAATACCGACGCCACACTCACCGCCATGCCCGGACGCACCCGCGTCACGTCTTCCGGCTCCACCCCCAGCACCACGCGCTGACCGCCGGCGCGTGCCAGCTGCAGCACCGGCGCACCGGCAGCCAGGCGGTCGCCCTGCGCGGCCGAAATGCTCGCCACCACCCCGTCAAACGGCGCGGCAACGCGTTCCAGACTGCGCCCGTTGCCCATTTTTTGCTGTGCCTGCAAAGCTGCCCGGGCATCCGCCAGGGATTTTTTCGCCGCCGCCAGCTGCGATTGCGTGGCGAGTTGCTCGCTCACCAGTTGCTCGATACGCGCCACTTCGCTCGCGGCAAAACGCACCGCCACACTGGCCTGCCGGTAGCTCAACGCAGCCTCCGTACCGGTACCGAATTCCAGCAGCGGCGCGCCTTTTTTCACCACTTGCCCGACATTCACCAGCAGGCTGAGCACCTGCCCGGCGCGCGGCAGGCTGATGTTCTGCAGGCTGCGCGTATCCGGCGACACCACGCCGTAGCCGGATATCGTGTCGGTCATCATCTGCTGTTTCAGCGCCACGGTTTGCACCGCTACGCTAGGGGTATCGGCTGCCCACACCGGGCTGGCTGCAAGCAGCCAGCCCAGCAAAATAATTTCACGGCGCATTATTTGGCACTCCTGCTGCTTTTGGTTTGTTCGGGAAGGTTCGGGCCCAGCAGGGTTTCCAGCGCGATCTGTTGTTCCATCAGGGCCTCCTGCAAATTGATGGCTTCGGTCTGTTTATCCAGCAGCGCGGTTTGCAGCCGCACATAATCAGGGGCGGCCAGATTGCCCGCGCGGAAGGCTGCCGCAGCGCGCTGGGCAACGCTTTGCAGTTGTTTCACACCCTGGCGTGTGCGTTGCAACTGGGTTTGCAACAAAGGCTGATTTTCCAGCGCAATGGCGACCTCGCTGTAGGCGCTGTTGAGGCGATCCTGGTATGCATCGAACAATTTTGTGCGGGTGGCATTTTCAATCGCGATATTGCCGCGGTTGCGGTTGAAAATCGGCAGGCTCAGGGTCAGGCCAAAACCCATGGTGTACAGGCCGCTGGTGTCACGCGCCCGGGTCAGCCCGACATTGAGCGCCGGGAATTGTGCCAGTACCGCACCGCGAAATTTTTCTTCCCGGGAGCGATAGCCCGCTTGCAGCGCCTGCAAATCCGGGCGCTGATTGAGCCGCTCGACCAAACCTTTTTGTAGCGCTGCGGCATCCATCAGCACCGCATGCGGCTCGCCCGTCAGTGTCAGCGGCGCGGTGGACAGCAGCCCCAGCAAGCCGTTCAGACTGGCGCGATTCTGCAAACGGCTGCGTTCCAGTTCGTTGATTTGGCGCTCAATGCTTTGCAACGCAACCAGATCGGCGCCGGCCAGATCGACGGTGACATTGCCCGCCGCCAGAGCCTGCTGGCTAAGTTGATATCGATCCGCCAATAGCTTGCGCACAGCCTGCAACTGTGCCATCAACGCCTGCTGCGCAGTGAGCCGGGTGAACAGCAGACGCGCCTGGCTCACCACTTGCCACTCCTGCCACAGCAGATCCAGGTTCACCCGCTGCGTTTCCGCCCGCGCCGCGCCCTTGCGCGAGGAGCGCAGCAACAGCGCGTTGACGTCGTAGTTCAGATTGAGGTTGAAGGCATTGGTATTGCCAACCGTGCCATTGGTGGGATGGTCGGCAGTGAAGCCCAATTGCGGATCGGGCAGCAGCCCGGCGGCGAAGGACTGGGCGCGGGCGATGCCGAGCGCATCCCTGGCCTGCCTGAGTTGCGGATTATTGGCGACGGCCAGCATCGCCACTTCGTCCATGTCCAGCCCGTCGGCAGGGTTGAACAGGTGGCTGGACAGATTGCGGAACGGCAAGCGTGCCGGGTCGAGCGTGATCGACCCGGCCGACTGCGGCAAGTCCACCTGCACGGGCAAAGGTTTGGGCGCGTAAGTGGTGCAGGCCGAGAGTGCACCCAGCAGCAAAACCAGCGCAGAAATTTTAAGCTGCATGGATTTCCTTTTTCTGTTTCAAGACCGCTTCCACCCAGGCACTGCGGCAAATACGTCTTCTATCATTTCGGCGAGCATGGACGGAGACTACCCGAGCGATTATTAACAGAAACTTAAAGGGCGCCTCTAAAGCCGAAAAAAAAGCCCATACGGATAAACCGGATGGGCTGTGTGAGGCAATATCGCCTGATCATCATCGCAAGGCGGATAGCAGAAACATTCCTTATCTACGCCTGCCGCGCTGCTGGCCGGCGTAATCGCGGGCAAACTGCCAGGCCACGCGTCCGGAGCGCGCGCCACGCTCCAGCGACCATTGCAGCGCAGCGCGGCGCATGGCTTCGGGGTCTTTGATCGTCGCACCCAGGGCATCAAGCCAGGTTTGCACGATGGCGAGATACACATCCTGGTCGAACGGGTAAAACGACAGCCACAGACCGAAGCGCTCCGACAGCGAGATTTTTTCTTCTACCGCCTCGAATGGATGCACCTCATTGCCGACGTGGCGGGTGAGTTCGTTTTCTGCCATGTATTCGGGCATCAGGTGGCGGCGGTTGGAGGTGGCGTAGATCAGCACATTGTCCGGCGGCGCGGAGATGGCGCCGTCGAGCACGGCCTTGAGCGCCTTGTAGCCCGGCTCGCCGGTCTCGAACGAGAGGTCGTCGCAAAACACGACAAAGCGTTCGCGTCGCCCGACCAGCTGTTCTGCGATATCCGCCAGGTCCACCAGGTGGGCCTTGTCCACCTCGATCAGGCGCAGGCCTTTGTGTGCAAACTGGCTCAGCAGCGCTTTCACCAGCGAGGATTTTCCGGTCCCGCGCGCGCCGGTCAGCAGCACGTTGTTGGCCGGGCGGCCTGCCAGGAACTGGCGCGTGTTCTGCTCGATGCGCTGTTTTTGTTCGTCGATGCCGGTGAGGTTTGCCAGTTCGATTTTATGCGGATGCGGCACAGCTTCGATCCAGCCGGTGTCGCCGCGCTTGCGCCATCTGAAGGCAATCGCCGCGTCCCAGTCAGTGGCCGGCGGCGCGGCGGGGAGCCAAGCTTCCAGGCGCGCCAGCACGCGCTCGGCGCGCGCCAGCAATTGCGCCAGATCAGCTGCGGTATTCGGCATTGATTTTCACGTAGTCGTAGGAGAAATCGCAGGTCCATAGCGTGGCGGCAGCTTCACCCCGGTTGAGCACCACGCGCACGGTGATTTCCTCCTGCTTCATCACGCGCTGGCCGTCGGTTTCCCGGTAACTTGCTGCGCGGCCACCGTTTTCCGCCACCAGCACGTCGTCGAGGTAGAGCTGCAACGTATTCACATCGAGGTCATCCACGCCTGCATAGCCGATGGCGGCAAGGATGCGGCCGAGGTTGGGGTCGGAGGCGAAAAACGCGGTTTTCACCAGCGGCGAATGGGCGATGGCGTAGCCGATCTGGCGGCATTCTTCTCGGCTGCTGCCCCCTTCGACGCGGATGGTGATGAATTTGGTCGCGCCTTCGCCGTCGCGCACGATGGCCTGGGCGAGCTTTGTTGACACTTCCGTCACTGCAGCCGCCAGCGCTGCGTAATCTGCGCTGTCCATGTCGATAATTTCGGCGTTGGCTGCCTGGCCGGTGGCAATCAGCATGAACGAGTCGTTGGTGGAGGTATCGCCGTCCACGGTGATGCAGTTGAAGGAATGGTCGGCGGCATGCATGACCATTGCCTGCAGCGCGGCCTGGCTCACGGCGGCGTCGGTCGCCACGTAGCCAAGCAGGGTCGCCATGTTGGGATGGATCATGCCGGAGCCCTTGGCGATGCCGGTGATGGTCACCGTCTTGCCGCCGATCTGCACTTGCCTGGACAGCGCCTTGGCGACGATATCGGTGGTCATGATGGCGTGGGCGGCGGCGAACCAGTTATCGGCGCGACAATCGGCCAGTGCGGCAGGGAGCGCGGCGATGATCTTGTCGGCCGGCAGCAGTTCCATGATCACGCCGGTGGAGAATGGCAGCACTTCGCGCTCGGCACAGCCTGCCTGAACGGCCAGCGCCTCGCACACCGCCCTGGCCGCCTGCATGCCTGCCTCACCGGTACCTGCGTTGGCATTGCCGGTGTTGATGATCAATGCGCGCGGCGCGGCTTTTTGCAGGTGGCGTCTGGCGACCGTCACCGGCGCAGCGCAGAAGCGGTTTTGCGTGAACACGCCGGCCACACGACTGCCGGGAGCGAGTTGCATGACGGTCACATCAGGCCGGCCCGGTTTCTTGATGCCTGCACTGGCAATGCCGATCGTGACGCCTGCGACAGGTAAAAGTTGTTCGGACTGGGGGGGGAGCAGGTTGACGGGCATGGCAGCTGGGGAAGCGAGGTTACAAAGCGGCCATTTTACCCCGGAAGTCGGTGGACGTCAGTCGCGATCCGCCGGACGCGGCTCGCGAATCGGCATGCGGCGCCGGTTCCACGGCCAGACGCTCTCTTTTTCGACCGACCGGGCGAAGGTGGCCAACACAACCAGCACCGCAAAGAAAAAGGCCAGTTGCTCAAACAACATGCGCGCGGTCATCACGCCAAACGGGATATCCAGAAAATTTGGCACATAGAAAAATGCCGCCAGGCAACCGAAAATAATGCTCAGAACCAGGTACATGGTGCGTCACCCCGTAATCGAATCGCAATGATGAAGGTCTTTTGCCAAAATGTTCAGCAAACTCCATGCCATGAAACCTGTGCTAAACGAAATCAACCGGTTATGGCAGAAAACCAACCATAGTGCGCGACGCCTGTAAAAACGACCGACATTTTTTGGCAGCTGACAGATCGGGGGGAGGGTCTATATTCAGGAGTCCTACCCACAGCTACAGGAGCACGCCATGTCTCTATCCATGTTACCGGACGCGATTCAGCTGGAGCGCGAGAACATGCTGCAATCCGGCGTCGAAACTCTGAAAACCATGGGCAATGCGGAATTTGCGGTGCATGATCTGGCCGGGTTTCGCGAGCCCGATGAGCTCGCCATTCCCATACTCAACATCCACTTGCAACCGGACATTCAGGCCCGACAGCCGGGTAGTGGCGGCGAGACGCTGGCATTGGTTGAAGTCAGCAGCGATCTCGGTGAGGAATCCTGTGGGCGGCGCTGGCAGGCTCTGGAAGCCTGGGCGCAGCAGCATGATGCGCAGGTGGTGGTATTCGTCCACCCCGAGGATCAGGCGCGCGCGCAGAAAATCGCGCAGGCCTGGCATGTGCCGACAGCTTACATCGTGGCCTTGCCGAGACTGCATTGAACCGCGTTAAAACGGCAGCTTAGCCACGGAGCGCACAGAGAACACAGAGCAAAACAAAGTTTGGTGGATTTTCCGGGCCCATGCATCTGGGGGAAAAAAACAAAATCTCCTCAAACGCGCGCCCTCTCCGTGCCCTCTGTGTTTTCTGTGGCTTCAGTTGCTTTTTCCAGGTTTAATTCGCGTAGCCCGACAAATCTTCCGGCTGGTTCACGTTGACGAACGCCGCCGCCTCAGCGAATCCAACCGTGGCAGTACGGTGCCGCGCTTGCCAGGCATGCACGGCACGCCCACCCTCGGCGAGATAGGTGTCGAGGTCGTCTACAAGGCGCCGGGCGCAGACCATGATGGCAGGATGGGTGCGTCCGCCTGCGCTGGCAACGGCGATCTCTGCATGCCCTGCCAGCAGCGGCGCGGCAAGCTGCTGCACCAGATCGGCAGGCAGCCGCGGGGTGTCGCAAGGCACCGTGAGCACCCATTCATGGCGGGCCGCACGCAAACCCGCCAGCACGCCCGCCAGCGGCCCCTGAAACCCATCCGAGGCGTCCGTCACCACCGCGTAGCCCAGCGCCCGGTAGTCGTCCAGATTGCGATTGGCGCTAATCAGGATTTCATCCACCTGGGGCCGGATGCGCGCGAGCACATGCGCCACCAGCGGCAGGTCGTGCAATTTAACCAGACCTTTATCCTGCCCGCCCATGCGCTGCCCGGCCCCGCCGGCGAGAATGATCGCACTGATCGGCGGCTGCGCCATTCAGTGCTTTGCCCGCACGCGCCGATACAGCGCAAAACGCTCGGAGTGGTTGCCAGGCCGGTTACCCGCCCACACTTCGCGCCAGTCGGCAGTCAGTTTGGGCGGGAACTTTTCGTCATATTCCACCAGAAATACCGGGCAATGGCTCTGGGCGGCCGATGCCACCGGCAGCGTACGCAGATCGATCCAGTAGTCGAGCATGGCACGCACCGCTTCGTTCAAATTCTGGCTGGCAACACAGCCATGGCTGGGTAGTGCCGGTTCCATGCTGCTGATCATGCTGCGATAACTCATCCGGGCATTGACCGGATACATGAACAGACTCGCCGCCAGCCCCCAGGCCAGCGTAATTCCTGCTGCCCAGGCGATGAGGGGGCGCTGCGGAGTGCGCTTGAGCAGCACCAGCAGCGTCAGCCAGGCAAAGCAGTAACCCAGCGCCAGCGCCACCATGGGCGGCCTGAGCTCACCCGCATAGCCCGGCTGGATTTTGTGCACGTGCGCCGCCAGGCGCGCGGGCACGCCCAGATCAAAAGCGCTCCAGTACACCCAGGCAGCGGCAATCACCACCAGGAAAGTCATCATCGCAAACCAGTACAAGGCATTGGCTGCACCCCTGCGCAGGGTATAAGTGCTGCCCGCAGCCAGCCATGCCAGCGGCAGCAGTAGAGGCAAGCCGTGGACTTCACGCGGATCATTGGTGAGGGAGAGTACCGCCAGCAGACTCAAAAACATCAGCAGCGGCAGCGCGATGCCCGGCTCCGTCAAGCCATGGCGGCGCGCCTTCCACAGCGCCCATAGCGCCAGCGGCCATGCCGGCCAGGAAAACCAGGGCAGAAAAGTCAGGTAATACAGCGTACCTCTGCCGCCATGCGCAGGAAGCTGTGCGAATCGCCCCAAGGTGTCAATCTGCCACCATTCGGCAAACACGCCGGGTGCCTGCTGATGCAGCATCAACGGCCAGATCAGCAGCCAGGGGAGCGCGCTCGCCAGCATGACGAGTGCTGCCGCCAGGCTGGCACGGGTACGCCAGGCAGGCGCGATGAGGGGCAAAAACATTGCAGCCAGCAATAGTGCCAGCGCGTCCGCTGCGCCAATGCTCATAAACGCCATGCCGATGCCGGTGCCCGCCAGTGCGCCCCCGGTCAATGGGCGCTGCAGGCTCAGGGCAAATCCGAAACCCGCCAGTGCGTAGGCTGCCAGCAGTGCACTTTGCGGAATCGCTTCATGCGCGCGCACCAGCAGCCCTACACTGCCGATCAATACCAGCACCGCCAGACGTCCGTGTTCACTGCCATACAGCAGGCGCCCGGTGAGTCCGGTGAAAATCAGTGCCAGCAATACAAACATGCCGCCGACAAGCCGCGTCGCATCGTGTACCGGCAACCAGCCGGACAAGCCTTGGGCGGCGCTGGCCGCGACCCAGGTAAACAGCGGTGGGTGAACTGGCAAAGGTTCGCCTGCCAGGGTAGGAATCGCGGCCGGTGCGCCGGACAACAGGCTGTCTACAAAGCCGATGCTGCGCGACTCATCACCCTTCCACGGGTCGTGTCCGATCAATCCCGGCAGCAGCCAGGCCAGTACCAGCACCAGCGTGAGTAACGAAGGAATGGCGCTATGCCAGTGTTTGTTCTGCAATATGGTGTGAGCCGCGGGCACGGCTTGGGCAGATGACGAATTTCATGCGCAGATTCTACCGCAAAAAACAAACAAGGCAGCCGAGGCTGCCTTGTTTGAAACGCGCTTATGCAGATTTAGCCTTGCGCGATTATTTAATACCGTATTTCTGGCGGAATTTCTCGACGCGACCCGCGGTGTCGACGATCTTCTGTTTGCCGGTGTAGAACGGATGACATTCCGAGCACACTTCAACATGCAGGTCTTTAGCCATGGTGGAACGCGTGGTGAACTTGTTGCCGCAGCTGCATACGACGGAGATATCTGGGTAATTCGGGTGAATATCGGCTTTCATGATCTGTCCTCAGTTGCCGCGGCGTGTACGCGGAAAGGCGGCATTATCCAGCAAATTCCTTGCTGTCGCAAGGGCTTAGCGTGAGCTACGCATTGAATCAAAGAAATCGGCGTTGTTTTTGGTGGCTTTGACCTTGTCGAGCAGGAATTCCATCGCTTCCAGATCGTCCATCGGGTAGAGCAATTTCCTCAGTACCCAGATTTTCTGCAGCGCGTCGGCCTTGATCAGCAACTCCTCACGGCGCGTGCCGGAACGGTTCACATTGATCGCCGGGTACAGACGTTTTTCAGCCATGCGCCGGTCGAGGTGGATTTCCATGTTGCCGGTGCCCTTGAATTCCTCGTAAATCACGTCATCCATGCGGCTGCCGGTGTCGATCAGGGCAGTGGCGATGATAGTGAGCGAGCCGCCTTCCTCGATATTGCGTGCCGCGCCGAAAAAGCGCTTGGGGCGTTGCAGGGCATTGGCGTCCACACCGCCGGTGAGCACCTTGCCGGAGGAGGGGATGACGGTATTGTAGGCGCGCGCCAGACGGGTGATGGAGTCGAGCAGGATCACCACGTCTTTTTTGTGTTCGACCAGGCGCTTGGCTTTTTCGATGACCATTTCCGCCACCTGCACATGACGCGTCGCCGGCTCGTCAAAGGTCGACGCCACAACTTCACCGCGCACCGAGCGCGTCATTTCGGTCACTTCCTCCGGGCGCTCGTCAATCAGCAACACGATCATCACCACATCCGGATGATTGGCGGCGATGGAATGCGCGATATGCTGCAGCATCACCGTCTTGCCGGATTTCGGGCTAGCCACCAGCAGGCCGCGCTGTCCGAGGCCAATCGGGGCGATCATGTCGATAATGCGGCCAGTGATGTTTTCCTCGGCCTTGATGTCGCGCTCCAGCAGCAGGGGTCGGGTCGGGAACAGCGGGGTGAGGTTTTCGAACAGAATCTTGTTCTTGGAATTTTCCGGCGACTCGCCGTTGACCTTGTCCACCTTGACCAGCGCAAAGTAGCGCTCGCCATCCTTGGGGATGCGAATCTCGCCCTCGATGCTGTCACCGGTATGCAAGTTAAAGCGACGGATCTGCGACGGCGAGATGTAGATATCATCCGGGCTGGCAAGATACGAAGTATCCGGCGAGCGCAGGAAGCCGAAGCCGTCCGGCAACACCTCCAGGGTGCCTTCGCCGAAAATGCTCACGCCTTTTTTGGCCTGATTTTTTAGCAGGGCGAAGATGAGTTCCTGTTTGCGCAAGCGGTTGGCGCCTTCGATGGAATTCTCGACGGCCATTTCCACCAGTTGGGTGACGTGTAGCTGTTTCAGGTCAGATAAGTGCATGTAGTGAGACTCGTGTGCCTTGCAGGGAAGGCGGGGAACAACGACGAAGGGGAAAGTGCGCCTGATGTCCGGGGTGAATTTTTAATAAATGGACAGGCTCAGGCGCAACATAACGGAACTAGATATTGCTGTCAACAAAAGCCGTCAACTGGGATTTGGACAACGCGCCGACTTTGGTGGCCTCGACGTTGCCGTTCTTGAATATCATCAGGGTGGGAATGCCGCGAATGCCGAATTTGGGTGGGGTGGCCTGGTTCTCGTCGATGTTGAGTTTGGCGATCTTGAGACGGCCTGAGTATTCCTTGGCCACTTCGTCGAGAATCGGCGCAATCATTTTGCACGGCCCGCACCAGTCTGCCCAGTAGTCCACCAGCACGGGCAAGGTGGATTGCAACACCTCTTGCTCAAAGGAGTCGTCGGTGACGTAGTGAATATGCTCGCTCATGGAATCCTCGCTTCTTGATGTAGGGGTGAATTGCAGGTCAGCGCAATTTTGTGGGTTGATTTTCACATGCTAGCGAAAAAAGCGCGGGATGTGAAGCCGACGTCAATTCGCGCTTGCTGGTAAAATGCCCCGCACCCGTATTTGATCCTGCTAGGAACGCCGCCATGACTTACGTCGTCACTGAAAACTGCATCAAATGTAAATATACCGATTGTGTGGATGTCTGCCCGGTGGATTGCTTCCGTGAAGGCCCCAATTTTCTGGTGATCGATCCCGACGAATGCATCGACTGCACCCTGTGTGTCGCTGAATGCCCTGCGGAAGCCATTTTCGCCGAAGATGACGTACCCGCAGACCAGCAGCACTGCACCGCGCTCAATGCCGAACTGGCAGTGGGCTGGAAACCCATCATCGAACGCAAAGACCCGCCGGCAGATGCCGACGACTGGAACGGCAAACCCGGCAAACTGCCACTGCTGGAACGCTAGTACCGCGGGGTGCAGCCCGACCTGATCAAACGCGCCGCCCAGCGCATCCTGGCGCAGCTGGCGGATGATTTGCCCGATCTGTCGCGCGCCTGCGTTCTCGTCCCCAATTTCCACGCCGCGCGTCGGCTCGAGCAGGCGCTTGCCGCGCAGTGCGGCCTGCCGTTTCTGATCCCGCCGCGCATCACCACCTTCCCGGCCTGGGCCGCGACGCTGCCGATCGACGCCCCGCTATTGCCGGACAGCCGCCGCGCCGCCCTGTTGTATCAGGCGCTCAAGGCAGGCGGCCGGTTCGACGTCGCTGATTTGTGGGGCGTGTGCGGCGAGCTGTTGCGCCTGTTCGACGAACTCACCTTGCACGCAGTGCATCTGCCCGATAGCCTGGCCGCGTTTACCGAGCAGTTGCGCGCCGCCTACCAGGCGAAGCGCGGGCGCGGACTGGATTTTGAAGCGCGCCTAATCCACGAACTGTGGTACGCACTGGCCGCCGATGCCCACGGCGCGCAGGATGCCGCGGCGCGTTACGCCTTGCAGCTGGCGGCTCTGGCCGAAACCGCAGTTGCGCCGCTGTTCGTCGTGGGGCTGCCGAGCTGTTCGTCACTAGAGCAGGCCTGCCTCACCCGTTATGCCGAACGCCAGCCGCTGGTCTCCATCGCCCCCGACGGCGCCAGCCCCGTCCTCGACGTGTTGGCCGCCGCCTGGCCCGCTGACGCGCACGCCCTCCCCATCAAACAACGCGCGCACGCCATGCGCAACGCTCAGTCCGCCAGCCCGCTGGCTGGGCGCCTCGCCTGCTTCGGCGCCACCAGTCTGGAACAGGAAGCACAAGCCTGCGCTGCCCAGGTACGGTTGTGGCTGGCCGAGGGAAAACAACGCATCGCGGTCATCGTACAGGACCGGCTCAGCGCGCGCCGCGCCCGCGCCTTGCTGGAACGTGCGCAAATTCTGGTGGCCGACGAAACCGGCTGGACGCTCGCCACCACCGCCGCCAGCACGGTGTTGATGCGCTGGCTGGAAGCGCTCACCGGCGGCTTTCGCTTCGAGGACGTGCTCGACCTGTTGAAATCGCCTTATCTGCTGGCCGACCAGGATGCCGTCACGTGCAGCCAGGCTGCCTGGCAACTGGAATCCGCGCTACGCCGCCATGGCCCGGCAGCAGGCTTGAATGGGCTCAAAACGCGCGTGCGCAATCTCGCTGAACACAGCGCCGCGCTCAGCGCGCTGGAACGCCTGCAGCAAGCTGCCGCGGTATTGCCGCCGCGCACCGAGCTCACGCTGGCCGACTGGCTGGCGCGGCTCGCCAACAGCCTGAACGCGCTGGGGGCACGCGAGCGTCTGGTGCACGACGCGGCGGGCCAGCAAGTACTGGCGCTGCTGGCACGGCGCGAACATGAGCTGCTGCCCGATAGCGGGCGCTTTCAACTCGCTGAATTCCGGCGCTGGCTGGCCGGCGAACTGGAGCGCGCGGTATTTGTCGACACCGGCATCGACAGCCCGGTGGTATTCACCCATCTGGCTGCCACGCGCCTGCGCGATTTCGACGCCGCGCTGATCCTCGGTGCCGACGCCGCCCACCTGCCCGGCAACGCCAGCGTCTCGGTGTTTTTCAATCAGCGCGTGCGCCATGAGCTGGGCCTGCCCACCCAGGACGACAGCCTGCGGCAGACCGAGTACGACCTGGTCCAGCTCATTGCCAATGTGGCGCACATCCGCGTGTTGTGGCGCGCCTGGCAGGATGGCGAGCGCAACCCGGTGAGTCCGTGGTTCGAGCGGCTGCAAACCCTGCACCAGTTAGCCTGGAATGACGATCTGGCCGACACCCGCCTCGCTGCGCTGCTGCCGCATGCCCAGGTCGTCGCGCCCGCCCCCGCGCCGCTGCCAGCGCCCACCCGGTTGCCGCGCCCCACCCTCGACAGCGCGCAAGTACCCGTCCGCATCAGCGTCAGCGCCTACAACAGCCTGCTGGCTTGCCCGTATCAGTATTTCGCGCGCCAGGTATTGCGCCTGAATGCGCTCGACGAAATCAGCAGCGAGCTGGCAAAAGCCGATTACGGGCAGCTGGTTCATGCCATCCTGCACCGCTTCCACCAGACCCACGCGGTAGTCACCGGCACCCCGCCCGAGGTGCTTGCAGCCGACCTGCTGCAGCTCACCGAAGATGCCTTCGCCCCGGTGCTGGCGGACGACTATTTCGCCCACGCCTGGCAGCACCGGTGGGTAGTACAGATTCCGCATTATGTGGATTGGCAACTGGCGCGCGAGCAGGAGGGCTGGCGCTGGCAAGCAGGCGAGATCGACGCGACTAAAACCTTCGACCTCGACAACGGCCAGCACATCACCCTGTACGGACGGCTCGACCGCGTCGACACCCTGCAGGCGAGCAGCGCCGTGCTCGACTACAAGACCGGGAGTACAGCCGGACTCAAGGACAAAGCCAGAAACCCCGGCGAAGATACCCAGCTCCCCGCCTATGCCCTGCTGCTCGGCGAGGACGTCGGCCAGGCCGCGTTTGTTGCCCTCGATGGCGAACAAAAAATCGAAACCCTGGCGCTGGAAGCCGAGCCCGATGCCGCGGCCAATGCCACGCGCGAACGCCTGGTGCGTCTATTCGAACAGTTACACGCCAGCGTGCCGCTTCCCGCCCACGGGGCCGACAGCGCGTGCCAGTGGTGTGAAATGCGCGGCCTGTGCCGCAAGGATTATTGGCCGGAGGCGGATACATGACCCCCGGCGAATTCAATCGTATTGCGCTCAATCCCGGCCAGGCCGTCGTCGTCGAGGCGTGCGCCGGCAGCGGCAAGACCTGGCTGCTGGTGTCGCGCATGGTGCGGCTGTTGCTGGACGAGGTGCCGCCGTCGGAAATTCTGGCGATTACCTTCACGCGCAAGGCGGCGCGCGAGATGCGGGCGCGCCTGGACGACTGGCTGCGCTTCATGGCGACGGCGGAAGACGACGCGGTGCGCGCTTTTCTGGTTGAACGCGCAGTGCCGCCGGAGGCAATCGAAGCCTTGCTGCCGCGTGCGCGCGGCCTGTTCGAAGCCGTACTCCGCGCACAGCCGGGCATCACCATCAGCACTTTCCACGCCTGGTTCCTGACGGTGATCGAGCGTGCTCCGCTGGAGGCCGGTCTGGCAGGCTTCGCCCTGGCCGAGCAGACGCACGACCTGGAAGCCGAGGCCTGGGAAGCGCTGGCCGATGATCTGGCGCGCGCGCCGACCGCACCGTTGGCCGTGTCCATGCAAAGCCTGCTGGCCGATATCGGCCTGTACAACACGCGCGCATTGCTGGCAGCGTTCCTGGCCCGGCGCGGCGAGTGGTGGGCGTTTACCGAAGGGCAGCCAGACCACGCCGCCTACGCCGTGGCGCAGCTGGAAGCGGCCCTGCCGGTCGCGCCCGACGCCGATGTGGCAGGCGCGCTGCTGGGCGACGCGGCCTGGGTGGCGCTGCTGTGGGAATATCTCAAACTGCTCGGCCTGCACACCGCAACCAGCATCAAAATGGCGCAAACCTGTGAACTTGCCTTGTCGGCCAGCGCCAGTGCCGACGACTGTTTTGATGCATTGTGCGCAGCGCTGCTGACGCAACAGGGCGAGATCAGAAAAACAATCGCCCATAGCGCCGCACAAGCCAAAAAAATGGGCGAGTCCGTATTGTTGCGGCTGGTGGAACTGCACCAGACCATCGGCACCCGCCTGATGGCGGCACAGGCCGCACGCCAGGCACAGCGCGTGTTCCGGTTCAACTGCCAGGCGTTGCAGCTCGGCGACGCGCTGCTGGAGCAGTATCAGTCACTCAAGCACGCGCGCCGGGTACTGGATTTCGCCGATGTGGAATGGCAAGTCGCCCAGCTGCTCAGCGATTCGGATCAGGCCGGCTATCTGCAATACAAGCTCGACGCACGTTACCGGCACATTTTGCTGGACGAGTTCCAGGACACCAACCCGCTGCAATGGCGCGTGCTGCAGAGCTGGTTCGCTGCCGCAGAACAGGCCGACCGCATGCCCACGGTATTTCTGGTGGGCGACCCCAAGCAGTCGATTTACCGTTTTCGCGGTGCCGAGGCGCAGCTGTTCGACCTGGCCGGCAACTACCTGCAGGCGCGCGGCGCGGCCTACCTCACCCAGCACACCACGCGCCGCAGTGCGCCGCCCGTGGTGCAGGTGGTGAACCAGACCTTTGCCGCAGTGGAACATGAATACGCCCTGTTCAAACCTCACGCCGCGCATGATGCGCACCGTACCGGCCGGGTCGAGGTGTTGGCGCTGGCGCAGCCGCCGGAGCAAGTCATTGTCGAGCACGGCTACCGCAATCCGCTCACCACGCCGTACAGCGATACCGACACCCGGGTGCGTGAACTGGAAGCGCAGCAACTGGCGCAACGCTTGAACCAGATCATCGGCCATTGGCTGATCGACGACGAAACTACCGGCGCGCGCCGTGCCGAATACCGCGACGTGATGATCCTGGTGCGCAGCCGCACCCACCTGCCGGTGTACGAGCGCGCGCTCAAGGCGGCGCGCATCCCGTTCGCCACCACGCGCCGCGGCGGGCTGCTGGAAGCGCTGGAAGTGGGCGATTTATTGAGCCTGCTGGCGTTCCTGGTCACCCCGGACGCCGACCTGCACCTGGCACGCGTACTGCGCTCGCCGCTGTTCGATTGCGCCGATACCGATTTGCTGGCGCTGGCCGGCGCCGAGGGCAACACCTGGTGGCAGCGCCTGCGCACGCTGGCCCACAACGGGAACATGAGCCCGGCAGTGCAGCGTGCCGCCACGCTGCTGGCCGACTGGCACAGTCGCGCCGGGCGCCTGCCGGTGCACGATTTGCTCGACACGATCTGTTTTACCGGCGAGGTGCAGGCACGCTATGCCGCTGCCGCACCCGCCGCCCTGATCCCCGGCATCCACGCCAATCTGGACGCGCTGCTGGAACTGGCGCTGGCCATCGAAGGCGGGCGTTACCCGAGCCTGCCGCGCTTTTTGCATGAGATCGGCCTGCTGCAGCAGCCCGGCAATGACGCCAGCCCGGATGAAGGCAAAACCGCGCAGCTCGACAACGCCGTTACCCTGCACACCATCCACGGCGCCAAAGGGCTGGAAGCGCCGATCGTCTGGCTGCTCGACGCCGGCGCACGCAAAACCAGCCCCGATGCCTACACCGTGCTCACCGACTGGCCGCCGGGCGCGGCGCGGCCGGCACATTTTTCGCTGTATGGCGATAAAGCCCTGCGCGCCACGTTCCAGGCCGATTATTTCGATGCCGAAGCGCGCCACGCCCAGCGTGAAAATTTCAATCTGCTATATGTCGCGATGACCCGCGCGCGTCAGGCGCTCATCGTCAGCGGCGCGTCCAGCAAGTCGCAAAACGGCAACTGGCACGGCCAGATTCTGAACGCCCTGCGCACCGATGCCGACGCTGAAAGCGCCGCCTTCGGTGCCGATCTCGACGCACCCCTACCTGCGACTACACCCGTAGTGCCGCCACCCGTCACGCCTCCCGCCCTGCCCGCAGGCCTCAATCAGCCCCAACCCACCGGGCACCACATTGCCCCGGTCAGCAGCAATGAGATCAGCTACGGCATCGTGCTGCACGCCATTCTGGAACGCATCACCACGCCCGCCAAGGCACCGGCTGCGACCGCCCTGAAAACGGAACTGGGCAACCCGGCAGAATTCGACAGCGCCTGGCAACACGCTCAGCGGCTGCTTGGCACGCCGCTGCTGGCGCGCTTTTTCGACCCTGGCCAATACCGCTTTGCACACAATGAACTGGCCTATCTCAACGCCGACGGCGAGTCGCGGCGTATCGACCGCGTGGTCGGCTTGGCAGACGCCATCTGGGTGCTGGATTACAAATCCGGCAACGACGCCAGCGCGGCCCAGCTTGCCGCCCGCCACCGCGCTCAGCTGGAGGATTACCGCACCGCGATCCGCCATCTGCACCCCGGCCAGACCGTGCGCTGCGCGCTGATTGCGGCTGACGGACGACTGATCGAGATTGAATAGGCGCCGCTGTTCTCTATACTGGTTATGTGCATGTAGGCAAACAACCCGAAGGAGCCGTCATGATAGCCAGCATTTTGAACGAATATCGCAGCCTTCCCGTCAGCAACGCCAGCAACAAGGTGGTGTCCTGGCATGTGTTCCGCACCGCCAGCGAGGCCGAGGAATACGCCGAGAGCATCATATTGGGAGAAGGCCAGCGCATCGTCGGCGGCATGGATGCCGACAGCGTCGGCAAGCTGTGGTGGATAGGCGTGGAAGTGGATGATCTTGCGCGCTGGGGCAACCCGAGCGCGGTCAACAAACACGCCGAATGAGCGCGGCCAGCGCCGCCACACCCTCGGCGTTTTGGCCACGGCAACCCGCTAACGCGCAACCCTTACCGCTCACCATTGGACAGAATCCGCGTCCCAACGCTTGTCGTTCATCACAAATAAAGGAACCGCTGTCCTTCGAAGAGGAAAGAGGGGGCGGGAATTAGCGTCACATCCTAATCTGCAACACACACTTTGTTACGACCGGTTGCCTTGGCTTGGTAGAGTGCCTGGTCGGCCAGATTGAACAAAGTGTCCAGGTTGATACCTTTCTCCTTCAGCGTGGCTACACCGATTGAAATCGTAAAATGCAGCGGCAATCCAGCTTCCATTACGACATCAGTGCGGGCGATAATCTCTCGTAACCTTTCAGCCACCTCGGCGGCTTCCTGAAGATCGGTTTCAGGTAACAGGATGGCAAACTCCTCGCCGCCAATGCGGCCGATGATATCGATCGTACGCAGTGTTTCCCGCAGGATATTACTCAACTTCTGCAGAACGATGTCGCCAGCCTTGTGCCCATAGGTATCGTTGATGCTTTTGAAGTAATCGATATCGAGCATGAACATGGAAAGCGCCTCGCCATAACGCTGCGCCCGAGCAAGTTCCGCTCCTCCCTGTTCCAGGAAATGACGGCGGTTGGAAAGGCTGGTCAGATAATCCTGGTTTGCCTGGAGATCGAGCTTATCCAGCAAGGCTCTGCGCTCGGTAATGTCCTGAATCTGGGCAATGAAATAGAGCACTTTGCCGGTTGCGTCGCGCACGGCAGATCTGCTGAGCAAAATCCAGATCAGACGGCCATCTTTGTGAAAATAGCGCTTTTCCATCTGGTAACTATCGCGGGTACCGGCCATCAGCTCTTTCAGCAGTGCCAGATCGGTGTCCAGGTCGTCCGGGTAGGTGATGCCCTGAAAGGTTTTTTGCTGCAGTTCGGCTTGCGTGTAACCCAGAATGCTGCATAAGGCGCCATTTGCCTGCACGAAACGGCCTTCCAGGCTCACCAGCGCCATGCCGATGGCAGCCGCATCGAAGGTCGAACGAAAACGATCTTCCGATTCCTGCAGGGCGGCTTCCCGTTGCTGGCGCTCGGTGATGTCTTCGTTGGTGCCCACCATGCGCACCGGTTTGCCGGCAGCATCGAAATTGACTCTCACCCGTTCCTGGATGTAACGCAATGCCCCATCACCGCGGCGGATTCTGAAGCGTGGCATATAATAGGGCACGTCCTGTTCGATGGTCGCCTGCAGTGCTGCAGTGGCTCTTGGATAATCTTCCGGCAACACACTGTTTTGCCATGCCGTGTAGAGGTTGGACACTGCTGATTTGTCGATACCATAGAGGGTGTACATGGCGTTGTCCCAGACTACTTCGCCTGTCACCAAATCGTAGTCCCACACGCCGACGCCCGACGCCTCGGTGGCGAGTTGAAGCCGCTCCGCATTTTGCTGCAGGGCTGTAGCTGCCTCCGCCGCCTGCCGCCCGAATAGCTGCTGGCGACGCTGGTAGGCATAAAGCCCCAGCATGGAAACAGCGGCAATCAGCCCGAACAGCCCGGCCTGTGCCAGAGCATCGCGCTGCCAGGGTTGGAAAACCGTATCGAGGTCACGGCTGACGGCCACCACCAGTGGCTTGTCCATCCTGAGCGTGCCGGGATGGACCGTGCGCTGCGCCATCATCCGTTCCTCGTCGGTAGCGTACACCGTGCCCGTGAGCACCGTTGCCACCTGACCGCTATCCCGATGTTGCATGAAGAAGGCGCCGGGCTGCGCCAAATTCATTCCATAAAGCCCTTCCCGCTCCGGCACCATCAGGAACAGGATGCCATCACCGTGGCCAATCGCGTCCCACATATCCGGTGCGTACAGCACCGACGCCATCAAGGTTTTGAAATAGTCCGGATCAAGCGTGGCGGTGACAATCCCGGCAAACTCCCCGCGCGGGCCGGGAATCATCCGCGTGATGTTGATGACGTATGATGAGCCGAGATCGTTTTTGAATGGCGGCGAGACATACAGCGTGTCAGGGTTGGGGCGCTGTTTGACTGCCTGAAAATAGCTCCGGTCACTGAAGTTTCTGCCGAGAAACTCCGGCTGGTCCGAGGCCAGCAACATGCCTGCGGCATCCATCACGCTCATGTGGAGAATACCCGGCATGGCGTTGCTGAGCGCCTTGAGATAGCGCGTTTCCGCCTGTAGCGGAAATCCTTTCCAGTTGGACAGCTCCCCACGAACATCCTCCAGCACAAGGTTAGTACTCGCCAGCTGATGCTCCATGTTCTCGGCGATCACCCGCGCTTGAGTTGACAGCCTATCTTGCTCACGGGCCGCCCTGCGACCGTGTTCGAGGTAGAGATTGAATGCGATCGCCCCGCCCAGAATGATCAAGGCAAGGCCAAGTCCCAGCCATTGGGCAAGTGCAGGCCTATGCATCGTTTTGATTGGTGGGGCCATGATCTCCCGTGTTTTTACGAGTTGACGCTCTTTGCAGGTATCACCCAATAGGAAGACCTCATCGTATTGTAGTAAGCGTTCGCTTGGTTAGATAGCCTGATATCCGCTGAATTGCTTACTTCTTCCTAATATGCGCGAACCCTTCTTCGAACATTTCTGATTGAACGGTCAGCAGGGTAATTGGGCCAAGGCCGCAAATCGCCTGGAAATAGGGATTGTAAATCAATATTTATATTGAGCGACTTGAGAGGGTTGGAAGCACCCATTTGAAGCGCATCGCAGAACGAGGCACAATGCGAGTCGCACCTATTTCAGCACACGTCGATTGCGTTAACTCGCACCGACCATCCCGATAGCGATGAACCCTGAAGATTTACAACGCCTGGTTACGCTCGCCATGCCTTACGGAAAGTACAAGGGTCGTCTGATTGCCGATCTGCCCGGACACTACCTTAACTGGTTTGCTCGCGCAGGCTTTCCGCCCGGCGAAATCGGGCGTCTGTTGGCGCTGATGCAGGAACTGGATCACAACGGCCTTTCCTCACTGCTTGACCCCTTACGAAAGCGATAAGGGCACTTCTGTAAATCATTCAGACGTTGAGGGATGTTGGGAGAATACCTCCATGAATGAACTTGCAACCGGATTCCCCCCCTCGTCATGCCTGCAAGCGCTTCTGGCAACTCCGGAACGGCAGCGAACCGACGCCCAGCGGGGCAAGCTCAACGAACTGGAAATTGCTCTGACTGCCGGGAATCGAGCGGAAGCTCGTGAGCCAGGCGTTCGCCTTAATGCCCTCTGTATCCGCCGAGCAGCCAAAACCCGGCGCTGGCGCGCAATTCAACGCTCAAATGATTGTTTTGAATATTAAATGGAACCAGTAGGCGCTAATTGTCTGCCCGCCAGGTAACGTGGGAACTCATCGGCAGGCATCGGATGGGCAAAGAAATATCCCTGGACTTCGTCACAGTGCAGGAGGCGCAGAGGGGCAACCATGTGTTCGTCCTCAACACCCTCGGCGAGGGTGCGGAGATTTAGGCTATGCGCCATCTGAATGATTGCTCGAACAATAGCGGCATCGTTCGGATTGTCGACCATGTCGCGGACGAAAGACTGGTCGATTTTCAATTTGTCCACGTTGAAGCGTTTCAGGTAGGCCAGGCTTGAATAGCCGGTACCAAAATCGTCGATGGAGAGCTTTACGCCAAGCGATTTCAGCCGGTTTACCGTAGCCAGGATATTCTCTGCTTCCTGAATCAGGATCGACTCGGTCATTTCGAGTTCGAGGAGGCGGGGGTCTAAACCGGATTCTCCAAGCGCTTGGGTAACACTCTTCTCAAGATCACCGCGTCTGAACTGCACCGCCGACAGATTTACTGCGACGACCAATTCGGGCAAACCTAACTTGCGCCATGCAACCGCCTGCAGGCACACTTCCTTGAGCACCCACTCTCCGATTGGAACGATCAGACCGCTGTCTTCGGCAATCGGGATAAAACGCCCGGGCAGTACCAGGCCGAATTCAGGGTGGTTCCAGCGGATCAGTGCTTCGACGCCAGTTACTGCCATGTTGGTCAGATTGATCTGGGGTTGATAGTAAAGCGCAAACTCGCCGTGCTCCAAGGCTTTCTTCAGGCTATTGCGGATTTCCAGATGCTCGATGGCATCGATATTCATTTTTTCGGTGTGGAAGCGATAGGCATTCCGCCCGGCCCCCTTGGCCTGATACATGGCAGTATCGGCCTTCTTGAGCAGCGTCTCGAAGTCCTTGCCGTCATCCGGATAGACGGCGATACCCAGGGAAATGGAGGTGTGCAACTCCAGTCCAGCAATATCAAATGACTCCGACATCCGTCCCAGAATTTTTTCGGAAATATCCGTGATGGTGTCGGGATCGCGCACATCGGAAAGCACTACCAGGAATTCGTCGCCGCCTTGGCGGCTGAGAGTATCGGTGATGCGCGCACATTCGCGCAATCGCGCGGCAGCTGCTTTGAGCAGCGCGTCACCTACCGGGTGGCCGAGCGAGTCATTAATGGTTTTGAAGTTGTCGAGATCAAGGAAGATTAGCGCCACTTTTACTTTTTCGCGGTCAGCGAAGGACATCGCCAGTTCAAAGTGATCCTTGGCCAACAGACGATTCGGCAGACTGGTCAGCGCATCGTGGTAGGCCATAAATTCGATTTGTTTCTCGGCCGCCTTGCGCTCGGTGATGTCGATGAAGCTGCCGCGGACCAGGTCCCTATCAATTGCCGGGAGTTTAACTAACCGCACTTCGCAGAGGATATCCTGCCCCTGGGCATTGCGAATCAGCCGTTCAAATACCCGGGGCTCTCCTGCCAAAGCCTGGTTGATTCTTTCTCGGGTACTCTCCCCGGGTTGCATTGTGTTGGGCTGGGCGGGGGGGTAAAAGTCGACAAGGGAATGACGCAGCAATGCTTCTCGATCAAGTCCAAACAGGTGCTCGGCATTGATATTGGCGTCAATAAAGCGGTTCAAGCCGAGATCGAAAACAACAATGGCTTCCGGCGCATGCTGTACCAGCACGCGAAACTGCTGTTCGCTTTCCCGTAATGCTGTTTCTACCCTGGTGCGTGCGAAAATTTCGGCCCGCATGGCTTTGAGCAATTCGATATGACTGGCAAACATGTATCGAATGGTAAAACCATACGCCAGAAGTCTCAGGAGGTGCCAAAGCCACCATCCGTCACTCCACAGCGTGGAGAATGGGAAGATGACGGACGAACATCCCAACACCAGATAAAGGCCGCTAAAAACCAGATTCTCCGCATTGGCGCTATGTTTGTTTCGGACAATAAAATAGATTGATGTGGCGAACGATAGCAAGCCTCCCATGACGTTGATATAAGAAAGCGGCTTGATAAACTCGCCCGAATCATTGAGAGCCGGCAACACGTCGGGATACAACATGAAAAATACGCCTAGCGCGCATGCCCCCAGAGCTACTGCGCGATGCAGGGCGATCCGTTGCATCTGCTGGTTCCACCCAAGCCATACCAGAGAGGGGAACAAGCCACCAAAGAAAGCCGCCAGGCTGCGGAGCCAGACAAAACCAGGCAATGCGTCGTTTGCCAGGGAGTGGAATCCATCCAGAATACCCAATGCCATGAATCCGAGTGCAATCGGGTACAGATGGACTTCGCGTATGCCTTGATTACATTGACTGAGCAGAAACAGGGAAAAAAAGATGGCTGAGACCGCACCCAGCATCTCGACAGCTGCATGCACAGAAGCATTTTGCAGCTGGAATGCTTCTGTCCCCAGGGATGAAAGCACTGAGATGGTGAGGAGTGCGGTCAAGAGAAGCAACGATCCCGGTAGCGTGCGTGTCATAACCCTGCTTTATGGTGTTCTTAACAAACAGGCCTATCCACTTTTCTGTACTGTGAATAGGGAATAAATTTATTTCGCAACAATAAGATTAAGCGTTACGCATTTCCAAACTCCCTGTGGTTCTTTCTGCGTGCGACTCGGGCATATCCCTTTAAATTCGACTAGATACTATAGATATATTCAGAACTTGCTACAACCGTGAATATCGAACGATGCAGGGAACAAGTAATCTGTCCGGTTTCATGCCATGCCTAAAAAAAGCGCAGGATGTAACGGACGGAATTGCGCCAGGAGATTCGGAAGAAGCGATTTGAAGAAGCCTATGGGGCTGGGGCATCAGGGCCGGTTGAAGCAGGCAGAGGCGGCAAGCCCCTTGGTGTGAGCGAGCAGGCTTTCCGCCATTACCTCTGCCGATACGAAGAGAACGGACTGGAGCGGTTGATCGATAGCCGAGATCACTGCGGCGGCTTCACCGCTCCGCAGCTTGCACTCATCCAGCGACCGCTGATATCGGCGTGCTCTTTGACCGGCGCGCCTTGCGCAACGCCATCGAATTCAGTTCGTCCGGTGAAGTTCTCCGGGTTGGTGAAAATCCCTTCCGCTGTCCCATTCCCCTGCAGTCTGGAGTTGGCGCAAACGAAGTCCAGGCTGTATTTGTTTCCGGTATGGGTGGCATTCTGGGCAGTACATCCGGATCTATTTTGATAAAAGCCGGGTGGAATTTTTTTATCGGCCATTTCCTGGGTAACGCAAACCTGGGACGTGGCAGCGCCATTTTGAATTTTGGGCATGTCCACGCCATGCTGCCTGGCCAGGTTCATCAAAATTTGCATTTGATCTGGCGGAATCTGTGACGCCAGTTTCAACAGGTCCGAGGTCGTGGTGATTTCCCATAATCCGGGGCGCATGTCGTTTTCTGCCGCGTACACAGTAGATATCGGCAATGAGGATACGAAAGCCAGGGCAAGAAGGGTTTTGCGCATTGAGTCTCCTGTATGCAATGGATTGACACCACTTTCAGAGAGCGTATCACCCGGCAAGTTCAGAATATCGCCGATTCAATCTATAGTTTGTCATTGCCGCGCCAGCGCCGGGTTCCCTGTGGCTTGAATTTTCCAAACTAAAATATCATGAAAACTGCGCTCGATACCGTGCTGGCGTACCACCAGCGCACCAAGCATCATTTGCAACGCTATGCCGCCGGGCCGGGCGGGCTGGACTGGAAAAACCAACCCGATCCTTTCCGCAGTTTTGCTGGCAGCCCACAGCTGGAACTGCCTTTGCTGGCCGCATCAACGCACCCGCTTTATGCCGATCTATACATACCGGGGAAAGTTGCACCGCAAGCGCTGACGCTGAATAGCATCGCGGCCCTGTTTGAACTCGCCTTCGGCCTCTCCGCCTGGAAGCAATACGATGGCACGCGCTGGGCGCTGCGCTGCAACCCGTCCAGCGGCAATCTGCACCCGACCGAGGCTTACCTGGTGAGCGCAGACTGCAAGGGTATCGCGGACGGCGTGCACCACTATGTGAGCCGCGATCACCTGCTCGAGCAGCGCTGCCGTTTCGATACGGCAACCGGCGCGAGCGAACCCATCCTGGCGCCCGGTGCGTTTCTGCTGGGCCTGTCCTCGATCCATTGGCGCGAAGCCTGGAAATACGGCGAGCGCGCGTTTCGCTATTGCCAGCATGATGCCGGCCATGCGCTTGCAGCCGTGCGCTATGCCGCCGCCACGCTGGGCTGGCAGGTGCGTGTGCTGAGTGCATGGAGCGACGCGGAGATTGGCGCGATGCTCGGCGTGGATCGCGACCCGGATTTTGGCGCAGCCGAGCATGAATCGCCGGATGCGATTTTGCTGGTGACGGCGTCAGCGCGCGATTCCGCCGCAGGCGAACCCGACCCCGCCGCACTGGTGAACGCTGCGCGACGCGGCCAATGGCAAGGGCGCGCCAATGTACTGGCGGCACACCATTCGCACCAATGGCCGGTGATTGACGAAGTGGCGCACGCCAGTGCGAAACCCGAGACCCAGCAGACCGCGTGGCAGGCGCCCGTACTGCCCGAGCCGGCCAGCAGCACGTGCGATCGCACGGCCATGGAAATCATCCGCCAACGGCGCAGCGCACAGGCCTTCGATGGCGTCTCCGCACTGCCTGCCGAGGCTTTCTACCGCATGCTCGACATGACCCTGCCGCGCCACGCGGTGCCGCCCTGGGACGCAATCGCGTGGGCGCCGCGCGTGCATTTGTTGCTGTTCGTCCATCGCGTCGATGACCTTGCGCCGGGGCTGTATCTTTTCCTGCGCAACGAGGGGATAGAAGCAAAATTGCGCGCGGGATTGAACCCCGATTTCGAATGGGCAGGAGTGCAAGGCTGCCCGGCGCATTTCTCGCTGTTCCGGCTGGTTGCGGCCGATGCCCGGAATGCGGCACGCACCTTGTCCTGCCACCAGGATATCGCCGCCGACGGCGCATTCAGCCTCGCCATGCTGGCCGAATATGACACCAGCCTGGCAGCGGGGCCATGGGTCTACCGCCAGCTATTCTGGGAAGCCGGCATGCTCGGGCAGGTGCTCTACCTGGAGGCCGAAGCGGCCGGTGTGCGCGGCACCGGAATCGGCTGTTACTTTGACGATGCGGTGCATGACTTGCTCGGCATCAAGGCGCCGTTCATCCAGAGCATGTACCACTTTACCGTCGGGGCTGCGCTTGAGGATACCCGCCTGCAGACGCTGCCTGCTTATGCGCATCTGGATCGGGGCGTTGCAGATAAGCGAGCGTGACGCTGGCTGAATGACCCGCCGCCGCCACGCCGTTCATTATCAGGACGGATTCTCGGTAACCGCCGGGGTCAGAACCGGCTGGCCATCCTTGACGGGTATGCGCTGGCCCGGATCATGGTCCATGCGCACCACGCCTTGCTTCTCGCCCAGATGATAGGTCACGTTGTAACCCAGTATTTTCTTGTGGTTGGTGTATTCAGTCCTGCAGCGCGTTTCCATCACCGTCTGCCGGTCGGATTCCTGCATGTTTTGCTGCACGCGGTTACCCGCATAACCCCCGGCTGCCGCACCCGCTACGGTTGCCAGGGTTTTGCCGTTGCCGCCGCCGATCTGGTTGCCCAACACTCCGCCCAGCACCGCGCCGACAGCGGTTCCCGCAATGCGATTCTGATCCCGCACCGGCGCCTGGCGAGTGACGGGCTGTTCCGCGCAAACCTTGTGCGCGGAGCGAATGTCTTTGGTCACCGGCTGCACACTGACGACGTCGGCATAGGTGGGTTCGGGATGCAGCACCTTGTAACCTGCAATCCCGCCGATTGCGGTGACTGCCACTGCTCCGGCTACTGCGCCAATTAACATTGATTTATTCATCATGTCGTTCTCCTGTCTCGCACTGCAAATGAACGCCTATCCTATCAGCTCAAACGCTACGGGCTTGTTTCAAATCGTTTCAAATCAGCCGCACGCCCGTCTTTGCATAATAGGACACCCGCGCACCCAAGTAGTGCGAGAGAGGCTGAAAGCGCACTCAATTTTGGCGCATGGCCTGACCAGAGGGTTGCCGAGGAGAAAACCCCATTGATCCGTAAGTAAAAAATATCTGGCACGGCGATTGCTGAATTGCAATGCATGACTTCCCTGCATTCATCCCCTCCCATTCCATCTGCTTGTGCCTATTGCGGTGTCGGCTGCGGCGTACTGATCGAAACCGACGGCGCGCGCATCACCGGCGTGAGCGGCGACCCCGACCATCCTGCCAATTTCGGCCGCCTGTGCACCAAAGGCGCGACCTTGCATCTGGCTGCCGCGCAGGCCGACGCGCGGGCGTTTTATCCTGAACTGCGTAGCCAACGCGATGCTCCACGCGAGCGCGTGTCATGGGACAGCGCGCTGGACCATGCCGCCAGCCGCTTTGCCGAAATCATCCGCAACCACGGCGCGGATGCGGTGGGCTTTTACATCTCCGGCCAGTTGCTGACCGAGGATTACTACGTATTCAACAAGCTGGCCAAGGGGCTGGTCGGCACCAATAACGTGGATACCAATTCGCGCCTGTGCATGTCCAGCGCGGTGAGCGGCTACAAGGCCACGCTGGGCGCGGATGCGCCGCCGGCCTGCTATGACGACATTGCCGCGACGGATTGCCTGTTCATTGCCGGGTCGAACACGGCCTACGCCCACCCCATCGTGTATCGCCGCATCGAGGATGCGCGCAAGGCGAATCCCAATCTGAAAGTCATCGTGGTGGATCCGCGCCGCACCGACACGGCGCGCGAGGCCGACCTGCACCTGCCCATCCTGCCCGGCACCGACGTGGCGCTGTTCAACGCCATGCTCCATGTGCTGCTGTGGGAAAACATGGCCGATACGGACTATATCGCCGCGCATACCAGCGGCTTCGAGGCGCTGCGCGCCACGGTGCGCGAGTATTCACCCGAGGCAGTGGCCGGGCTGTGCGGCGTGCCGGCGGCGGACATCATCACCGCCGCGCGCTGGTTCGGGCAATCGCCCGCCACGCTGTCGCTGTATTGCCAGGGTTTGAACCAGTCCAGCCACGGCACCGACAAGAACGCTGCGCTGATCAACCTGCACCTCGCCACCGGCCAGATCGGCCGCCCGGGAGCCGGACCGTTCTCGCTCACCGGCCAGCCCAATGCCATGGGCGGGCGCGAAGTGGGCGGCATGGCGAATCTGCTGTCCGCGCATCGTGATCTGTCCAACCCGGCACATCGCGCCGAAGTGGCGGCTTTGTGGGGCGTGGACTCGGTGCCGGAAACTCCCGGCAAGACCGCGCTGGAAATGTTTGAAGCAGTCGCGCGCGGCGAGATCAAGGCGCTGTGGATTGCCTGCACCAACCCGGCGCAGTCGCTGCCCAATCAGGCGCTGGTGCGCGCCGCGCTGGAAGCGGCCGAATTCGTGGTGGTGCAGGAAGTGAATGCGTATACCGAAACCGCCGGCTACGCCGACCTGCTGCTGCCCGCCGCTGCCTGGGGCGAGAAGGAAGGCACAGTCACCAGCTCCGAGCGCCGCATCACCCATTTGCAGGCCGCCATTCCGGCACCCGCCGAGACACGCCCGGACTGGGAAATCGCGGCGGACTTCGCGCGGCGCCTGGGCGCGCAACTGGGCAAGCCCGCCGACCGGTTGTTTCCCTACGCCAGCGCGGAAGCCGTGTTCAACGAGCATCGCGAATCCACGCGCGGGCGCGACCTCGACATCACCGGCCTGTCCTACGCGCTACTGGATGAACAAGGCCCGCAGCAATGGCCGTTCCCGGCGGGCGCGACCACGGGCAAGGCCCGGCTTTACGCCGACGGCGTGTATCCCACCGCCGATGGCCGCGCCAGATTCGCCAATACCCGCTACCTGCCCACCGCCGAAGTGATCGACGCACGCTATCCGCTGCACTTCAACACCGGCCGTCTGCGCGACCAGTGGCACGGCATGAGTCGCACCGGCATGGTGGCGCGGCTGTTCAGCCACGTGGAAACGCCGGCTTTGTCCATGCACGCCGACGACATGGCGCGGCGCAGCCTCAGAGACGGCGACCTGGTGCGGGTAAAAAACCGGCGCGGCGAACTGCTGGTGCCGGTGGAAGCCAGCGAGGACATGCGCGTCGGACAGGTATTCATGCCCATGCACTGGGGCGGGCGTTACATGAGCGGCTTCGGCGTCAACACCGTCACTGCCGACCAGCGCGACCCGGTGTCGCACCAACCGGAACTCAAGCACGCCGTCGTGCAGGTGGAAAAAGCGCCGCTGCCCTGGCACATGGCGGTGATGCGGCGCGACAATGCGGTGGCGCGCATGTTGCGCATCCAGCCACTGTTGTCGCGCTTCGATTACGCCAGCTGCGGCCTGTATGGCCGCGACAACCCGCTGCTGGTGCTGCGCGTGGCGCACGGCACGCCGCTCCCGGCCGCGATGCTGGCGGAAATCGACGCCCTGCTCGACATGCAGGATGAGGCCAGCATGATGCGCTACGACGACCCCAGGCGCGGAATTTCCAAGCGCGTCATGGTGGAAGACGGGCGCGTGGTCGGCGTGCGCCTGACCGGGGAGACCGCGGCGCGCGACTGGCTGAAAGAAATGATGGCGGAGGGCGCAGAAGTCTCCCCGCTACGCGCCTGGGTGCTGGCGCCACTGGCTACGCCGCCCTTGGGCAGCAGCAGCCGCGGGCGCATCGTTTGCAATTGCCTCAATATCTCCGAAACCCAGATACTGGGCGCCGTGGCGCAGGGCGCGGATTTACCCGCGTTGCAAGCCAGCCTCAAATGCGGCACCGAATGCGGCTCATGTTTGCCTGAGCTCAAGCGCATGGTGTCGACACACAGACTGGAGGCCGCATGAGCTATTCCGCCATCCTCAAGGAAATCGCCCGCGGCGTGCACGGTGCGCACGACCTGGCGCCGGATGAAGCCGAGCAATTGTACGGCGCGATGCTCGACGGCGGCGTACCGGAACTGGAGCTGGGCGCGATTCTGATTGCCATGCGCATGAAAGGCGAGTCGGCGAACGAGCTGCTCGGCTTTCATCAGGCGCTGGAGCGCCGCGTATATCAACTGGAAGCGCCGGGCAGCGGGGTGCGCCCGGTGGTGCTGCCCACCTACAACGGCGCGCGCCACCAGGCCAATCTGACGCCGTTGCTGGCGTTGCTGCTGGCCAAGTTCGGTGTGCCGGTGCTGCTGCACGGCACGCTGGAGGGCGGCGGCCGCGTTGCCACTGCGTACATCCTGCGCGAACTGGGCATCCTGCCCTGCACCAATGTGCGCCAGGCCAACAAGACGTTGGCGCGTGAGCACATCGCCTTCGTCCCCACTGCCGCGCTGTCGCCGGGGCTGGCCAATCTGCTGGCACTGCGCAACCGCCTCGGCGTGCGCAATTCCGGCCATTCCCTGGCCAAAATGATCGACCCGTTCGGTGGCGACAGCTTGCGTCTGGTGAGCGTATCGCACCCGGATTATCTGGAAAAAATGCGCGGTTTTTTCCAGACCACAGGCGGCCGCGCACTGCTGCTGCGCGGCACCGAAGGCGAGGCCTTCGCCAACCCGAAACGCCGTCCCGACCTGGAATATTTTGAAGACGGTGCGCAGCAGATATTGTTCGAAGCAGAAGTCGGCCCGCTCAAAACCTTGCCCAGCCTGCCCGAGACCATCGATGCACCCGCTACCGCCGCCTGGATACGCGAAGCGATGTCAGGTCAGCATCCGGTGCCGCTGCCCATCGTCAACCAGCTCGCCTGCTGCCTGTATGGCGCGGGCTACACCAGCGACATGAACCAGGCCAAGGCGATTGTTGCCATGCAGACCGCCAGCCTGGCTGCTGCCTGATTTTTGTTTTTGTGCTGCATTTGGTCCGTCGTAGCCGGAGAAGCTCACCCCCGCTCAACGGATGTCGGCTCTTAACCCAAACCCATCATGGTGCATGCAGCCTTATCTTGCACTGTCTGGGTGCAGACAGCGTTCGGCACTTGCCTTGGCGTAATAAAAATTATCAATTAAATACAATGTGTTATTTAATTAAATATGGTTTGGCGCGAGTATTGCTATGGTGTATTTGACGCATTTGAAACAAGGCACCCCATGCAAACTGGCAAAGTTTATTTAATCGGCGCAGGCCCCGGCGACCCGGAATTGATGACGCTGAAGGCGGTACGCTTGCTGAACTCTGCAGACGTGGTGCTGATTGACGATCTGGTGAACCGCGCGGTGCTCGTCCATGCACGCAGCGACGCGCGCATCATCGAAGTCGGCAAGCGTGGCGGCTGCCAGTCCACACCGCAGGCCTTCATCCACCGCCGGATGATTGGCGAGGCGCGCGCCGGCAAGGTGGTGGCGCGGCTCAAGGGCGGCGACCCGTTCATGTTCGGTCGCGGCGGCGAGGAGATTGAAGCCCTGCGCGCAGCGGGTATCCCGGTAGAAGCGATCAGCGGCGTGACCTCGGGCATCGCCGCCCCGGCCGCGCTGGGCATTCCCGTTACTCACCGCGACTGGGCGCCCGGCGTGACCTTTGTCACCGGCCACACGCGCGACGGCAACAGCGTGAACTGGGCGGCTCTTGCGGCAGCGCGCACCACGCTGGTGATTTACATGGGTATCAAAAACCTGCCGGATATTGTGGCGCAACTGCTGGCGGCGGGTTTGCCCGCCACCACGCCTGCAGCCGTCGTACAACACGGCACGCTTGCCCGGCAGCGCCAGATCAAGAGCAATTTAGGTAATTTGCAAGCCGCAACGCAGCAGGCTGGCATCGGCAGCCCGGCCATCATGGTGATTGGTGAAGTCGCCGGCCTGGCACACATCGAAACCTGTGCAGAGACTGCCATCAAGGCAGCGTGAATCAGCCCAACCCCTGGAAGGTATTGCAATGCAGAAAATGAAACTGGTCATGGTCGGCAACGGCATGGCGGGTGTGCGCACCCTGGAAGAATTGCTGAAACTGGCGCCGGACCTGTACGACATCACGGTATTCGGCGCCGAACCGCATGCCAACTACAATCGCATACTGCTGTCGCCGGTGCTGGCCGGCGAGCAGACCATCCGGGACATCATGCTGAACGATGTGGACTGGTACCGCGATCAGGGCATCACCCTGCACCTGAACAAAAAGATTGCCCGTATTGACCGCAAAAACCGCGCAGTTACGGCTGACGACGGCACCACGGCGGAATATGACCGGCTCATCCTCGCCACCGGCTCCAATCCTTTCATCCTGCCCATCCCCGGCAACGATCTGCCGGGCGTGATCGGCTACCGCGACATTGCCGATACCGACGCCATGATCGCTGCCGCCAGGCTGCACAAGCACGCGGTGGTGATCGGCGGAGGCCTGCTCGGGCTGGAGGCGGCCAATGGCCTGAAACTGCGCGGCATGGACGTGTCGGTGGTGCACATCAATGAGTGGCTGATGGAACGTCAGCTGGACAAGGCCTCAGCCAGACTGCTGCAAAAAAACCTGGAAGACAAGGGCCTGAAATTTCTGCTGCAAAAACACACCGCAGAACTGGTGCGCGGCGAATCCGGGCGCGTGGCGGCGGTGAAATTCAAGGACGGCGAGACCGTGCCGGCCGACCTGGTGGTGATGGCGGTGGGCATCCGCCCCAACACCGCGCTGGCTGAATCCGCAGGCATTCACTGCAATCGCGGCATCGTGGTGAACGACACCATGCAAACCTACGATCCGCGCATCTATGCCGTCGGCGAGTGCGTCAATCACCGCGGCACCGCCTACGGGCTGGTGGCGCCATTGTTCGAGATGGCCAAAGTTGCCGCCAATCACCTGGCCGAGTTCGGCATCGGGCGCTACACCGGTTCGGTGACCTCGACCAAGCTCAAGGTCACCGGCATCGACCTGTTCTCCGCCGGCAATTTCACCGGCGGTGAGGGTTGCGAGGAAATCCTGATGTCCGACCCGGTGGGCGGCGTATACAAAAAGCTGGTGATCCGCGACAACAAGCTGGCCGGTGCCGTGATGTACGGCGACACCGTCGACGGCGCCTGGTATTTCCAGTTGCTGCGCGAAGGCCGCAATATTTCCGACATCCGCGACCATCTCATGTTCGGCCAGAGCCACGTCGGCGACCTCGGCCACACCGGCCACAACCGCGCCGTCGCGATGACCGATGAAATGGAAGTGTGCGGCTGCAATGGCGTGTGCAAGGGCAGCATCGTCAAGGCGATCAAGGAAAAAGGCCTGTTCACGCTGGAGGACGTACGCAAGCACACCAAGGCATCCTCTTCATGCGGTTCCTGCACCGGGCTGGTCGAGCAATTGCTCGCCTCGGTGCTGGGCGGCGACTATTCCGAAGCGCCCAAAACAAAGTCCATCTGCGGCTGCACCGACCACACCCACGCCGAGGCGCGCGCGGTCATCCGTGACAACAAATTGCTGTCCATTCCGGAAGTCATGGCTTTTATGGAATGGCGCACGCCCAACGGCTGCTCCAGCTGCCGTCCGGCATTGAACTACTACCTGATCTCCACCTGGCCGGGCGAGGCGGCGGACGATCCGCAGTCGCGCTTCATCAACGAACGCGCCCACGCCAACATCCAGAAGGACGGCACTTACTCGGTGATTCCGCGCATGTGGGGCGGCCAGACCAACTCCAGCGAGCTACGCCGCATTGCCGACGTCGCCGACAAGTACGCCATCCCCACGATGAAAGTCACCGGCGGCCAGCGTATCGACCTGCTCGGAGTGAAAAAGGAAGACCTGCCCGGCGTGTGGACCGACCTGGACATGCCGTCCGGCCATGCCTACGGCAAGGCGCTGCGCACGGTGAAGACCTGTGTCGGCAGCGAATGGTGCCGTTTCGGCACCCAGGATTCCACCCAGCTCGGCGTGGATCTGGAAAAAGCGCTGTGGAAAATGTGGGCGCCGCACAAGGTCAAGCTGGCCGTATCCGGCTGCCCGCGCAACTGTGCCGAGGTGGCGATCAAGGATGTCGGCATCATCGGCGTGGACTCCGGCTGGGAAATCTACATCGCCGGCAACGGCGGCATCAAGACCGAAGTCGCGCATTTCTTCGTCAAGGTGAAGAGCGCCGAAGAGGTGATGGAATACACCGCCGCCTTTCTCCAGCTCTACCGCGAGGAGGGCTTCTACCTGGAACGCACCGTGCATTACTTCAATCGCGTCGGCATGGATTACATCAAGCAGCGGGTGCTCGAAGATACGGAGGGCCGCCGCGAACTGCACGCGCGCATGATATTCGCGCTGCAGGTGGAAAAAGACCCGTGGGTGGAACGCGCCAGGGAAGGTGTTCTGAAACACGAATTCGAGATGCTGGCGGTTTAAACCTTGGCCACAGAGAGCACAGAGGAAACAACATGAGCGAATGGAAAAAAATCTGCACGCTGGGCGAAATTCCCAGCCTCGGCGCGCGCGTGGTGAAATCGGCGCAAGGCGACATCGCCATCTTCCGTACCGCCAGCGATGAAGTGTTCGCCCTGCACGATCATTGTCCGCACAAAGGCGGCCCGCTGTCACAGGGCATCGTCGCCGGAAAAACCGTGACCTGCCCGCTGCACGGCTGGAAAATCGGCCTGGACAGCGGCGTGGCCGAGGCGCCCGACGAAGGGCATGCGCCTTGTTTGCAGGTGAAGGTGGATGAGGCCGGCATGGTGTGGCTGGACTTGAAGCAAATCGCCGCCGCGTGCGTTGCATGAAGTCCCTCCCTGTCATCGCGCATTATCGCCCGTATCGGAATGCGCTGGACGCGACGAGGCGATGAACGGGCTGGTGCTGTTTGCGCACGGCGCGCGCGATCCGCAATGGGCGGCACCGTTCCAGCGCCTTGCCGAACTGGTTGCCGCGCAGCGTCCGGGCTGGCGGGTGGACCTGGCCTACCTGGAACTGATGACCCCCGGCCTCGCAGACGCCGTTGCCGCGCAGGTCGAAGCAGGCGTCAGCCATGTCACCGTAGCGCCGCTGTTTCTTGGTCCCGGCGGCCACCTGTGTCGCGATTTCCCGGTGTTGATGGACAAACTGCGCGCACGTTATCCCAGTGTTGGCTTTGACACCCTGCCCGCACTCGGGGAGAGCGAAACGCTGCTGGCCGCCATCGCTGCCTGGCTGGCGGGATCGCTCCCGGCAGCTTGACCTGTAGCAGGTGCCCCAGCGGCCCGTTGAGCGCCGGATTTAAAATAACCGTTACCGCAGGAAGCTGAAAATGGATAAATCATTCTGGAAAGCCGGGCATCCGCCCACGCTGCTTGCCGCATTTTTGTATTTCGACCTGTCATTCATGGTGTGGGTGATGCTGGGTCCGCTTGGCGTGCAGATCGCCAATGACCTGGGGCTGGACGCCGCGCAGAAAGGCATGATGGTGGCCACGCCGATCCTTGCCGGCGCGCTGTTACGCATCGTCATGGGGGTGCTGGTGGATCATCTCAAGCCCAAAAAAGCCGGACTCATCGGCCAGCTCGTCGTGATTGGCAGCCTGGGCTGGGCCTGGCTGGGCGGCATCCACAGCTATCAGCAGATATTGGTTCTGGGCATGCTGCTCGGCTTTGCCGGCGCGGCGTTTGCGGTGGCCTTGCCGCTGGCTTCGCGCTGGTATCCGCCGCAGCATCAGGGCACCGCGCTGGGCATTGCCGGAGCGGGCAATTCCGGCACTGCGCTGGCGGCCTTGTTCGCGCCCGGCCTGGCGCTGGCTTTCGGCTGGAACAACGTGTTCGGCCTGGCGCTGATTCCGCTTGGGGTGGCGCTGGTCGTATATCTGCTGTTCGCCAGGGACAGCCCGGAATGCCCGCCCGCCAAATCCATGGCTGAATACCTGCATGTATTGCGTGACAAGGATGCATGGTGGTTCATGTTCTTCTATAGCGTCACCTTCGGCGGCTTTGTCGGGCTGGCGTCCAGCCTCACTATCTATTTCAATACGCAATACGGTCTGTCGCCAGTCACCGCGGGTTACTTCACCTCCGCCTGCGTGTTCGCCGGTTCACTGGTCCGCCCTTTCGGCGGCATGCTGGCGGACCGTATCGGCGGCATCCGCAGCTTGCTCATCATGTATAGCCTGGCGGCGCTGTTCCTGCTCGCGGTAAGTGCCGGCATGCCTACGCCCATGCTGGCGCTGGCGGTCATCGTGCCGGCGATGCTGGCGCTGGGCATGGGCAACGGCGCAGTATTCCAGCTGGTGCCGCAACGCTTTCGCCGCGAAATCGGCGTAATGACCGGCCTGGTCGGCATGGCAGGCGGCGTGGGCGGGTTCTATCTCGCTTCCAGCCTGGGCTATTCGCGCCAGCTCACCGGCAGCTATCAGACCGGTTTCGTCATTTTTGCCTGCCTGGCACTGGTGGCGCTGGTCGGACTGGCCAAGGTCAAAACCCGCTGGCGCACCACATGGGGCGCACCGGGGGTAGCGGGTGCGCGGATTTAAGCCGTCAAAACAAGGTGCGGACAGGATTAACAGGATTTTTCAGGACAAATCAAAACACGCATCGTGTCGGTTATCCTGTTAATCCCGTCTCTCTGGTTTCTTCCATGCCCCTGCAACTCACCATAGCCCACACTTCCGCTACCGGACCGCGCGAGCGCAACGAGGATTTCTGCGGTTTTGTCACCCCGGAGGGTGCGCAGCTCACCGACAAGGGTGCGCTGGCGGCGCTGGCGGATGGCGTATCAGGCACGGCTGGAGGCCGCGAAGCGGCGGAATACACAGTGCGCGGGCTGCTTGCCGACTATTACGCCACGCCCGACACCTGGGAGGTGCAGCATGCGCTGGACCAGGTGCTCGGCGCCATCAACCGCTGGCTGATTTCCCAGGCCACCACCCGCCGCGACCTGGCCGGCATGTCGTGCACGCTGTCGGCGCTGGTGCTGCGCGGTCAGCGCTACCATCTGGCGCACGTGGGCGATTCACGCATCTACCGGTTGCGCGGCGATGCCTTCACCCAACTCACCACAGATCACGTGTGGGATCGTCCCGACATGCGCCACGTGCTCAAGCGCGCGGTAGGACTGGACAGCCACCTGATGGCGGATTTTGCCGAAGGCGAGTTGCAGGCCGGCGATGTGTTTGTGCTGGTATCGGACGGGGTATGGGAACCGCTCGGCGACCTGGGCATGCACACCGCGCTCAACCTGCACCGCAACCCGGCGCTGGCCGCCGACGAACTGGTCAGGCTGGCGCACAAACAGGGCGGGCAGGACAACGCCAGTGCGATCGTGGTACGCGTGGATGCGGTGGCGGAGGACAACCTGCGCGACTATCTCGCCGCTGAACGTCGTTTGCCGGTACCGCCCCGGCTCAAACCCGGTACCCGGCTGGATGATTTCGAAGTGCTCGAGGTGTTGCACGAATCGCGCATGTCCCTGCTCTACAAGGTACGCAAGCGCAGCGACGGGCGCCTGTGGGTATTGAAAACCCTGCCACCGCTGGCGGCCAATCAGCCCGAATTTGCCGCTGCGCTGATCCAGGAAGAGTGGCTGGCGAAGAAGGTCATCGCCCATTACTTTCCGCAGGTATTGCCGCTGGCGGCGGACGAGCGCTCGGCGCTGTACTACGTGATGAGCTGGCACGCAGGCGCCACGCTGCAACAGCATCTGGACGCCGGCCGGCATTTTTCCATCGCCGAAGCCACGCAAACCGGCATTCGCCTGGTCAAGGGACTGGCCGCGCTGCACCGGCTCAACATCCTGCACCGCGACATCAAGCCCGACAACCTGCACCTGGGCGAGGATGACAAACTGCGCATCCTGGATTTTGGCGTCGCGGCCAGCAGCAGCCTGCATGACACTGGCGGCGGTGCGGGCACGCCCAGCTTCATGGCGCCCGAGCTGATCGCAGGCGGCGCCGCGACGGTGCAGAGCGAGCTGTATGCCGCCGGAGTCACGCTGTATTACCTGCTCACGCGCAAGTATCCTTATGGCGAGATCGAGCCGTTTCAGCACCCCCGGTTTGGCGATCCGACGCCGCCCACCCGCTACCGCCCGGAGATTCCGCAATGGCTGGAAAACCTGCTGCTGAAAGCCGTCGCGCCTGAACCCAAAAACCGTTTCGAGACCGCCGAAGAAATGTTGCTGGCGCTGGAGCAAGGCGAACGCCGCCCGCTCGGTGCGCCGCGCCGCACGCCACTGCTGGCACGCGACCCGGCACGGGTTTGGCAGACGCTGGCGGTGTTTTCCATAGTGCTCAACGTGTTGCTGGTTTACCTGTTGATCGTGGCCTAAGGACCCGTTCATTCATGGACGAGCCCTTAGCATGATGCTTGCTAGACCAGTACCTGTATTTGAAGGATACGCACCATGCTGACCGTACTGATTGCCGATCATGACATCACCCGCGCTGCCCGGCTGGAACAGGCGTTTCGCGACCAGGGCTATGCGGTAGCCGATGTGGTGAATTCGGCTTTTGAACTGACTGCTGCGGTAGCGAAACATGCGCCCGACATCATCATCATGGGGACCGATTCACCCGACCGCGACACCCTCGAACACCTGTGCATCGCCACCCGCAACTGCCCGCGTCCGGTAGTCATGTTCACCCAGGATGACGCCAGCGAATCCATCCGTGCGGCGCTCAAGGCCGGGGTATCCGCCTACGTGGTGGACGGCCTGGACGCCGAGCGCATCCGTCCGATCCTGGAAGTGGCGCGGATACGTTTTGAAGAACACCAGATCCTGCTGCAGACCGCCGCCGAAACCGCGCGCAGGACGCACGAGCGCAGCGTGATTGACGCCGCGAAACGTAAACTCATGGCGCATCAGGACCTGTCTGAAGATGCCGCTTATCACGCCATGCGCCGCGCCGCCATGTCCGAAAACCGCCGCCTGGTGGAAATCGCCGAGTCCATTCTGCAGCAGCTTGGCCAGCACGGCTGAACCATCGTTGTGCCAAAGCGCGTATTGCGCGCACTGCCATCGTGCACATTCTGCTACGCCCGTCTCGCTCATGTTTCCCGAAATTCTCTATTTAATCCATACAAATCATTAGCCTGATGAATTTTATTCAAACAGGCACGGGCCTTGCTCTATAGCCTCCGAGTCCTGTCCAACGGCGGGCGGCACTCCGCAAGCGCATTTATCTTGATTCTGCAGAAACCCGGAGACGGCAATCTGCACGCACATACGGAGCAGCCACATGAGTAACCCGCCGAACGACAGCCCTATTGATGTCACCTCTTCCACCCCGGAAAACACGCGCCGTGATTTCCTCAAAAAATCCACCGGCATCCTCGGTGCCGCCGCGCTGATGAACCTGGTCGCCCCCGGCGTGCGCAGCGGCGCCTGGGCCGCCGGCTCCGACGCACCCGAGAAAACCGAGGTAAAGATCGGCTTCATTCCGCTGACCGATTGTGCCTCGGTAGTCATCGCCAGCGTGCTGGGTTTCGACAAAAAATACGGCATCAAAATCACGCCGAGCAAGGAAGCCTCCTGGGCCGCCGTGCGCGACAAGCTGGTGAACGGCGAACTGGATGCAGCGCACGTGCTGTACGGCCTGATTTACGGCGTGCAAATGGGTATCGGCGGGCCGAAGAAAGACATGGCCAACCTGATGACCATCAACAACAACGGTCAGGCCATCTCCCTCTCCAACCAGCTCAGAACCAAAGGCGCGGTGGACGGCGCCAGCCTCGCCAGGCTGATCAAGGCCGAGCCGCGCGAATACACCTTCGCCCAGACCTTTCCTACCGGCACCCACGCCATGTGGCTGTATTACTGGCTGGCGGCCTACGGCGTGAATCCGTTCACCGAGGCCAAGGTGATTACCGTGCCGCCGCCGCAAATGATCGCCAATATGCGCGTGGACAACATGGACGGCTTTTGCGTGGGCGAACCCTGGAACGCCCGCGCCATTCACGACAATGTCGGTTTCACTGCGGTGACCAGCCAGGATATCTGGAAAGACCATCCGGAGAAAATCCTCGGCACCAGCGCCGACTGGGTCGCCAAACACCCCAATACCGCGCGCGCGCTGATCATGGCGGTGCTGGATGCCTCGCGTTACATCGACACCATGAGCAACCGTACCCAGGTTGCCGGGATCATCGCCGCGAAGTCCTACGTGAACACCGACGTCGCTTCCATCGAGGGCCGCATGCATGGCCAGTACGACAACGGCCTGGGCAGGAAATGGCAGGATCCGAATTACATGAAATTCTTCAACGACGGCAAGGTGAACTTCCCCTACCTCTCCGATGGCATGTGGTTCCTCACCCAGCACAAGCGTTGGGGCCTGCTCAAGACCGACCCGGACTATCTGGCCGAGGCGCAAAAGGTCAACCAGATCAAGCTCTACACCGAGGCCGCCACCCAGCTCAAGATCGCCGTGCCGAAGAGCCCGATGCGCACTTCCAAACTGATCGACGGCGTGGTGTGGGACGGCAAGGATCCGAAGAAATACGCCAACGGCTTCAAGATCAAGGCTTAGTCCCCGCCAAACTGACAAGGAGTCGATCATGACGCCCGAGCAAATCACGCTGGTCAAATCCAGCTGGCAACAGGTTCTGCCCATCAAGGACACTGCCGCAGGCCTGTTTTACACCCGGCTGTTTGAACTGGACCCCGCCTTGCGCGGCCTATTCAAAGGCGACATGGCCGAGCAGGGGCGCAAGCTGATGGCCATGATCAACACGGTCGTCAACAGCCTCGACCAGCTGGGGCCGATTCTGGGTGCGGTTGAAGACCTGGGACGGCGCCATGTCGGGTACGGGGTGACAGACCGCCACTACGACACTGTGGGAGCGGCGCTGATCTGGACGCTCGGCCAGGAGGGCCTGGGCGAGGGCTTCACGCCGGAACTGGAACTGGCCTGGGTCAGCGCCTACACCACACTGGCCACCGCGATGAAGCAGGCGGCGTGCACCACGGCATGACACTGTTATTGCCGGCTGATCACGTTGACGGCCGCCCCATGCGCGCGCCAAACAGAAATCAAGGAGATTCACCATGAGTGCCGTTTACACAACGCTGCAACACACCCCGCCGGCAAATGACGCTGACTTGACCAATGCCAGCGCGGAAGCCACCGAGCCGATAGTCAAGCCAGCCGAACCACGACCCCGCTTCCAGCTTAAGGAAAAGCTCGGCGCCGTGTTGCGCGTCCTGATTCCGCCCCTGTTGGGCATAGCCGCCTTTCTTGGCATCTGGGCATTGGTTGCGCAGGAAACCAGCAATCTGCCCGGCCCCTACAAAACCTGGGTTTCGGCACAGGCATTATTCGCCCATCCGTTTTACAACAACGGCCCCAACGACCAGGGCATCGGCTGGAATATCCTGTATTCGCTGTACCGGGTAGGTCTCGGATTTGGCATGGCGGCGGCGATCGGCATACCGCTTGGGTTCATGATCGGGCGTTTTCGTTTTCTAGCCGACATGACCGCGCCCATCATCAGCCTGCTGCGGCCGGTATCGCCGCTGGCCTGGCTGCCCATCGGCCTGCTGGTGTTTCACCGCGCGGAACCGGCCTCGATCTGGGTAATCTTCATCTCCAGCATCTGGCCGATGATACTCAACACTGCAGTCGGCGTGCGCCAGGTACCGCAGGATTACCTCAACGTGGCGCGCGTGCTCAATCTGTCCGAGTGGAAAGTATTCAGCCGGATATTATTTCCCGCCGTGGTGCCGCATGTGCTGACCGGAGTGCGCCTGTCCATCGGCATTGCCTGGCTGGTGATCGTCGCGGCTGAAATGCTCACCGGCGGCGTGGGGATTGGCTTCTGGGTATGGGATGAGTGGAACAACCTCAACGTCGCACACATCATCATCGCCATTTTCGTGGTCGGGATTGTCGGCCTGCTGCTGGAACAGGCGCTGGTGCTGATCGCCAAACGCTTTAGCTACGAGTAAGGAAACCATCATGGAAAAATTCGTACAACTGGAAAACGTGGACGTAAAGTTCACCACCAAAAAAGGCGTGTTTCACGCGCTGCACGATATCAATCTGAACATCGACCAGGGGCAATTTTTTACCCTGATCGGCCACTCCGGCTGCGGCAAATCCACCCTGCTCAACGTGGTGGCGGGATTGCTGGACGCCAGCAGCGGCATGGCGCTATGCGCCGGACGCGAAATCAAGGGGCCGGGGCCGGAACGCGGCGTGGTGTTCCAGAACCATTCGTTGTTACCCTGGCTCACCTGTCACGACAACATCTACCTCGCCGTGGAGCGCGTGTTTGGCCGCCAGGAAGGCAAGGCCAAGCTCAGACAGCGTACCGTCGACGCGCTGGCATTGGTCGGGCTCGCCCATGCCGAGCACAAACGCCCGCACGAAATCTCCGGCGGCATGAAGCAACGCGTCGGCATTGCCCGGGCCCTGGCGATGGAACCCAAAGTATTGCTGATGGACGAACCGTTCGGCGCACTCGACGCGCTGACCCGTGCGCATCTGCAGGACGAGCTGATGAAAATCGTCGCCGCCACTCAAAGCACGGTGATCATGGTCACCCACGATGTGGATGAGGCGGTGCTGCTGTCCGACCGCATTGTGATGATGACCAACGGCCCGGCTGCCACCATCGGCGAAATTCTCACGGTGGACTTGCCGCAACCGCGCGACCGCCTGGCGCTGGCCAACGACCCGCATTACCACCAGCTGCGCGCGCGCGTATTGGAATTTCTGTATCAGCGGCAGATGCGGCCCGCCGCCTGAGTTCAGCCAAGCGCCGTCAGCGCAAGTACGGCCTGGCCAAAGCCGCAGGCCGGCGCTTGTTGCCGGCAGCGCGCATCACGGCGCCACTACGCGCCGTGCATGGCGCACCAGCAACGGCAGCGCCATGCGGTTGATGAAGCCCGGCAGGCGCAGCGGCTTGAGCAGCATTTTCACTGTCATTTCGTAAGGATAGTCGGCGCGCGCCCAGCGCCCCGCTGTGTGTTGAAACTGCTGAAAATCCTGCGGGCTGAAGGTCTGCCCGGGATTGCGCACCGCAAATGCGTTTTTCACCGCCAGGTAGGCATCCTCCTGGCCGATCTCCCCGAGCCGTTGCCGCAACACGCGCGCCACTTGCCAGCGTGGCGGACGCTCGATCTCGCGATAGCACAGAAAAAAGTGATAGAAGTATTTGTAGTGCCCCACTTCATCGTTGCGGATATGCCCCACCAGCGTAGCCAGCACCGGTTCCGGGCTGATCTGCTGCAGCAGGGCGTACAGGCCCGAGGTGCCGGTTTCAATGACGCAGCGTGCGACCATCTCCAGCGCACGCGTGGGCTCCAGCAGTTCGGGTTTGCAATACGGCCGATAGTCCGCGCAGAACCCGTCAAACGCGGCCTGCCAGTCAAACGCAGGCCAGACCGTCTCCACATAGCGACGCAGTGCGCGTCCGTGCTGCAACTCCTCCGGTTCCCAGCGCTCGCGCAGCCATTGACTTGCCTCGGTATCGTCCTCCATGTAACCCAGCAGATTGTGCGTGTACAAATCGGACAGGCTTTCCACGAATGAAGCAGCGGCAAGCACGTAAAACCACGTATCTTCGTTGACGATGCGCTCGTGCGCTATGCGGTCGAATGCAATCTGGTCAATCGACCATGGGTGCGGAGCGACGATGGGAAGCTGTGTATCCGGGTCTGGCATATTCAAGGTCACCTGTTTGTGTTTTTGGTCTGACTGAAACGAGTGCCTGTGGTTCTATTTAGTACCTATCTATACATGCAGTAGCGCCCGTGCCACCGCCTCGGCCACTTTGATGCCATCCACGGCGGCGGACAGGATCCCGCCGGCATAGCCCGCACCCTCGCCCGCCGGATACAGGCCGTGGGTATTGAGGCTCTGATAGCCTTCGTTGCGGGTGATGCGGATGGGTGACGAGGTGCGCGTTTCCACGCCGGTGAGCACCGCATCATGCATGGCGAAACCGCGGATTTGTTTGTCGAACGCCGGCAGCGCCTCTCGGATTGCGCTGATGACGTAATCCGGCAAGCTGCTATCGAGCGCGCCCAGCTTCACCCCCGGCGTGTAGGACGGCAGCACCGTGGCGAATTCGGTGGACGCGCGCCCGGCAATGAAATCGCCCACCAATTGCCCCGGGGCACTGTAATCACGTCCGCCCAACTCAAACGCGCGCGCTTCCCAGTGGCGCTGGAAGGCGATTCCCGCCAGCGGATGGCCGGGATAGTCGTCGGGGGTGATGCCCACCACGATGCCCGCATTGGCGTTGCGCTCGTTGCGCGAATACTGGCTCATGCCGTTGGTGACCACACGCCCCGGTTCGGACGCCGCCGCCACCACCGTGCCGCCCGGACACATGCAAAAGCTGTACACCGCACGCCCGTTTTGCGCATGATGAACCAGCTTGTAGTCTGCTGCCCCCAGCTCAGGATGGCCGGCGCGATCGCCGAAGCGGCAGTGGTCGATCAGCGACTGCGGATGCTCGATGCGAAACCCCACCGAAAACGCCTTGGCCTCGATATGCACGCCGCGCTGGTACAGCATTTCAAAGGTATCGCGCGCGCTGTGCCCCACCGCCAGTACCACATGGCGTGCGGCGATGTGCTCGCCGCTGGCCAGCGTCACGCCGCGCACCTGGCCGTCTTCGATGTCCAGATTATCCACCCGGCTCTGAAAGCGTATTTCGCCCCCCAGGGATTCGATTGTGGCGCGAATTTTTTCCACCATGCCGACCAGCCGGAAGGTGCCAATGTGCGGCTTGCTGACAAACGCGATTTCCGGCGGTGCACCCGCCTGGATGAATTCGGCAATCACCTTGCGCCCTAGGTGATTGGGATCCTTGATCTGGCTGTAGAGTTTGCCGTCCGAAAACGTGCCCGCGCCGCCCTCGCCGAACTGCACATTGGATTCCGGATTCAGCACCCCGTTGCGCCACAGACCCCAGGTGTCTTTGGTGCGCTCGCGCACCGCCTTGCCGCGCTCCAGGATGATGGGGCGAAACCCCATCTGGGCCAGGATCAGCCCGGCGAACATGCCGCACGGCCCGGTGCCGATGACCACCGGTCGCTCGGTGAAGCCTGTCGGGGCGTGCGCGACAAAATGGTAGCCGGTGTCCGGCGCGGGCGCGACATGGCGGTCATTTTTCAGCCGGCGCAACACCGCCTGCTCGTCTTTGACTTCGACATCAAGGGTGTAGGTAAAGGTAATCCGCGGGCGTTTGCGCGCATCATGGCCGCGCCGGAAAATCGTGTAGCCCAGCAGCATGTCGTCGGCGATATCCAGACGGCGCAGGATTTCCGCCCTGAGCGCGGCTTCGGGATGGTCGAGCGGGAGTTTGAGTTCGGTAATGCGCAGCATGTGTTGTTTTCAATCAGGTGCCAATGAAGCATTTTACCGTGCTACGGCAGGCAACACGCATGCCCTGCCTAAGGGTAAAATAAGCTTTTGATTAGATTGTAGATTACGCATGGCAATTCAATGGTATCCCGGACACATGACCGCGGCGCGCAAGAAGGCCGCCGAAACCATGGCACAGACCGACATGGTGATCGAGGTGGTCGATGCACGTCTGCCCGAGGCCAGCAGCAATCCGATGATTGCCGAGCTGCGTCTTGCGCGCCAGCGCCCGTGCCTGAAAATCCTCAACAAGGCCGATCTGGCCGACCCGGCAGCGACGCAGGCCTGGCTCAAATTCTATAACGCACAAAAGGGCGTCAAGGCGGTGGCGCTGTCGTGCAAGAAAGCCAGCGATGTCGCCAAAATTCCCGCCCTGTGCCTGGCGCTGGCGCCGCATCGCGGCACGCCGATCAAGCCGCTGCGCATGATGATCATGGGCATCCCCAACGTCGGCAAGTCCACGCTGATGAACGCGCTGCTCAAGCGCCGTGTGGCCAAGGTGGGGGATGAGCCCGCGGTGACCAAAAGCCAGCAGCGGCTGGAGCTCAATGACAGCATGACGCTGGTGGACACCCCGGGCATGCTGTGGCCGAAAATCGAGCATGAACGCGACGGCCTGATGCTGGCAGCCAGCCACGCGGTCGGGCGCAACGCGGTGATTGACGAAGAGGTAGCCACCTTTCTTGCGGACAGCGTGTTGGCCAATTACCCGGCGCTGTTGCAGGCGCGTTACGGTTTTGCAGTGGACGGGCTGGATGGCGTCGGTGTCATCGAGGCCATCGCCAAACGCCGCGGCTATCGTTTAAAGGGCGGCGAGGCCGATTTGGAAAAAGCAGCGCTGACCCTGTTGCAGGATTATCGTGACGGCACGCTGGGCCGCGTCAGCCTGGAAACGCCCGAGCAGCGCCGCCGCATGTTGACTGCCCAGACCAGCCCGGTCGCACAGGATGATGCCCCTCCGGGGTGAACAACGCCGCACAACGCCATTGCCCTTGAAATCCTTCTGATCGGAAATATATCTGGCTCAGGCAGGTATCCATTCAGCCTGGCTGCCTGATTTCTTAATCTGACAGGAAGGAGTTTTGAGATGGCGAACATTAATCGTTACGACCCTTTTGATTTTGCTGTGGAGCCCTTCGATGACCTGTTCCGCGGTTTTTTCCGGCCGGTGCGCCCCGGCAATGCAGCGGCGGTACAGATCAAAATGGACGTGAAAGAAGATGACCAGGGCTATACCGTGCATGCCGATGTACCCGGTGTGAAAAAGGAAGACATTCACGTCACCATCGATGGCAACCAGGTCTCGCTCACCGCTGAGACCAAGCGCGAAACCCAGGACAAGGACGGCGAAAAACTGCTGCGCTCGGAACGTTACTACGGCAAGTCCTATCGCAGCTTTACTCTGGGCAGCGACATTGACGACGCTGCCGCAGAGGCGAAATACCATGATGGCGTGCTGGAACTGCGCTTGCCGAAAAAGGCGGCTGCCTCCGCCAAACGGCTGGAAATCCACTAAGCTTTTCGAGGCGGCAGTAGCCGCCTTTTTTATGGGTATAGGGTTTCGACTCACGATCATAGTTCGAATTTAATCTTGTCTTTGTGGCTATCGCTCCCATATCGAACGCATGATCCCCTTTTCCATCCTCGACCTATCTCCAATCACCGAAGGCAGCGACGCTGCCCAGTCGTTTCGCAACACGCTTGATCTTGCCAGGCACGGAGAGCGCTGGGGTTACCAGCGCTTCTGGCTGGCCGAGCATCATGGCATGCCCGGCATTGCCAGCGCCGCGACCGCTGTCCTGATCGGGCATGTCGCGGGCGGCACGTCGACCATCCGCGTCGGTGCCGGCGGCATAATGTTGCCCAACCATTCGCCTCTGGTGATTGCCGAACAGTTCGGAACCTTGGAATCGCTCTTTCCCGGGCGCATTGACCTGGGTCTCGGGCGCGCGCCAGGCTCAGATCAACTCACCGCGCGTGCCTTGCGTCGAAATCTCGCCTCCGATGCCGATCAGTTTCCCCAGGACGTCGTCGAACTGATGGATTACTTCTCGGCAGAGCAGCGGCATGCGGTTCGCGCCGTTCCGGGCGCCGGCCTGAATGTTCCGATATGGATTTTGGGCTCGAGTCTTTTTGGGGCACAACTGGCTGCGGACCTGGGTCTGCCCTACGCATTCGCGTCGCATTTTGCACCGGCGCAAATGATGCAGGCGCTTGCCTTATACCGCGCCACCTTCAGGCCGTCTACCCATCTGGAGAAACCGTATGTGATGCTTGGCTTCAACGTGTTTGCGGCAGATTCGGAAGAGGAGGCGCAATTTCTCGCCACATCAATGCAGCAAGCATTTGTCAGCCTGCGCAGCGGCCATCCCAAGCGTCTGCCGCCACCCGAGAACGGCTATATGAATCGCATCGGCCCCCCGGAACGGACCCTGCTGGACCAGGTTCTGTCATGCTCGGCGATTGGCTCGAGCGACACAGTAAAGCTTAAACTGGAAGCATTCATCGAACAAACCGGGGCGGATGAATTGATGATCACGTCGCAGATCTTCGACCATTCTGCGCGTCTCCGGTCGTATGAAATCACCGCCAAGCTCCGCGCAATGCTGCGTTGACAACCCACCCTCAACCTGGGTCCCCGCTTCTCACTATCAGAGGGCATACGCGAAACGCAGGAGATGCTCGACTTTTGGACCCAACATGACATTGTTTCGGATATCGAACTCATCAACATGGACTATATCAATACCGCACCGCCTATGAGCGAATGCTCAAGAGCGATGTGAAATATCGTTTCGTCGCCTATATGGCGAATTTGTAAAACACGGATCTGATTTTTGGAGAAGAATGATGAAAACAGGATTTATCGGACTGGGAAAAATGGGCGCTGGCATGGCCTCCCGCCTGTGTCAGGCAGGATACGAACTTACCGTCTACAACCGATCTGCAGAACGACTGCAGCCGCTGATTGCGGCGGGGGCCAAGGCCGCGAAAAATATTGCGGACGTTTGCGATGCCGATGTGGTTTTCACCATGCTGGCCAATGATGCCGCGCTGAGAGAAGTGACACTGGACCTTTCCGGCATTCTGGAACATCTCAAGCCCGGCGCCATACACGTCTCCTGCAGCACCGTGAGCGTCGCCTTGTCCGCACAGCTTGCCGAGGCGCACAGTGAAAAACAGCAGGGTTTTATTGCGGCGCCGGTATTCGGCAGGCCGGATGCCGCCGCAGCCGGTAAGCTTTTCATGATCGCGGCGGGAAAACAGGAACTCATCGCAAAGATCCAACCGTTGCTGGACATTCTTGGCCAGCGTACTTTCATCGTGTCAGATGATCCTGAAAAGGCGAATCTGGTGAAATTGAGCGGCAATTTCCTGATCGCAACGGTAATTGAGTCGCTGGGCGAGGCCATGGCGCTGGTGGAAAAAGGCGGCGTAGATCGGCATCAGTATCTCGATCTGCTCACCTCCAGCCTGTTCAATATTCCTCTGTACAAGAACTATGGCGCCATGATCGCTGATCGCCATTTTGAGCCCGCCGGATTCGCGGCTCCTCTGGGTCAAAAAGATTTGCGGCTGGTTCTGGCTGCAGCAGAAGAGTTAAAGGTGCCGCTGCCTTTTGCCAGCATTTTGCGCGATCGTTTCCTGCAACTCATGGCTCATGGCGGCGATCATCTCGACTGGTCAGCCGTAGGCAGCCTGGCGGCGAAAGATGCGGCGATCATTTCCGGTTGAGTGTGTTCCGAAATTTTTAATGGATTTTCACCAAGGCGCCAACGCGGCGACTGCTTTTTTAATGTTCGTGGGGGGTATTTGCAGTGCACCAGATTCTGCAATACCTTAAAAAACACGGCGAGAAACTCGACTCGGAGATCGCCCATGACACAGGCATCTCACTAGCAAACGTGCGCCTCTCCATATCAAAACTAACCGCCAGTGGAGAGGTGATCGTGTGTCATTCGATTCGGTTTGAAAAAGGCAAGAAGAGTGAGGCGACGCTCTGCCGGGTGGCGGGATATATTCCGCCTGTAGCCCCTGGAAGAAAACCGAAAGCGTAGAAGAAAGCGGTGGGCGTGTAACGGACCATTCACCAGTCATAATGCCTTTCGTGAAAATCGCCCTGTCTGCTTTGGTCGAGTTTCTGTCGATGAATCACTGCCTTTGAATAGCGGCTTCTATCAACAGCAGGCGCTCATCGGCTGTGATTTTTTACCTCGCCAATGACACTTCATGGCACGGTGCAGTCCTTGGGGAATGCATCTAATCGAGCCGTTAATAACCTCAGCTTCTCACTTATGTCAGTGTTCGAATTAGGGTGCAGCACCTTTATCTTCAAGCCATTCACGCAATTCGTAGGCTGCAACACATCTACGAAGGCCCGGTTTGGCAAAATCGAGAGTTGCTCTGTTATCCGAATAGACAACAAACGGGGTACAAACAATACCGATAATTTCTGTGTACCGAGATAAATCAAAGTTGTCCCCTAACGGGTTCTCCTTGAGGTTGTCGACGAAATTGACCCACTTTGCAACTGCACCGTCGACCGTAAACTGGACATTCTCGATAACGCGGTAAGTTCCTTTGTCGTAGTCAGTGTCGTAGATTACGCTCTTGCAAGAAATCAATAGCAAGGCACCATTGCGTGCACCAATAGCATCAATATCCGTCAAGGCCAATCCATTACACCGAAGTGTGCGGCCGCGCAAAGCAGCAAGCGTGGCATCGGGCCGCCATAACGAATCATCCACGGTGCACTGCACCTGACTCTCGAAAGTGTACCCTCGCAAATTGGACAAGTCGAAGTCAGTGCGATCCACCATTGCTCGGCTTATTAAAGCCCGAGAAGACGCTGTAACGTCCAACATGACTGCGGTTTCCGACTCTCGTATAAAACCTCCGCTCTGAAACGGCCACACGCCTGGCGCAAGCTCGTTACACCGGTATCGCCATTCTTCATAACTCCGACTCCATTCAACCACAGGCGCAATGTCCCGGAGGTGGCTAACTAACGAAGGGAGCCACAAAGCGAACACTCTTTCGAGTAGCGATGGGCTTACAACGCAGTATCCAAACCGCAACACATTACTGAGCGCAGCAGGCAACTCAACGAAAATAACCGGAAGCAACATCTGTAGCACGATTGCCGGTTCAATGGCTTTCAGAAATGGAAGATCCTGAGTAGTCAGTCCGGTATAGGGCTTCAGGAACGATTCAACTGGAATTGGAGTAAACATATGCCGCGCCAGTATGTCGGCCATGACTCTCCCGCCCCCAGGCGAGGGTATTTTTACTGGAACCCATATGGGAGCACACGGATTGAATAGGAAAAGGTGCGATGCACGAGCCTCTAGAGAGCTATACACAACCTCCAAGCTTGTAGATGTTCCAGCGAGTCCAAGTCTTGCGTAAGACAACTCTTGCATGCTGTCGTTTCTAACGTCATATGTTGTAATGGCTTCTGCTGTTTCGTCACTCTGCTCAGCAAAAGGCACCAAGTCCTGGAAGAATAGGGAGGCACCTTTTCCGACGCGCCGATAGGTTGAATGAAGGTGCGAAAGCAGCTTCACCGAAGAAACAAAGCAAAGTAAGTGACGGGGTAATCCCCCCACAAAAAAGAGGCGTTTGAAAGTAGAATTTTCTTAAATGAGATTTGAGGAATTTTTACATGAAGACATCCCGCTTTACCGACAGCCAGATCATGCAGATTTTGAAGCAAGCAGAGGCTGGCAGCCCCGTCCCTGACCTGTGCCGCGAGCATGGCATGAGCTCGGCAACGTTCTACAAATGGCGCGCCCGGTTTGGCGGCATGGACGTCTCGATGATGTCGCGCCTGAAGGAGCTGGAGGACGAGAACCGCCGTTTAAAGAAGATGTATGCCGATGTGCAACTGCAGGCCGACGTGCTCAAGGAGGCCATGTCAAAAAAGTGGTGAGGCCGTCTTCGCGTCGCGAGATGGCCTGGTGGGCAGTACAGGACAAGCAGCTCAGCATTCGCACGGCGTGTGCAGCGTTTGGCATCAGCGAAACCTGCTACCGCTATCGCGCCCGACTATCGTCGGAAAATGAAGCGATTGCCGACTGGCTGATCCGGCTGACCACGCACCAGCGCAACTGGGGCTTCGGCCTGTGCTTCCTGTACCTGCGCAACGTGAAGCAGTTCGGCTGGAACCACAAACGCGTCTACCGCATCTACCGGGAGTTGGAACTGAACCTGCGCATCAAGCCAAGACAGCGCCTGGTGCGTGAGAAACCGCTGGCACTGGCGGTGCCGGCGCAGATCAATGAAGTATGGTCGATGGACTTCATGCACGATCAGTTGGCCGATGGCCGCAGCATCCGGCTCTTCAACGTGATCGACGATTTCAACCGGGAAGGGCTGTGCATCGACGTCGATTTCTCGCTGCCGTCAGAGCGTGTTGTCCGCTCGCTGGACCAGGTCATCGAGTGGCGCGGTGCACCGAAGGCAATCCGTTGCGACAACGGCCCGGAATACATCAGCGCCGTCACGCTGGCGTGGGCAAAAAAGCGCGGCATCCGCATCGACTTTATTCAGCCTGGCAATCCGCAGCAGAATGCTTATGTGGAGCGTTATAACCGCACGGTTCGCTATGATTGGCTGGCGCACCATTTGTTCGATTCAATTAATGAGGTGCAGGACTTTGCCACGAATTGGCTCTGGTCTTACAATCACGAGCGTCCCAACATGGCCATCGGCGGCATCACCCCGAAACAGAAGTTGGCCATGGCGGCTTAACCTCTACTTTCAACACCCTCTAAAAATGGGGGGATTACCACGGCATGCTGAGTCGTCGACCCGGAACGCGAAGTACTTGTCGCTTGTAGAACGCTCGATCTTCGCTGAGTACCAGCTAACTGATTCAGCCAGAGCTTGGTCATATCCGAGGGTCGTTTTGTATATGCCCGAGAACAGCGAATCAGGGAGCCGACGTAGATACCAAAGCCATCTCGCGGCGCTGTACCCTTGCGCTTGATCCATGAGCTCTCGTGTGACGGCGTCTATCAGACGGTCGAGGTACGCTGCAGCGACAGCGCCGGAAATATCTTCAACTGGGCCCCCAGTATTTCTGTGAGCACGCTGTATAAGCTCAAGCACGTGCCTTGCCGTACGCGCTTCCCACTTTTCCGTACCTAGCAACTCCTCAAGCAATTTAGCTGGCTGATCAATAGCTAGTGGCCGATTTTTTTCTTCCAAGATCGCAGTACCCTCGCGGCGCTCCGCAATACGTCAAATGATAGGGGACAAATCACAGATATTACCCTGCGTCTGCTTAGGTCGAAAACCAGACATTCGCTGTAGCCGCGATGATTGACCTCCCCTGACGCTAAGTGAACCATTAATCCGAGCAATACTGAGTTCCGATTTACACTATCGGAACCGATGGCTTCTATAGGGGCGTTTTCAATATCAGGTTCCGAATAACTTTTTATTCAGCGCGCAAAACCTCGCGCAACAGCGGCACCGTAACCGGCCGTTTGGTTGCCAGTGAATAGTGGTCGAGCGTTTCCAGCGCCGCCAGTAATGACGGCAGGTCGCGCCGCCAGTGGCGCAGCAGGTAGTCCGCTACCCCGGGTTGCAGGTCGAAGCCGCGTCCGGCCGCGTGGGTGGTCAGCGCCTGGACTTTTTCCGCATCGGTCAGCGCCTGTACCTGATACACCAGCCCCCAGCCCAGACGCGTAGTAAGGTCGATGCGTAACTCAAGTTGCGCGGGCGCGGCATTACCCGCGACCAATAGCCGGCCATGACCTTCACGTACCGCGTTGATGCGGTTGAACAGGGCGATCTGGGCGTTGGCGTCGAGTGTGTCGACATCATCCACCGCCAGGAAATCGGCCGGACTGTCTGCTGCATCGGCAAACTCTGCCGCCTGGAGGTAGTTCGCCTTCAGCCCGCGTGCGGCCGCTGCAGCCACTGCTGCCCGCAATAAGTGCGTCCTGCCGCTACCGGGGGCACCCCAGATATAGAGTTGGCGCTCATTGCCCTGTCCCGCTGCCAGCTCGCTCACGGCGTGAAGCAATTCAGCGTTGCAGCCCATGACAAAATTGCCGAAGCTGGGGACAGGTGGGGCAACGATGTCGAGTAACAATTGTTTCATGCACCGCATTTTAACAGGCATCGCGGGGGAGTCCGGGATTGCCCTGCAAAATCTGCTTGACATAGTGTCTGTGCAACACTATCTTGGCGGTGTATTTTGTACACCATGGCCAATCATCCGATGAAACCGTTTTGCTACGACTATCCGCACCCGGCGGTCACCACCGACATCGCGCTGTTCACCATTCGTGAAGAGCGCCTGGCGGTGCTGCTGATCCGGCGCCGCACGGCGCCGTTTCAAGGCTGCTGGGCGCTGCCGGGCGGCTTCGTCGAGATGAATGAGTGCCTGGAAGACTGCGCGCTGCGTGAACTGGCCGAGGAAACCGGGGTGACGGGCGTGTATCTGGAGCAGCTCTATACTTTCGGCAAGCCCGACCGCGACCCGCGCGAACGCATCATCAGCGTGACCTATTACGCGCTGGCGCCAAGCGAAATTCTCTCGCCGGTGGCGGGATCGGATGCAGCGGAAGTCGCATGGTTCGCAATGGATGCGTTGCCGGAACTGGCTTTCGACCATCGCGAGGTGATTGCCCTGGCCCAGCAAAGGCTGCGCGCCAAGCTGGATTATTCCACCGTGGCATTCGGGTTCATGCAACAGGAATTCACCCTGGGCGAATTGCAAAAAGTCTACGAAACCATACGCGGCGAGGCGCTGGACAAGCGCAATTTCCGCAAGCACATCCTGGCGCTTGATCTCATCAGCGAAACCGGCACCAGCCGCCGTGTGGGTAACCACCGCCCGGCAAAACTCTACCGCGTGCAACACCCCGGCGCGGTGCTCTATATCAAGTGAGGCCGACCATGAACATCCTGCCCCTGATCCAGATGCCCAAAGTGCCGCACATCATTGCGCCACCGCTGGTGGAAGATCAACTGACCGACAGCGCGCGTGCAGCACTTATCGCCCGCATCAGGATGCTGATGCTGCAACACAACGCGGTGCTGGTGGCGCATTACTATACTTCCGCGGATATACAGGATCTGGCCGAAGACAGCGGCGGCTGCGTTTCCGATTCGCTGGAAATGGCACGTTTTGGTCATGCCCATGCGGCCCGCACGCTGATTGTGGCGGGCGTAAAATTCATGGGCGAAACCGCGAAAATCCTTAACCCGGAAAAGCGCGTGTTGATGCCGGATCTGCAGGCCAACTGCTCGCTCGATCTGGCCTGCCCGGCAGATGCGTTTTCCGCATTTTGCGACCAGCATCCGGAACGCGTCGTGGTGGTCTACGCCAATACTTCGGCAGCAGTGAAAGCACGCGCCGACTGGGTGGTGACCTCGGGCACGGCAGTAAAGATCGTCGAGCACTTGCACAAACAGGGTAAAAAAATCCTCTGGGCGCCGGACAAATATCTCGGCGATTATGTGCAAAAAACTACCGGCGCCGACATGCTGCTATGGCAGGGTTCCTGTGTGGTGCACGAGGCATTCAAGGCCGAGGCGCTGCAAAGAATGAAGGCCGCACACCCGGATGCCGCGGTACTGGTGCATCCCGAGTCGCCCGCCGCGGTGATCGCCCTGGCCGATGTGGTGGGCTCCACCACGCAGCTGATCCGCGCCGCGCAAAACTTGCCCAACCAGACCTTTATCGTTGCCACCGATAATGGCATTTTCCATAAAATGCAGGCAGTCGCGCCCGGCAAAATTTTCCTCGAAGCCCCGACTGCCGGGGTGGGTGCGACGTGTACCAGTTGCGCGCATTGCCCATGGATGGCGATGAACGGACTGCAAAAACTGGCGCAGGTACTGGAAACCGGAGAAAACGAAATCCATATTGACGAGCCGATCCGCAGCCGTGCCGTGCGCTCCATCCAGCGCATGCTGGACTTTGCCGCGCAGCAGCAGATTGCACCGCAGATGCGCGGGGCAGCCTGATTTGGCACATCACCTCCGGATGCCGCGCTGGCATCTCATTGCCGCGTTGTTGCTGGGCGCGGTCAGCGTATTTGGTTTTGCGCCGTTTTACGCGTTTGTCATTCCCCTGTTCAGCCTTGCCGGGCTGATCTGGCTGTGGCGTCATCAACATAGCGCACGCCAGGCAATACTCAGCGGATTTTTATTCGGCCTGGGCTATTTCGGCAGCGGCGTGTCCTGGATCTACATCAGCCTGCATACCTATGGCGCCATGCCGTTGCCGCTGGCGCTATTGGCAACGAGCCTGTTCTGTGCGTTTCTCGCCTTGTTTCCGGCCGCTGTGGGCGGTTTGCAGCATGGCTTGCGCAACGCCGGGGTATGGCGTTGGCTACTGGCAATGCCCGCGCTGTGGGTACTGGGGGAATGGGTGCGCGGCTGGATTTTTACCGGTTTCCCCTGGCTTGCCGTCGGCTATTCGCAAGTACCCGCCAGTCCGCTGGTGGGTTTCGCCCCGCTGCTGGGTGTGTATGGGGTATCGCTGGTGCTGGTGCTCAGCGCGTCAGTATTGGCGCTGGGACGATTGCGTTATGTGCTGATGGCCGCAGCGCTGTGGCTGTCGGGCTGGGGTTTGAGCCAGATTCATTGGACCCAACCCATTGGCGCGCCCCTCGCGGTCAGCCTGCTGCAGGGCGACATTGCGCAGGATATGAAATGGCAACCGGAAAAGCTGCTCAGCACCCTGCGCGATTACCGCGACATGGTGGCTGCCAGCCCGGGGCGTCTGATCATCCTGCCGGAAACCGCCATTCCGGTATTTTACGATCAGGTACCGGCCAGCTACCTGAATGATTTGGCACAGACTGCGCGCGCCCATGGTGGCGACGTGCTGGTGGGGATGCCGGAACAATTCCCGGATGGGCGCTACTTCAACAGCGTGCTGAGTTTTGGCACGGCCCCCACGCAAACCTACCGTAAATTTCACCTGGTGCCATTCGGCGAATACATCCCCGCAAAATGGTGGTTTGGCTGGATTATCAATGTGCTGCATATTCCGCTCTCCGATTTCGCACGCGGCGATGCCTATCAGCTGCCGATGCCGGTGGCGGGCCAGCATGTTGCAATGAATATCTGCTATGAAGACGTGTTCGGCGAAGAAATCATCCATCAATTGCCGCGTGCCACGTTACTGGTAAACGTGAGCAATGACGCGTGGTTTGGCGATTCGGTGGCGCCCTGGCAGCATTTGCAGATTTCCCAGATGCGCGCGCTGGAAACCGGGCGCTACATGCTGCGCGCCACCAATACCGGCGCCACGGCCATCATTGATACCCATGGGCGGGTGCTGCAAGAGCTGCCCCTGTTCACCCGTGCCACGCTCAATGGCACAGCACAGGGCTATCAAGGCGCGACGCCGTTCGTGAACTGGGGTAATCATGCCGCTTTGCTGCTGTGTGGTTTGATGCTGGTAGCGGCCGGGATTGTAATGTGGCGCAAAGGCGCACGGAGATAATGCTACGCGGCGGCCTTGATCCGCGTCATGTTGCGCCCGCCGCGCTTGGCTTCCAGAAGCGCGCCATCCGCGCGGATAAGCGCCATGTTTTCTGCCGAGTCCTTAGGACTGTATTCGCTCAGGCCGCCGCTCCAGTTGAGGCGGTGCAACACGCCCGGGGTAAGTTCCAGCACGGCGGGTAGATTGCCGCGCAAGCGCTCCGCCAGCTCGACTGCCCGGGGTAGCGGCGTATTCGGAAAAATCACGCAGAATTCATCACCGCCCAGGCGCGCCACGAAATCGCTGGCGCGCAGGTGTAACTTGAGCGCCTGGCCGAACTGGACAATCAGCTGATCGCCCGCATCGTGGCCGTAGGTGTCGTTTACATATTTGAAATTGTCGATGTCGATAATCAACAGGCTATGCACCTGGCCCTGTTGCAGGGTTTTGAACAGGTCGCTCTGACGGGCTTCAAAACTGCGCCGGTTGTATACCTGCGACAGGTGATCGAGGCTGGCTTGCGATTCGACTTCCTTCTGTTTACCCACGGTGAGTTGTGCCAGTTTTACCAGCATCGCCAGCGGTTTCTCGAATTCCGCCAGATTGACGTGGTATGAAGAGCGCACCCGCTGTCTGCGGATATCTGTCACCAGATTGACAATAGCGTTGAGATCTTCACTGATCCAGGTGCGCAAGCGCAGGTAAACCAGCCATACCATCGCCGTCAGCAGCACCGACAACACCAGCCATACCGTGAAATAAGTCAGGAGCGCGACCGCCGGCCGAGGGTTGTCTTTCCATAGCGCCAGCTTCCAAGGCGTTCCAGCCAGTGCAATCTCGCGCGCCGCAGAACCGGTCTTGAGACTCTCGTCACCGCGCCGGCGCACAACGCTGTAGGTACCCGGGCCAGTGTATTGACGCAGCTCCAGATAGCCGCCCGGCAAGGGCAGGGTATCAAACAGATCCTGCAGGTGCGGAACGGCCTGGGTAAGGATGACGTGGCCCAGCAGGGTTGTACCCTCCAGCACCGGTTCGGAGACGGTCAAGCTCATGCTGGCGGCAGCGGTCGGCTGCGCATCCGCGCCCACCACAAAACGCGTGTAGGCCTCCGGTAGCACAACGGACGCATCACCCGTCTGGCCGTCCACTCGCTGCTCCGGTACCAAAAAGATTTGCGCGCCTTCGCTGAGCGCGTAAATATTGGCCGCCTGATTGCGGCACAGGTCTTCGGCACCGCTCTTTAAACAGGCAATGGTCTGCGGATGCTTGGCAATCAGTTTCGCTGTCTGGTGTACATCGTTCGCCAGGCCTTCAATCTGCTGGGCAATCACCAAACCTTCGCCCGAAGCGGACGCGGCGTGGCGTGCCGGGCTTGAAACCCAGTACACGGTCAGCATCGCCAGCACCAGAGTTATCTCCAGTGCAGCAAAAAGCGCCACGCTAAATCGCGCTAAAGAGGGTTTCATGATTGTGAACCGTCATCCATCCATGGGTAATCGCTGACCAGTACTGGTTTGAAATATCTGTCAGCGGTAAGTTTTGTCTAGCAAAACGAGAGCAATTACCATGCCCGGATTTTGGTTGCGGGTAACGAGTATCCGCGCATCATACTTCTCAGCGATGAAATTCGCCCATTGCTCAGTGTCGCCCGGTGCTGCCGAAGCCACCTGCACCGCGCTCGGATGCAGCAAATTCTTCCACCACATTAAACGCCACTTGCACCACAGGCACCATCACCAGTTGAGCGATACGCTCCAGCGGTTTGACGACAAATTCCTGATTGCCCCGATTCCACATCGAAACAAATAGTTGCCCCTGGTAATCCGAATCGATCAGCCCCACCAGGTTGCCCAGTACGATACCGTGTTTGTGGCCCAGACCGGAGCGCGGCAGGATCAACGCGGCCAGATCCGGCTGCCCGATGTGGATCGCCATACCCGTCGGAATCAGCTCGGTTTGGCCGGGAGCAAGTTGCAGCGGCGCATCAATACAGGCACGCAGGTCTATGCCCGCGGCACCTGGAGTGGCATAGCCAGGCAAGTCGTTGTTTAGTCTGGCGTCGAGAATTTTGACATCAATTTGGCGCGGCATGGTTTCCCCTGGTTTTTTGTGAATACAGGCGTTCGATATGGGCGACAAGCTGGCGCGCCAGCGTCAATTTGTCGGCCCGCGGCAACCAGTGGCTGCCTGCATCATCGAGCAGCAACAATTCGTTGTCGTCACTGCCGAGCGCGTCCTGGGCGCGGTTGACAACCAGCAGAGGCAGCTGTTTGCGTTGACGTTTGGCCTCGCCATACTCGAGCAGATTATCGGTTTCCGCTGCAAAGCCGACACAGAATGCCGCGTCTGAACAACTCGCAACTTCCTGGAGAATATCTTTATTGGGTAGCAGATCAAGCGTGAGTGTGCGCTCGCTTTTTTTGATTTTTTGGGCCGTGCGGGTGGCCGGGCGATAATCCGCCACCGCCGCCACACTGATGAAAATATCCATATCACCCACCACGCTATCCACCGCCTGCGCCATGTCTTCAGCGCTGGTTACCGACAGCCGGGTGACGCCCAGCGGCGCATCCAGGCAGGTCGCCCCGCTCACCAGCGTCACCGCTGCCCCGGCCTCCTGCGCTGCGCGTGCGACCGCGTAACCCATCTTGCCGGAACTGATGTTAGTGAGCGCCCGCACCGGGTCTATCATTTCCAGTGTGGGCCCGGCGCTCACCAGCACACGCAGCCCGGCGAGCAATTTTGGCTGAAAATACGCGCTGAGTCCTGCCAGCAATTCCGCAGGCTCCTGCATCCGTCCCAGACCGGTTTCTCCACAGGCCTGTTCTCCAGCGGCGGGCCCCAGTATCGCCACCCCGTCGGCACGCAATTGACGAATATTCCGCTGGGTTGCCGGATTTTCCCACATCTGCCGGTTCATCGCGGGCGCTACCAGCAGCGGACAGGCACGCGCCAGACACAGGGTCGACAATAGGTCATCTGCCAGGCCATATACCAGCTTGGCTATAAAATCGGCGCTGGCCGGGGCAATCAGCACCGCGTCTACCCCCCGCGTAAATTCAATGTGTGCCATACCGCTATCCACATCCGCATCCCACAACCGGGTGAGTACCGGTTTGCCGGACAGCGCCTGGAAGGTTAACGGGGTAACAAACTGCATGGCGGCCGCACTCATTGCCACACGCACTTCCGCGCCCGCCTTGACCAGAAGACGCGTCAATTCGGCTGCCTTATACGCCGCCACGCCACCGGTGATGCCCAACAGAATGCGTTTATCTTGCAAATCCGGCATGATAGCCTCGCGCCAACGCGCAGATGGTTTGAACAATAAGCACATTTTACGGGATTAGGGGGATGAATGGCGATTCGCGACTGGCCGGAGGATGACCGGCCCCGGGAAAAACTTCTGCAGCGCGGCGCACAGGCATTAAGTGACGCCGAATTGCTGGCCATTTTTTTGCGCACCGGCGTGTCTGGCAAAAGCGCAGTCGACATGGCACGCGACCTGGTGCACCAGTTCGGCAGCCTGACCCGGCTGTTTGCGGCGAACCGTGGTGAATTCTGTGCCGTACACGGTCTGGGCGACGCCAAGTATGCTCAATTGCAGGCGGTACTGGAAATGGCGCGACGCGCACTGGGCGAATCCATGCGTCAGACCGATGCGCTCGCCTCCCCTAGCGCGGTACGCGATTACCTGCGCCTGGCGCTGGCGGGCAAATCGTACGAAGTGTTTTGCGTGGTGTTTCTGGATACGCAAAACCGCGTGCTTGCCGTTGAAGAGTTGTTTCGAGGCACCCTTACGCAAACCAGCGTATACCCGCGTGAAGTAGTCAAGCGCGCACTAGCACACAATGCCGCCGCCCTGATCCTGGCACACAACCATCCTTCCGGCCTTGCTGAACCCAGCAGAGCCGACGAGAGCCTGACCCAGGCACTCAAAGCCGCGCTGGCACTCGTGGATGTGACCGTGCTTGACCATTTCGTCGTAGGCAATGGCAGCGCCGTGTCGTTTGCAGAACGCGGATTGCTTTGACGCCGGCAAATGATCTGTGGTATAAATCGCGTTTTTCCGAATTCCGTAGGGAGGTCATTATGGCCCGTGTATGTCAGATTACCGGCAAGGCGCCGATGTCGGGAAACAATGTTTCCCACGCCAACAACAAGACCAAACGTCGTTTTCTGCCCAATCTGCAGTCACGTCGCTTCTGGCTTGAAGAAGAAAACCGTTTTGTGCGTCTGCGCGTCTCTACTGCTGCGCTGCGCACTATCGACAAAAAGGGCATTGAAGTTGTGCTCGAAGAACTGCGCGCCAAGGGCGAGAAGGTTTAAGGAGTAAAACATGGCCAGCAAAATCCGCGAAAAAATCAAACTCGAGTCCACCGCAGGTACCGGACATTTTTATACCACCAGCAAAAACAAGCGCACCACGCCGGAAAAACTCGAATTCATGAAATTCGATCCCAAAGCACGTAAGCATGTGCTGTACAAGGAAATCAAGCTGAAGTAATCCGGCTTTGACCAATAAAAAACCCCGTTCTTTGACGGGGTTTTTTATTGGTCCTGATAACCGGAATTATGCGTTTTGGACGCAAACAAAACCCCGCTCTAAGGCGGGGTTTTGTTTGCCCGGCGTACCGGAGAGCTTGCGATCAGGCGTAGCAGCGCAGCGTGCGCGAGAATTTCTGCAGTGACTCAATCCCGCTGGACTCGGCGCGATGGCACCAGTCCTGCAACTGCGCCAGGAGTTGTTCCTTGGTAGCGCTGGAACGTGCCCACAATGCAGCCAGATCCTGACGCATGGCATATACCGTAGCCAACTCCTTGCTCTGGTTCAACACTTCCGACAGGCTGGCTTTATCCTGCTCGCGCAGGTCTGCAGCATCCAGATGCAGCCAATTTTTGACCTTTTTAGCCATGCTGCCGTCATTGAGTTGGGGCAGTGAAGCCTTGAGTTTAAGCACTTCATCCGCGTACACCGTTTTCACCGAGCGGGTAAACCGGGTCAACACGTCATAGCGATGCGTGATGATCGCTTGCAGCGTGTCAAGATCGCAGACTGCCTTGCCTTTGGTCATGCGCACTCTGGGCGCAACTTTTTTCACCTTGGCCAAGCCGAAAATTTCCATGGTACGGATATACATCCAGCCAATATCGAACTCATACCATTTATTGGAGAGTTTGGCCGAGCTGCCGTAGGCATGGTGATTGTTGTGCAATTCCTCGCCACCGATCAGGATGCCCCATGGCGAGATATTGGTGCTGGCGTCTTCGCAGGCGAAATTGCGGTAACCCCAGTAGTGACCGACGCCGTTGATAATGCCTGCAGCGGTAACCGGAATCCAGGCCATTTGCACCGCCCAGATAGTCAGTCCGATGGGGCCGAACAGCGCCAGATTAATCAACAGCATCAGCACAATGCCTTTACCGCTATAGCGCGAATAGACATTGTGTTCTAGCCAGTCGTCGGGTGTACCGGAACCATATTTGTCCAGGGTTTCCTGGTTTTTTGACTCGGCACGGTAAAGCTCGGCGCCTTCAAAAAAAACCTTTTTCAGGCCGAGCACTTGCGGGCTGTGGGGGTCCTCCGGGGTTTCACACTTGGCGTGGTGCTTGCGGTGAATCGCCGCCCATTGCTTGGTGACCATGCCGGTACTCAGCCACAACCAGAAACGGAAGAAGTGACTGATGATGGGATGCAGTTCCAGGGCACGATGCGCCTGATGACGGTGCAGATAAATCGTGACGCCGGCGATGGTCACATGGGTCAGCGCCAAGGCCACCAAAACATAACCCCACCAGGGGAGATGCCCCACCAGACCGTTTGCTAATAAATCCATAGTTTCACTTACCTTTAATGAATGACTGCGAGTCGCAGTGCGGAAGGCATCAATCAAATCAGGATAATTCTATCCTGATATATGTCCTCCACCGCGCAATATAACAGAAATGTGCCTAACACATTAAACGTTTTTCTTCTCGGGTTTAATAATATTAATATCACGGCGTGGATACGGGATTTCAATCCCGCCCGCACGGAAATTCTTCCATATTTCCATATATAGCTCGGAGCGCAGGTTGGCCTGACCTCCTTCCGGGTCTGAAATCCACACGCCCAGCTCCAGATCAATGCCGCTCTCGCCAAAATTTTTTATCAAGACCCTGCTTGCTTCCTTGCTGTCACCCCGCAGCACGCGAGGGTGGTTGTCCGCCGCTGCCATCAATATCTCCATTGCCCGCTCCAGCGGACTCTCATAACTGATCTGGATGGGAATCGCCATGCGGATATCGCGTTTGCTCAGTGAGTGATTCACTATGGTTGAGGTAATCAGCGTTTCATTGGGAATAAGGATTTCCGTACCATCGAACGCTTTAAGCAAGGTATAGCGGGTATTGATCTGGCTCACCTCACCATAGCCCGTGCCCACCGTAAGCATGTCACCCGGACGAATCGAGCGATCAAGTAAAATAATGAACCCGGATACATAGTTACTGGCGATTTTCTGCAGACCCAGCCCGAGGCCTACACCCAGGGCTCCGCCAAACACCGATAGCACGGTGATATCAATACCCACCGCAGGCAATGCAATCAACACACCCGTAATAAGCAGCAGGGTGCGCGTCGCCTTGATCAGCGCCAGGCGTAGATTGAGATCCATGCGGCTCACGCGCATCAGGCGCGTCTCGGCGAATTGCGCCAGCCACAGCGCGCCAACTACCGCGAGTACGATGACGATAACCGCCTCAAGCAACAGCAACAGCGAGAAATGATGGGTGCCGGCATCAAATGCGACGGTATCCAGCGCATGCAGGATGCGCGGCAGTACGCCGGTAATATGCAGAGCCAGCCCGATCCAGATAATCCAGGCGATTAACCCTTCCCAAGTCTTGATGGCTTCATTACTGCGCAATGCATAGCGCAGCATATACACCAGGGTACGCACCAATACCATGGCCCCCAGCAGGGGCACGGCAATGTTCAACACGTGCACCGGCTGCCATGTCTCCAGAATCTCCCGCCCGATAAAAACCAGCACCAGCGCAACCAGCGGCAAACCAATCCGCTGAAGTCCTTCCAAACCGAGGCGCCGAGTGCCATGGGCTTGCGCCAGACGCGGATAAACCCAGCGCATCAGGCCCCAGCTCGCCAAGCCACATACGACGAGAACGGCGAACTGCCAGCCCAGTTCGTTCTGATGCGTATCGTTGAGCAACTGCGACAACAGATTTTCGAGCGGAGCAGATCGGGTCATGGGTTTAACGCGGTTGCATGTTCGCGGTGATGACGCCAGTTAATGGCATAGGCTTGTGCCAGCGCCTGGTTTCCGCGCAGTATGAGCAGGTTTTCTGCGTTGCGGTACTGCGCGGCATGGGTAAAATTATAACTACCAGTAATGACCACCGGCGCGCTATCGGCGTCGATGACCATGATCTTGCTGTGGGCACTAGCGTGCCCGGCATCCAGATAAACCGGCACACCAGCCGCAGCCATATACCTCACCACGCTGGTGGAAATTCTGTCGGTCTGCTCGCTATCGGCGATCAATGCCACATCCACACCGCGCTGGTGTGCGGCAATCAGCGCATCGGCAATGGCGCGATGGGTAAAGCTGAACGCTTGCACCCGAATCTGCTGGCGCGCCTCGCGTATCGCGGCAATTACCAGCGCCGCCGCATCATCGCCCGGCGTAAATGCTACCTGCACCGTGCCCACCGCAGGCAGCACCGGCAGCGTGCGGCTATCCTGAAACGCCCAACTGGCATGGCTGCACGACAATAGCGTCAGCCAGACAATGGCTTTGCGCATGTCAGCTCGCTTCCAGCACCGCTGCAAAAAAACCGTCGGTGCCGTGCTCAGCCGGGTTAAGCCGCAAATACTCGCCGGTGTCGAGCGCGATATGCTGCTGCCGGAAAATTTCCGCTGCATTTTTCAACACAAAACGCGGGTTGGCCGCGATGAACGCCTCGACCACCTGCTCGTTTTCTTCGGGCAATAAACTACAGGTGGCATAAACCAGGCGCCCGCCCGGTTTTACCAAACGCGATGCGGCAGCCAGAATCGCCGTCTGCTTGGCAGAAAGCTCGGCTACGCTATCGGGCGACTGGCGCCATTTCAGGTCAGGGTTGCGGCGCAGCGTACCCATGCCACTACACGGCGCATCCACCAGCACGCGGTCAATCTTGCCGGCCAGACGCTTGATGCGCGTGTCGTTTTCGCTGGCAATGAGCTGCGGCGTGATATTGGACAAACCCGAACGCTTGAGACGCGGCTTGAGCTTGGCCAGGCGCTTTTCCGACACGTCGAACGCATACAGCCGCCCCGAGGAATGCATCAACGCGCCCAGCAGCAGCGTCTTGCCGCCTGCACCGGCGCAGAAATCCACTACCATCTCGCCACGCCGAGGCGCCACCAGATAGCCCAGCAGCTGACTTCCCTCGTCCTGGATCTCGATCCGGCCTTCCAGAAACGGTTTGTATTTTGCCAGCACCGGCTTATCTGCGAGCCGGATGCCGACCGGTGAATACGGCGTGGCGACTGCGCTCATGCCCGCCGCATTGAGCACCGCTAGCATCTCGTCGCGCTTGGCAAGCAGCGTGTTGACTCGTAAATCCAGCGGGGCCGGACGCAACAACGCCTGCGCCAGGCGCGTCGCAGCCTCCGCGCCATATACCGCCAGCCAACGCTCAGCCAGCCAATCCGGCACGTCCCATTGAACAGCCAAGGGTTGCGCCGCCAGATCCAGCGCCTTGATTTGCGGCACCATGTCCAGCTCCGGGCCGCGCAGATGCGGCTCCAGCTGGCGCATATTCATGCCCTGCACGCGTACCAGCCAGGCCAGCGCCAACTGCCGCGGCGTGCCTTTGCCGGTGGCGGTCTCCAGCGAGCGCTTGCGGCGCAATACGCCGAAAACCAGCTCCGCGATAAAAGCGCGATCCTTGTTACCCAGCATCGGGTTTTCGCGAAAATAGCGGCTCAATATCACGTCGGCCGGCGCATCCAGCGGCAGCACCGCACGCAGTGCGGTAATGGCTTCTTCAAGGGGGATATGGGGATAAGACATGGGTTTTTCGGGTTTATGGTGCTGTGCAGTTTAGCCGAATCCGCTGTTGCCGGCCACGTCCGGGCGTGCTGCTTATTTGCTGGAAGGGGCTAAATATCAGATAATTCCGCTGTTTCTCTCCTGCTTCGCTCTTTATTAAGCGACTTACCGACACTGAGGTTTCCCCTTGAAAGACATGCTCGCCTGCAATCTCTGGCTGTACAAAGTTTTCCCGTTTCTGCGCTGGTGGCGGATAGTCAACCGGGATACCACCAAGATTGACCTGACTGCTGGTTTGACCGGGGCGATGATCGTGCTGCCGCAGGGGGTAGCGTTTGCCACCATCGCGGGCCTGCCGCCGGAGTTTGGCTTGTATGCGGCGATGGTGCCAGCGGTGATTGCCGCGCTGTTTGGTTCCAGCTGGCACCTGGTTTCGGGTCCGACCACCGCCATTTCAATAGCCGTGTTTGCTTCGGTCAGCCCCCTGGCTGAACCCGGCTCGGCACAGTTCATCAGCCTGGTGCTCACCCTCACCTTTCTCACCGGTATTTTCCAGTTCATCATGGGTCTGGCTCGCATGGGCGCATTGGTCAACTTCATCTCGCACACCGTAGTGATCGGTTTTACCGCGGGCGCAGCGGTGCTGATCGCAGCCAGCCAGATCAAGAATTTCCTTGGGCTCAACATGGCACGCGGCTTGCCTTTCCACGAAATTCTGCACCAGGTGTTTCTGCAGCTGGACAAAATCAATCCTTACGTCACCGCAGTGGGCGTCATCACTCTGCTCACCGGCATCGTGGCGCGCAAACTGATGCCCAAGCTGTACATGATCATTGCCATGGTGGTGGGCAGTGTGGCCGCGCTCATCATCAACAACCTGGCAGGGGGTGCCGAAGCCACCCACATCAAGACCGTCGGTGCGCTGGCTGCCCACCTGCCGCCGTTCACCCTGCCGGATTTTTCGCTCACAGCCATCAGCCAGGTAATTTTCCCTGCGCTGATCGTGACCATGCTGGCGCTCACCGAAGCAGTCTCCATCTCACGCGCCATCGCGGTGAAATCCGAGCAACGCATTGACGGCAACCAGGAATTCATCGGCCAGGGTTTATCCAACATTTTCGGCAGTTTCTTTTCAAGCTACGCTTCCAGCGGCTCGTTCAATCGCAGCGGCGTGAATTATGCGGCAGGCGCCAGAACACCGTTGGCTGCGGTGTATTCCGCATTGTTCCTGATCCTGATTTTAATGCTGGTGGCGTCACTCGCCGCCTACCTGCCCACCGCCGCGATGGCCGGGATTCTGTTCCTGGTGGCATGGGCGCTGATTGACTTCCACCATATCCATTCCATTTTCCATACCAGCAAACAGGAAACTGCGGTACTGGCAGTGACGATCATCGGCACGCTGATTGACCTGGAAAAGGGCATTTTCTTCGGCATCATGCTCTCGCTGATGCTCTATCTGTACCGCACCTCACGCCCGGCACTGGTGGATGTGGTGCCTGATCCAGAACCGGACAGTTACCACTTTGTGCCGGTGGATGACCAACCCGAATGCCCGCAGCTCAAAATGATCCGTCTGCAGGGCTCGATTTTCTTTGGTGCGGTCAACCATGTGCAGCAGACGCTGCAACAGATTGACGAACTTAATCCACAGCAGAAACACGTATTGCTTGCTGCCAGCGGCATGAACTTTGTCGATGTTGCGGGCGCGGAAATGCTCGTGCAGGAAGCGCGGCGCCGCAAAAAAATGGGCGGCGGGCTGTATTTTTACCGGATGCAAAATGGCGTACGCAATCTGCTGGTGAAAGGCCATTATCTGGACGACATCGGCGAAGCCAATATTTTCCCCACCAAATCACGTCCGATCGATGCGATCTACCCCAAGCTCGACCCGGAAATCTGTCGTACCTGTACTGCACGCATTTTCAGGCAATGCAATATTGCGCTACCCAATGGAGAACCACGCACATGATCCGCAAAAACCCCAGCGGCGACCTGCCCGTCATTCACGAATCCGCTTTTGTCGACCCCACCGCGATTATTTGCGGCAAGGTGCTCATCGGCGAGAATGTATTTATCGGACCTTACGTAGTCATCCGCGCCGATGAAGTAGATGACAGCGGCAATATGGAACCGATCATCATCGGCGCCAATTCCAACATCCAGGACGGCGTCGTGATCCATTCCAAATCCGGCGCGAAGGTGCAGGTCGGCGAGCACACCTCCATCGCCCACCGCTCCATCGTACATGGCCCATGCGTGGTCGGCGACAACGTCTTCATCGGCTTCAACTCGGTGTTGTTCAACTGTGTGGTGGGCAAGCGCTGCGTGGTGCGCCACAATTCAGTGGTGGAGGGCTGCGAACTGCCAGACGGCTTCCACATCCCCTCCACCACCAACATCCATGCCGATTCGGATCTCAGCAACATCGAGCAAGTCGGCTTCCGCGAAGAAGACTTCTCCGAAGACGTCGCGCAGACCAACATCAACCTGGTGAAGGGTTACAAAAAGCTGCAGAACGAATTCTGACCGGTTCCGATTGCGGCCTGCGGCGGCCTGCAAATCGACACGCGGGCGGCGTGGTCAGCTGCTGTTCCGGTTTCAGTCTACTCGGCTAGCCCTGCTCACTGCTGATTCCCGTCAGGATGCCCTGCATGAGTGCAAAAGGGCTGGGCGGACAACCCGGGACGGCGACATCCACCGGGATCACGTTGGACACGCGCCCGCAACTCGCATAACTTTCGCCGAACATGCCTCCGGTACAGCCGCAATCTCCGATCGCCACGACCAGTTTCGGCTCCGGCATGGCTGCATAGGTGCGCTGCAGGGCGGTCTCCATATGTCGCGAAACCGGGCCGGTGACGAGCAGCATGTCTGCATGTCGCGGGCTGGCGACAAAATGGATGCCAAGCCCTTCCAGGTTGTAGTACGGGTTGCTGAGGGCGTGGATTTCGAGTTCGCAGCCATTGCACGAACCGGCATCCACGTGACGAATTGCCAGCGCGCCGCCAAATCGCCTGAGGATTTCATCCTGCAGGCGTTGGGTCGTACAGCGCAATGCGTCATCGACGCCCGGCGGTGTCTCGGTTTTTATGCCCGACCGAATGATCTGCCTAATGATCTTGTACATGATTCCTCATAAATCGTGCCCGCTGTAACTCAAGTTGAACGATTTATTAATGAGCGGAAAATCGGGAACAATATTGCCCAGCGCCGCGTGCTCGATCAACGGCCAGTTCTGCCACGACGGGTCATGCGGGTGCAGGCGGCGGATGCGGTTGTCCGCTCCCGTTTCGAGCGCGACAAAGACCTCGCCGCGCCAGCCTTCCACCCAACCCACGCCAATAGCGCTGTCGGGGGCTTTGGGCAACGCCATTAAAATCGCGCCGCCCGGCAACCCCTTCAGAATCAGACGGCAAAGGCGTATTGACTCGTTCGCCTCGTCAAAGCGAACCGTCACCCGAGCCGCGACATCGCCGTTGCGGTGAGTCGCCATGTGCACGTCCAGCGCGTCATACGGAACTACCGGAAACTGCGCGCGCAGATCCCAGGCCTGTGCACTCGCACGCCCCGCCAGCCCGCACAGCCCGAGGCGGACGGCAAGTTCCGGGGTCACCCGGCCCGTTCCGATAAAGCGATCCTGGAGCCCCGCGTGATCGTCGTAGATGTTGTGCAGACGGCTGACTGCCTGGTCGAGCACGTCGAGCTCAGCCATCAACCGGGCGTTACCGCTTTCATCCAGATCGTTTATCACGCCACCGGGAACGATGCTGTCCATCAGATAGCGGTGTCCGAACAGCTCCGCGTTGGTACGCAGCAGGTCCTCCTTGAGGCAGGAGAACTGTGCCAGGCCAAAGGCCAGACCGGCATCGTTGCCCAGTGCGCCCAGGTCGCCAAGATGATTGGCCAGGCGCTCGCGCTCCAGCAGCAGGGCGCGCAGCCACAGTGCCCGTCCCGGCGGCTCCATGCGCACTGCGCTTTCCACTGCCATCGCGTAAGCCCATGCGTAGGCGACAGTCGAATCGCCGCTGACCCGTCCCGCGAGCCGCGCCCCGCTCTCCAGCGTCAGCGTTTCAAAAAGCTTTTCCACGCCCTTGTGGGCATAGCCCAGGCGCGGTTCAAGGCGCAGGATTTTTTCGCCTATCACCGAAAAGCGGAAATGGCCGGGCTCAATCGTCCCTGCGTGCACCGGTCCGACTGCAATCTCGTGCACGCCGTCGCCTTCCACGGTGACGAACGGGTAATCCTGCTCTGCCGCAGGATGCGTCACGCTGCCGTCGAAATCCTTGCGCAGCGGATAGTGATCCGCCGGCCAGGCGCCATGCCGCAGCCACGGGCGCGCGTCCTTCGGGTCGTGCGGATGGATGCCGAGCAGGTCGCCGAGCGCGCGTTGCATGTGGCTCGCCGCCGGGAAAATATCGTCGATGCCGGGGTACACATCATGTTCGGCGAGCAGCGTCAGCCACACCAGTCCGGAACGGATGACCAGCGCCGCGTGCACGACAAAACCTCGCTGCAGTTCGCGCCGATCGCTTCCCCACAGCGCGACCAGACGCCCGCCCTTGTCATGCACCTGCTGGCAGACCTGCCGCCATGCTGCGGCATTCACATCGCCGTGCCACACCGGTGCCGCACCTGGAAGCGGGGACAAGGCAATGTCAAAATCTTCGATGCGCATGTGGCTCCTTCAGCCGATCAGCCGCGCTGCCTGGCGGTACCAGTCGGCAAGATAAGGCGGGATGTACAGCCCCAGCAGCAATACCAGGGCAAGATGCACAAAAACCGGAATCAGCGCGGGCGGGTGCGGCAGACGCTGGCCTGTCGTTTCGCCGAACACCATTTCCTGTACCCGGGTGAAAATCGCAGCAAAGGCGACCCCCAGCGCTACCAGCAGGAACGGCGTGGCCCAGGAGTGCTCATGCATGGCGGTGGTAATGATCAGGAATTCGCTGGCGAACACGCCGAACGGCGGCATGCCGAGGATGGCCAGGCTACCCAGCATCAAGCCCCAGCCGATGGTGGGATTGGTATCGATCAGACCGCGAATGTTTTCGATCAGCTGCGAGCCCACCTTCTGTGCCGCATGGCCCACCGTAAAGAAGATGGCCGACTTGGTGAGCGAGTGCACCGTCATGTGCAGCAGCGCGGCGAAAGTGGCGACCGCGCCACCCATGCCGAACGCGAAGGTCATCAGGCCCATGTGCTCGATCGAGGAATAGGCGAACATGCGCTTGACGTCCTTCTGCCGCGACAGGAAAAACGCCGCGACCACCACGCTGAACAGGCCAAACCCCATCATCAGGTTGCCGGCCAGATGCGAGCCGAGCGCCCCATCCACCAGCACCTTGCTGCGCACCACCGCATACAGCGCGACGTTGAGCAGCAAACCGGAAAGCACCGCGGAAACCGGCGTCGGGCCTTCGGCATGGGCGTCCGGCAACCAGTTGTGCAGCGGCGCCAGGCCGACTTTAGTGCCATAGCCCACCAGCAGAAATACGAACGCCAGCGACAATACCGTCGGTTCCAGGTGGCCTTTCACCTCGTTGAGATGCGTCCATAGTAGCGCGTTGCCGCCGGCGCCAAGTATTTTCTCCGCCGCGAAATACAGCAGGATGGTGCCGAACAGCGCCTGCGCGATACCGACACCGCACAGGATGAAATATTTCCACGCCGCCTCGAGGCTGGCCGGGGTGCGGTACAGGCTGACCAGCAGCACGGTGGTGAGGGTGGCGGCTTCCATTGCCACCCACAGGATGCCCATGTTGTTGGTGGTCAGCGCCAGCAGCATGGTGAAGGAGAACAGCTGGTACATGCTGTGGTACAGGCGCAGCATGTTGGCCGACAGCTTGCCATGGAGCTGTTCGATGCGCATGTAGGCGCGTGAAAACAGCGCAGTGGTGAATCCCACGAAAGCGGTCAGCGCGACCAGGAAGACGTTGAACGAATCGATGAAGAACTGTTCGCTGAACGCCGTCATCGGTCCCTGATTGACAATGCGGACAGTGAGAATGACGGCGACGATGAAAGTGGCCAGGCTCATCAGCGTGTTGAGTTCGTGCGCCCAGCGCTTGTGGCCGAACAGGGCCAGCAATATCCCGCCGCACAGAGGAACGCCCAGTAGCCAAAGAATTTCCACCTCAATCCTCTTTCAGTTTTTCCAGATTTTTAATATCCAGACTGTCGAAGGTTTCCCGGATCTGGAAGAAGAAAATACCAAAAATGAAGGTTCCCACCAGCACATCGAGCGCGATGCCCAACTCAACCACCATCGGCATGCCGTAGGTAGCGCTGGTGGCGGCAAAGAACAGCCCGTTTTCCATGGCCAGGAAGCCGACCACCTGCGCCACGGCCTTGTGCCGGGTAATCATCATCAGGAACGACAGCAGCACGCTGGCCATGGCGATGCCCAGGGTGCTGCGGGTAATGGTGCCGGCCAATTGCGAAATCGGCTCGGCCAGGTTGAAGGCAAAGATCACCAGGGCGATGCCGACCAGCATGGTCGTCGGGACGTTGATCATGGTTTCCACGTCCCATTTGATATTGAGCCGGATAATCAGCCGGTGCAGTATCCAGGGCAGCAGGAACGCCTTCAGCACCAGGGTCAAAAAGGCCGAATAATATAAATGCGGCTGTTGGGTGGAGTACGCCACCACCGTTGTGCTCACCGCCAGTACGAATCCCTGCCAGGCGAACAGGTAGATCAGGGACAGAATACGTCGCTGCGACAGCATGGCGAAGGCGATCAACAGCAGCAGTGCTGCCAGAAAGTTAATCAGTTGTCCGGTAAAGGTAGCCATCGTTTACAGCTCCAGCATCAGCATCCCCAGGACCGCAAGCAGAAATGCGGTTCCCAGGAATTCCGGCGCGCGGAAAATACGCAGCTTGGCCGACAGAGTCTCCAGCAGGGCCAGTCCGGCGCCACCCAGCAGCAGCTTAACAAGCAGGACTGCCAATGCCAGCGGTACGGCATTCCAGTCACCCGCACTGGCGATACCCCACGGCAGAAACAAGGCGATTCCGATCGCACTGTAGTTGCTCAACTTGATCGCACCCGCCCATTCGATCAGCGCCAGGTGGCGCGCCGAATATTCGAGGATCATGGCCTCGTGGATCATGGTCAGCTCCAGATGAGTGGCAGGATTATCGACCGGGATGCGGGCGTTCTCGGCGAGCGCCACCATCGCAAAAGCCACAGCGGCGAAGGCTAGACTGGGATAAAGCACGAATTCCCGGTGCGCGAGCGCTTCGACGATGGTGGTGAGCGAGGTGGAATGGGCGATCAGCGCGGGCGTGAAAAATATCATCAGCAGTGCCGGTTCCGCCAGGCTGGCTACCAGCATCTCGCGCCGCGCACCCATACTGCCGAATGCGGTGCCGACATCCATGGCCGCGAGTGCCGCGAACAGCCGCGCCAGCGCGAACAATCCCACCAGCGCAATGACGTCCGCAGCTGCGGCAAACGGCAGATCCGTCGCCACCATCGGGACAATGCTCGCGACCAGCACCATGCAAGCGAACTGGATATACGGGGCCGTGCGAAACAGGGACGATGCATTGTCCGCCAGCACTGCGTCTTTATGGAACAGCTTGTTCAGTACCCGGTATGGCTGCAGCACACCGGCGCCACGCTTGTTCTGAAGCCAGGCGCGGCATTGGTTGACCCAGCCCAGCAACAGCGGTGCCAGCACCACGATGAGCAGGGTTTGAAACAGCTGGGAGAAAATGGAAGAGATCATCGGGTAAACAGCAGCAGGAACAGCAACGTGACGAAGCTGTACAGCAGATAAATGTGGATGCGCCCATGCTGCAAGGTGCTAATCATCATGGAAAGTCGCCCGACCAGTCGCGCGACCGGCAGGTAGAGCGCATACCACAGCTTGTCCTCCGCCTTGCCCTGATAATGGGGGTGCGCATCGAACGGACTCGGCATCTGGCGCTCGATGCGGAAAAACGGTTCGAAGATCTGTTTGATCGGCTGTCCGAAGCCTTCGGCCGTGTCCTGCATGCGCGCCGTTTGCTGCGGATAGCCGCAGTCCCAGGCGGGGCCGCGCCGCATACGCCCATGGTAGAACTTGCGTACCAGCACGAAAGTCAGCAGCAGCAAGGTCAATATGCCCAGCAGAAACAGCAGGGGACTGTAGCTCGCGTGTTCCGGGGACGTCGCCACGACGAACAGCCAGCCTGATTGAGCCGCTGTAGCACCGACCGTGTAGCCAGTCAGGAGCCGGGTAACCTGATCCAGCTGCATCAGCACGAACACCGGCGCCAGGCCGAGCACCACGCAACCCAGCGCAAGCCAGCCCAAACCAAGCCGCTCCAGCCAATTGGCATCGTGCGCGGTGGCAAGTTTTGCCTCACGCGGTTGGCCGAGAAAGATCACGCCGTAGAACTTGACCATGACATAGCCCGCCAGGGCGATGGCGAGCACCACCGCGGCGGCCTCCACCGGCACCAGCATGCTCAGGTAGGAACTGGGCAGACTCGGGGTTGCCAGGAACGCCTGCAGCAGCAACCACTCCGAGACAAAACCATTGAGCGGCGGCAACCCGGCAATGGCGAGCGTGCCGATCAGCGCCAGCCATGCGACCCAGGGCATGCTGCGGATCAGTCCGCCCAGCTTGCCCAGACTGCGTTCCCTGGTCGAGTGCAGGACCGTACCGGTAACCAGAAACAGGAGGCTTTTGAAAAACGCGTGGTTGAGACAGTGATACAGCGTCGCCGCCAGCGCGAGGGCGGCAAGCGCGCCCAGTGCATAGGTGTGGAAAATCAGCGTCAGCCCGATACCCACCAGAATGATGCCGATGTTCTCGATCGAGGAATAAGCCAGCAGGCGTTTCATGTCGGTCTGCACCGCCGCGAACATGACGCCGAACAGCGCGGTCAGCAGGCCCAGCAATAGCGCCAGCACGCCCCACCATAACAGCTGCGTCTGCAGCAGGTCGAAGGTCACACGCAGCAATCCGTAGATCGCCGTCTTCAGCATCACGCCGCTCATCAGCGCGGACACCGGCGACGGCGCGGCTGGGTGCGCCTCCGGCAGCCAGACATGGAGCGGCAAAATTCCCGCCTTGGCGCCGAAACCGAACAGCGCCAGAAGAAACGTCACGCTTGCCCAGAATTCATTGAGATGGCCGGCACGCATTGCCGCAAATGTATATTCGCCATGGCCGCCTTGCATGACGCCAAAACTCAGCAGAATGCCGATGGCCCCAAGATGGGCGATCAAAAGATAGAGAAAACCGGCACGGCGGATCTCGGGAATCTTGTGGTTGCTGGTGACCAGGAAGTACGAGGACAGCGCCATCGTCTCCCACGCCACCATGAACAGATACGCATCGTCGGCAAGCATCACCAGCGCCATCGCGGCGAGGAAAAGGTGATACAGGAGGCCGTGCATGCCGGGTGACGTGCCCTCCCCTTTACGGAAATAGCCGGCCGAATAAATGGAAATTCCGGCCGACACAGCCCCCAGCAGTACCAGGAAAAATGCCGACAGGGCGTCCAGTCGCAGGTGAAACGGCAAGCCGGGCAGCCCCAGCACCAGGATGGCCGTCTCCGGCCGCGCCGCCATGCCGACCAGGCCGGCACCCGCCAGAATCAGCCCACCCACTGCACCCAACGGAAACAGGACATGTCCTACAAAACGCAGATTCAGCGGAGCGAACAGACCGAGCACTCCCAGCGCGATCCAGAACACGATGACGCCGAGCATTACGTCTATCGGCAGGGGGCTAAACAGGATCGCAGTAAGGCTGTCCATAATCGGCTTTGACAATAGCACCAACTGCTTGAGACTGTCACGCTCATGACGATCTAAATCACCGCCGCGTCAACCCGCCCGGGCTAGGAGCCCGTCGCTTGCAATGCGTCCGGATGCCAGCCCAGCAGTGCCAGGAGCACGAAGAATCCCAGCACATAGCCTACCGGCACAAACCAGCCCTGCCTGAGCCACTGCCAGGTGTTTTTGGCTTCGGGAAAGCCATTGCAGATGGCCACCCCGGCGGACGAGCCGAACCAGATCATCGAGCCGCCATAACCCACGGCAAATGCCAGCATGCCCCAGTCATAGCCGCCCTGCTTCAGGGCCAGCGCGGTGAGCGGAATGTTGTCGAACGCCGCACTGACAAAGCCCAGGCCCAGCGTGGTGTGCCAGCCGGGCAGCGGCAACGCGGCCACCGGCATGAGTGACGCGGCCAGCACCAGCGCAATCAGGAACAGCGCGCCCTTCCAGGCGTTTTTCGCCTCAGCCCAGGGGATGGGATGGAACAGGCCGCCGATCAGTACGGCGATCCATGCCCCCAGCGCGGGGAAATCCACCAGCACATTGCCCGCCACCGCGCCGCCGATAATCAGCCCCGCCACCAGCACCCGGGTCAACACCACGACACTCAGAATCCCCAGCTCTTCGACATCCACATGTACGCCGCTGTGCGGGTCAGCCTGGATCGGCTGATGGCGGTGCTGAGCGCGGCTGGCAAACACGCCTACCACCAGCAGCGCCACGCTCGACGCAATAAATGCATCGGCGACATGCTGCGCAGGCACCCCGGCAATCCACATCATGGTGGTGGTGGTATCGCCCACCACCGAACCCGCACCGCCGGCATTGCTGGCCGCCACAATCGCAGCCAGGTACCCCACGCTGACGCGCCCGTTGAAAACCTTGCGCGCCACCACGCCGCCCAGGATGGCGGCGGCGATGTTGTCAAGAAAAGTCGACATCAGCGCCACCAGCATCAGCAACACAAAGCCGCCCTTCCAGTCATCGGGCAGGATGCGCGGCATCAGGTCTGGCACGCCGGAATCCTCGAAGTGTTTCGCCAGTATCGCAAAGCCCAGCAGCAGGCCGAGCAGGTTCAACACCAGCTTCCATTCGTGCAGGAAATGCACTGCCAGCGCGTAGTCCTGCGCCAGCCATTTATACGTGCAGATCGCCGCCAGCCCGGCCAGCGCGATGGGCAAATTGTGGCGGTGCAGCACCGCCACGCCCAGCAGGGTAAGCGCGAACAGGAAGAATTCGAGCGGCATGTTAGCGATCATGCCTGGCTAACGCGTACGGATGTTGCAGCAAATGCCATGGCCTTACTTGCCTGGCGTGGACTGGTACAGGAACGCATCGGCAAAAAATTCGTCTTCCGGCAGGCCGTGCAGGAGAAAGGTTTTATGTGCGGCATCCACCATGCCCGGCGCACCGCAGGCATAGACCTGGTAGCCGGACAAGTCTGGAAAGTCTTGCAAAATGGCATCGGCGACCAGCCCGGTGCGGCCCGGCCAGGCATCCTCCAGGGCGGGCTCGGAAAGTACCGGGATGAAGGTGAAGTTGGGGTATTCCTGCTGCCACTGGCCGGGCAGCTGCGGCATGTACAAATCACGTAACTGGCGTGCGCCCCAGTACAGCACCATCTCGCGTTCAACATGGTGGTGAAAGGCGTGTTCGAGCATGGCCTTGACCGGGGCAAAGCCGGTGCCTCCGGCCATGAAAATAATGGGTTTGCCGCTATCTTCACGCAGGAAAAAACTGCCCAGCGGGCCTTCGAAGCGCAGGATGTCCTTTTCTTTCATGCGCGTGAAGATATGCTCGGAGAACTCGCCGCCGGGGATATGGCGCACATGCAGTTGCAGGTACGCGTCGTTATGCGGCGCATTGGCGAGCGAGAAGCTGCGGCGCTTGCCGTCCTTGAGCAATATGTCGATATATTGCCCGGCGAGGAATTGCAGGCGCTCGTTGGCGGGCAGCTTGAGGTGCAACGCCATCACATCATGGCCGAGTTGCTCGAGCTTGTGAACCCGGCATGGCAGGGTTTTGATCTGGATGTCTTTGGCTGCGCCGACTTCGCGGCACTCGATGCTGATGTCACCGAGTGGACGCGCCACACAGAACAGCGCCATGCCTGCGTCGATATCGGCGTCGGACAGCGCGCCGGACTGGTATTCGCCGTAATCTATCTCGCCCGACACCAGCTTGCCCTTGCAGGTGCCGCAGGCGCCGTTGCGACAACCGTAGGGCAGCATGTAGCCTTCGCGCAGCGCGGCGGCGAGAATGGTTTCGTCGTCATCCGCATGAACAATATGGCCGCTGGGCTGAATGGTAATCTGATAGGGCATGAACTTCCTCTAAAATACGCTAATGGCAAATATCCTGATCATCGGCTGCGGCGACGTGGGCCTGCGCTGCGCACGATTGCTGGCGCCTCGGCACCGGCTGTATGCACTGGCGCGAACGTCGCAATCGGCACAGCGCTTGCGCGGGGCGGGCATTACCCCTATCCACGGCGATCTCGATGACCATGCCAGCCTGGCGCGTCTGGCAGGTGTCGCGGACTGGGTACTGCACTTCGCCCCGCCGCCCGCGCATGGCGCGCACGATATGCGCACGCGCAAGCTGTTGTCGATACTGGGAAAAGGCCGGATTTTACCACGCCGGCTGGTGTACATCAGCACCAGCGGTGTATACGGCGACTGCGCTGGGGCATTGATTGATGAGACCCGCCCACCCCATCCGCAAAATGCGCGTGCGCGACGGCGCCTCGATGCCGAGCAGCAGGTGCGCCGCTGGGGGCGGCGCAATGGGGTAGCCACCAGCATTCTGCGGGTACCGGGAATCTACGCGGCCGAGCGACTGCCCATCGAACGCCTGCAGCTGGGCACGCCCGCGCTACGCATCGAGGACGACGTGTTCACGAACCACATCCATGCCGATGACCTGGCACAGATTGCGGTTTACGCGTTATTACGTGCCCGTGCCGGGCGCATCTATCATGCCAGCGATGATAGCCAGCTGCGTATGGGGGATTATTTTGCGCGGGTAGCAGCGGCCTTCGGCCTGCCTGCGCCGTCACGCATCACGCGCACCGAGGCCGAGGCCACGCTGCCCGCGCCCCTGCTGTCTTTCATGCGCGAATCACGGCGAATGACAAACCAGCGCATCAAGTCCGAACTGCGTGTCCGCCTGACGTATACCGATATTGATGCCTTCCTCAAAACACAACGCCCCGCCGGGTAAGCAGGCGGGGCGCAGTACTGCTGGCAACCGTGTTTATTTATTTTTTCAGGCTGTCACGTATTTCGCGCAGCAATAATACATCCTCGGGAGGGGCTACCGGAGCTGCAGCCGGGGCGGTTTTTTTCAATTTGCTTATCGCCTTTACCACAACAAAAATGGCCAGCGCAATGATGGTGAAATTAACCACTGAATTGATAAAAACACCATATTTAATCAGCGGGGCACCCGCTTTTTCTGCCAAATCCAGGGTGGCGTAGGTGGTGTTGCCGAGGTTGATATAGAGCTCTTTGAAGTCAACGCCGCCGATCAATTGCCCGACTACAGGCATGACAATGTCTTTGACAAACGAATCCACTATCTTGCCAAATGCGCCACCGATAATCACTGCAACCGCCAAATCAACCACATTGCCTTTAATGGCAAACTCTTTGAACTCACTAATAAAGCTCATGGCCACCCCTTTCAGTTTGGGTCATTTCGGCTAGCCTTTGGATGCCGCCCGCTGAATTCTAGCAGCAATATAGAATCAGTTAGTTAGGTTTCAGGGCTCCCTGATTTTAAAATAAACAAAAAAGCAGCCCGCAGGCTGCTTTTTTGCTAACTCCAAAATGACGATTATTTATTTAGTGGCGCTTGCGCAGCTTCTGAATTGCTGCAATCTGTGCAACCGCCTCGGCCAGCTCGGCCTGCGCCTTGGCGTAATCCATTTCCGAGGCGCGATTGCGCATCGCTTCCTCGGCGTGGCGCTTGGCTTCCAGTGCCTTGGCCTCATCCAGATCGTGGCCGCGAATGGCGGTATCCGACAGGATGGTCACGACATGCGGCTGCACTTCCAGCATACCGCCGGATACATAGATCACTTCTTCTTCTGCCACGTCAGGCTTTTTGATGCGCACCGAGCCAGGCTTGATGCGCGTCAGCATTTGGGTATGGCGCGGATAAATGCCCACTTCACCCATTTCTGCCGGGACCACCACGTATTCTGCGGTGCCGGAGAACAATTCTGCTTCTGCGCTGACGATGTCTACATGAATGGTCATGGCCATAAATCTCGCTTCCCTGTGTTGCGCTCAGGCGGCGCAGACGATGCCTGCGCCGTGGCTGGGATTACTGGATGGTCTTGGCCTTCTCGACCGCTTCTTCAATGGTGCCGACCATGTAGAACGCCTGCTCGGGCAGGTGGTCGTATTCACCGTTGACGATGGCCTTGAAGCCGCTGATGGTGTCTTTCAGCGACACGTATTTGCCGGGGGCGCCGGTAAACACTTCGGCCACGAAGAACGGCTGCGACAGAAAGCGCTGGATCTTGCGTGCACGCGCCACGGCCAGCTTGTCTTCGGGGGCCAGCTCATCCATACCCAGAATGGCGATGATGTCGCGCAGTTCTTTGTAACGCTGCAGTACCGACTGCACGCCACGTGCCACGCTGTAGTGCTCTTCACCCACCACCAGCGGATCAAGCTGGCGCGAGGTGGAGTCGAGCGGATCCACAGCCGGGTAGATACCCAGTTCGGCCACCTGACGCGACAACACAACGGTTGCATCAAGGTGGGCAAAGGTGGTCGCCGGCGACGGGTCGGTCAAGTCGTCCGCGGGCACGTACACAGCCTGAATGGACGTGATGGAGCCCTTCTTGGTGGAGGTGATGCGCTCCTGCAGGCGCCCCATTTCTTCCGCCAGCGTAGGCTGGTAACCCACCGCGGACGGCATACGGCCCAGCAGTGCGGACACTTCGGTACCTGCCAGGGTGTAGCGGTAGATGTTGTCGACGAACAGCAGCACGTCGCGGCCTTCATCACGGAAGTATTCGGCCATGGTCAGACCGGTCAGCGCGACGCGCAGACGGTTGCCGGGCGGCTCGTTCATCTGGCCGTAGACCAGTGCCACCTTGTCCAGCACGCCGCCGTCTTTCATCTCGTGGTAGAAGTCGTTACCTTCACGGGTACGCTCGCCCACACCGGCGAACACCGAGTAACCGCTGTGCTCCACCGCAATGTTGCGGATCAGCTCCATCATGTTCACGGTCTTGCCCACACCGGCGCCGCCGAACAGGCCGACCTTGCCGCCTTTGGCGAACGGGCAGATCAGGTCAATCACCTTGATGCCGGTTTCCAGCAGCTCGTTGGAAGCCGCCAGTTCGTCGAAGGCCGGTGCCTTGCGGTGGATGCCCCAGCTGGTTTCGTTGCCGATCGGGCCCATCTCGTCGATGGGGTTGCCCAGCACGTCCATGATGCGGCCCAGGGTTTTAATCCCGACCGGCACGGAAATCGCCGCACCGGTACCGCTCACCAGCATGCCGCGGCGCAGGCCGTCGGTGGTGCCCATGGCGATGGCGCGCACGATGCCGTCACCCAGCTGTTGCTGAACTTCCAGCGTCAGATCCGGGGTGTCCATTTTCAGTGCGTCATAGACCTTGGGCAAGCTGTCGCGCGGGAATTCCACGTCGACCACCGGGCCAATGATTTGTACGATTTTGCCTTGACTCATCGTCGTTCCTTGAAATAACAAAATTACTTAAACGGCCGCGGCACCAGCCACGATCTCGGAGAGTTCCTTGGTGATCGCAGCCTGGCGGGTCTTGTTGTAGACCAGCTTGAGTTCTTCGATCACGTTTTTGGCGTTGTCGGACGCGGCCTTCATCGCCACCATACGCGCGCTTTGTTCGCTGGCCATGTTTTCGGCAACCGCCTGATAAATCAGCGCCTCGATATAACGCGTCAACAGGGCGTCCACCACCGTTTTCGCATCCGGCTCATAAATGTAGTCCCAGTGGTGCGCAGGCTTGTCACCTGGTTCGGCAGCCAGCGGCAACAACTGGGTGAGCGTCGGTTCCTGCTTCATGGTGTTGACGAAGCGGTTGTACACCACATAAAGGGCATCAATCCTGCCTTCCATGTAGGCATCCAGCATCACCTTGACCGGGCCGATCAGGCGGTCCATATGCGGCGTATCGCCCAGCGCAATCACATGCGACACCACGTTGGCGCCCGTGCGCTGCATGAAGCCCAGCCCCTTGTTGCCTATTGCGGTGACATCCACGCTCAGTTTGGCGCCATCCCACTGCTTCATCTTGTTGACTACCAGACGCAGCACGTTGGTGTTGAGGCCACCGCACAGGCCTTTGTCGGTGGTGACCACGATCAGACCGACGCGCTTTTCGCTCCCGCGCTTGACCACGAACGGGTGCTTGTACTCCGGGTTCGCCTGGGACAGGTGGGCAGCCACGTTGCCGATTTTCTCGGCGTACGGGCGCGCAGCACGCATGCGTTCCTGTGCCTTGCGCATTTTCGCAGCCGCCACCATTTCCATGGCGCGGGTGATCTTGCGCGTATTTTCGACGCTCTTGATCTTGGTGCGTATCTCTTTTCCGGCAGCCATGATTGCTTCCCGATCAGTAGACGGCGGAGGACTTGAATGCCTCGATAGCCTTGGCCAATGCCGCTTCCGTGTCAGCGGCCATGTCGCCGCTGCTCTGGATTTTGTCCAGCAGGTCGCCATGCTTGCCTTTGACGTAGGAGGCCAGCGCGGCTTCAAACGCCAGCGTTTTCTTCACGTCCACGTCGTCCATGTAGCCTTTGTTCACGGCAAACAGAGTAAGCGCCATTTCCGCGACGTTCATCGGCGCGTACTGGTTCTGCTTCATCAGTTCGGTAACCAGTTTGCCGCGTTCCAGTTGTTTGCGCGTCGCTTCGTCCAGGTCCGATGCGAACTGGGCAAATGCCGCGAGTTCGCGGTACTGTGCCAGTGCCAGACGCGTACCGCCGCCGAGCTTCTTGATCACCTTGGTCTGCGCGGCGCCGCCGACGCGGGACACCGATAGACCGGCGTTGATTGCAGGGCGGATACCGGCGTTGAACAGGTCGGTTTCCAGGAAAATCTGGCCGTCGGTAATCGAGATCACGTTGGTCGGCACGAACGCGGATACGTCGCCGGCTTGCGTCTCGATCACCGGCAATGCGGTCAGCGAACCGGTTTTGCCTTTGACGGCGCCACCGGTGGCTTTTTCCACATAGTCGGCGTTGACGCGCGCGGCGCGTTCCAGCAGACGCGAGTGCAGGTAGAACACGTCGCCGGGATAAGCTTCGCGGCCGGGCGGACGGCGTAGCAACAGGGAAATCTGGCGGTACGCCCAGGCTTGCTTGGTCAGATCGTCATACACGATCAGTGCGTCTTCGCCGCGATCGCGGAAGTATTCGCCCATGGTGCAGCCCGCGTAGGGTGCAATATATTGCATCGCAGCAGAATCGGAAGCGGTCGCGGCCACGACGATGGTGTGACCCATGGCGCCGTGCTCTTCCAGCTTGCGCACTACGTTGGCGACGGAGGAAGCCTTCTGGCCGACAGCGACGTAAATGCAGATTACGCCGGTGCCCTTCTGGTTGATGATCGCGTCCACCGCAACGGCGGTCTTGCCGGTCTGGCGGTCGCCGATGATCAGCTCGCGCTGGCCACGTCCGATGGGCACCATCGCGTCAACCGATTTCAGGCCGGTTTGCAGCGGCTGGGTCACGGATTGGCGCGCGATCACGCCGGGCGCGATTTTTTCGATGGAAGCGCTGAGCTTGGTATTGACCGGACCCTTGCCGTCGATCGGCTGGCCCAGCGAATTCACCACGCGCCCGATCAACTCGGGACCGATGGGCACTTCCAGAATGCGACCCGTGCACTTGACCGTGTCGCCTTCGGTGATGTGCTCGTATTCGCCCAGCACCACGGCACCGACGGAGTCACGCTCCAGGTTCAGCGCCATGCCGAAGGTGTTGCCGGGAAATTCCAGCATCTCGCCCTGCATCACGTCGGACAAACCATGAACACGGACGATACCGTCAGTAACCGAAACGACGGTGCCCTGAGTGCGCAGCTCGGAAGCCGCGGCCAGGTTCTGGATTTTGCTCTTGATGAGATCACTGATCTCGGTGGGATTGAGTTGCATTGATGGCTCCTAGACGGAATCTCTTAACGTGTTAGCGCGTACGCCATGCCTTGCAGTTTGCCGCGTACCGAAGCGTCATACACTTCGTCACCCACGGCGACAATGACGCCGCCGATGAGCGCGGGATCAACGGTTACGCCGGCTTTGATTTTGCGCTTGAAGCGGCTCTCCAGGCGGGCAGACAATTCGGCTAACTGGGTATCGCTCATGGCAAACGCGCTGGTGACGGCCGCATCCAGCACGCCTCCTTCGCTGGCCTTGAGCGCCTCGAACTGAGCGACGACTTCAGGCAGCACGCTGATGCGGCCATTTTCGATCAGCAGCCTGATGAAATTGCCGGCCTCAGCCCCCAGCCCGTCTCCGCACACCGCGAGAAACAGGCTGCCGAGCTGGTCAGCGCTGACCCTGGGGTCGGACGCCAGACGGCTCATCTCGGGATCTGCGGCCACTGCATTTGCCAGCGTCAATTGCTCGGACCAGGCGTCCAGCGCGCCGGCCTGTTTGGCCAGACTGAAAACGGCTTCAGCATAAGGACGTGCGATGGTTGCGATTTCAGCCATGGCTACAGCTCGTTCTTGATCGCGTCGAGCAAGTCGGCGTGTGCTTTGGCGTCGATTTCACGGCGCAGGATTTTCTCTGCGCCAGCGACTGCCAGCCCGGCCACCTGGCCACGCAGCGCTTCCTTGGCGCGCACGGTTTCTTGCGCGATGCTGGCTTGTGCGCCGGCAATCATGCGGTCCGCCTCAAGCTTGGCTACGCCCTTGGCTTCTTCGACCAACTGTGCTGCACGCTTGTCTGCCTGGGAAATAATTTCAGCCGCTTTTTGTTTGGCTTCATGCAGGTTTTCGACAGCACGCTTGGAGGCCAGCTCCAGCTCGTGCTTGCCGCGTTCACCAGCGGCAAGCCCGTCGGCAATCTGTTTCCTGCGCTCGGCCAACGCATTCATGATGGGCGGCCACACGAATTTCATGCAGAACCACACAAACACGAAAAAAGTGATGGATTGCCCGATCAGGGTAGCATTGATATTCATGCCAGAACCTTTCTACGGTAAGTAAGTTCCAGCTTAGCCAGCCACTGCAAACAGCACATACATGGCCAGACCAACAGCAATCATCGGCACCGCGTCAACCAGGCCCATGACGATGAAGAACTGGGTGCGCAACATGGGGATCAGCTCAGGCTGACGTGCGGCACCTTCGAGGAAACGGCCGCCGAGAATACCGATGCCGATCGAGGCACCCAGGGCGCCCAGGCCCATCATCAGGGCACCGGCGATGTACAGCACTGCGTGGATCATGTCCATTTGATTACTCCTATTTGACTAAAGTTAAAGTGATTAAAGCGAAACCGGTAATTAGGTAATTAGTGGTGTTCTTGATGCGCCATGTCCAGATAGACAATGGTCAACGTCATGAAAATAAACGCCTGCAAGGTAACAATCAGGATGTGGAACACTGCCCAGCCCCATTGCAGGGCTCCGCCGAACAGGCCAATGCCGAGACCGCCACCGAACATCAGCGCAATCAGAATAAAGATCATCTCGCCGGCATACATATTGCCAAACAGACGCAGCGCCAGAGAAACCGGCTTGGCTATCAGGTTGACGCCTTCGAGGAAAATGTTGGCAGGCAGCCCCAGCTTGCCGAATGGCTGCAGGGTCAGCTCGCCCACAAAGCCACCCACGCCCTTCATCTTGATGCTGTAGTAAATCACCAGGAAAAACACCGCGATCGCCATGCCGAATGTCGCATTGGGATCGGTACTGGGCACCACCTTGAAAAACGGCAACCCAGCAAGATGTGCAATCTGCGGCACCCAGTCAACGGGTATCAAATCCATCAGATTCATTAACAGAATCCAGACAAAAATTGTTAATGCCAACGGTGCCACCAGCGGATTTTTGCCCGAGAAAGAGCCGCGTACGCTGGTATCGATGAATTCAACAACCCATTCGACAAAATTCTGCAAACCGTCCGGCACGCCTTTGCTGGCACGTTTCGCCACAAGACGGAACAAGAACAGGAACAACACACCCAGCACCAGCGACACGCCCAGGGTGTCCAGGTTGAATGCCCAAAAGCCCATGGCCTTGGCTTCCTGCGCGCTGTGCGCAAGATGCCAGTGCGCTTCGCCAGGCAATTTGCCATAGGTCAGGTTTTGCAGGTGATGCTTGATATATTCCGAAGAAGTGAGTGCTTCAGTCGACATAGCGCTACTCTAATAATTAATCTTCAATGTGTCCGACCCCGCTTGTCGTGACTCCGACAAGCCAGGCCAGCTGTCCCAGCACAAACCCCGCAATCAATGCCAGCGGGTCAAGCTTCAAGATGCCCATGCCCAGCGCCAAAAAGGCTACCACCAACACAAAGCGCTCCAGACTGGTGCGGTATAACATCCGCAAATCCTGCCCAACATCCGGATTGATGCGCCGTTTCGCGGCCCGCATGCGCCAGGCCAGCAGAATGCTGTTTGCTAGCGTAACCAGGCCGCCATATATCACTGCCAGGGTGCGCGCTTGTCCGTATATCGCGTAAACCAGTATCGCCGCCACCAGCACAAGCCCCCCCTGCACAAGCAAGGCTCGGCGGATGACCAGATTAGGCTTTTGGTGTTGCGGAATTATTGCGCGCATTCAAGCCACAGACGGGCATGCCCACCTGTAAATAGACGCGGATGATACCTTAATTAGCGCACCTAATGCAACGATTAGATGGCTTGATGCTGCGATGGAGAAATCCCTGATGCGTATTGCCACAGCACGGCGCTGTTTGCACGCCACTGGGATGGCTACTTAGAGCCTGTTGAGTATGCTCTCCAGTTGTTCGTGGCTAACATATTCAATCGTCAGCTTTCCGGCGCCGCCCTTGCGCGACTTGATATTGACCTGGGTGCCCAGACGATCCGACAGCTCTTCTTCGAGGCGCTGTATATCACGGTCAACTTTCTTGATGGCGGCAACCGGCGGATTGAGCATTTGCCCCACCAGCCGCTCCGTCTCCCGCACCGAAAGTTGCTTTTGCACCACCCTATGCGCGGCTTCGTTCTGTTTGCCGTGAGTAAGCGCCAACAACGCCCGCGCATGACCCATATCAAGCTGCTGCGTCATCACCATAGTCTGGACCGGCTTGGACAGATTGAGCAGGCGCAGCAGGTTGGTCACTGCGCTGCGCGAGCGCCCTACCGCTTCGGCAGCGAGCTGATGGGTCATGCCGAACTCATCTATCAGACGTTGAATGCCGGTGGCCTCCTCCAGCGGGTTGAGGTCTTCACGCTGGATGTTCTCGATCAAAGCCATCGCCAGCGCCGCTTCGTCCGGCACCACCTTCACCACTGCCGGCACTGCGCTCATGCCGGCCAGCTGGGCCGCGCGCCAGCGCCGCTCACCGGCGATAATTTCATAGCGTTCGGGGCCCACCTCACGTACCAGAATCGGCTGCATCAGCCCTTGCACTTTGATCGAGTCGGCCAATTCCCGCAATGAGGCCTCGTCCATCCGGGTGCGCGGTTGATATTTTCCGGGCTGCAGCTGAGTCACCGTTAAACTGCGCAACTCCCCCTGCGTAGCGGGTGCATCTTCTCCACCCAGCAAAGCATCCAGACCGCGCCCCAGACCTTTTAATTTCGCCATGGATTAAACCTCATTTTGAGTTGGTGTGCGCTCACTTTAAATCAAGGCCTCGCTGCAGAATCTCTGCAGCGAGGCCTTGATATGCCAGCGCGCCCTTGGAACTACGGTCGTAGGACAATACCGGCCGACCATGACTAGGCGCTTCCGCGAGACGTATGTTGCGCGGTATCACGGTATCGTAAACCTTGCTGCCGAAATGTTGCTTGAGCTGGTCGGAAACCTGCTGGGCAAGCGTATTGCGCGGATCGAACATGGTTCGTAGCAAGCCTTCGATTTCCAGCCTCGGGTTGAGGCTAACGCGCACTTTCTTAATCGTGTTGACCAGATCGGACAGGCCTTCGAGCGCGTAATATTCACACTGCATGGGAATCATCACCGCGTCAGCGGCAGTTAGTCCGTTTACCGTGAGCAGGTTAAGTGCCGGCGGACAATCAATCAAAACATAGTCATATTCTGCCGTCACTGCAGACAGGGCTTTTTTGAGCCGGGTTTCACGCTGAGGCTGATCCACTAACTCCACCTCGGCACCCGCCAGTTCGCGATTGGCTGGCAACAGGTCAAACTTACCGCTGTCGGAATGCTGGCGCACCTCCGTCAGCGACGTCAACTCCAACAGCACATGGTATACGGTATGACGCAGGTTGCGCTTATCCACGCCGCAGCCCATGGTGGCATTGCCCTGCGGATCCAGGTCTACCAGCAGAACACGTTGCCCTAGCGCGGCCAGGCTTGCCGCCAGATTGACGGCTGACGTGGTCTTGCCTACCCCGCCTTTTTGATTGGTTACTGCCAGAATTTTCGCCATTACACCGCTTTCAGGATAATCAGGTGACGCTTCGCATCCAGACCTGGCACATCCAATGGCACGACCCGCTCCACTTCGACTCCGGCCGGCAATTGCGCCAGTTCCTCGTCCGGGCGCACCCCTTTCATGGCATACCAGCACCCGCCTGCAGTCAACAAGTGGTGCGTGCACGCTATGAAATCCGCGATCTCGGAAAACGCCCGGGAGATCACGCCATCAAATTTTTGTGCGGGCTGGATATCCTCTACGCGCCCGGGAATCACGCGCACGTTGCCCAAACCCAGCTCTATCACCGCCTGTTGCTGAAAGCTGGATTTTTTGTGGTTGCTATCCGACAGCGTGATTTCCCAGTCTGGACGGGCAATTGCCAGTGGAATGCCGGGCAAACCCGCACCGCTTCCCACATCCAGCAAGCGGTTGCCGTGAATATGCGGCAACACTGCGAGGCTATCCAGCAAATGGTGTGTCAGCATTTTTTCCGGATCGCGCAGCGCGGTCAGATTATGCACGCGGTTCCACTTCTGGATCAGTCCAAGGTACTGCATCAGCTTGGCCAGCTGATCTTCCTCCAGCGCCAGGCCCAGCGCTCTGGCGCCCGCCTCCAATTGCTGTTGCGCGGTCATGCGGACTTTTTGTATTGTGTGCCGGAGCCGGTTCGTTTCAAGTGCACCAGCAATACCGAAATTGCCGCCGGGGTCATCCCGGAAATGCGCGAGGCATGCCCCAAGGTTTCCGGTTTGTGGCGGTTGAGTTTTTGCTGCGCTTCCACCGACAAACCGCGCACTGTGCTGTAATCCAGCTCAGCCGGCAATCGCAGGGTTTCCTGACCGCGACTGCGCTCTATTTCATCATGCTGGCGATCTATATAACCCTGATATTTGGCCTGGATTTCCACCTGCTCCGCCACCTGTGGGTCATCCACAGGGGTGTTCGCGCCGGACAAACTCAGCACTCCCGCGTAATCAACGTCAGGACGGCGTAACAACTCGTAGAGGTTGTATTCGTGCTCTATCGGCTTGCCGAGCACGCGCAGCGCATCTGCCTCGGCCAGCGTTTCCGGGCGCACCCACACGCTGCGCAGGCGCGCCTGTTCGGCTTCGATAGCGTCGCGCTTACGCATGAAATCATCCCAACGCAGGTCATCGATCACGCCCAGTTTGCGGCCTATTTCGGTCAAACGCAGGTCGGCATTATCTTCGCGCAGCGACAGGCGGTATTCAGCCCGGCTGGTGAACATGCGGTAGGGCTCGGTTACACCCCGGGTGATCAGGTCATCCGCCAACACGCCCAAATAGGCTTCATTACGTAGCGGGCACCAGGCCGTGCGCTCCTGCACATACAAACCGGCATTGATGCCAGCCAGAATTCCCTGTGCCGCAGCCTCTTCATAACCTGTGGTGCCGTTGATTTGTCCGGCGAAAAACAGGCCCTGGATAGCCTTGGTTTCGAGTGAGCTTTTCAGCCCGGTCGGGTCAAAATAATCGTATTCAATGGCGTAACCAGGCCGTGTCACATGGGCTTTTTCAAAGCCCCTGATCGAGCGCACCAGAGCCATTTGCACATCGAACGGCAAGCTGGTCGAAATGCCGTTCGGATAGACCTCGTGGGTGGTCAAGCCTTCCGGCTCGACAAAAATCTGGTGCGAAGCCTTCTCGGAAAAACGCACCACCTTGTCTTCAATAGAGGGGCAATAGCGCGGCCCGACGCCCGCAATTACGCCGGTATACAACGGTGACCGGTCAAGTCCGCTGCGTATGATTTCGTGCGTTATTTCGGAAGTATGGGTAATCCAGCACGGCAGCTGGCGCGGATGCTGGGCAGCATTGCCAAGAAAGGAAAACACCGGCGCCGGGTCATCGCCGGGCTGGATTTCCATTACGGAATAATCCAGGCTACGCCCATCCAGGCGGGGCGGCGTCCCGGTTTTGAGGCGTCCTACCGGCAAATTCAGCTCACGCAGACGGTGTGCCAGACTGACGGAAGGGGGGTCTCCCGCACGCCCTGCCTGATAATTTGATTGTCCGACATGTATCAGCCCCGCCAGGAAAGTCCCCGCCGTCAGCACCACGGCTCGGGCATGAAATATCAGACCCAATTGGGTTTTAACGCCATAGACGCGCTCGCCGGTGACCAGCAAATCGTCCACCGCCTGTTGGAACAGCCACAAATTCTGCTGATTTTCCAGACGCTTGCGTATCGCCTGTCGATACAAAACACGGTCGGCCTGGGCACGCGTCGCGCGCACAGCCGGACCCTTGGAAGAGTTCAGGATGCGAAACTGGATACCACCCTCATCCGTCGCGGCCGCCATGGCACCGCCCAAAGCATCCACTTCCTTTACCAAGTGGCCTTTACCGATGCCACCGATGGATGGGTTACACGACATTTGTCCGAGCGTCTCGATATTATGCGTGAGCAATAACGTTTTTTGGCCCATACGTGACGACGCGAGCGCCGCCTCGGTGCCTGCATGTCCGCCACCAATCACAATCACATCAAACTGTTCGGGGAAATCCATGGGTTTTTTGTCCTGCAAGACGCAAATACACAAGACTCGGAATGATACGCCGAACCCATGCAAAGGTTAAGTTTGTTTCACGTGAAACATCGCGGACATCTATTTTTGAAACTCGCCTCAAAAAACGGCCGCCGCAATGGCGCTATGGCGCATTATTTTTCGTCACCCAATACCCCGGCCTGGATGCCGCGGCATTTGCTCAATAGAGCGCGTTTTGAGCGGTTTTGACTTTTCTGCCCTATTTTCCGATACAGAAACGGCTGAAAATTTCCCCTAGCAAATCGTCGGCGCTGAATTCACCGGTAATTGTGGACAGAACGTTTTGTGCCAACCTCAATTCTTCAGCAAAGAATTCCAGTCTGTCACCCGACTGTCTGGCCTGTTCGATATGCTGAACTGCTTGTGCCAAAGCAAGCAGATGACGATCGCGCGCCATGAACAAGCCTTCGCCCTCCGGCTGCCAGCCGGCGATTTTGAGCAGCTCCGTGCGCAAGGCGTCAATCCCTTCCCCCGTCTTGGCTGACAGATAAAGGTCGTTGCCCTGCTTGCGGTGGGTTTCATGGTTAAGATCAATCTTGTTATGGATGGTCAATAACGGCAACGTGCCTGGCAATGCGGCGATGATATCTTCCTCCGCAGCAGTGACGCCATGCTGCACATCGACCAGCAATATCGCCACCGAGGCCTGGCGTATCGCTTCCCAGGTGCGCGCAATACCGATGCGCTCGACCTCGTCCTCGGTTTGCCGTAGCCCCGCCGTATCAATAATATGCAGCGGCACGCCCTGTATCTGAATGGTTTCACGCACGGTATCCCGCGTGGTGCCGGCGACCGCTGTGACAATCGCCACATCCTGTCCGGCGAGCTGATTGAGCAGACTGGATTTACCGACGTTTGGCTGTCCAATTAAAACCACCCGAATCCCTTCGCGCAGCAAGCTGCCCTGGCGCGCGCCTAACCTGGTTTTTTCCAGAGCATTTTGTATTGCGGCCAGTTTGCCAAAGGCATCCGCCGCTTCCAGGAAATCGATTTCTTCTTCCGGAAAGTCGAGTGTGGCTTCAACAAGCATACGCAGATTGATCAGCGCTTCTACCAATTCATGGATGCGCTGCGAAAATACGCCGGTCAAAGAACGCAAAGCGCAGCGCGCCGCTTCTGCTGATGCCGCATCAATCAGATCCGCCACGCTCTCGGCCTGGGCCAGGTCGATCTTGTCGTTCAGGTAGGCACGGCGGGTAAACTCTCCGGGTTGCGCAGGACGCGCACCCAATTCAAAACAGCGTGACAGGATGAGCTGCAATACGGCCGGCCCGCCGTGTCCTTGCAGCTCGATCACGTCTTCGCCGGTAAACGAGTGTGGTGCGGGAAAATACAGGGCGATGCCCTCATCCAGCACGTCGTTCTGACTACCACGGAAGCCGCATAGCTGGGCCAGGCGCGGTTTAGGCTCACATCCCAATATGGCTTTGGCAAACAGTGTTAGTTGTTTCCCTGAAACGCGTACCACGCCGATGCCACCACGCCCTGGCGCAGTGGCTACCGCAGCAATGGTGTCATTATCCGTGCTTGCCACGGCCGGTTTTGGCGGCCTCGACACGGCGGGTGATATACCATTGCTGGGTAATGGATATCAGATTGTTCACCAGCCAGTACAACACCAGACCTGCGGGGAAGAAAAAGAAAAATATGCTGAATGCCACCGGCATGATCATCATGACCTTGGCCTGAATCGGATCCGGGGGTGTGGGGTTTAGACGTGTCTGGATCAGCATGGTAATCCCCATGATGATCGGCAGCACATAGTAAGGATCGGGTGCGGACAGGTCATGTATCCACAACACGAATGGTGCCTGGCGCATTTCCACACTACCCAGCAAGGTCCAGTACAGCGCGATGAACACCGGTATTTGTACCACTACCGGCAGGCAACCGCCGAGCGGGTTGATCTTCTCGGTTTTGTACAGATCCATCATGGCCTGGTGCAGCTTTTGGCGGTCATCACCATACTGCTCCTTGAGCCGCTGCAAACGCGGTGCCAGCCCACGCATCTGCGCCATGGATTTATAGCTCTTCGCGGAAAGCGGGAAGAACATTAATTTGATCAGAATGGTCAGGATGACAATAGACCAGCCCCAGTTTCCGACAAACTGGTGGATTTTCTGCAAAGTCCAGAATATGGGCGCCGCGATGGGTGTAAGCCAGCCGTAGTCCACCACATAATCCAGTCCGGGCGCCAACGCGGTCAGGGTTTTCTGCACCTGTGGTCCGGCATATAACGGCGTGGTGAAATTCAGTCTGGCGCCTGCTTGCACGTTACCCTCTGGCATGATCACGCCGGCACTGTATAGGCCGGCACCCGCCGGCTTGGTGTAAAACTCGCGCTTGGGTCCGTTCTTGGGCAACCATGCCGACACAAAGTGATGCTGCACCATGCCGATCCAGCCATCGTTGGCGTAACGGGGATAGTCCTGCTCGCCCTTGTCTATTTGCTTGAAATCCACCTTTTTGAATTTGCTTTGCTCGGTATACAGCGCCGGGCCTGTGTAGGTGTGAATGAAATGCGACTCGCCTTCAGGCGCTTTGCCATCGCGCAGCAATTGGAAATAGGCATAAACGGGTATGGCAAGTTTGCCTGGATTGGCTATCTGATAGCCAACATCAATCTCGTAACTATCGCGGTGGAAGGTGTAAGTTTTAATAACTTGCACGCCTGTGGCAGGATCCGTCCAGGTAAGCGGCACCTGGAGTTTGTCTTGACCGGAGGCCAGGGTGTAACTACCCGGGGTCAGCTGGAACAGCGTTTTATGGGTCGGCAGGCCAGCACCTATCAGACCGGATTGCGCAACGTATTCATGTCCGGGCGTTTGTTCCAGAAGTTGCAAGGTTTTTTTCTTGTCTACGGCATCCTGGTAGCGCGTCAACGCCAGGCTACGCAAATCTCCGCCGTTTGCATCGATTTCGGCACGCAAAACATCTGTCGTAACCACTGCACGCGCACCATTGACCAGGCCCGGCGCAACCGCCGTCAGCGTAGGCGCGGCATGCTGTTGATCCAGGGTCGGTACGGGCGCAACACCGGTTGGGCTTGCCTGCGTTGCGGTGCTTACCGTTGCTTGGGGTTGGTCGTGTTTTTGCCAGTTCTCCCACAACATCAGCAAAGAAAAGGAAAACACGACAAACAGGATTAGTCTTTGGGTATCCATTATGGTTTTGGCAATTTATTAGGGTACGGGATCATAACCACCCGGATTACGGGGGTGGCAGCGGGAGAGTCGACGCATCGATAACCAAAAACCCCTGGCCGCACCGTATTTGGTGATCGCCTCGACAGCGTATTGAGAACAGGTCGGCGTGAAACGGCAATGCGTGCCCATCATCGGGCTGATCGCATATTGGTAAACTTTGACGAGGTATATCAGGAGCCGAGACATCGTTTGGATTTATGCAGCAATCGAAGCAACTCTTCGCGTACTAGCAAGACATTGGTCCTGTCAAACGGTTTCATGATGCGCACAATAATATCCAATGACTGGATGTTTTGCTGGTTTGTACGAAACACTTCTCGTACCGTGCGTTTCGCCAGGTTGCGAGCTACTGCTGTGCGCAATTCCTTTTTCCCGACAACGATACCCAAACGCGCGTACATCAATTGATTGGGTTTGGCATAAACACGAACATAACTGCCGCTCTGCCCACACCGAAAATTGAAAACGGATGAATATTCATCCGTTTTCAGCAGTCGTGATTGTCTTGGGAAACGCCAGTCTTGCCTTTTAGCTACACTTGCATCGTTGGCTATAATCCTGGACTCAAACGGCGAGACGGGCACGACCTTTGGCACGGCGAGCCCGGATAACAGCACGGCCGCCTTTAGTTCTCATGCGAACGAGAAAGCCGTGGGTACGTTTGCGGCGAATAACGGAAGGTTGATAAGTGCGCTTCATGACAAACCCCAGGGAAAATGATTCTGTAAAACACGTAATTAGACAATTTTATTGTATTGTCTGTCAACCTGTAATTATCTTGACTACCTGTGGATAAGTTTGCCGCCGGGGGTTAGAATCTGCGTTCTGTGTTTTGTCCGGGTACGCGCTTCCCCGCGCTGCAACACTTCGTATGTGCCTCCAATTAATCCCCCGTATACATTTATGAATGAGTTTTGGCAGAGTTGCCTAAACCATCTAGCCGAGGATCTGCCACCGCAGCAGTTCAACACCTGGATCAAGCCCCTTAAACCGGCGCTAGACGAAGATTCTTTTCGGCTGCTGGCCCCCAACCGGTTTGTTCTCGACTGGGTAAAAGAAAAGTTTTTGGCGCGAATAGAAGTATTGGCGCTTGCTTACTTTGGTGAACCCAAAGAAATTAATCTCGGTCTAAGTGAGCAGGTAATTTCCTCTCCCATCTCCGCGCCACCAACGACATCTATAGTTGCGCCAGCAACAACTCCGGTCACAAACCCGCGTGAATCTCCCAATAAACGCCTAAATCCGACATTTACCTTCGATAGCTTCGTCACCGGCAAAGCCAACCAGCTTGCCCGTGCTGCCGCTATCCAGGTCGCAGAAAATCCGGGTACTGCATACAATCCACTATTTATTTATGGCGGCGTGGGTCTCGGCAAAACGCACCTGATCCAGGCTATCGGCAATGTGGTGCACGCCTATAACCCTGAAGCGCGCATAAGCTATATTCATGCCGAAAACTATGTATCTGATGTGGTGCGTGCCTATCGACACAAAACCTTCGATGATTTCAAGCGACATTATCATTCATTGGATTTGCTGCTGATTGACGATATTCAGTTTTTCAGCGGTAAAGGCCGCACTCAGGAAGAGTTTTTCTACGCATTCAATGCACTAATCGAGGCGCGCAAGCAGGTCATCATTACCTGTGACACCTACCCCAAGGAAATTGCTGGTATGGAAGATCGCTTAAAATCCCGTTTTGGCTGGGGTTTGACGGTCGCAATCGAACCACCTGAACTGGAAATGCGCGTGGCGATCCTGCTTAAGAAAGCTGCAGCCGAGGGCGTTACACTGGAAGAAAACATCGCGTTTTTTATAGCCAAACAGGTGCGTTCCAATGTGCGTGAACTGGAGGGTGCGCTTAAACGTGTGTTTGCCTATGCCCGGTTTTCGGCTCGAAACATCTCGCTGGATCTGGTAAAAGAATCACTGAAGGACCTGCTCGCGGTACAAAGCCGTCAGGTATCCATCGAAAATATCCAGAAAACCGTGGCTGATTTCTACAAAATTAAAGTTGTTGAGATGTACTCGAAGAAACGCACCCGATCTCTGGTTCGTCCGCGCCAAATGGCCATGTCTCTGGCAAAAGAATTAACCTCTCTGAGCCTGCCTGATATTGGAGAAGCGTTCGGTGGTCGTGATCACACCACGGTTTTGCATGCATGTCGTAAAATCATCGAACTCAAGGAACAGGATGCCACTATGAGCCGTGAATATGCGTTGTTGTTGCAAGTGCTAACAAGTTAGGGACTAAATGTGCACAATATGTGGATAAGTCGAGGTTTTTTACCAAAAGAAAACTTATCCACAATTTGTCGATAACTCATACTGGCTTAAACCACGTATTAAAAAACACAGTAATTTATTGATTATAAATAATAATTTGCACTTATCCAGAATATACCCCATCCTTAACTATTACTATTAAGGTTATATATGTTATTACTAGAAGCTGAACGTGATGCGTTGCTTTTGCCGTTGCAAGCCGTTACCGGGATAGTGGAAAAGCGCCATACACTCCCCATTCTGTCGAACGTATTGATTGAAAAAAATGCGGGGTTGCTGGCCATGACGGCGACGGATCTGGAAATCCAGATCCGAACTTCTACCCAGGCAAGTGCAACCGAAGACAATTTTGCTATTACTGTATCAGCCAAAAAATTGCAGGATATTTGCCGTGCGCTTCCGGACAAAGCGCATATCCGCCTTGAGGCCAATGACGAGCAAATACAAATCAAGGCAGGGAAAAGCCGTTTTAATCTGCAAACATTACCCGCAGCAGATTTTCCGGTGATCGAGTCAAGTGGCGAAATGGAAAGCCGTGCCAGCCTTCCACAAAAGATACTCAAACATCTGATTGCACGGGTCCAGTATGCGATGGCGCAACAGGATATCCGCTATTATCTTAATGGCATGTTGTTGGTATTGAATGGAAAAACCATCATGCTAATTGCTACAGACGGCCACCGGTTGAGCTTGGCATCTGCGGAACTGGAACAAGAAAGCGTGCCCCAGGAAATTATAGTTCCACGCAAAACCGTACAGGAATTAGGAAGGCAGTTAGCAGACAGTGATGACCTGATTCATATTGAAATCCGCAGAAACCAGGTGGCTTTCAACTTCGCCAGGATAGAGCTAGTCTCCAAAGTAATTGAAGGTAAATTTCCTGATTACAATCGAGTAATTCCCAGCAACCACACTAATGTGCTGGAGGTTGCACGGTTGCCGCTGTTGCAGGCATTGCAACGAGTAGCCATCCTCTCTAACGAAAAATTCAGAGGCGTTCGCCTGATACTGAACCAGAGAGAATTACGCATTGTCTGTAACAACAATGAACAGGAAGAAGCGCAGGAAGAATTGGAAGTCGATTATCATGGGGAAGCCCTGGACATCGGCTTCAACGTCACATATTTGCTTGATGCATTGAATAATTTATCGTGTGACACAGTTCAATGTCTGTTTGGCGACGCTAACAGCAGTATGTTATTGATTCTGCCGAATGATGCCAGCTTCAAATATGTCGTGATGCCGATGCGTATCTAATCTTGATGTTTCACGTGAAACACCGCCCAATGCAAAGAAAGCGCCAGCCATGAGTAATGATTACGATTCCAGTAGTATCAAAATCCTGAAAGGACTGGATGCGGTGCGCAAGCGTCCTGGTATGTATATCGGGGACACTTCCGATGGGACCGGCTTGCACCACATGGTATTTGAGGTACTTGATAACGCAATTGATGAGGCGTTAGGCGGGTATTGCGATGATATCAAGGTCGTTATCCATACTGATAATTCAGTTTCGGTGGCTGATAACGGACGTGGCATTCCTACTGATATCAAACAGGACGATGAATTCAAGCGCTCGGCGGCAGAAATAGTAATGACCGAGTTGCATGCAGGTGGGAAATTTGACCAGAATTCCTACAAAGTATCAGGGGGGCTGCACGGAGTCGGTGTTTCCGTGGTGAATGCTTTGTCTGACTGGCTTAAACTGCGCATCTGGCGTAATGGAAAAATGCATCAGATGGAGTTTCATCACGGCGTGGCCGTCGCTCCTCTGATTGAGATAGGCCCGTCAGAGCGTCATGGAACTGAAGTGCATTTTATGGCTTCGATAGAGACATTTGGGTTGGTTGAATATCACTACGATATCCTCGCTAAACGTATTCGTGAGTTATCGTTCCTGAACAATGGGGTCAAAATAGAACTCGTTGATCAGCGTGACGGAAAAAGCGAGAATTTCGCCTTCTCGGGTGGCGTGATGGGTTTTGTGCAGTACATGAACCGTTCCAAGAGCGTGCTACACCCGCACATTTTTCATGCGGTGGGCGAAAAAGACGGCATGATCGTAGAGGTTGCCATGCAGTGGAATGACTCCTACGCGGAAACCGTACAATGTTTTACCAATAATATCCCACAGCGCGATGGTGGTAGCCATCTGACCGGTTTGCGTACCGCAATGACGCGCACTCTTAACCAGTATATCGAGCAAAGTGAACAGGCAAAAAAAGCCAAGGTAGAGACTGGTGGTGATGATATGCGCGAAGGTTTGACCTGCGTGCTTTCAGTCAAGGTGCCAGAACCCAAGTTTTCGTCACAGACCAAGGATAAACTGGTGTCATCCGAAGTGCAGCCAGTCGTGTCGGAGATAGTCAGTCAGAAATTGAGTGAATTTTTGCTGGAAAACCCGAACGACGCGAAAATTATCTGCGGAAAAATCGTAGACGCGGCACGTGCCCGCGAGGCGGCCCGGAAGGCCCGGGAAATGACCCGGCGCAAAGGCGTTCTGGATGGCATGGGTCTACCTGGCAAGCTTGCCGATTGTCAGGAAAAAGATCCTGCACAGTCCGAAATCTATCTGGTAGAGGGTGATTCTGCCGGCGGGTCAGCCAAACAGGGACGTGACCGTAAGTTTCAGGCGATTCTGCCGCTCAAAGGCAAGATTCTTAATGTGGAAAAAGCGCGTTTCGACAAGCTCATTTCCAGCCAGGAAATCGCCACCCTGATTACTGCGCTCGGCACGGGGATCGGCAAGGATGAGTACAACGCAGACAAGCTGCGTTATCACCGCATTATCATCATGACCGACGCGGATGTGGATGGCTCCCATATCCGTACCTTGCTACTCACTTTTTTCTATCGCCAGATGCCAGAACTGGTGGAACGCGGCCATATTTACATTGCACAGCCACCGCTATACAAGGTTAAGCATGGTAAAACCGAGCGCTATCTCAAGGATGAGCATGAGTTGAAGGGGTTTCTGCTTGCGGAGGCGATCAAGGATGCGCGACTAATTACTGCAGAACAGAACGGCAGTGAAATCAACGGCGAGGCTCTGGAAAACATCGCAAAGTCCTACCTGCTGGCAGAAGCGGTTATTGAGCGCATGAGCCGCCTGATTGATGGTGCGGTGATGCACGCACTGATGGATATCGCTCCGGTCGGCCTCGGCAATGCAGACGAGGCACAGCGGGCAGCATCTGCGCTGGAAGCCGCGGTACGGGATCCGGCAGTTGAAATCAGAGCAGAGTATGACGCTGAGACCGAGCAACATACACTGAAAATTCTGCGTCGCCATCACGGCAACATTCAGGCTACGCGTCTGGATGCTGATTTCATTGCCAGCGGCGATTATGCACAAATCCGCGATACCAGTCAGGTGCTGCAACACCTGCTGGGCGTGGGCGCCCGCGCCATGCGGGGTGAAAAGGCGCAACCGGTATCAAGCTTCAAGGAAGCTTTGGAATGGATGCTCAACGAAGTCAAACGCGGTCTGGCGATTCAGCGCTATAAAGGCCTGGGTGAGATGAATCCGGCCCAACTATGGGAAACCACCATGGATCCCACTGTGCGCCGCCTGATGCGTGTGCAGATTGAAGACGCAATCACCGCCGACGAAATTTTCATTACCTTGATGGGCGATCAGGTAGAACCCCGTCGCGCTTTCATCGAGACCAATGCGCTGGGCGTGCGCAACCTCGACGTTTGAACGCACCTAGCTGCATTACAGAATTAACATCCAGGCGTGTTCAATAACCCCGGCCCAGCCGTTATCAAGGCACTTTTGCAACGAGCGCGCAGCATCGCCGTGGTGGGGCTATCGCCACAGCCCAGGCGCCCAAGTTACAGTGTGGCACGTCGCATGCAGCAGTTTGGTTATCGCGTGGTACCGGTCCGGCCAATGGTGGAGGAGGTGCTGGGGGAGAAAGCCTACGCCAGCCTGACCGAAGTGCCTTTTCCTGTGGATATGGTCAACGTGTTTCGTGCGGCGGAGCACGTGCCTCAGCTGGTGGAAGAGTGTATCCAGATAGGCTGTCCGGCAATCTGGATACAACAGGGCATTGTCAATGAGGAAGCCGCTCAATGTGCTAATCAGGCGGGCCTGATCGTGGTCATGGATCGCTGTATTTATCGAGATTACCTTGAGTTGATGGTCTGAGACGCAAACAGGATGAAACTACGCTTTAACAAAATGCACGGCGCAGGCAATGATTTTGTCGTGTTCGATGCCATCAACCAGCGTGTTGAGCTGAGCGCCGAGCAGGTACGGTTCATTGCCGACCGCCATTTCGGCGTCGGTTGCGACCAGCTACTGCTGGTGGAGCGCCCCACCCGGAATGACGCCGATTTTCGTTACCGTATCTTTAACGCCGATGGCGGCGAGGTAGAACAATGCGGCAATGGCGCGCGCTGCTTTATGCGTTTTGTGCATGATAAAAAACTCTCCCAACAAAGCGAAATAAGCGTCGAGACCGCTTCCGGGATCATCCGGCCGCGCCTTGAAGCAGACGGACGGGTTACCGTCAATATGGGTGCACCGCACTTTGAACCAGACCAAATACCATTCATAGCGGACAAGTGTGCACTAACTTATGAACTTGCACTGGAGGGCGAGACGGTCGAGATTAGTGTCTTGTCCATGGGCAACCCGCACGCCGTGCAATACGTGGATGACATAGACACTGCACCTGTCGCAAGACAGGGGCCACAAATCGAGGCACATCCGCGCTTTCCCAATAAGGTGAACGCGGGCTTCATGCAGATTGTGGATCGCCAGAATATCCGTCTGCGCGTGTATGAGCGAGGCGCAGGCGAAACCCTGGCGTGTGGCACAGGTGCGTGCGCAGCCGTAGTAGCAGGTATCCGCCGGGGTTTGCTGGACGCCACGGTGCACGTGGTTATGCGCGGGGGTCTGCTTACTATCCACTGGGCGGGGGCAGACGCGACGGTATGGATGACCGGCCCCGCGGCGAATGTATTCGAAGGTGAAATTGAATTAGGATAAGCACATGCAGACAGAAGACATCGCCCGCTATCTCGCGGGCCACCCCGAATTTTTTGACCAACATCCGCATTTGCTGACGGATATACGTGTCAGCCATCCGTTTGATGGACGTGCTGTATCCATCGCCGAGCGTCAGATTCTCAATCTGCGCGAAAAATATAAGCTGCTGGAAACAAAGCTGGCGGAACTGATTGAATTCGGTGAAGAAAACGACGCCATCTCGGAAAAAATGCACCATCTGGCACAAGCTTTGATGTCGGCACGCGAATTGCCCACGCTGCTGCAAGTGCTCAAGCTTAATTTACACGACGATTTTGGCATTCCACATACAGCACTGCGCATTTGGCAGGGCACGGCGGCGTTGCCGGAGTTTGCGGCCGTATCCGAAGCCGCCAAAGACTGGGCGGCACAAACCAGCCAGCCGCATTGCGGTACCTTGCCGATGGAAGAAATGGCTGACTGGTTTGCTGGCGACAGCCATTCGCGCTCGTTTGCAGCCGTGCCATTGAAGGCCGAACATAGTATCGGCGTTCTGGTGCTAGGCTCGGAAGACGCACAACGTTTTTACCCGAAAATGGGCACGCTCTACCTGCAGCGCCTGGGCGAACTGCTCGCCGCCGCACTACAGCGCCTGCTGCCGTGACTCCGGCTGCCCTGCTCGAAGCTTATTTGAGGCATCTAGGCAGCGAGCGAGGCCTGTCCCGCCATACGCTGGAAAACTACGCGCGCGATTTGCGCGTGCTGTTTGTAAAAATAGGCGACACCGGGCTGGACTCCTTGCAAGTCCGGGATATCCGTCGCGTGCTCGCAGGGCTGCATGCGCAGGGCCTGTCGGGCAAAAGCCTGGCACGCACGCTCTCCGCCTGGCGCGGCTTTTATCATTATCTGGCGAAGCGTCATGGATATAGTCACAACCCCTGTGAAAGCCTGCGCGCGCCGAAATCTCCAAGGGCTCTGCCCAAGGCTCTGTCGCCAGATCAAACCCAGCATCTGCTCGAAGCGCAGCCGGACACGCCACTGCATATGCGTGATCTGGCGATACTGGAACTATTTTATTCCTCCGGCCTGCGTCTCTCGGAACTGGCCGAACTCAAGCTTGCCCAGCTCGATTTGATTAGTGGCGAAGTAACGGTTACCGGTAAAGGCAACAAGACCCGTATCGTGCCCGTGGGTATGCGCGCGGTGCAGGCGTTGACTCAATGGCTGGCACAGCGCCCGACGGGCACAGACCATGTCTTTCCGGGGCGCGGTGGTGCTCACCTGGGTCAGCGTGCCATCGAATTACGTCTGAAGCTGTGGGCAACGCGCGCCGGGCTGGAAGTCAACGTTCACCCCCACGTGCTGCGTCATTCCTTCGCCTCCCACCTGTTGCAATCTTCGGGCGATCTGCGAGCAGTACAGGAAATGCTTGGACATGCCAGCATCAGCACGACACAGATATATACCCGGCTGGATTTCCAGCATCTGGCCAAAGCTTACGACGCAGCTCATCCCCGTGCCAAACGTAAAAGCTGAGCGCGTCACCATCGGCCACTCAACTGGCTGGTAAAACCGCGTGGGCACACGGCTAGGTTTACTGCCTGGGTGAAGCAACTGCGGCGGACGTTACAGCTTGTCCAGGGACTTTCATCACGCCACATCGTGCCCCCGCTTGACGGCATTCATGGCGAGAGTGCGTATCAAGGCAATAGAATTGCATTCCGAATTCTGCCCAGATAACCTGCAGCAAGATTGCAAGTAAAAAAACCGGTGAACCAATCCGGTAAATCAGGAAATCAAACACCATGTTCACCGAACCCATACCCGTAACCCTGCTTACCGGATTTCTCGGTAGCGGCAAAACCACACTGCTCAATCAGCTGATCCAGCAGTTGCCGCGCACCGCCATTATCATGAACGAATTCGGCGAAATCGGACTGGACCATCAATTGCTGCAAAAAACCGATGGGCCACTGGCGTTACTGCAAGGTGGCTGCATCTGCTGCACCGTCGTCGGCTCACTGTCGCCTACGCTAAAAAACTTGTTCATGGCTTCCAGCCGGGGGGAAATACCCGCCTTTGAACGCGTAATTATCGAAACCACCGGCATTGCCGACCCTGCACCTATCCTCGATACCCTCATCAACGAACGCTGGATTGCCGCTCGTTTCCAGCTAAACAGTGTAGTGACCACGGTGGATGCGGTGCTCGGGGAACAACAATTGGACAGCTACTTTGAAGCGGTTAAACAAGTCGCGGTGGCTGATCGTCTGCTGCTCACCAAGACCGATCTGGTCGCAGATGGCGCCGCCACTGCATTGTGCGCCAGGCTGGAAACACTCAACCCGGCAGCACCCATATTGACCGTGCAGCAAGGTCAGGTTGACGCAGCACAGATTCTCAACGCCGGTCTGTATGACCCAGCCAGCAAAACCAGCAATGTCACCCAATGGCTGAACGAAACCCGCTACCGGCCGGTGGCAGCAACCACCCTGCTGGGCAAAGCGCGCGCCGAAGCGCCGGTGCACGACAACCGCATTCGCGCGTTCAGCGTCACCTTCGATGAACCCATGGAGTGGATGGGCATTTATGCCGCCTTGCAAATGCTCCTGAACTTCCGCGCCAAATCGCTGCTGCGCATGAAAGCAATCGTGAATCTGATGGGCAAGGATAAACCTACCGTATTGCACGCGGTGCAACACGTGCTCTATCCGCCCGCAGAGCTGCCGGAATGGCCGGATGACAACCGCCATAGCCGCTTCGTGTTTATCGTCGCAGACCTTGACGCAGAGCTGGTGCCGCAAATCCTGCGGGAATTTAATGATGCCTACGCGGGCGGACTGCTGCCCTCGCCGCGCGCTGTTGAATAAATAAATTTGTGCGCTATCTTCGCCGGTATACAGGCATTTTGCCGGATACGTGCGGAGACTCGTCGCTTCCGCGAGCGGTGGCCGTGTGAGCAATTGCGTGGACAGGCGTGACCGGAAGCCTGCTTCGGGTGCGTTCGTGCGCTTGATATTTGTTATGCTTAGCGCCTATTATTGAAACAAGGTTTGAATACAGGCAGGTCATCACTTCTCGATACATCTCCCACGACCGCAGCGCGAGCGTTAGCAAGGTACCTTAAATTGGATTTTTCGTTTTTTCGCAAAGACAAGAATAAGCCGGAGCCCGCCAAAAAATCAGGCAAAGCTGCAGCGATAGAGGCCATTAATCAAGCGCCGCTTACCGAGGAGCAGTTTGATTCCGCCCCCGCGCACGGTGGAATTGATGTGGTGGAAACCGGCGCCAAACTTGCGCCTGGCATCGAGGAAGCGGCCATGCTCTACGCCAGCGACCGAGCCAATGAGGCCATTGCCTTGCTCAAAACGCACCTTGCCGGTGCGGACCCAGCGGACGCGCAATGGCGCATGTTGTTTGACCTGTACCGGGTGACCCAGCAGCGTGACGCATTTGAGCAATTGGCGCTGGATTTCGCAGTGCAATGCGAAACTTCGCCTCCTGTGTGGGTAGACGCTGACGCGGTAAAACAACCCGGTAAAAACACTGTTGCCGATGCAATGAAGTCGAGCGGTCAGCTGTTCAGCCTCAAAGGCAGTCTTGACGAAACCAGTGCCGACCGCATTGCGCTGCTGCAGAGCGCAGCAGCGCAAGGTGCAATCCAGCTCGATCTGTCCGGCATCAATGCGATCAATGCGTCTGGCAGCCAACTGCTCAAGGATGCGCTCTCGCACCTGCAAAAAAAACGCGCCCAGCTACAAATTGCCAGTGGTGCGTTGATCAGCCTGCTCCAGCACAATATCGAGGATGCCGGTCAGCACGAGCCTGCGCACTGGTTGCTGTTATTGCAGTTGTACCAGTTGCAAGGCAAACAGGCAGAATTTGAAGACCTCGCAGTAGATTACGCAGTGCGTTTTGAAGTTTCTCCCCCGTCCTGGGAAACCCCGGGCACAGTGGCACAGAGCATTGCCCGGGTAACCCCCGCCGAAGCTGCCGAATATGTTGGTGCCAATGGTTTTTCCATGCATGGCGTGATTAATGGCGGCAGTATTGCGGTTTTTGATGAATTTCGGACATTTGCTGCTACCCGCAGCGAAGTCGAGCTGGATCTGGCAGATGTGCAACGCGTTGAATTCGCCAGTGTAAATCTGTTCATGGATGCGTTGATGAGCCTGCTGCAAGCAGGTAAACATGTGCGCATCGTCGGTGGCAATGAAATGGTCAATGTCGTCCTCATCGTCATGGGCGTGGATCAGATGGCTGAAGTAGTGCGGCGCAGGGCCAATTAAAAACAAGCGCCGGATATTGATAGCACGGGGTTGAGAAACAGACAGTCGACCCCCACCTTGTTTCCCATCGTATCCTCTCGTCCATCGCAAGAAAAACTCGCCAGTCATTACAGAAAGCTAATTCATGGAGCAATATCGCGGCACCACCATTCTTTCGGTACGGCGCGGCAACCAGGTCGCGCTGGGTGGAGACGGTCAGGTTACCCTGGGCAATATTGTCATCAAGGCCACCGCACGCAAGGTGCGTCGCCTGTATCAGGAAAAAATTCTGGCCGGATTCGCCGGCGGTACTGCAGACGCCTTTACCCTGTTCGAGCGCTTTGAAGCCAAACTCGACCAGCACCAGGGCAATTTGCTGCGCTCAGCCGTCGAGCTGGCCAAGGACTGGCGCACCGATCGCATTCTGCGTCGCCTGGAGGCTATGCTGGCCGTGGCTGATAGCGAGCACTCGCTTGTCATTACCGGCAATGGCGACGTACTGGAGCCGGAATACGGCATTGTCGCTATCGGTAGTGGCGGCGCCTATGCTCAGGCCGCTGCACGCGGGTTGCTGGAAAACACCGAGCTGCACGCGCGCGACATCGTCGCCAAGTCCCTGGCAATTGCCGGCGACCTGTGCATCTATACCAACCAGAATCATGTAATCGAAGTGCTGGAATAACCCATGTCCCAGATGACCCCGCAAGAAATCGTCCACGAACTCGACAAGCACATCATCGGCCAGGGCGCGGCCAAGCGCGCCGTTGCCGTTGCCTTGCGCAACCGCTGGCGGCGTGCCCAGGTGGCGGAACCGCTGCGTCACGAGATCACCCCCAAAAATATCCTGATGATCGGCCCCACCGGGGTCGGCAAGACCGAAATCGCGCGGCGCCTGGCACGGCTGGCCGATGCACCGTTCATCAAGGTGGAGGCGACCAAATTCACCGAAGTCGGTTACGTTGGGCGCGACGTCGATTCCATCATTCGCGACCTGATGGAGACCGCGATCAAAGACCTGCGTGAGCAGGACATGGCCAAGCACAAAATGCGCGCCGAAGACGCCGCCGAGGAACGCATTCTCGATGCCTTGTTGCCGCCGGCGCGCGACGTTGCCTATCAGCTTGGTGTGGAAACCAGCGCCAAACCGGAAGATTCCGCCACGCGTCAGAAATTTCGCAAGATGCTGCGCGAAGGTGCATTGGATGAAAAGGAAATTGAAATCGAAGTCGCCGCCATGCAGGCTACTGCGCAGATTTTCGCTCCGCCCGGTATGGAAGACCTGACCAGCCAGATCCAGGGCATGTTCCAGAACATGGGTGGTGGACGGCGCAGAACCCGCAAGTTGAAAATTGCCGAGGCGATGAAGCTCATCACCGAAGAGGAAGCCGCGCAAATGGTGAACGAGGAGGATATCAAACAGCGCGCGCTGGCCAGCGTCGAGCAGAACGGCATCGTGTTCCTCGACGAAATCGACAAAATTACCAGCCGCAACGAAGCCGGCGGCGGCGGCGAAGTCTCGCGCCAGGGCGTGCAGCGCGATCTGTTGCCGCTGGTAGAAGGCACCACTGTCACCACCAAGTACGGCATGGTCAATACCGATCACATTCTGTTCATCGCCAGCGGCGCGTTCCATCTGGCCAAACCGTCGGACCTCATTCCTGAGCTGCAAGGCCGCTTTCCTATCCGTGTCGAGCTCACCTCGCTGGCAGTGAGTGATTTTGAAGCGATCCTCACCGCCACCGATGCCTGTCTGACACGCCAGTACCAGGCCTTGCTCGCCACCGAGGGTATAGAAGTCAGCTTCACCGCGGACGGCATCCGGCGCCTCGCCGAAATCGCTTTCCAGGTCAACGAAACCACCGAAAATATCGGGGCACGGCGCCTGCATACCGTCATGGAACGGCTGCTGGAAGACGTTTCCTTTGAGGCCGGCAAGCACAGCGGTCGGCAAGTCAGCGTGGATGCGGCCTTTGTCGATGCGCGCCTGAAGAATCTGGCGGTGAGCGAGGATCTGGCGCGTTACGTGTTGTAGCCATCGCACCGATCAATGCTGTGCTGCGTTTGCCGGGTTCATGCGCTTTTGTGACACTGCAATTCAAAGACATGAACAACCCGCCATAAATCTTCAATATGACGCTATAAAAAGCGCCATTCGTCGGCTATGGCACATCTCGGTAGAATGCTGGATCAATCCATAGACTCAGGAGACCAGCATGGCCACCCGCGATACCCTTACTGCTAAAGAGGCATCCTGCAGCAGCCCGGAAGACTGGGCCGCCCTGGCGCATGAGGCGCTGGCCGAGCCGGCCGACGCAGAATACGCGAAAAAGCTGGTGGATGACATTGCTGATGATTGCCAGTTCACCAAAGACCTGGTGGCGGTCGCCACCGTGTACAAGGCGCTGGGAGATGATACGCAAGCGGCCGAACTGATGCAGCGGGCCGAGGACTATTGCATGAGCGGCGAGGAGCAAATTGCATTGGCCGAAGGCAAGTTCAGGGTGCTGGGCGACAAGACGGGGGCGATTGCCGCTTACGAACAGGCGTTGAAGGAGACCGCCAACGTCGCGCCGCTGCTGGAATTGGCGAAAACCGTGCTGAAGGTGATCGGCGATAAAGACTTCGCCAAAAAAATCTACGCCAAGGCAGAGGCCAAGGCGGAAACTGTCGCTGCCCGTGCCGCCGAATACGTCAAACTGGGTCAGGCTGCCGCCGCCGACCTGGGCGAGCCGGCGTTTGTAGCCGAATTGTACGAGCGTGCCGCAGCCAAGCTTAGCGCGCCGGCCGATCTGCTGTTGCTGGCCAATTCCATGAACGACCCGATGCGCGCCAAGCCGCTCTACACCAAGGTGCTGGAAGGCAGCAGCGACGTGCAAAGCCTGGCCAAGCTGCTGGAAGCCGCGCAGGCCGCCAACGACGCAGGCTTCGTCAAGCTCATCCTGGAAAAAATGGCCGGACTGGCCACCACTACGCCAGAACTGCTCTCGCTCACCGACGGCTTCATGGCGGTGGGCGATGCCGCCAACGCCAGCAAGACGCTGGACGCCGCCGAGGACAAGGTCACCAGTGCAGATGAAATGCAGAAAGTGGTGGACGCCACGGCCCGCCATTTTCCTGAAGATACGGCCCGCCTGGAACGCGGCAGGCAAAAGCTGGAAAAACGCATCGCCAACCAGGCGCGTTACGTCGAATTCCAGACCCTGGAAAACGCCTTGTCCAGCGTCAAGGCCACACTGCACCTGGCTGAACGGGTGGCCGTCGAATTGGCCGACCCGTTCTATGCCGCCAAACTACTCGATCGCGCGGAAAAAATGCTGGCGGAGGAGCCATTCCAGTTCAGCCGCACCCAGCCGCTGATCGTGGCAGTAGACAAGCATACCGATGACACCGCCTGGCTGGCGCGCCTGCTGGATGAATCGGCCGCCAAGACGACCGATTTCATCTGGTTCAAGGAAATCGTTCACACCGCTGCGCATCTGCCGCAACACGCCGAGCTTGGCCGCGAAAAGGCGCGCACCTATCTGAAAGACTGGGAAGCCAGGCTCAAGGGCAGTCATGCCGGTGTGTATGACTACACCAAGCTGGCGCAAGCCGTGATCGCCGATCTCGGCGATGCAGCTTGGGGTAATGCGCTGCTCAACGAGGCCAAAACCCGCGCTCAGGATCATTACGCCCTCGCCCATATTGGCCAGCTTACCGCCCAGGCGGGCGATGCCGCCGGCGCTGAAGCCCTCTACCTGCAAGCCGCCGCGGCCTGCACTTCTGGCGTAGCCTGTGTGCAGTTGCTCGATCGCCTCAAATCCTATGAACTTCCTAAAACCCAGTTGCACAAGATTTATGAAGCCTGCGGCAAAGCCCTCACCGCCCCTGCCGACAAGCTGCGCTGGGTGGAAGGCATCAGTGAAGGCTTCCGCGACAATGCATGGGCCGCGCAGGCGTATGGCGAAATGGAGGGGCAATTTACCGGCGCAGACAAAGCGCGCTTCCATCAATCACGCATGAGCCGGGTGGGGGATGAGTTTTATCCTTACCGCCGACATGCAGCATAAAATGACACATCCGGCACGTGCAGGTAATCTTGCAGACATGACAGCACATCTTCAATACTGCGCTGCACAATCCTTACCTCAACGACTGTGGTTGTGGAAACTATCCACCGCTGCGGTCGCTTTCTATTGATTTAATTCAGAAAACAATCGCGGGTCTTGCTGCGATTGTTTTGCCCGCCCATTGACCCGCATCTTCATCGAAAGGGTCTTTTGTGGCAAATTCATTGAAGCATGATGCGATCCAGCGCCATGCAGTAACGGGCGGACTGTTCGCGCTGCTGGCAGCGGTTGGTTTCTCGGCCAAGGCTATTCTGGTCAAGCTGGCGTATGCGGATCATGTGGATGCAATTACCCTGCTGGCGTTGCGCATGACGTTCTCTGTGCCAGCATTTCTGGGTGTTGCGCTATGGGTAAACAACAACAAACAGCACGCCGCGTTGAACCGCCGCGACTGGTTTGCGGTGTTGGCGTTGGGGCTGACGGGTTATTACCTCGCCAGCTATCTGGATTTTCTTGGCTTGCAGTACATCTCGGCGGGGCTGGAGCGACTGATCCTGTTCCTCTATCCGACCATGGTCGTGGTGCTGACCGCGTGGCTGTCCCGGCTGCCCATCAAACCGCGCGAAAAATTCGCGCTGATATTGAGTTATGCCGGTATTGCGCTGGTCTTCGTACATGATGTGGGAATGCGCGAAAACGGCGTATTGAACGGCGCATTGCTGGTATTTGGCAGTGCGTTGGCCTATGCGATCTACCTGATCGGCGCGAATCACAGTATTGCGCGCATCGGCGCTACCCGCTTTACAGCCTACGCAATGACAGTAGCCAGCGCCGCCAGCATCGTGCAATTTGCAATAACGCATCCGCTGAATGGTTTGATATTAAGCGAGCGAGTGTATTACCTGGGGCTGGCGATGGCAGTATTTTCTACCGTGCTGCCCGCATTTTTGCTGTCAGCCGCAATGTGCCGCATTGGCGCCGGCAAAACAGCGCTGATTGGCGCAATAGGGCCGGTGTCCACGATCTATTTGGCCTGGGCGTTTCTTGGTGAGGGGGTATCTCTCACCCAGATTACCGGCTCGGTGCTGGTGCTGGCGGGCGTACTGGCAATCAGCATCAAGCGCAGTAGGCGTTGAGATGAGAGGCTGCGTTTACCGGCGTACTGGGCGCTTCGCCAGCTTGCGCTGCAACGTGCGCCGGTGCATGTTCAGCGCACGCGCAGTGGCGGAGATGTTGCTGTCATTTTCACTGAGCACGCGCTGGATGTGTTCCCATTCCATGCGTTCCACCGAGGCTGGTTGCGAATTTAATTCCACATGGGCATCGCCGCCGCCGCGCTGTAGGGCTGCTACGATTTCGTCGACTTCAGCGGGTTTGGCGAGGTAGTGTGTGGCGCCGAGCTTGATCGCTTCGATGGCGGTGGCAATGCTGGCGTAGCCGGTGAGCATGACGATGCGGGTGTGTTCATCAAGCTGTTTCAGGCGTGCCACCAGTTGCAAACCGGATTCACCGGGCATTTTCAAGTCCACCACGGCGTATTCGGGCGGGTTTTGTTCGGCCAATAGCAGCGCTGTAGCAACATTAGCCGCGTTGCTGACCTTATAGCCGCGTCGGCTCAACGCCTGTGTCAATACTTCGCGAAAGGTGTCGTCGTCGTCGACCAGCAACAGGCTGGGGCAATCTGCGGTCATGGTGTGCGCGTCTCGTGCAAGGGCAGGCTCACTACGATGTGAGCGCCGCCGCCTTCGCGCGGCAGCATGCGCACGCTGCCGCCCAGACGCTCGATGGTGGCGTTGGCCAGAAACAAGCCCAGCCCGAACCCGCCCTGCTCCTGTTTCGTGGTAAAAAATACTTCGCCGGCACGGGCTGCTGCCTCGTGGTTAAAGCCTTGTCCGCGGTCGAGGATATCGAGCGTTAATGCCTGGCTATCCCAGCGTGCTCCCAGCTCTACCGCAAAGGGAGCGGCGTCTGCGGCGTTGTTGAACAGGCTGAGCAGCGCCTGGCCAAGCGTTGCCTCAGCCAGGATGAATGGTGCCGGGCGCGTGCCTTCCCAGCGAGTTTGCAGGCCAATCGTGGGGCGCATCAGTTGCCATTGCGCTACAAGTTCATCGAGATAAATGTCTACCGCCAGCAAGCGTGCGTCTTCGGCACGGCACGCCCCGCCTGTGGCCGTGAGCCGAGTGAGAATCGCTTTGCAGGCCGCGACCTGGTTGCGCAGGATGTGCAGGTTGGCAGCCAATGCCGGATTGCCGCCGTGTTCGTATTGCATCTCGCCAGCAACTACCGCCATGGTGGCCAGCGGGGTGGATAACTCGTGTGCGGCGCCAGCCGCCAGGCTGCCCAGCGCCACGATCTGTTCGTTGCGCAAGCCGGTCTCGCGCGCCTCGGCCAACTCACGCTCACGGCTTCGGATCGAGGCTGCCATGCGGCCAATGAAGAAGGCGATCAATACCGCGCTGGCAATGAAATTGAGCCACATGCCCGCCACATGCAATGCAAAGGCCGCTGCGCCGTGCGGCATGTCCAGAGGCAGATAGAAAAACATCAGAAAGCTGTATGCGGCCACGCAAATCGCGGTCAGCGCCCAGGCATAGAGCACAGGCAAGGTAATGGCTGCGATGATGATGGGCAACAGATACAGCGAAACAAACGGATTGGTCGAGCCGCCGCTATAGAATAGCAGCACGGTCAGCGCCGTCACATCCACCAGCAATTGCGCGAAAAACTCCATGGCAGTGACCGGCCACGGTTGTGCCAAGCGCACCCAGGTCGCCAGGTTGAGCAGCGCAAGTAGCACTACCACCATCAGCATTGGCAGGAGCGGAAGCCGGATGTCGAGACCAAAGTTGACGCCGGTTATCGCCAGCGCCTGGCCGGCAATGGCATACATTCGCAGCACAAACAGACGACGCAACATGCCGGCGACGGGAACGGTGCGAAAACGGTTGATAAATGTCATGGCGTGCCATTGTACGCCGCCAGCGTGCCGGATCGCAGCGACAATTGGTCGCAGGCAAGGTGTGCGTTATGCCAGGTAAACTGGTTTCAAAATGAATTTTCAAAGGAAAAGCCATGCAATATTTCGTACGCATTATTCTGGCCGGAGTACTGATCGTGACAGGCGCGTCGCAGGCACTGGCGAACAGTTTGCGCGTAGGTGCGGCGGCACCCGCGTTCACCGTGAAGACCTTGGATGGGCGCGCTCTGAGCTTGGCTAGCCTGCACGGCAAGGTGGTGTTGCTGAATTTTTGGGCAACCTGGTGCCCGCCCTGCCGGGCAGAAATGCCCGCGCTGGAACGGTTCTACCAGCTGCACCGCAATGAGGGTTTGGAGATTATTGCTGTTAGCATGGAAGACCGCAGCGACGAAGCTAAAGTACGTACGGTAGCGGCAGCCTACACTTACCCGCTGGCGCTGATTGCCAACGCCGAGGTAGAAGACTATGGGCGCATCTGGCGTTTGCCGCTGACCTTTGTGATTGACCGCGCTGGGATGCTGCGCAAAAGCGACTGGTCAGGTGAGCAGCCCATCAGCGCAGCCAGCCTGGACGAATATGTTCTGCCTTACCTGAAAACGCCGGTCACAAACTGAAGTTCAGGCCCACCGAAGCGTTCCAGCGCGGTGCCAGCTGCAGACCTTCAACATACTGATACAGCGGCACCTGGATGAAGCCGTAAATTTTGGTGGACTTGCTGATTGCGGCAGTGATGCCTGGGCTCAGGTAAACCAGCCTGCCGCCGGTATTGTCAGGATCCGCGTTCAAGCCGGTATCGCGCTGGCGCGTTTGTGCATTGATTTGCAATTGCGGCACGATATTGCCGAATTCCATGTAACGCACGCCTGCATTCAGGTTGAGCGAATTGCCGGGACGAAACTCATCCTGTGTTTTGATGGGCGCCTGAAAAAGGCCCTGCGCAAACCAGTCCCAGCTTTTATTCAACATGCCATAGCGATAGACGCCGAGGATAATATCCGTGCTGCCGTTGCCCGGTTGCAGGCTGCGATCCAGCGGTGTGCCTGCGGACGGACCGCTGGAGAAGTTGTAATCATGCTTGCCGGTGGGTAATTTCAGCCCGAACTGGATACCGGTATCCCCTTCCGGAACAAAGCCCTGATAACGCGCAATCAGTTTGATGTCGCCCACGCTTTGGGTATGCGAGTAGGTGTTGTCGGTATCGCCCGCGCCCAGCGTGCTGTGGTTACGATCGATGTAGGGAAGCTGCAGGTTGAATCCCCATGCGCGACTGGGCGAATAATCAACCCCCAGCGTGTAGTAGTGATTGGTGGTTATTTGCTCGGTCTCCCCCACCGTGCCGTTGGCCAGCGCTGCTGCCACGTCGGCACTGCTGGCAGTGCCACTGCCATGGCGGAGCTGATTCTGGTTGATATAGTCGTAACGCAGATCCACCCGCAGCCCCGGTGTGCTTGATAGCCCCTGATTTTCCCAATCCGAACTCAAGGTGCACCCGCAACTGGAACACGCGAGTGCCGATACGGGCGTGAGCAGCGTGGCGCAGACGATCAGGTGGCAGATTTTTCTGGATTGGGCGGCCATCATGGAATATTCCCTATGTAGTTAGAATAGAATTTTTTGTTGGCCGGATATTAACTTGTCGGGCCGTGTGCGTGATATGTGACACGGTGTCGCACCCGCTTGATATGCGACAATTTGCCACGTTCAAAGCTGCTCCCTCGCTCTGCATAATGCGCGTATTTTCAGTTGAGGGAGTTGCGTCACATGAATCCAGCCCGTAAACGTCGCACCCTATATCTTGCGGCCAGCCTTGCGCTGCCCGCTCCGACCTTTGCCGACGAGTACCGGCTGTCTGACGTGACAGTGACGGCGCATGCCTACGGCACGACACTCGCGCGTAGCAACATTCCCGCTACTGGCCCGTCTGGAGACGACATTCACGATGCCGCCAGCTGGCTTAATCAGGCCGCTGGCGCGAGTGTGGTGTACAACGGCCAGCAAACCGGCATCGCGCAGCTGCATGGCTTGTTCAACGAGCGCGTGAAGGTGCGTGTGGACGGCATGGAAATCACCCCGGCCTGTCCCAACCACATGGACCCGCCGCTGCACTATGCACCCATAGATAGCCTGGGCAAGCTGGAGGTCATTGCCGGGATCACGCCGGTATCGCAGGGTGGCGACAGCATCGCGGGCACGGTGATTGCCGCATCCGCCGCGCCGCAATTCAACGACACGGCGGGCTATGAGCCGTTAACCAAGCTGCATGGCGGCTACGCGAGTGCTGGCGACGCGACTAACCTGGGTGTTGAGTTGGGCGCAGCGAGCCAGGACACGAGCCTGAGTTATCGTGGCGAGCGGCTGGATGCGAATGACTACGGCAGCCCTAACGGCACCGTGCGCGACACGGGTTACACCACCATGCGCCATGATGCGGTGCTGGCACGCAAAATCGAAACCGGCGAATTGCGCCTCGACGCCGGTCGCCACAGCACCCGCAACGCAGGCACGCCAGCGCTGCCAATGGACATGGCCAGGGATGATGCCGACAAAGTCGCGCTCGGCTACCAGGGCGATTTCGGCTTTGGTGCTGTAGAAGCGCGCGTGTACTGGCACGACATAGAACATTTGATGGATAACTATAGCCTGCGCCCCAGTACCGGGATGAAGATATTTGCACCGGCTACCAGCCGCGACACCGGCGTGACGCTGGCTACGCGCATTGGCAGCTCCAGGCTGGGGCTGGAATACCGCATGAATGACTTTAATTCCTATCAGCAAAATGTCACGACGGCGGCGCGACAGGACATGTTCCGCGACAGTTCGCGTGACCGGCTGGGCGTGTATGGCGAATGGCAAGGCGCGCTCGCAGCAGACTGGACATTGCAGGCAGGTGTACGCGGCGACATGGTAAGAATGGATACCGGCAACATTCTCTACGGCTACAGCCCCATCAGCAATGCCACGCGGCTGGTGCAAGCCGATTTCAACGTAATCAGCCACGCGCGCACCGATTACAACACGGATGTGACTTTGCTGGCGCGTTACACAGCCAGCCCAGTCAGCGTGTATGAGTTTGGCCTGGCGCAAAAGACGCGTTCGCCCAGCACGCTGGAGCGCTACCTGTGGTCATCGGCTCAATCCAGCGCCGGACAGGCCGACGGATACAGCTACCTGGGCAACATCAACCTCAAACCGGAGGTCTCGCACCAGATTAGCGTAGGCGTACAGTTGAAAACCGGTGCGTGGGCGTTCAAACCGGGCGTGTATTACAACCGCGTAAGCGATTACATTCAGGGAACCTCCACCGGCGTCATCCTGTCAGGCAAACCGGTGTTGCAATACCAAAACGTCAACGCCGAACTCTACGGTTTCGATGGCAGCGTGGCATACCAGCTCGACCAGAATATCGGTTTGGGCGGGATACTCAGCTACGTGCGCGGCAAAAATACCGATAATGGGGACAATTTGTACCGTATTGCTCCGTTGAGCGCCCGCTTGTATGCCGACTATCAAACTGGCGCCTGGAGCCACCGCGCTGAATTGAACCTGGCTGCCCGCCAGGACAAGGTATCTGCTTACAATCAGGAACAACCCACCAGCGGCTACGGCGTGGTCAACCTGCGCACGCGCTGGCAGGCAAACAAAAGCTTGCGCCTCTCAGCCGGGGTGGAAAACCTGTTTGACAAAGTTTATTACGACCATCTGGGCGGTATCAACCGCGTATTGGCCAGCAGCGTGCCGGTGGGCGGGCAGTTGCCCGGCATGGAACGCTCTTTTTACGCGGGTCTGGATTACGCCTGGTAAGTGGCCGCGACAATTCATTCCGCCTTGTGGCAGGGTATTTTTTGCCCGTCGCGCATTTTTATTGAACCGTTGCAAGGCTACAATCGGATGCCTGGATTTTAATTGAGGACGTCAATCATGAAACGATGTGCAATGTTGGGCTTGGCGCTGCTGGCACAGACTGCAATGGCTGCAGACGTGAAAGTGGAGAATGTCTGGATGCGCGCCACGGTACCGGGGCAACAGGTAGCCGGCGCTTACATGGACATTACCAGCCCGGAAAATGCCAGGCTGGTTGGCGTCCAGAGTCCGGCAGCCGGGAGCATGGAAATACACCTCATGCGGATGCATCATGGCGTGATGGAAATGCGCGAAATCAAGGTATTGCCGCTGCCCAAAGGCAAGACAGTGAAACTCGCGCCGGGCGGTTTTCACCTGATGCTGTTTGATCTCAAGCAGTCGTTCAAAACCGGCGAGACGGTACCGATCAAGCTCACCATTGAAACCGCGAACAAAAAACGTGAAACCGTGGAAGTCACTGCCCAGGTGCGCGACCTGAACGGCCAGATGATGCATTGAGACTCAGCGCGGCACCTCTGCCGATTGCATGCGCGCCTGAATGATAGCCGCGCGGTGCAGCAGGCCGCGTGCGTTGCGGTGGGCGTCGTAGTAGCGCGGGTTGGGTACCATTGCCGCAAGCTTGGCGGCCTGGGCCGATGTTAGCGCCGCTGCCGTAGTGCGAAAATAATAATGTGCTGCTGCCTGCGCTCCGAATACGCCGTTGCCCCACTCAATCACGTTCATGTAGATCTCCAGGATGCGGCGTTTGGACATCATTTTTTCCAGCATCACCGTGATGATCGCTTCCTCGAACTTGCGCCACGGTGTGCGGCTGCCCGACAGAAACAGATTCTTGGCGAGTTGCTGGCTGATGGTGGATCCACCGGCAACGATCCGGCCTTTTTTCAGGTTTTTTTCCGCGGCGAGCTGGATACCTTCCCAGTCAAAACCATCATGGCTGAGAAAGCGCGCATCTTCTGCCGCGATGAGTGCACGCTTGAGGTTGCCGGAGATCTGTGCGTACCGTACCCATTTGTGGCGCAGTTCGGCATCGGGGTTGTTCTGCTGCAGGATGTCCAGACGTTCATCCATGAATGCGCTGTTGGCTGGATTGTGATCCACCCACCACCACACGTGGCCGAAAATCCACAGCTGATAGCCCAGTACCAGTGCCAGTAGCGCCAGCAGCCCACGCCGTATCCATTTTCCCATTATGCGTGTTCGCGCAGCATCGCAATCACCGGCGCGGTCGCCGGGCGTAGCTTGTGCCAAACATAAAATGCTTCTGCTGCCTGCTCGACCAGCATCCCCAGCCCATCCGCGCACTGCCCTGCGCCGTGACTGCGGGCATGAGCGAGAAATGGCGTTTCGCCTTTGCCGTACATCATGTCATAGGCCAGGCTGTTTTGCGCGTAGATATTAGCAGGCAACGGCACCTGCTGGCCAGTCAGGCTGGCCGAGGTAGCGTTGATGACCAGGTCAAACTGCAAGCCGGCCAGCGCAGCATAATCGCATGCTTCCACCATGCCGTAGGGCGAAAATCGATGTTGCAGCACCAGCGCCTTTTCCACGCCGCGGTTGGCAATGACCAGTTGTGCCGGATGTTCGGCCAGCAGCGGCAAGGCTACGCCACGTGCCGCGCCACCCGCGCCCATGATCAGCACGCGTTTGCCGGCAATGGCAAAACCGAGATTGTGCGTGATGTCGGCCACCAGTCCGGCGCCGTCGGTATTATCGCCCTCGATACGCACGTCGGTAAATGTCAGGGTGTTGACCGCGCCCGCGAGCCGCGCGCGTTCGGATAGCCAGTCCGCCAATGCAAAGGCCTGTTCCTTGAACGGCACCGTCACGTTTACCCCGGCACCGCCCGCACGACGGAATGCATTTACCGTGGCAGTGAACCCGTCCAGCGGCGCGAGTAGCCGCGCATAGACGATATCCTGCCCCGTTTCGCGGGCAAAAGCAGCGTGAATCTGTGGCGATTTCGAATGCTCGATCGGGTTGCCGATAACGGCATAAAGGTGGGGCACGGCGGCTCACGGAAAATAAAACTGCGCCGATTTTACCGGAAATGGCGGACTAGCGATGCTTCCACGGTAATTCGACAGCTTTCCAGCCACAGCCTTGACCACGTCTGCCGTCCGCGCTCTTGTCGCCTTCGAAACCCTCCAGCACATTGTAGACCTCGGTATAGCCCGCGTTGTGGGCAACTACGGCCGCCTGGTGCGAACGCCCCCCGCTGCGGCAGATGAACATGACCAGCGCCTCTACGTCCACCTGCTGTTTGAGTTGCTGCACAAAGTATGGGTTGGGCACCCAGCCCGGATAGGCTTGCCACTCCAACTGCACTGTACCGGGAATCTCGCCTACCAGATCCCATTCCGCGTGCGAGCGTACGTCCACCAGGCGGGCACCGGGGGCATGGCACCAGATGAAATGTGCCTCGGTAGGCGTGAGTGCACCTGCATAAGACAACCCCGCCAGCTTGCCACGTTGTTGGGCGCGTTCCAGAATACCGCTGATGGTGGGCATGACAACTTCCTTATCACATATTGTAAATCCTGATTCCAGTATAGTCAGAATCGCGTTGAATAAGGCATACACGCGAACAGGTCAATGCCGGCACCAAGATGAGGCATCTTGGTGCCGGTGCGCCCCAAAATAGGGCGTATTTTTTGTTTCAGGGATGAAAGCGCTTGTGGCACAATTGTCAACTTGGGTGGCCGTTCATCCGGGCTGCCTGTCCGGCACCTGGTAATGCCAACATACATACGCCCTACCCGCTGCGAAGACCAAGGCATGGGTCCATTTTTGCTGGCATGTTTTCTGCTGCAACAGTGCCCCAGCGGAAGACGCATCTTTTTTATGCAAACGTAACTTAATGAGGAGATTTAAATGGCGGTAGCCGACGTAATGAAATTGGTCAAAGAAAACGATGTTAAGTTCGTTGACTTTCGTTTTACCGATACCCGTGGCAAAGAACAGCATGTAACCGTGCCAGTGAAACAGCTCAACGAAGAAAAATTCACTGACGGCCACGCCTTCGACGGTTCCTCCATCGCCGGCTGGAAGGGTATCCAGGCTTCCGACATGATTCTGATGCCGGATCCAGACAGTGCACGCATGGATCCGTTCATGGACGAATCAACGCTGCTCCTGACCTGCGACGTGATTGAACCAACCGATATGAAAGGCTATGACCGCGATCCACGCTCCATTGCCAAGCGCGGCGAGGCTTACCTCAAGTCCACCGGCATTGGTGACACCGCCTATTTTGGCCCTGAACCGGAATTTTTCGTTTTCGATTCCGTGAGCTGGCACACCGACATGTCCGGCACGTCGGTCAAAATCAATTCCGAAGAGGCCGCCTGGAGCTCCGGTGAAAAATACGAAGGCGGCAACATGGGTCATCGCCCCGGCGTGAAAGGCGGCTACTTCCCGGTCCCCCCCGTGGACAGCCTGCAAGACATCCGTTCCGCGATGTGTCTGGCACTGGAAGACATGGGCGTGCCGGTGGAAGTGCATCACCACGAAGTCGCCACTGCCGGCCAGTGCGAAATTGGCACGTTATTCAGCACCCTGACCAAACGTGCTGATTGGACCCAGACCTTGAAATACGTGGTGCAGAACGTCGCCCACGCTTATGGTAAAACCGCAACTTTCATGCCCAAGCCTATCGTTGGCGACAATGGTTCCGGCATGCACGTACACCAGTCCATCTGGAAAGACGGCAAAAACCTGTTCGCCGGCAACGGCTATGCCGGTTTGTCTGAAACTGCCTTGTATTACATCGGCGGGATTATTAAGCACGCCAAGGCGCTGAATGCCATCACCAACCCCGGCACCAATTCCTACAAGCGTTTGGTGCCCGGCTTCGAAGCCCCGGTAATGCTGGCCTACTCCGCTAAAAACCGTTCCGCCTCGATTCGCATTCCACACGTGGCCAGCGAAAAAGGCCGTCGTATCGAAGTGCGTTTCCCGGATCCTTCAGCCAATCCTTACCTGGCCTTTACTGCGCTGATGATGGCGGGACTGGACGGCATCCAGAACAAGATTCACCCCGGCGACGCTGCCGACAAGAATCTATACGATTTGCCGCCGGAAGAAGAAGCCAAGATTCCGAAGGTATGCCACTCGCTGGAAATGGCGCTGGAAAACCTGGACAAGGACCGCGAGTTTCTGACCCGTGGTGGCGTGTTCTCCAACGAAATGATCGATGCCTACATCGAGCTGAAGATGGAAGAGGTTACCCTCTTCCGCATGACCACCCATCCGGTGGAATTTGAAATGTACTATTCTTTGTAATCAAAAGGATTACAGCATAAAAAGGGCGGGATTTTCCTGCCCTTTTTTTGTGCATGGATTGCTCATGACCCCCGTTTGCCATAAACTCTTCGCTGTTCCGGCCGTTATAGTGCGTATCTCTTCACCCATTCTGGATATGAAAGCAGTCCTGCTCATCATCGGTCTTGTCATCAGCCTCCCTGTCCACGCGGAAATTTATAAATACGTGGATGAATCCGGACAAGTCACCTACACCAACCTGCCCAAGCGCGGCGCCAAGCGACTTGATCTGGGGCCGGTTGCAACCAGCATCGCACCCGCGCGCAAAAAGGAAGTAAGCTCGCCGGCCAATTTCCCGCGTGTGGATAGCAATACCCAGCGCAAGCGCGATGACTTGCGACGTAGCGTATTGCAGGACGAACTGCGCACTGAGGAGCGTAATCTGGCAGAAGCGACAGCGGCGCAGAAAACGGGTGAAGCCCTGCGCAGCGGCGAACAGCCGGGCAGTGCAAGCTGGCGTGCACGCAGCGACAAACTGCGAGATATCGTCAAGCGCCATGAAGACAATATCAGCGCCTTGAAAAAAGAGTTGGCCAGCATTAAATAGTTCCATGCTGTATTTCTGGCGCGGTACTTGCTAATCAAGCCGGATGCTTTCACTCAAATTACCCAAACCCAGCTCTTCACGATGCAAGTTATAGACAGCCAGTTGATGGGTCTGGAACTGCTGGCCACCGCAGTGCTGGTCCTGGATGCCGCACGCGAGGTGTGCTACCTGAACCCTGCCGCCGAAAATCTGCTGGGTCTTTCCGCCAGCCAGGCCACCGGCATGCCACTGGATGCGCTGCTCAATTCGCCGACCCAACTACACGCAGCACTCGATTATGCGCTCTCGCACAATGCCAGTTTTACCGAGCACGAACTGGTCCTGGAGGTGAACGCCAATCGCCTGCAGGTGAGCTGCACGGTAACTCCGCTGGAAAGTGCGCCGATGGCATTCATGCTCGAGTTCCACCCCATGGATCAACAGCTCAAAATCGCCCGCGACGAGCGCATGCTACTGCAACAGCAGGCCAACCGCGAACTGATCCGCAACCTCGCGCATGAGATTAAAAACCCGCTGGGTGGCATCCGTGGTGCGGCGCAGTTGCTGGAGCACGAGTTACCCAAAGAAACGCGCGAATATACCCAGGTGATCATTCAGGAATCCGACCGCCTGCAATCGCTGATGGATCGGCTGCTTACACCGCATCGCTTGCCGCACATTAGTGCGGTCAACATTCATGAAGTGCTGGAGCGGGTACGCAGCGTGGTGCTGGCGGAAACCCCGCGCGGGCTCACTATCCGTCGCGACTATGACACCAGCATCCCGGACATTACCGGAGACCGTGAACAACTCATCCAGGCTACCCTTAATATTGTACGCAACGCAGTTCAGGCGCTGCACGGCGAGGGTGAAATCGTGCTGCGTACGCGGATTGCGCGGCAGGTGACATTGACCATGAAGCGTCACCCGCTGGCGGTGCAAGTCCAGATTATTGATAATGGCCCCGGCATCCCGGAATCGGTACGCGACCGGATTTTTTATCCGCTGGTGTCGGCACGCGAAGGCGGCAGCGGTCTCGGGCTAACTCTGGCGCAGACGTTTGTCCACCAGCATCAAGGCACGATCGAAGTGGATAGCCGCCCCGGGCATACTTGCTTTACTCTGTTGCTGCCGCTGGGGCAAAACGGCAGCAAGGCTCACTGACTATAAAATCATGATGAAACCCGTGTGGATTATCGACGACGACCGCTCCATTCGCTGGGTGTTTGAAAAAGCCCTGAAGCGCGAGGATATTCCGTACATGAGCTTCTCCTCGGTGCAGGAGGTCGAAGCCGCACTGGAAAAAGACACTCCGCAGGTGGTGGTGAGCGATATCCGCATGCCGGGCGCTTCCGGCCTGGATTTGCTGCAACGGCTCAAAGGGCGCTATCCGCGCCTCCCCGTCATCATCATGACCGCCTATTCGGATCTGGAATCCGCCGTCGCCGCGTTTCAGGGCGGCGCGTTCGAATACCTGCCCAAGCCATTCGATGTGGATCACGCCATCGAGCTGATCCGCCGCGCCATAGACGAGAGCCTGCGCGAAGACGAAGCGGTCGCGCCAAGCGAGGCGGTGCCGGAAATCCTCGGTCAGGCGCCCGCCATGCAAGAGGTATTCCGTGCCATTGGCCGGCTCTCGCAATCGCACACCACAGTGCTTATCACCGGCGAATCCGGCAGCGGCAAGGAGCTGGTTGCGTCGGCCCTGCACCGCCACAGCCCACGTGCAGCCAAGCCCTTCATTGCGCTGAATACGGCAGCGATCCCCAAGGATTTGCTGGAATCCGAATTATTCGGCCACGAGCGCGGCGCCTTTACCGGTGCACAAGCTCAGCGTCGTGGCCGGTTCGAGCAGGCTGACGGCGGTACCCTGTTCCTGGATGAAATCGGCGATATGCCGCCCGAGCTGCAAACCCGCCTGCTGCGCGTGCTGTCGGATGGACAGTTTTACCGCGTGGGCGGCCACCAGCCGATCAAGGTGAATGTGCGGGTGATTGCCGCCACCCATCAGGACCTGGAAACGCGGGTGAAAGAAGGCCTGTTCCGTGAAGACCTTTACCATCGGCTGAATGTGATTCGTTTGCGGTTGCCCGCGTTACGCGAACGCGGCGAGGACATTCCCATACTGGCGCGGCATTTCTTGCAGAAGACGGCACGCGAACAGGGCGTGGAACCTAAAAAGCTCTCCGATGCGGCACTCAAGTATCTTGGCCAGCTCACGTGGAGCGGCAACGTGCGCCAGCTGGAAAACGTCTGCCACTGGCTTACCGTGATGGCACCTGGGCAAAATATCGATGTGGCCGATTTGCCGCCGGAACTGCTGGGTGCAGGCAGCCTGGCACCCACCGGCGGCAACTGGGCGCAGTCGCTGGCGCGCGAGGCTGAGGCTGCGCTGGGCCGGGGCGAAGTAGGGATTATCGACGGACTCACCCAGGAATTTGAAAAAGCGCTCATCACGGTTGCGCTCAAGCACACCGGTGGTCGGCGCATCGAGGCCGCCAATCTGCTGGGTCTGGGACGCAATACGCTGACGCGTAAGATTCAGGAGCTGGGGCTGGAAAGCAAGAGCGCACCTGCGGAATAAGGAGCATCTGCGTTGTATATCACCTATCCCTGAAGCAGGGATAGCAGAGGCTTCAGAAAATACGAGCCAGCGCGTCGGGCTTGAGCACAACGACAGTTTCAGCGCTGATCTGGATCAGGCCGTCGTCGCGCAGCTTGGACAGAATGCGCGACAGCGTCTCCGGCTGGATGCCCAGCAGCGAGGCAATGGTCTGTTTGGTCGCCGGCAGGCGCACAGTGCGCGTGCCGGCGGTTTTTTGCGCGGGTTGGGCAAGCAGGTATTGGGCAAAGCGTTGCACGCCGGTTTGCAGGGTGAGGCGATCGATTTCCGTCACCAGACCGTGCACGCGTCGACTCATTGCAGCCAGCAGGGACAGGCATAAATCCGCATTGCCGCGCAACAGTCCCAGGAAAAATTCGGCGTCGAAGGCGATCAACCGGGTCGGCTCCAGGGCAGCTGCGTGGACTGGATAATGCCCGCCCATGAACATCACCGCCTCGGCGAACAGATGCTCGCGCCCGATCAGTTCCATTACGTGTTCCTGCCCATCTTCCGCAAGCAGAAACAGCTTCATCGTCCCTTTCTTTACCAGAAAAAAACGCTTGCCCGGATCATTTTTTGCGAATAGCGGCTCACCCGCGTCCAGTTCGCGCCAGCACGCACGCTCGGCGATTTGCGCAAGCAGCGCTCGATCCAGATCACGAAACAGGTAAGCGAGGCGGAAATCCTTGATATCGGGTGTAGTCGGCATGGGCGTTTGATCTAAGTCAAGGTGTTAACAAAACAAACCGGTTAAAATGAATCAACAGATGTCACTGGAGTCTCATTCATGCACAAGCGCAATCGCTGGTTTGTTACCATTTCTCTCGTTTACGGCCTGCTTGGCGGGCTGGTTGCACTCACTTGGCTTATCGCCCCGGGCCTGATTCCCGGTAATGTGGCGCGCATGCACGGCCACATCATGTTGCTTGGATTCATCCTGATGTTTATTTACGGCGTGGCGCTGCATGTTTTGCCGCGCTTTTCCGGGAATGCGCTGTATTCCGAACGCATGGCGAACTGGCAGCTCTATCTCGCCAATGCCGGATTGCCGCTCATGATAGCCGGTTGGCTGAGCATGCTCAATTGGCTGGTGCTGGTGGGGGGGGCTATCTCCTATTCCGCCATAGCGCTATTCGGAATCAATATGTTATTCACCGTCAAGCCCCATGGGCCCTGGAGGTAAATCATGTCCGAACACCGCGGCTGCGAACTGCCGGAAGACCTCTACTATGATCTGGACTATGTATGGGTGCGGCCGGAAGAGGACGGCACCTACACCATCGGCCTCACCGACCCGTCGCAGACCATGTCGGGCAAGGTGCAGTATGTATGGATCAAGAACGTCGGCACCCATCGCGAATGGAAAAAGCCCATGGCGCGGCTGGAGTCGGGCAAATGGGCGGGTGGGATCCCGGCGCCCTTCCCTGGCGTGATCGTGGCGCGCAACGAGACGGTACTGGCCAACCCCAACCTGATCAATATCGATCCCTACCACGACGCTTGGCTGGTACGAATGAAGCCGGACGACCCGGCCACGGCGTTGACCCATCTCACCACCGGCAGCGCCGCTCAGGAAGCGCTCAAGGCGTGGATAGAACGCTATGACGTGCAGTGTATGCGCTGTCAGGATTAACCTCTAAGGTTTGGAGCAAGCATGAAAGTCGAATTGCTGGTTTCGGAATGGTGCGCTTCCTGCCATCAGTCAGAAAAAATCTGGCGCGAGGTGGCAGAGGAAAAAGACATCGAATTCGCGGTGCTGGATATGGGCCAGCCCGAGGGGCGCGCATTGGTGAGCCGGCTACGCCTGAAGACCATCCCGGCAGTGGTCATCGACGGCGAATTGAAAGGCATCGGCGTGCAAACCTTTGCCGAAGCGCGCGCTTGGGTGGCTGCCGCACCCGCCAAACAGAAAACCGACATGCAGCATGCCGGCCTCACGCTGTCGCTGGATAATCGCCTGTTCATGCTGGGTGCCATGGCCTATCTGATGTTGGGCGGGTTGGGGCTGGTCATTAACGGATCGCTGCTGTCAGACGGCCCGGCACGCCCGGTGGCGCTGCATCTCGTCACTGTGGGCTTCATGTTGATGCTGATCTATGGACTGGCTGCGCACATGCTGCCGCGTTTTACCGGTAATCCCATCCTCATGGGGGTGTGGCCGTGGATACAGATGGGTCTGGTGCATGCCGGGCTGCTGGCTTACAGCGCCGGTTTCCTGGTGGGGATCTATCCCGTGGTAATTGCCGGTGGTGCGCTGATCTGGCTGTCGCTACTGGTGTTCACCGTGCGCATCTGGCCGGTGTTATGGCCCAAGCCGCGCAAGAATGGCCTGATCATCCCGTTGCATATTCAACCGGAGGAGTAACCTGGCCATGCAGCTTATGCCCAAACCAGCGCCAGGATTCGACGATCCGCTAGGCCTGCTACGCGCGTGCCATGAACGCATCCTCGGCCATTGCGATACGCTGGAGCGGCTGGTGTCGCATCTACGACAACACGGCGCTGATCAGGATGCGCAGCTGGCAGCGGCGCGCATCCTGCGCTATTTTCAGATGGGGGCACCGCTGCATCACGAAGATGAAGAGCGCGATCTGTTCCCGGCGCTACGCACCCATTCCGATTTTCCGGCCATCCAGCGTCCGGTGCTGGAAAACCTGGTGGCCCAGCACCGCGAGCTTGATAAGCTATGGATGCAGTTGGAGGTTGTCTTGCAAGCCATTTCCAGGGGCGCGCCAGCCGACCTTCCGGTGCAGCCCTTCGTGGCACTGACGCGCGCGCATATCGCCATCGAAGAGCGCGAAATCTTTCCGCTTGCCGAGCGTAACCTGGATGCGGCGGCGCTGGCTGCTCTGAGCCGCGCCATGCAGGCGCGCCGGCAAACATAGCGGATATCTGCCATGCGTTATTCCGCCAGTTCCGCCACTACCGGCGCATGGTCGGAGGGGCGTTCCAGCTTGCGTATGTCCTTGTCCACAACGCACGCAGTACAGGCGGGTACGAGGGCGTCGGAGAGCAGGATATGGTCAATGCGCAGCCCCATGTTGCGGCGGAACGCGGCCATACGGTAATCCCACCAGCTGAAAGTCTGTTCCGGCTGTTCGAACAGGCGAAAGCTGTCTTTCAATCCCAGCGTCAGCAGTTCGCGCCACGCCGCACGCTCCGGCTCGGATACCAGCACCGAGCCCGCCCACGCCACCGGGTCGTGCACGTCGCGGTCGTCGGGGGCGATGTTGTAGTCGCCCAGTACCACCAGTTTCGGGTAGCGCGCCAGCTCGTCCCGGAGCAGCCCGGCAAGTGCCCGCAGCCAGGCAAGCTTGTATACATATTTGTCCGAATCCACACTCTGGCCATTGGGCACATACACGCAGACCACACGAATGCCGTCCACCGTGGCGGCGAGAACGCGTTGTTGCACATCGTCGAATCCAGGGATGCCCGCCGCCACGTCAAGCAGCGGTTGCCTGCTGAGAATGGCCACCCCGTTGTAGGTTTTTTGTCCTGCGTAAACGACTTGATACCCGGCAGCGGCGATTTCGGCGCCCGGAAATTTACCGTCCTCCAGCTTGGTTTCCTGCAGGCACACCACATCGGGCTGGCGCGCAGCCAGCCAGTCGAGCAAATGAGGCAGACGAACCTTCAGTGAGTTGACGTTCCAGGTGGCAAGTTTCATGGGCGGGGTGCGCCTGCCCGGGCAGGACGCATGGAATGGATTATTTATTCGGGGAAGATGCCGCAGGCTGGCCGGCATTGTTGCCCGGCGCGGCAGCATCGGTCTTGCGCTCGCGCAATGGCGGGTTTGACTTGGGATAGCCGGCTTCGTCCAGCATCGAATCCCAGCGGTTGGCGTCGAAGCCCTTGATGTGCTTGTTGCCCACCTTGAGCGCCGGCACCTCCATGGCGCCAATCAGGCTCATCAGCGCGTCGGCGTCCGCCTTGTTATTCTGCGGATCCTTGGCGGCATAGGGGATGCCGCGCTTGTCGAGCAGTTTGCGCGCTTCGTCACACAACATACCGCACGCGCCTGCGTAGAGGACAACCGGATTTTTCGCCACGGCCTGCTTGAGCGGGTAGGAATCCTGGCCGTCAATCACATTGCTGCCGATCGTGCGCTGTTCGGATTTTTTCACGTCAGAGGGCGGCGGCTGGTCGCTGTATTGAACATGGCCGTTTTTATCCACCCAGCGATAAACCTGGCTGGCATAAACGCTGGTGGCGCACAGTAGCAGAACCATTGAAGCCGCAAGTTTACGCATTGCTTGTCCCCCTTATGTATTCAAACCATGCCGTTGTGGCGCAGCAAGGCGTCGATGGTCGGCTCGCGCCCACGGAAGGCAACGAACGATTCCAGCGCCGGGCGCGAGCCGCCCACACCGAGAATTTCGCTCCAGAAGCGGTGGCCGACGCTTTCCGATAGCACGCCGTTTTCCTCGAACAGGCTGTAGGCGTCGGCGGACAGCACTTCCGCCCACTTGTAGCTATAGTAACCCGCCGCATAGCCGCCCGCGAAGATGTGCGAGAAGTTGTTGGGAAAGCGGTTGTAGTCGGGCGGGATCAGCACCGCCACCTGCGCGCGGATTTCCTTCAGCAACTGCAGCGCGGTCTTGCCGGTAGCCGGGTCGAAGTCGTCGTGCAGGCGCATGTCGAACAGCGCGAACTCGATCTGGCGCAAGGTCTGCAAGCCGCTCTGGAAATTCTTGGCGGCAATCATTTTGTCGAACAGCGCACGCGGTAGCGGGGCATTGCTGTCCACGTGCCGGGTCAGGTGTTTCAATACCTCCCATTCCCAGCAGAAATTTTCCATGAATTGCGACGGCAGCTCCACCGCATCCCATTCCACGCCATTGATGCCGGACACGCCGAGGTCCTCGATTTTGGTCAGCAGGTGGTGCAGGCCGTGGCCGAATTCGTGGAACAGGGTGATCACTTCGTCGTGGGTGAATAACGCCGGTTTGCCGCCGACCGGAGCGGAGAAATTGCAGGTGAGATACGCCACCGGGGTCTGGATGGCGTCGTTTTTACGGCGCCGGGTCAGCGCATCGTCCATCCACGCACCGCCGCGTTTGTGCTCGCGCGCGTACAGGTCAAGGTAAAACTGGCCGATGAGGCTGCCGCTGCGGTCGCGGATGTCGAAAAATTTCACATCCGGATGCCAGGTTTCGCTATGCGAGGGTTGAATATCGAGGCCGTATATCGTCTCCACCAGCTTGAACATGCCGGGCAGCACCTGGGTTTCGGGGAAATACTGCTTCACCTCCTGGTCGGAAAACGCATAGCGCGCCACGCGCAACTTTTCGCTGGCGTAGGTCGCGTCCCAGGCCTGCAGATCAGTCAGTCCCAGTTCGGCGCGGGCGAATTCGCGCAATTCGTCCATGTCGCGCTGGGCGTGGGGTTTGGCGCGGGCGCCGAGTTCGCTCAGAAAATCTTTTACCTGCTGCGGCGTTTCCGCCATCTTGGTTGCCAGCGACTCTTCCGCATAGCTGGCGAAGCCCAGCATGGTGGCGTCCTCGCGGCGCAAGCTGACGATCTGGGTGATCAGATCGGTGTTGTCCAGATCGGGCGTGCCGAACTCGGACGCGCGGGTGACGTAAGCCCGGTAAATCTGCTCGCGCAGTGCGCGATTGTCCGCGTACTGCATCACCGGCATGTAGGAAGGCCCATGCAGCGTGAGTTTCCAGCCCGGCTTGCCATCGCGCTCGGCGGCTTCGTGCGCCGCCTGTTTCACGTCGTCGGGCAGCCCGGAGAGCGTGGCCTCGTCGTCGACGAACAGGCTGAATGCATTGGTGGCGTCGAGCAGGTTTTCCTCGAATTTGGCCGACAGCTTGGCCAGCGCTTCCTGGATCTCCAGAAAGCGCGGCTTGCGGTCTTCCGGTAATTCGGCGCCGCCCAGACGAAAACCGCGCAGCTCATTCTCGATGATTTTTTTCTGCGCCGGGTTCAGCGTCATATAGTTCGCGCTGTCCTTGAGCGCCTTGAACTTGGCAAACAGTGCCAGATTCTGCGACATTTCGGCGTAATACTGTGTGATTTTGGGCAGATTGGCGTTATACACCTCGCGCAGCTCGGGGCTGTTCATCACGCTGTTGAGATGCGATACCGGCCCCCACGCACGCGACAGGCGCTCGTTGGCGTCCTCCATCGGCTGCACGAAAGTCTGCCAGGTCGGCGCCTCGGCAGCGTTGGCGAGCTGTTCTACCAGCGCCTTGTTCTCGGCCAGCAGCGCATCCACCGCAGGCGTGACGTGTTCGGGTTTGATTTGCGAAAAACGCGGCAGAGCGGAAAAATCGAGCAAAGGATTCATGGCGCAACCTGTAAGAAATTCAGCACAATATAATAACCGTTTTCAAAAGCGAGATAGCTCTCATGTCAGGACAACCCTCCGCCCAGAATGTTCAAGCCTTTCGCGGCGTGCTGCCGCGCCTCGGACGCGGTAGCTGGATACACGACAGCGCGCGCGTCATCGGCGACGTCGCCCTCGGCGACAGCGTCTCGATATGGTGCGGCGCCGTCATCCGTGGCGATGTCAACAGCATCCGCATCGGTGCCGGGACCAACATCCAGGACAACAGCGTGCTGCACGTCTCGCACAAGACCGAGCGCGATCCTGCCGGCAGCCCGCTGATCATCGGTGCCAACGTCACCGTCGGCCACAGCGTCATCCTGCACGGCTGCACGATAAGCGACGAATGCCTGATCGGGATGGGTTCCATCGTCATGGACAAAGTGGTGATTGGGCCGCGCGTGCTGCTCGGCGCCGGCAGCCTGGTGCCGGAGGGCAAGGTGCTGTCCAGCGGCCACCTCTACATCGGTCGCCCCGCCAAGCTGATACGGGCGCTGACCGACGAAGAACTGGCGTACTTCAGTTACTCGGCGGAACATTACATGAAGCTGGCGCGGGATTATCAGCAAGGCTGAAATCACCCGACTCAGTAATGAATGAATGTGACTGCTGCGGGCATCTGCTTGGCAGGAATGCATTTCAGCCTAAAAAACTTCAGTTCTTAAACCACGGAGCGCCTTCAATCCGGCAATTCCCTGAGTCGCCGCTCGAGAAAGCGCTGCTCCGGTTCCTGCCGGGCTAGGGCGAGGGCCAGTCGATAGGATACCCGGGCCTCGGCGACTCTGCCCAGACGCCGGAATAAATCCGCCCGCACAGCGTGCACAAGATGATAGTCGTCCAGATCGTTGCACGCCAGAATGGCATCCACCAGCGCCAGCCCTGCCGCCGGGCCGTCGCGCATCGCTACCGCTACTGCGCGGTTCAGCTCGACCACAGGTGAGGCATCAATGCGCGCGAGCACGTTGTAGAGCCCGACAATTTGCGCCCAGTCGGTAGCAGCGGCATCCGGTGCCTCGGCATGCACCGCCGCGATCGCGGCTTGCAGGATATAGGGGCCGATGCGGCGCGACGTCAATGCTTGCTCCAACAGGGTCGACCCATCGGCGATTTGAGCCTGGTTCCAAAGCGCGCGATCCTGGTCTTCCAGCAGGATCAGATTCCCCGTGGGCGAAGTACGCGCCGTGCGCCGCGACTCCTGCAGCAGCATCAACGCCAGCAGTCCCACCGCTTCGGGCTCGGGCAATAATTCGACCAGCAGCCGTCCCAGCCGGATCGCTTCACCTGACATATCGGCCCGGGTGAGTGATGCCCCCGACGATGCGGCATAGCCCTCGTTGAATACGAGATAGATCACGCGCAGCACCGCATCGAGCCGGTGCGCCAGCTCGGCCTGCGTGGGTACCTGATAGGGAATGCGCGCTTCGCGGATCTTCGCCTTGGCGCGCACGATGCGCTGCGCCAGCGTGGATGCGCGAGTGAGGAAGGCGCGGGCGATTTCCTCGGTGGTAAGGCCGCACACTTCGCGTAGCGTCAGGGCGATCTGGGCGTCCGCGCGCCAGCGCCGGGTGGCAACAGGTGAAAATGAGCCGCAGCCGGTCGTCTGCGATGCCCTCGTCTTCCCATACAGAGTCCTCGTCGATTGCCGGCTCGGCGATATCGTCCAGCGCGTCGAAACGCGCGCGCCGGCGCAGCGCATCAATGGCCTTGAAGCGTCCGGCCGATACCAGCCATGCGCGCGGATTGGCAGGCACGCCGTCGCGCGGCCACTGCTCCAGCGCGGCCCGGAAGGCTTCGTGCAGTGCCTCTTCGGCGAGATCGAAGTCGCCGAGCAGGCGAATCAGGGTGGCGAGTACGCGGCGTGATTCGGCGCGGTAAATATCGTCTACCGCCTCGCGCCAGCGTTCGGCGCTATATTCGCCTGTCATGGGGTGCAATTTTCATTCGTTGTTATCGCCTTTCAAGTCGTGCGTTTACCGCTCGCCATGACCGGCGCGCCAAAGCAGAACGAAACGGGAAGCCTCACGTAGCCTTTCCCTCGTATGCCCGCTTCAGCGCACCGATGTCGAATTTCTTCATATGCAGGGATGCGCGCGTCAGCCGGCTTATCCTGACTGTGTCCGGATCGCTTGGCCACTCCCGCAGCACGGCCTTTCGCCTCCGTTGGCAGCGAGCTTTGCCCAAGAGAGGTCGATCCCCTGTTGTGACGCGTACGCGATTTGCAACGGAATCGCGTCGTTAAAACCGGATGCGTGACCCAACCCGCCATCCATGGACATCAATTTTTCATTACTCAAGGTGCTGAGCGCATGTCAGGCGTTGCGCGCTCTGCCTTAATCAATCAGTGGCCGGTTGAGTTCCGTGCACCAGGCAGATGGATCGGGATTTGATTGCGGACCTGCGACGTAGCATTCCCAGAGATCCGGGGCTGGCGTGAGTCCCTCGGCCTCGATCCACTCCATGAACGCGCCCCAGGCATCAGGGAGACCCTCGTAAGGCCCATGGTAAATCGTCCGCGCCGCTTTCATGGCGGGCCACTGGCCTGGCTTTACGCGGCCAGCGGCGGCCACTGGCCTATCGACGGGCACGCTCAGTTCGAAATCCCAAATGCCTGGCGTTATCTTCAGGTGATGCGCGAACACCGGCCCGGCGGGTGCAATATCCTGAGCGGCGAGGGTGGCCATCAGCTCTGCGATGCCCGGCCCGAAGACATTCGGCATCTCCTCCCGCGGAATCGTGAAACGGATGATGGCGGTTGGCCGGACGGTGATCTGAATGATTTGTGGTGTATCGATCATAATGCGCATCCTTTCAATTGGCTTGGTTTGATGCCGTTCTTGACGGCTACATGGCAACACCGGTTGATCGCGGCACTGCGAGCGGTTTCAAGCCGCCACGATGACCATCCACGACACGCCGAAGCAGGGCGAGAAGAAGGTCTTGCCGAGCGGCATCGAAACGTTCCCGCCGTCGGCCAGGGCGGTGAACAGCCGGTCGGCCTCGGCGGCGTCGGCGGCCGAGATCGACAGCGAAAAACCCTGGAAGCTCGGCCGCCCCGAACACATGCCGTCGGACGCCATCACCGTGGCATCGCCAATGCGCAGGTTCGCATGCATGACCTTTTCCCCGGATTCGGGCGGGACGCACCCGGGCGGCGGAGGCTCCGGACTCTCCTTGTAACGCATCAGCATTATCACCTCTGCGCCGAGCGCCTTTTCGTAGAACTCGATCGCTTCCTCGCAGCGGCCTTCGAAGAACAGATAGGCTTGGATTGACATAGTGTTGTCTCCTTGATTGAAGGGTGAGTGAATGCCGTAGGTACTTATAGTCGTATAGCGGCGCCCGAAATCGACAATGCAGCTTCTCCGGCTACCGCGTGGCGCCTGGAACGGTAAACCCCAGCGCCAGAGTCTGCGCGTCCTCAGCGATCGGCCGCAGTTCGACGCAACCGGTGCGCGCCCCGGGGATATCGGCGGCGATCTGAATCGCTTCATTGAGATCGCGGGCCTCGATCACGTAATAACCGCCGAACTGTTCCCTGGTCTTGGCAAACGGCCCATCGGTGACCGAGACCTTGCCGTTGCGCACGCGGATCGTGGTCGCGTCAGCGGAGGGTTTCAGCCGGTTGGCGCTGATGAAGTGACCGCTCTTCTTGATGGCTTCAGTAAATTCATAATAATCCTGGTAGTGTTTCCCCGCGTCGGCTTCCGGCATCTGTTCCATCACCGTCTCGGCGCAGATCAGGCATAGATATTTCATGGTTTCCTCCCACTGGCTTTAATCAAGCTACCCGCCGCTCAAGGCCTGAACGATGATCACCTCGTCCTGCGCGCTGAGCGGCTGCGCCAACTCGCGCGCCTGCTCGCCGTTGACGAAAATTCGGATGTGAGGGCGTATTTCATCCTGCTCATCAATCATGCGGAAACGTATGCCGGGATAGGCGCGATCCAGATCGGCGAGGCAGGCCGCGAGCGTTGCGCCGCCCGCCCCGATCTCGGCTGCTCCGTCCGTGTATGAGCGCAGTGCGCTGGGTATCAGCACCTTCATCGCAGCACCTTGCCTATGCCAGAACGGCCGTTTCCACGGCGTAGATCTCGGGCAGATGCTGGGCGATGCAGGTCCATTGCCGGCCCTCGTCCCGGCTCATCCACAGCTCGCCGCTGGTGGTGCCGAAGTAGAGGCCCACCGGATCGTGCGCGTCCGCCGTCATTGCCTGACGCTTCACGGTCAACCATGCCTGTTGTTTGGGAAAGCCGGCATCGTGGCGCTGCCAGGTCTTGCCGGCGTTGCGTGTCGCATAGACCGCGGGTTTGCCTTCCGGGCTGGTGCGCGGCCATACCGACGTGCCGTCCATCGGGAACACCCACGCGCTATCCGCGTCGCGCGGGTGTACGACCATCGGAAAGCCGATGTCGCCGACCCGTTTCGGCATTTTCCTGCCGATGCGCAGCCAGGTATCCGACGGCCGGTCGAGCCGGTAGATGCCGCAGTGGTTCTGCTGATACAGGCGATCCGGATTGCTCGGGCAGAGCCGGACGCAATGCGGGTCATGAAAGGTGGGCTCGCTCCCGTCGAAGCCCTCGACCACGTCGAGTCCGTTCAGCAGCGGCGTCCAGGTCCGGCCGCCATCGGCCGATTCGTGTACGCCCCCGCCCGACATGGCGAAATACAAATGCGCGGGATCGCGCGGATCGACGATGATCGAGTGCAGTTTCGGGCCGTCCGGGGTGCCGTCCTGCACGCTGCCCATCCACTTGCGGTATTGCGCATCGTCATTGATCGAGGAAAACGGCGCCCAGGTGACGCCGCCGTCCGCGGAGCGGAACAGTCCCTGCGGCGAGGTACCCGCGTACCAGACGCCGGGCTCAGTGTCATGGCCCGGGGTGAGCCAGAAGGTGTGATCCACCGTGCGGCCTTCCTTGTTGTCCGTGGCCTTTGCGAACGCCGGTGGCCGCACGGCTTCCTTCCAGCTGCGGCCCAGATCGGTGGAACGGAAAATGGTCGGTCCGAGATGGCCGGTTTTCGCCGCCGCCAGCAGCGTTCGTCCATCGCGCGGGTCGAGTACCAAGTGGTTGATGATGTGGCCGAGAAAGTGCGGCCCATCGGTGCGCCAGGTTTTGCGCGCCGCATCGCCGTGATACAGCCAGGCGCCTTTGCGCGTGGCGACCAGCACCAGCATGCGGCGCGATGGCCGTGCGCGGGTGGCCGTGCGTTTTTGAACTGCCGGTGTTTTGCTGTTGCGCACCATTTTTCGCTCCTCTACGAAAGGTTCCGGGAAATGCCGCTGGCCTGCGCCGCCATTTCCCGGATCGGTCGTACCGGACGCACTTCGATGCTGCCCACGTGCGCCGGCGGGATTTTGGCGGCCAGTTGAATGGCTTCGTTCAAATCTTTGGCTTCGATGAGGTAGAAGCCCGCAAGTTGCTCCCTGGTCTCGGCGAAAGGGCCGTCGGTGATGGACGTCTTGCCATTGCGCACCCGCACGGTGGTGGCGGTCTGAACGGACTGAAGGGCTTCCGAAGCGAGACACTGGCCGCTCTTGCGTAGCGCCGTGTCATATTCGAGGCAACCGCTGTCGGGCAGCTCGTCCAACCTTTGTTCATCGAGATAAACCAGGCATAAATATTTCATCGCTTTCTCCGATTGGGTGATAGGCGTCCTCAAAACGGGCTAGCTGGAACCAAGCTCTACTTATAGTCGAATGGGGCACAGCCAAGTCGACACGGCCGACAAATTTTTTTAAAAGGCCGGCCATGCAACGACTATTTCGTGGTTCCCATCTCGAGCTTGCGAAAATTCTCGGCCGCCTCGCTGGGGCCGAAGTCCTCCAACTCGAACAACTGGCGCACCTCGATCTCGCCGTCCTTGCCATCGACTGCGGGATTCGGGAAGCGCTTGGTCCATTCCATCGCCTCTTCCCGCGACTTCACCTGGATCAGCGTATAGCCGGCGATGATTTCCCGGGTCTCGGCAAAAGGGCCGTCGATCACGCTGCGCTTGCTTCCGGAATACTGGATACGCCATCCACTCGAGCTCGGTTTAAGTCCCGAGGCATCGAGCAGCAGGCCGGCCTGCGCCAGCTCTTCGTGGTATTTCGTCATCTCGGTAAGGAGCTTCTCCTCCGGCATGACGCCCGCTTCCATGTCTTTACTGGCCTTGACGATAATCATGAATCGCATCGCATGACTCCTTTTTCGGTTAATAAGGGAGCCGGGCTTCGGGCCGTATCGTCCCGCCGAACCCAGACTTCACTTATAGTCGAACAAGGTGTGAGCATATCGACGTGGCGGACGATTTTTTTTGCAGGGGGGCGCGATTGAGCGCTGTTGGCTATGGACCCGATGATCGTTTGGCCGGTTGGCGCGCCGGCCACGGAGGCCGACCCGGCAGGGGGCCCGCGCCTGTGGGCCTCATCCGGCGGGCGCATGAGGCCGATGTCGTTGCCATCGGGGTCCGCCACGTGGTGTACCTCTGCCCGCAGAATGCGCCCACGGGCTTGCTGGCGCGGGATTAGCAGCAAGGCTGCCGGTACAGCGTGCGCTGCTGCCCGCGTCCCAACTCAAGTTTGCGGAATTTCGATTTTGACTTCGAGCACCTCGAGATTGTCCTGGCGTTCCAAGCTGACCTTGATATCGTCGGCGCCGATCTTCACGTATTTGGAAATTACCGCCACCAGTTCCTTTTGCAGCGCCGGCAGATAATCGGCCGGCGCATGTCCGCCTGCACGTTCGTGTGCGATGATCAGCTGCAGGCGTTCCTTGGCAACTGACGCGGTTTTCTTCTTTTCCCCAAGCAGAAAGGAGAGTATTGACATCATGATTACCCCCTTATTTATTGCCGAAGAGGCGTTTGAGCAAGCCCGGCTTTTGGTAGTCGGTAAAGCGTAGCGGCCTGTCTTCGCCGAGGAACCGGGCGACCACATCCTGGTATGCCATGGCAACGTCGGTACCCTCCAGGTGCACCGCAGGTACCCCCTGGTTCGACCCATGCAGCACCGATTCAGATTCGGGCACGACGCCGATCAATTCAATGCGCAAAATTTCCTGGATATCGGTCAGCGACAACATTTCGCCTTCGCTGACGCGCTTCGGGTTGTAGCGGGTGATCAGCAGATGTTCTCTTACCGGTTCCTTGCCCTCGATCGCGCGTCTGGTTTTGGACGACAGCATACCCAGAATCCGGTCCGAATCGCGCACCGACGATACTTCCGGGTTAGTGACGATCAGCGCCTCGTCTGCGTAATGCATGGCCAGCAATGCGCCGGACTCAATTCCCGCAGGCGAGTCACAGACGATGTACTCGAAGCCCATGCTCTGCAGGTCGTTAATGATTTTTTCGACGCCCGCTTGAGTTAGCGCGTCCTTGTCGCGCGTCTGCGACGCTGGCAGGATAAACAGGTTTTCGCACTTCTTGTCCTTGATCAGGGCCTGATTAAGGTTGGCCTCTTCCTGGATCACGTTGATCAGGTCATAGACCACGCGACGCTCGCAGCCCATGATCAGATCGAGATTGCGCAGGCCGACATCGAAATCGATAACGGCTGTCTTGTGCCCGCGCAACGCGAGACCGGCTGCGAAGCTGGCGCTGGTGGTGGTCTTGCCGACACCGCCTTTGCCCGAGGTCACCACAATGATTTTTGTCATAACGTTGCCCTTGTTGAATGGTTGGATGGGATGCGAGCCGTGTTTGATGCTCAAGTGAGCCTCAACGGTTCAATGATCAATTTTTCATTATCCAGTCTGACCTGTACCGGTTTGCCGAGCACATCGTCCGGCAACGGGATTTCTGCCGTACGGTAGATGCCCGCGATGGCAACCAGTTCAGGCTCGAAGCAGGTGCAGAAAATGCGTGCACCGTGGTCGCCGTGCACGCCGGCCAGCGCGCGTCCGCGCATCGGCGCGTAGATGTGGATGCTGCCTGCCGCGATGAGTTCGGCGCCGAAACTGACCTGCCCGAGTACCACCAGGTCGCCGCCGGCATAAATCTGCTGGCCCGAGCGCAAGGGTTTGTCGATTACCACCGTGGCGGCAGCTGCCGGCATGGCGTGCTCGCCATTTGGAGGTGCGGACGCTTGTAGCGGGGGTTCCGGTGACAAGTCGGGCACAGCCGCCTCGCTGGCTGGTTTGTTTGCGTCGCGCCGCTCATGCAGTTCGACGAAGGGTATATCCTCTGCTCCGGCCCAATCCCGTTGTGCGTCGGTGGCGGCGATACCGATCGGGCGCAAGCGAAATTCGTTCAGTAGTGCGACGAGCTCGGCGACCGCTATACGCTCGTTTTCAAGCCGCCGCAGATCGATGGTGACAATATCGTTTGCGAAAAATCCCGGCGTCGCCTCAAAGCGGCGTGACAACTCGGCGCGGAGCGCAGAGAGATCGGTGGTTTTGGCGATGAAAAGAAGGGTATCGACAGTTCCGTTGCGCAGTTCAAAATAAGGCAGTTTTTTGTGCGACATAAGCTATATGTAAAAATTTGGGATATTTTACCGCGTTCGGGGTGCACTTGTTAGGCGCTTTTTGCATTCCTGTGCGGCCAAGCGCAAAAAACTGTTCACGGTTATTGTCGGCTCGATTCCCATAGATCGAATAATGCATCGGGCGAACGTTTTATCCATGCGGCGCGTATTCCGGCTGAAATGGTGCCAATTACATCGGTCGCGCCGGCAGCCCGCTGATCATCGGCGCCAGCGTCATCCTGCACGGCTGCACGATAAGCGACGAACGCCTGATCGGCATGGTTCCATCGTCATGGACAAAGTGGTGATTGGGCCGCGCGTGCTGCTCGGCGCAGGCAGTCTGGTGCCGGAGGGCAAGGTGTTGTCAGGCGGCCACCTCTACATCGGCCGTCCGGCCAAGCTGGTGCGGGCGCTGACCGACGCGGAACTGGCGTACTTCAATTATTCGGCGGAACATTATGCGAAGCTGGCGCGGAATTATCAGCAAGGCTGAAGCCGCCAGGCACATTCCGCGCATCGGCCATGCAATCCAGGTCAAATGCGGCTTTTAACCTGAGAGCGGTACGCAGCTTGCCATCAGTCTGATGGCGAACTCTTGAGTAAAGGAACGAGCAATAAGCGCCCCGGAGACAGCCGTACCATTTGTTCCGCCACGCTGCCGGGCATCAGGCGCTGAAAGCCTCGGCGGCCATGGGTTCCCAGCACCACCAGGTCTGCCGGCCAGCGCGAGGCTTCCCCGGCAATCGCTTCTGCAACATGCTGGGTCGGCGTTTACGTCTCTATGAGCGCAGCTTCTGCCTCGAACCCCGCTTCCCGAGCAATTTCGCTTGCTGCCGCGAGTACTTTTCCCCCTGCGCTGCGCCTTGCCGCACTGACTGCCTCAGTATCGATGGAAAGCTCCGGAGCAATTGGCAGCCAGCCCATGTCCACGACATGAACAATGCGCAATGTGGCCGACAACTTCCTGGCCAGTTCGATCGCCTGTTGCAGCGCATGCCGGGACGTGTCGCTTCCGTCCACTGCCACCAGAATCTTCGAGTACATGACCTTCCTCCTTGTTATGTCAGCAATGTGCGCAGCGCATCGACAAACTGACGGTTGTCTTCGGGCAAAGCGGTGGTGATGCGCATATGGCCTGGACCGAGCGCCGGGTCGTTCAGAGGCTTGATCAGGATGTTGCGACTGCGGAATTAGTCCGCGACCCTGGACGCACCATGGATACGCCGGCCCTCGAACACGATCTCGCCGGCGCTGGGGCGGTAACTCCCGCAGCCCATGATCGCAAAGGCGAGGCTGGATTTGTCCGTGGTTTGCCCCCGGCAGGCCGTTGATTTCCCAGGTCGCCAGTTCCAGGCGCACACCGCGCATGCGCAACAGGATTGCCCTGTCCGTATCCGGCTGGCCGCGTCCTTGAAAAAGACCGGCCCAAGCCGTCATGTCCGACCCGTCTGCCCGAGTTCCTCCAGACGGCGGCGCTGTTCGGCGATTTCCGCGTCCAGATGAAACAACACGTTGGCCAGCGCCTCCCGCGCCGAGGCATCCCGCTCTTCCATGAGCCAGGGTTCGATCTCGGCCTTGAGATCCTCGAACGCTTCGAGCCTGGCTTGAAGCTGCAGGGGTTCACTGCCGGGCTTGTCTGGCATTTCGATACCTCACTGACGCGCTTTGTGGGACGGTTTCAATGCACGGGCAGGCCGCGCAGAAGCTCCTTGAACCGCGCCCATTCGGTGGCTGGCCAGACCTCGGAATGAGCGCGTCCATAGGTGCGGATCAGGGCCGAAACCTGGGTTGCCGCCTCATTGTCGGGGGCGTTGAAGATATCCAGATAGTCGTAGGGCCCGAGCACGGCCCAGCTGTGCAGCCATTCCACATGCGGGCAGGCCTCGCGGATGCGTTCCATGGCCTGGTGCTCGAGATCCTCCATGGTCTGGGGGGTGCGCAGCAGTTCAGGGGAAAGGCGGGTGAGCATGACGAAAATGGGCATGGCAGTCTCCTTGATCAAGTGCATCACGAAAGCACGTCTATATTCATTGTAGGACGCTTTTTCGGCTGGTATCCGGATTAGGAGCATTCATGCACAAGGCCCGTTACGACAATTGCCTTCCAGACGGCAAGGTGCTGTGCACCCTCTGTCCCCACGACTGTCACATCCCAGGCAGGGTGCGGGGCGCCCGCCCTGAATGCAGCGCGCCGATCGACGGCGTGGGGGTGGGCTGATGTCCAAGTTCTCCCTCGACGTCCTCAAGCGGCGCGTATTTGTCCATACCCAAACCGACGACCCGGATGTCATTCTGGGTGCGGTTTTCGGCGAGGATGCGGCGCTCACACGGGTCGGCGGCGATATCCTGGCCTCCCATCTGGACCCCATCGTCGGCGCGGTGCAGGAGATCGGCTGGCTGGCCGTGCATGTGACCTGCAACGACATCGCCGCCACCGGCATCCCGCCGCGCTGGATCCTGCCCCTCGTCCTGGTGCCGCGGCGCGAGGACGAGGCATTGCTGGGAGAGATCATGCGCGATGTGCGTCGCGCTGCCGATGAGCTGGGGGTGTCGATTATCGGGGGGCATACCGGCTATTCCGCCGGGCTTTCCCGCCCGCTCGTCGCCGTGACCGCCCTCGGGGTGGCGGCAGGGCGCCGGCCAGTGCGCACCGAGGGGGCACAGGTCGGCGACCGGGTGCTGGTCACCAAGGCCATCGGTCTGGAGGGAACGGCCATCCTCGCCCACGACTTTGCCGACGTGGCGCGGCTGCTGGGGCTGGACGACGAGGCGTTGGCGCAGGCGCGCGCCCTCATGGCCCGGATCAGCTGCGTGCCGGAGGTCCTGGCCCTGGCGGACAACGGGGCGACCTCCATGCACGATGTGACCCGCGGCGGCGTTCTGGAGACGGTGCTGGAAATGGCGCTACTCTCCGGGGTTATGATCGAGCTGGATGCGGACCTGCTGCCCCTGCCGCCGGTCATTGCACGCTTCGCCCAAGCCTTCGGCTTCGATCCCCTGCGGATGATCTCCTCGGGCACCCTGGCGGCCACCGTCCCGCCCGAAAGGGAAGAAGAGGTGCGCCGTCGACTGGGCGAACTGGGCGTGCCCGTGGCCTTCGCCGGCACGGTCAGCGCGGGGTCCGGGGTGCGGGTGAGGTCGAAAGCCGGCGTGTCGCACTACACCGAATCCCGCTGCGAGGAGGACGAGCTCGCCCGCATGTGGGAACGCTATCCTAGAGACGCGTCCTGAAACCTGGACGCAGCCTGACGAACGAACCTTGTAGGTGGACGGCAAAGCCCCTTCACTCCCCGCAGCGCCGCCAGGATGATGTTGACCGCGACCGAATACCCGCCCCGGCGTTCGACGTTCATCCGGCCGCGGCCCCCGGCATGGCGCCAGTGCGAGCTTCACCACCGGCATCAGCGTCCGTTGATCGCTCATGGTTTCGCTTCCGACGGGGCCGTGGTGCGACGTCAGCGTAGCCATATCCCCTGGCCCAACGCCGAAAGCAGGTAGACAAGGCCCGCCAGCAGGATGATGGTGGCGCCGGCGGGCAGGTCGGGTTGATAGGAAAGCGCCAGCCCCGCGCTGGTAAAAATGACCCCGAGCAGCGTTGCCGTCAGCATCATGGTGGCGAGCGAACGCGCATACTGGCTGGCGATGGCGGCCGGCAAGGTCAGGAGCGCGATCACCAGCACCAGACCCACCACCTGAATCAGGATCACCACGGTCAAGGCCACCATCAGCAACAGTCCCAGGTAGAACACGTCGACCGGCACGCCGCGCAGGCGCGCGAACTCCTCATCGAAACATACGGCCAGAAATTGTTTGCGGAACAGCCACACCAGGGCGACGATCACGCCGTCCAGGCCGGCCATGAGCTGCAAATCCTCACGCGGTACCATGAGGATGTTGCCGAACAGGTAGCTCATCAGGTCCACGTTGTAACCCGGCGTGCGCGAGATGAAAAGAATCCCGATAGCCATGCCCACCGCCCACAGCGCCCCGATGATGGTGTCCTCGTGCTGGCGGAAGCGCAGGCTCACCCAGCCGATGATCAGCGCCGCCAGCAGCGCGGCGACGAGCGCGCCGCCAATCGGGCTTTTGCCCAGGAAATAGGCGATGCCCATGCCGCCCAGCACGGTATGAGCTACGCCGCCGGCGAGGTAACCGATGCGCTTGACCACTACATAACTACCGACGATGCCGCAGGCGATGCTGGCCAACACGCCAGCGACCAGGGCATGCTGCAGAAACGTGTGGCTGGCAAGCGCCTCCAGAAACGCGCTCAAGGGTTCGCCTCCATCTTGCAAGTCGTGCCATGCGGGATAATCTGCACCGGCATGCCATACAGTTTTTCGATCACTTCCGACCCGATCGGGACCGGCTGATGGCACAACAGGGTGCGGTTGAGGCAGGCCACACGGGTCACGTAGCGCGAGATGAAACCGATGTCATGGGAGACGACGACGATGGTCATATGCTGGTTGAGTGCCTTGAACAGGTCGAAAATCTCGGTTTCGGCACGCATGTCGATGTTGGCAGTGGGTTCATCCAGAATCAGGATGCGCGGGTCGCAGGCGAGCGCCCGCGCCACCAGCACCCGCTGCAATTGTCCGCCCGAAAGTGTGCCGAGCGGGCGCTGGCGCAGGTCCAGCACCTCGGTCTCCGTCATCGCCAGGCGCGCCGCCTCGCGGTCCGCGGCGCGGTAACCGCCCATCAGCCGGGTTGCACCGAGCCGTCCCATCAGCACCGTCTCCTCCACCGAGATCGGGAAGTCGCGGGCGAAGCGGGCATATTGCGGCACATAGCCAATCACCCTGCGTGATTCCTGCGGCACCCCACCGGCCACGCGCACCTCGCCCGAAGCGGGCTGGAGCAGCCCGAGCACGAGCTTGAGCAGGGTGCTTTTGCCGCCGCCGTTCGGTCCCACCAGGCCCAGGAACTCGCCTTCCTCCACGACCAGGCTGACATGCTCCAGCGCCGGCGGGCCGATGTCGTAGGCGAAGGAAACGTCTTTCAGTTCGATGATCGGCTTCATTTCAGGGCGTCGGCGAATTCATGCGCGACCTGCAGCAGGTTTTGCGGATAATTTTCCGCCAGTGGATCCACTGCCACCACCCGGGCGCCGATGGCCGTAGCAATGGTTTCGGCCGTGCGCCGGCTGAACTGGGTCTGCACGAAGATGACCTTCACGCCCTCGCGCTTGCCGAGATCGATCACGCTCGCCAGAGACCTGGCCCCGGGTTCCTTGCCTTCGGCCTCGATGGGAATCTGGTGCAGTCCATAGTCATTGGCGAAGTAGCCCCAGGCCGGATGGAACACCAGAAAGGGTTTGCCCTTGGCGGACGCCAGAATGGACTGGATATTCCAATCCAGCGCGTCCAGTTCGGCGATAAACGCACGATAGTTCGATTCGTAGTCGCCATGGTGTGCGGGATCGTTCTCGATCAGCGCATCGCGGATGGTTGCGGCCATGATCTTTACCCGCCGCGGGCTGGTCCAGACATGGGGATCGGTGCCACCAGGCTCGCCGCTCGGGCCGGTGAGCGGCAACAACTCGATGCCGCGCTGCATGGGCACCGCACGCAAGGCAGGGTTCGCATCCCGGATACGCTTCATCCAGGTGCTCTCGAACGGCACCCCGATGGAAAAGTAAAGCCGCGCCTGCGACAGTGCCACCATCTGCCTCGGTGTCGGTTCGTAGGTCTCGGGGCTCTGCCCGGGCCCCACCATCACCGAAACCGCAACATGCTCGCCGCCGATGCGCTCAACGAAATATTTCTGCGGCAGGATGCTCACGAACACCTGCAGCGGCGCTGAAGCTGAGGCAGCATTCGCCTGCAAGGCGCAGAGCGAGACCATAAAAGCGATGATTTTGGCAAACGTTCTCACGAATCAACCCTCCATCGTTGCCGCGACAACCACGAATGCGCATTGGCCGCGCCCTGGCCGCAGGGGTTCGATCTCCCGCGTCTCGGGCAGGGGGTGCGCGAGTGTCTGGCCCCAAGCGTGAATCACGAAGCCGGCTTCCACCAGCAGCCGCGCCACCTCGTCAGCGGAATAGAAAGTGGCCTCGCGGTAAAACACACTCTCGGCCTGATGCACCAGATAATCCTGTCCCAAAGTGCTCTCCCGGTCGATGAAGCCAATCACCAGTAGCCCGCCTGGCTTGAGCACCCGGTGCGCCTCGGCAAGCATCCCCGCCGGCGAATCCACAAAGCAGATGGTGGTCACCACCAGGGCGTGGTCGAAGCTGCCAGCTTCGAAAGGCAGATTTTCGGTTACCCCTTCCACGACCTCGATGCCGCGCGCAGCGGCGTGGACCAGCATTGCCGGGGCGGGATCCACACCCACCTGCATCCCCAGCGGCGCGGCAAAGCGGCCGCTACCCACCCCGATCTCGATGCCCCTCCCCTCCCATGGAACGAACGGCCGCAGGGCGAGCAGTTCCGAAATATACGCAGCCCCGTGCTTTTCGAACCACGCTTCATAGCGCTGATGGTACGCTTCGAAGGGGGCAGCTCTAGGCACGGGACAGCACCTCCCGCAGCGCGTCAACGAAGCGTCGGTTGTCTTCGGGCAATGCCGTGGTGACGCGCATATAGCCTGGACCGAGCGCCGGGTCGTTGAGCGGCTTGATCAGGATGCCGTGGCTGCGGAGCTGGTCGGCAATCACGGCTGCATTGTGCGGCGCGAAGTCAGCGAGGAAGAAATAGGTCTCGGTCGGATAGGTGCGCACGCTCAGGGTGCGCAACTCTGCCGCGAGCGCTTCGGTCCAGGCGTGCAACTGCGCGGCACGGGCGTGGATCTGGTCTTCGTGCTGCAGCGTGGCGATGGCCGCTGCCTGACTGGGACGCGCCAGTGGATAGGCGTCGTTGTGGCTGTTCAGGTCATCGGCGATGGCCTCGGGAAAGATGCCGTAGCCGACTCGAAAACCCGCCAGGCTGTGGGCCTTGGACAGGGTACGGGTCACCAGCAGGTTGGGATGCTCGGGCACCCAATGCGCCACGGACTCCCCGGCCAGGCCGATGAAGGCCTCGTCGACCAGGAAGCGTGTCTGCGGGTGGCGGCGCAACAGCTCCGGCAAGGGTGCCATGTCGAAGATTCCGCCGTTGGGATTGTTGGGATTGACGATGACCGCGAGCGTGGTGCCCTGTGGAATCGCCAATTCGGCAAGATCAAAGGCGAAATCGTTTTCGGGCAGAAGCCGGGTTTCCGTGTAGTGCCGGGCGATCTCGGGAAACAGCACATAGGTCGGCGTCAGCAGGTGGACCTGCTGGCCGAAGCGGTCGAACAGCTGGCGCAGGATCAATTCCGAGCCGGCATTGGTGTGGATCAGCCGCTCCGGCACACCGAGCTGTGTGCTGATGAGCTGGCGCAGCGGCGCCGAATAGGGCTCTGTGTAGAAGTTGCTGTGCGGCACTTCTGCCTGTGCCGCGACGATTGCCTCGTCGATCGGCGGCAGCGGATTTTCGCACAGCAGCAGCTTGATGCCCTGAAAAGACCCGCCGCCTTTCTCCGCTATGGCGCTCATGTTCGTCCCCTTCCACCCTGATGATGTCTCGTACCGCGCCCACCTCCGCAGTTGGCAATCACCGGGTTATAAGCCACACTCGTGCGGGCGCCCCGCCTCACCGCCGGGTTGGGCGGCTTTTCAACGGAGTAAACAGTTAATCATAGACCAGGCGGATTCAAGTCCAGGCATGGTGTATCAGCGCAAGACCCAGCCTCAACCCAGACTGGGCAAGTAACAAGCGGACACGGCGGGAGGAGGACAGGAAGATGAACCGCACGGCGTACGCCGTGGCGGTTCAAGGCAGCAGCAGGATAATCACCCTGCGTTTGCGCAGAGAAGATCGCCCATCATGGCTCAAATGATTGCATCATCACGGACTGACGCCGGTAACCCTTCCAGCACCCAAGCTGCCGCTTGTAACGATAGTCTTGCCGTGAGCAGATTCCATGTCGGCACGGGCCAAAGAGAGCCCACTATCGATGCCGGATATACGACCGCACGTAATTCCAACCAGCCAAATCTATCGATCAGTTTCCTTGATTTCGGGGAGAGTCCATATATGCAGGGTTACGCGCTGGTATTTGGACCAAGCTGAAGTTTCTTCGCTAGCTGCTCAACTGCAATCACCGAATGTGCAGGTGGTGTAGCAATCTCGCCATGGGCCAGTTGATCTCGGACTCGCTTGACCTCCTTGAACGAATCTACGTCAACATCTGTCAACTGTGTCCATACGCTAAGCGCACACCATATAAATCTCTCCTGAAGTGCCTTCCACCGCTCGGATTGCGCAACCAAGAAGTCGGCCATCGACGCGCGCACTCTGTCAGGACCGTTGGTGAGACTGGCAATGTGACCTCTGTGATCTACCGATGCGAACGCGGCATGTGTTTGACGCTCTATGGTTAGAAAGAAGTATAGGAACCGCTTCAGCGGATCTTCTTCTTCAAGGGCCAAGTGGAAGAACCTTGATATCTTGGGGCTCATCGATGCCGCCAGCGTTGTCGTACGGGCCAGATATTGAGTCGCATCTGACGCTGTAATTGCTCTCGCAACAGTCATCGATCCTCGAATCTCGATACCGAAGTCGTACAACGTTTTCCCATCCGGTGTTTTGCCGAAGACATCGCGGGCCACGCGTTTGAATTTGACAGAGTCGTGGAATCTGCTGAACTCGCATGTTAGTGCCGATAGCACATTCGGCAGAATGCCGGACTCCAGCTCCTTCAGCTCGGCTCGCGCGGGTAAGAAGCCCTCGTAAGTAGTGACCCGACCCTCTTCGAACTTTACGTAGGCTCCAGTCATGGTGTGGTGGGCTGTCGGGCCGACGTGAAGCATGAGAAATGGCGGCGTGCACTTGTTCTCAACTAGCCATCGCTCTTCATCGTCCGTCAAGTCATCGGCGATCAATCGCCGAGCTGCTGCATTTACCGATGTGCCGAGAGCCACGTGATAGGAAACACCGCCAATCGCTCCCTGCGCCTCGATCAAAGTGTCCTTCTCTAGAGCGAGGCCCGCGGCTTCAAACGTGTGGAGGCTGTGGAACTCCGCAGAAGGGGCCTCCTTAGGATCCGCGCGACGGAAGCCCATTTGCTCGACTGCATAGTTGCTAAGACCCATACTCGCCTTCGATGAGGGGTGAGACGCCTAACGTCTGAAGTCACTGGCCTGGCGCGGCTTGCCGCGACAGGTCCGGTGGAATGATGGGTTGGGCAGCTTGGGTCGATATCGGCTAAGCACCTTGTTTCTCCCCGTGGACGATGGAACGAGACTTCAGTTGATTAAGCAATCCTGGCAAGGTGCTCACTTGAAGAAGAAGGTTCGGCAAGACGTTTAGAAATAGGCGGGTGCCATCATAGAACTCAGTGGCAATTCGCAGCACCTCCTGCTCGTTAATCTGGGTTATCGATCTGTATTGCAGGAGAGCATCGGCGTCTCTATGTGCAATGGTGGCGTTACGCAAGAAAGCAAACTGCTTCTGCGCTCTTTGCTGGGCGGCTCGAACCGATCGCAGTGCCTGTGTCGCTTGACGTTTGGCCTCCTCGGGAACGCCCGCATTCTCAAGCGCGGCTCGCAATCTTCCACCAGCCACCTTATCTAGGTCGAGTTCATGAATTGTGAGGAGAATCATCCGGGCGCAGAGAGAGCGCCTCCAAGGATCTGGGTGCGTGAGGGCATCGATCTTTGCAGCTTGAATATCTCTTTCAGCGATGAGGAAGAACAGTCCGAGGTTAAGTAGGGTCGCTGATGATTCAAATCCAAGCCGTCGGCTTTTTGCGGTCTGCTTTGCAAACTCGACGAGAGTGCCTGCGAGAGCTTCTTCTCTTTCTCGTTCCTTGAGTGGAAGCACTCGTCGCATGACAAACCGAGCCAGCATTTTGCCATTGCTACGCATGCGCAGCCGGACATACCGCTGAATAAGGCGCGGGTCCCGTTCGAGGAACTTCTTCCGTTCACCTTTCATCGCGCATACATGAAGCTGCCCAACGTAAAGTAGCCATCTTAAAAGACTGGAAATACTGCGTTCCGAATCTGGGCAATACTCACCGATTCCCCGCCGCCTCGAACACCACATGCCCGTCCACCAGCGTGGCGTGCACCCTCCCCTGCATTTCATAACCCAAAAACGGTGTGTTCTTGCCTTGGCTTTTGAGTACGCTGGATGCGACTTTCCAGGTGGCTTCAGGGTCGAACACGCAGATGTCTGCGGCATGGCCGATGGCTAGGTGCCCGGCGTCGAGGCCGAGGATATGGGCGGGTTGATGGGTGATACGCGCCAGCGCCTGGCTGAGCGGGATGCCGCTTTCGCGTGCCCATTTCAGCGTCAAAGGCAGCAACAGTTCCAGCCCGGTGGCGCCGGGTTCGGATTCGCCGAAGGGCATTTGCTTGCCGTCTTCGTCCACCGGGGTGTGGTCGGAGCACAGCGCGTCCACGGTGCCGTCGGCGAGCGCCGCGCGGATGGCGTCGCGGTCGCGCAGGCCGCGCAGCGGCGGCACGAGATGGTAGTTGGTGTCGAAATAGCCGATGTCCATTTCGCTGAGGTGGACGTGGTTGATGCCGACGTCGCAGCTCACGTTGAGGCCTTCGGCCTTGGCGGTGCGCACCATGGCCAGGCTCTCGGCGGCGGAGAGGCGGCACAGGTGCACGCGTGCGCCGGTGTCCCTGGCCAGCAGCAGGATGGTGGCGAGCGCCACGGTCTCCGCACTGGTGGGGATGGCGGGCAAACCCAGGCGCGTGGCGACGAAGCCGTCGTGCGCCACGCCGCCTTTGGCGAGGTAGGCGTCCTGCGGGCGCAGCCACACGGTGAAGCCGAAGGTGGCGGCGTATTCAAGCGCGCGCACCAGCACCTGGGTGTCGGTGATCGGGGCGTCGGCCTGGGAGAAGCCCACGCAGCCGGCGTCGCGCAGCTCGGCCATTTCGGTGAGGCGCGCGCCTTCGAGTTTCTGGGTCAGCGCGCCGATCGGATAGACCCGTGCCTGGTTGAGATTCTGGGCGCGGAACTTGAGCATTTCCACCAGGCCGGGTTCGTCCAGCGGCGGGTCGGTGTCGGGCGGGCAGGCCAGACTGGTGATGCCGCCGGCACACGCGGCATCCATCTCCGATTCGAGCGTGGCCTTGTATTCAAAGCCCGGCTCGCGCAGGCGTGCGGCGAGATCGACCAGGCCGGGGCAGACGATGCAGTTGCTGGCGTCGATCACGCGGTTGGCGTGAAAGCCCCTGGGTGCGCTGCCGATGGCGGCAATTTTGCCAGTCGCGATGTAGAGGTCGGCGTGGGTGTCGAGGCCGTGCTTGGGGTCGATCAGGCGGCCGTTTTTGATGTGAATTTTCATGATTTTTTCAGCTTATTCATTAACGAGCCTTTGGTATCCGAACCAAACAAAACTGGAACATGGTAGGGCGCAATAACCAACGGGCATTGCGCCGAATGCATGCGGTGCAATGCGCTGCGCTTATTGCACCCTACCGGGCTGCGCATTGCGCCTTGCGGCCATCCCGAATACGCAGCAACGTATGTTCAAATTATTCATTAACGAGCCTCTAATTCCCCGCCAAAATGCTCATCACCGCCATGCGCACGGCGATGCCGTAGGTCACCTGCGGCAGGATGACCGATTGCTTACCGTCCGCCACGGCCGAGTCGATCTCGACGCCGCGGTTCATCGGGCCGGGGTGCATGACGATGGCGTCGGGCCGGGCCAGCGCCAGCTTGTCCGGGGTGAGCCCGTAGTATTTGAAGTATTCCTGCGCGCTGGGCAGCAGCGCCCCGCGCATGCGCTCGTTTTGCAGGCGCAGCATGATGACCACGTCGACGTCTTTCAGCCCTTTGGTCATTTCGTGGTAGACATGCACGCCCATCTGCTCGACCCCGGTGGGCAGCAGGGTCTTGGGGGCGATGACGCGCACTTCCGGCACGCCCAGCGTGGTCAGCGCGTGGATTTGCGAGCGTGCCACGCGCGAGTGCAGCACGTCGCCGACGATGGCCACGCGCAGGTTGTGGAATTCACCCTTGTATTTGCGGATGGTGAACATGTCCAGCAAGCCCTGGGTGGGGTGGGAGTGGCGGCCATCGCCGGCATTGACGACGTGGATGTGCGGCGCCACGTGGCGCGCAATCATGTGCGCGGCGCCGCTCTGGGCGTGACGTACCACGAACATGTCGGCCTGCATGGCGGCGAGGTTGTCCACGGTGTCGAGCAGGGTTTCGCCCTTGCTCTGGCTGGAGGCGTTGATGTTGAGGTTGATGACGTCGGCGGACAGGCGCTTGGCGGCAATCTCGAAGGTGGTGCGGGTGCGCGTCGAGGGTTCGAAAAACAGGTTGAAAATCGCCTTGCCGCGCAGCAGCGGAACTTTTTTGACCTCCTGCTCGCTGACCGCGATGAAACCCTCGGCGGTGTCCAGGATGTGGGTGAGGATGGCGCGCGGCAGGCCGTCGATGGCGAGCAGGTGTTTGAGGGCGCCGTCTTTGTTGAGCTGCGGGTTCAGGGTCATTTGAGATCAACCAGTTTGAGGTTGAGACGGCCCGCGTCGTCGCGGACAAGGTGGATGTGCTGGTGGCGCGGCACGCTTGCCGTTGCGCCGACAAAATCCGCCATGATGGGTAGTTCGCGGTCACCCACCCGGTCCACCAGCACGGCAAGGCGGATGCGCGCCGGGCGGCCGTAGTCGAACAGCGCGTTCATGGCGGCGCGCACCGAGCGGCCGGTGTAGAGCACGTCGTCCACCAGCAGGATGTCGCGGCCTTCCACCTCGAACGGCAGGCGCGTTGGTTTGACCTGCGCGTGCAGGCCGATGCGATCGAAGTCGTCGCGGTAAAAGGAGATGTCGAGGTCGCCGTGCGGCATGGCCGGGTCGAGCAGCGCGTGCATGCGCTGCGCCGCCCACACGCCGCCGGTGTACATGCCCACCAGCACGGTGTTGGGCGTCAGGGTGGGCTTGATCGCCGCCGCCAGCTGGGCGACGAGCGTTTCTGCGTCAGGCAAGGTAATGATGGGCATGGTCGGGTTCGTCGAAATAATGTTGCAGGATGTGCTGGGCAGCCACCTGGTCGAGCACGGGTTTTTGCTGGCGCCCGCGTATGCCGGATTCGTTCAGCGTGGAACTGGCCGCAGCCGAGCTGTAGCTTTCATCCACCAGCGCCACGTTCAGGCCAAAGCGCCCCTTGAGGCGCTGCGCGAAACGCAGGCAGGTGGGTGCAAATTCGTGCGCGCCGTCGTCGCGGTGCGGGATGCCGACCACAGCCAGCGCCGGCTGCCATTCCTCGATGAGTTTGCCGATGCGGGCAAAACGCGCGTCCGTGGTTTCAATGGCGATGGTCTCCAGCGGGTGGGCCAACTTGAGTTCCAGCGTACCGACGGCCACACCGATGCGCTTCAGGCCGAAATCGAAGCCCAGCACGCTGCCCGAGTCCATCAGGCGTGGCCTGCGTCTTCCGACAACATGGCAAAGTCGATACCGAGGATTTTCATCGCGGCAGCCAGGCGTTCTTCCACCGGCAGGTCAAAAATCACCTGCGGATCGGCTTTGACCGAGAGCCAGGCGTTTTGCCCGAGTTCATTTTCCAGCTGTCCGGCAGACCAGCCGGAATAGCCTAACGACACCATCAGCTTGGCGGGGCCGTGACCGCGCCCAACCGCTTCGAGGATGTCTTTGGAGGTGGTCAGGCCGAGATTTTCATTCACCGCCATGGTGGACTGCCATTCGCCTGCCGGCTGGTGCAGCACAAAGCCGCGCTCATTCTGCACCGGGCCGCCGTAATACACGGCCTGGGTGGCCAGCTCGGGGCGCTCCAGCTCGATGCCAATCTGTTCGAACAGCGCACCCATGTTGAGATCGGTGGGCCGGTTCACAATCACGCCGAGGGCGCCTTCCTCGTTGTGCTCGCAGATATAGGTCAGCGTCTTGGAAAAATTGGGATCAGCCATGTTGGGCATGGCGATCAGGAAGTGGTCGGTGAGGTTGACGGTTTGCATGTGGACTCAATTGTAACGGCCTCGCGCTTCAATCACAATTTGCTCTCACAGATTCCTGCCGACACCGGGCTTAGGGCAGGCCGAGCAGGGCGCGCACCTCGGCCGGACGGCGCGCGCCGCACACCTGCTCCGCTAGCGCCACGGCGGCTGCCACATCCGTGCGGCGCACCGTTTGCGCGAGGTAGGGGATCCACGCGGGATCCACGGAGAACGCCCGGTAGCCCATCCCCAGCAGCACGGGCAGCACGCCAGGCAATTGTGGGAGCAGGCCGCACACCTGGACGCGGGCGAGCCGACTGCCGGTGGCCACGGCCGCCTGCCACAGGAAGCGGTGCAGCACCGGCGCGTAGGGATCGAGGAAGCCGCTCAGTTCGGGTAAGTCGCGGTCGGCGGCGAACAGGCACTGCATCAGATCGTTGCAGCCCAGCGCTAAGAAATCCACAGCTTCCAGCCATTCGCTCATGGCCAGCACAGCGGCGGGGGCTTCTGCCATCACCCCGACCGGGAGCGTAGCGGTCAGGCGGCGCGCGATTTCATTGCGCCAGTGCAGAAGCTCATCCAGCGCGACCACGTAGGGCACCAGTACGCCAAGGCGGTACGCCTTTGCCAGCGTGTCGAGCGCCGCCAGTTCTGCGCGGAACACGCTTTGTACGGGCTCGCTGGCGTAAAGCCGCGCCCCCTGCAAACCGAGCGCGCCGCCGAGGCCGGGGAGCGGCTGCAGCCAGGGTGGGCGCTTGTCGGCGGCGATGTCCACCAGGCGCACGGTGACCGGCAAAGGCTGGGCGGCTTCGCACAGGGCGGCGAGCGCGGTCTCGAAGTAAGCGGCATCGGGCGGCGCTCCGTGGGCGGAGAGCAGGAACTCCGAACGCACCAGACCGATGGCGGCCGCGCCCTGCGCCACGGCCCACGCCGCGCCAGCCGCGCTGCCGACGCTGGCGCGCAGTTCCACGGCCGTCCCGTCGGCGCTCACCACGGGCGCGCCTGGGGGCGGCGGCGGTGGCGCTTGCCACGCATCAGGGCCGGCATCGGTGATGAGGCCGGTGGCGCCGTCCAGCACCGCCTCGGCGCCCAGCGGCAGGCGGGCGGCCTGCTCGGCGCTCACCAGCACCGTGGGGATGCCCAGGCCCAGTAGGCGGAGCATGGGGTGCGAGAACGGCGCACCGTCCACCACCATCAACCCCGCGCAGGGCGGCAAGATGGGGCCGAGCTCGCGCTGGGCGAGGATCAGGAGGCTATCGGGCGCCCCGCTGCGGCGCAGCACGCCGCGCCCGTGCCCAGGGGCGAAGGGGCTAGCCTGCAAGTGCAGCATGATTTCGCTCAAATCGGGTGGTCGGCGTCTGCCGGTGCGTCAACATTTTTGCCTCCTTAGGGCTCGTTAATAAATAACCTGGGCATACGCTGGGGCCGCTTTGGGCGCAGGCCAAGGCGGCCCCAGCCCGGAGGGCTGCAGCGTATGCCCAGGTTATTTATTAACGAGCCCTTACCGCGCCCTCAGGCGCTCGCCACGATCAGCGGGACGTACATCTCCCGGGCGCTCATACCGCCGTGCACGCCGATCTGGCGGTAGCGGCGCTCACCCAGTATCCAGTCCTTGAGCGCGTAGTTTTGCTGCATGATCAGGGTGTAGTGGCCGATGCGTGATAGCAGCTGCGGGTGGGGCGCGCCCAGCCCGAAATAACCGCGCTCGACGAGCGTTGCGCTGTTGAACAGCATGGCGCGCCCGGCCAGTTCGGCGTGTACATAGTGCTCGAACTGCTGCGCCTTGTCAGGGTGGACGTAACAGTAGGCCACGCGGCGCTCGCCGCACAGGGGCAGCACCAGGGTTTCCGCCAGCTGCGGATGGTCGGAAAGCTCGATCAGGCTCTCCGCCCCCGAATCGGTGAAGCCGTGGTCGGCGGTGACGATGATCAGGCTGTCGCTGCCCGCGGCCGCGGCGAGAAAGCGCCCGAACGCCGCGTCCAGCTCGGCGAGGCATGCTGCGACCTCGCGGCTTTCCACGCCGTATTCATGGGCGAGGCCGTCGAGGCCAGTGTAATAGGCGTAGAGGTATTTGCGCTCGGCGCTGCCCCGCAGGATGTCGCGCAGGGTGTCGAACATCTGCTCGAGGGTGGCGTAGCCGTGGCGGTGGGCGTGTCCGCTGTACGCCAGGTTGAAGTCGGAATGCACGATGCGTTGCGGCGACACCACATGGGTGTGCGCCGTGAGCCGGTCGAATATTGGCGCCGGGGCAAGCAGCGCGACCGGATTCACCCCCGCCTCCTTAAGCGTTTGGCCGCCGTGGCGTGCCTTGAACGGCAGCACCGCCGCCACGGCGCCCAGCTCGCGAAAGTACATGTGCCAGCCGGTGAGGCCGTGTTGCTGCGGGGCAAGGCCGGTGAGGAAGGTGGGGATGGCGGTCGCCGTGGTGGACGGGAACACGGAGGTGATGCGCCCCTGCAGGTGGCGCTGCAAATGGCCCGCCGCGCCACCATGGACGAGGTGGTGGTGGCCTAGGCCGTCAACCACCAGCAGCACCACGTTTCTCGCCTCGGACAGTTGCGCCGGCGGCAACGCCGCGAGCGGCGGGTAGGGCGTGGCGGCGCCGCCCAGCCCCTGGATGAGGGAGGCCATCAGGTTGACGATGCTGCCGCCATGGTAGTCGGGCAGAATCATGGTCGAGTGGGCGCGCGGCCTGCGGTTGCCGAGATGATATTCATCTTAGCAGCCTGTCGGATTTGTTTCGGGAGATATCCCAAGTGCCGGGGCACCTGGATCAGCGAACCGCTGGTGGAAATTGTGCGGAAATGATCGCAGCCTGGATCAGCCTGTTTGCCGCAGCTTCTCCACCGCGATCTTGCGCATGCGGAATTTCTGCAGCTTGCCGGTGACGGGGAACTCCTCCACGAACCAGATATAACGCGGGATATTGAAATGCGCGATGTTGCCGCGGCAAAACTCGCGGATTTCCTCCTCGCCCGCGTTTTGCCCAACGCGCCCAATGTTTGGCGAGGAAGGCAAGCGACAAATCCAGGTTTGCCAAAGCTGACGCTGACTACGCTTGAACGCGAGGATGCGGCAGCCGCGGGAGAAACCTTTAAGCATCCAGATGATAGGAAACCACTTTTTCCACTTCGTTTTTCGAGCCGAGGATCACCGGCACGCGTTGGTGCAGGCCTTCCGGCTGCAGGTCGAGGATGCGTTGACGGCCGGTGCTGGACGCGCCGCCGGCCTGCTCGACGATGAAGCTCATCGGGTTGGCTTCGTACAGCAGACGCAGCTTGCCAGCCTTGGCCGGGTCTTTGGTGTCTTTGGGGTACATGAAAATGCCGCCGCGAATCAGGATGCGGTGCACTTCGGCCACCATGGAGGCGACCCAGCGCATGTTGAAGTCGCGCGCGCGCGGACCGGTCTTGCCTTCCAGGCACTCCTGCACGTAACGCTTGACCGGGGCTTCCCAGAAACGCTGGTTGGACGCGTTGATGGCGAATTCCTTGGTGTCGGCGGGGATGGTCATGTTGGGGTGGGTAAGGATGAATTCGCCCACGTCGCGATCCAGCGTGAAGCCATTCACGCCCTGGCCGGTGGTCAGCACCAGCATGGTGGAGGAGCCGTACAGCGCATAACCGGCAGCGACCTGTTTGGTACCGGGTTGCAGGAAGGCCTGGGCGGTCGGCGCATCGCCTTCGCCGGGGCAGCGCAGGATGGAGAAAATGGTGCCGACGGAGATGTTGACGTCGACGTTGGACGAACCGTCGAGCGGATCGAACACCAGCAGGTACTTGCCGCGCGGGTACTGGCCGGGGATCTGGTAGACGTCGTCCATTTCCTCGGAGGCCATGGCGGCAAGGTGCCCCGCCCACTCGTTGGACTGGATGAAGATTTCGTTGGTGATGACGTCGAGCTTCTTCTGGGTTTCGCCCTGCACGTTCTCGGAATCCAGGCTGCCCATCACGCCGATCAGCGCGCCTTTGTTGACGGCATTGGAGATGACCTTGCAGGCGGTGACGATGTCGTTCAGCAGCGAAGTAAAGTCGCCGGTCGCGCCCTTGATCTGGCGCTGCTCTTCGATGATGAACTGGGTGATGGTGGTGCCGATATGCATGGCCAAAGCCTTTCCAGAATATTCAAAAGTACTAATTGTATCAGATTGATGCGGGCAGGCTCAGTCGTTGCTGCTGCTGAGCTGGTCGCCCGGGATGAAATTCCAGGTGCGCGTGATGCTCAGGATGTCCACCTTGTTGCGCATCTCTTCAGGAAATGGCGAGTAGGGTGCGGCACGACGCACGATGGCGACGGCGGCTGCATCGAGTATCTTGAAGCCGGAACTGCGCGTGACCTCCACGTCGTCGAGGCTGCCGTCCGACTTGATCGACACGGTGAGTTGCAGCTTGCCGTAGAGTTTCTGTGAACGCGCCGCTTCAGGGTAATTCTGGTTGCCGATGCGCTCCACCTTGATGCGCCAGTCCTCGATATAACGCGCAAACGCGTATTCCTGCGTGCGCGCACCGATAAACATGCGTTTCGGGCGTTTTTGATAAGCATTGTATTCGTGCGAGATTTGCGCTTCCAGTTTGGCCATTTCCAGGCTGCGCGCAACCAGGCTGATTGGCCTGGGGTCGGCCTCGACCGGTTTGGCTTCGGTCGGCGTCACCTCATGCTGCACGCTGTCCAGGCTTTGCTCGGACTTGAGCTGGGTCATGATCTGGCGCGCCTGCGCTTCCAGCTCCTTGACGCGTTGCTGCGCCCTGTCGGCGCCGGATTCGCGCTGATCCACCGCCGTGGCGGGCAACGGGCTTTTGGCGCGGAGGTCGAGATCGGTGTTGCCGCCACCATTCAGGTTGGCCTGCGCCAGAGCGTCGGCCTTGAGCGGCTGGCGAGTGGATTTGCTATTGACCAGCACCACTTCCAGCGGCGGGCTGAGGAAGTTTCCCTCGTGCACCAGCGGCAATTTGAAGCTGAAGCCGAGCAACAGCAGGTGGATGCCCAATGAGGCCAGCAATGCCGTGCCCAGCGGCATGGTGATGCCGAGGCGGGAAGCGAGGGCAGACAAACGGGGTTGCACGATCATGGCCGGTATTCTAGCCCGGATTATTGCGCCACGGGTTCAACAACGGCAGGTACCGCATCTATGCGCTGGCGGAAACTGCACAGCAGTTCCACATCGAACAAGTCCACGCCGTCCACCGCCAGACCGACCCGGCTGCCCGGCGGCAGTTCCGGCAATGAGTGCACGCGCGTCACAAACGGCAAGCCGTCGAGGCGCACCAGGTTTTCCTTGATGACGCCGGCGTTGATTTCGGCGACGCCTTCCTGCACCAGCCAGCGCAGGCACCAGTAGCGCTCCATGTTGCGCTGGAAGTCGTTGTAGGCGTCGTATGCCACCTCGAAATCGCGCAATGCGGTGTACAGCACTTCGGATTTCGGCGCATAAGGCGGTTCCACGCCCTGCGCCAGTGCCATGATCTGGCGCTGGTTGAGCAGATCCACATAACGCCGCAGCGGCGAACTCGCCCAGGTATATTGCGCCACACCCAGCCCCACGTGCGGCGCGGGCTTGGTGCTCATCTTCACCTTGCCGTTCTGCTGGGTACGGTACAGCGCCATGGTGCCGGTTTCCGCCAGCCAGCGGCCCCATTCGGAGTTCACATAAATCATCAGCTCGGATACCACGCGGTCGATCGGATTGCCGCGCACCCGGTCGGTAATGCTGACGCGGTCGTTTTCCACCTTGAAGTTGTAATCGGCGCGCTGCGGCACGTTGGGGTCGGGCGTCTTGCCGCGTCCGGCCTCCAGCGCACCGGAAAAATGCCACAGCATTTCCAGTTCGCTCTTGAACGGATAATCCACGCTGTCGGCGGCGATGCTGCCGGTATGGAAATGCGCCTCCAGTGTTTCATGGCGCAGGTTGGCGGCGATGTGGACTTGCTCCAGGCGGGTTTCCTGGTTCAGTACCTTCCACTCGCCGTCGCTCACTTCCACATACATGGACAGCGCCGGGCAGGTGTGGGTCTCGCCCAGGGTGTAATGGTGGATGGCCGCATCCGGCAGCATGGTGATCTTGCCGCCGGGGTAATACACCGTGGACAGGCGGCGCGCGGCGATTTCGTCCAGCGCAGATGCCGGCACGATGCCCAGCGCGGGAACGGCGATATGGATGCCCACGCGCCAGTTGCCGCTGTCCAGACGCATGACTGAAAAGGCGTCGTCGATTTCGGTGGTGGCGGCGTCGTCCATGCTGAACGCCCGCACCCCCGCATCCGGCAGCTGTGGCGGGTCGGGCAGTTCGTGGGCGTCGCCGAAACCGGTGCCGCGCGGGAAGTACTCGCGCAGGAACGCGCCCAGATGGTAATCGTGGCTGGAGGGAATCGCGCCGCAGCGATCCAGCAGCTTGACCGGGGTCAGACCGGTGATCTTGCAGGCGTCGTCCAGGGCCTTCCATTCCAGCCGGTTTTTGTCCGGCGCATAGAGCAGCATGTCGAGATGCGCGGCGAATTCTTCCGGCAATTGATGCGTGGTCAGTTGCGCCACGTAGCGCGCCAGCAGTTCCGCTTCGCGCTGCTTGCGCTCCACGCCGGCCTTGGCGGCGGCCAGCGCTTCCGGCGGCGCGGGTTTGTAGCGGCCGCGTCCCTTCTTGTAGAAATACATCGGCGCTTCGTGCAGGCGCATCAGAATTCCCGCTGCTTCCACCGGCGTGGGTTCGTGGCCGAAATATTCGCGTGCCAGATCGGTAAAGCCGAACTCCTCGCTGCCCGCGACTTCCCACAGAAAATCCGTGTCTGCCTCGTCGCGCACGGCGTGCGCCGCGTCCATGAATTCCGCCGGCGCCGGCGCGTTAAAACGCATCATCACGGTGATGGCTTTCACCTTGGCACGCTTGCCGTGCTGGGTGTCCACCTGCAACGAAGAGTCGTTGTCGGTGATGATGGTGCCGGCCTTGAAGCCGCCGTCTTCTTCGTAAAGTAGATACATAGTGAATAACGCGGGCGCTTGATGCGTCCTGCGTTCAAAACTCCAGAATGGTTTCGATGTATTGAGGGAAGCTTTGGAAACCGTGATCGCCACCCGGCACGACAATCTGACGGCTGGCAGCGTAATAGTTCACCGCATCGCGGTAATCCAGCACTTCGTCGCCGGTCTCCACCAGCAGCAACAGGTTTTGCGGACGCAATGGCGCGGGCTTGTCGAGCACGGCGAGCTCATCCAGGTGTTGCTGGGTGAACTGGTATTCCTCGCCGGTGTGATAATTCTTTAGCGGGCCCAGCGCGCTTTTGAGCGCGTGCTGTACATGTACCGCGGGGTTGATCAGCGCAGCCTTGACGTCAAACCGATCCGCCAGCCAGGTGGCATAAAATCCGCCCAGCGAACTGCCGACCAGCTTCACCGATTCAGGCGCGGTGGATGCGATCAGGTCGGACAGCAGCGCGATGGCCGCCGCCGGGCGATGCGGCAGATCGGGGCAGGCGTACTCCGCACCGCGCCCGCGTGCGGCAAGCCAGGCTTCGAGCTTGCGCGCCTTGCCCGAGCCGGATGAACTATTGAAACCGTGGATGTAGATGATCATTGCGGGCGCTGCGCGGCAGGTTTAATCCGGCATTATAAGGCAGGGCTGGCCGCCGCCGTGCAAAGCAGGTTAAATTGCAACGATGAAACGCTTTCCATTCTCCGCGCCGGCGCGTGACCGCCTCGACTGGCTGGGCCAGATTGGCTATGTATCGGTGCAGCTGTTTTTACGCAACGAGCTGGCTAATCACGCGGCGGCGATTTCGTTCTACTTTCTGCTGTCCATCGTCCCGATTGTGTTGCTGATGCTGTATGCGGCCAATCTGCTCACCCAGTTGCCGCAACTGGCGGCGAATATGCCGCTGCTGTTCGTGGCGCTGTGGGATCAGCTCAATCTGGGGGCGCTCAAGGCGTTGGGTGCGCTGCCGGAACAAACCCGCGCGGTGGCCAGCGGCGCCAGCCTGCTTACCCTGGTGATGGCCTCGCGCGGCCTGCTGAATGCCCTGCAGAGCGCGTTCCGGGTGATTTTTGCGGGCGGCAAACGCAGTTTCTGGCAGGCCTGGCTGGTGTCGCTGCTGGCCATGCCCCTGGCGTTTGGTTTGATCGTGCTGGCGATCGTGGCGCAACGCGTGCTGGCCTATCTGTCGCGCATGGGGCTGCTTGGCCAGCATCTTGCGGCCTATCTTGGCCTGGCTGGGGTGGTCACCTTTCTGGTGCTGTGGCTGCTGATTTTTACGGCGTACTGGCGTATGCCCATTCCGCGTCCGCCGCGCAAAGTGGCCGCTTTGGTCAGCCTGCTGTGCGCGCTCAGCATCCTCGCACTCAAGGCCGGATTTGGTTATTTTGTGCGCCTCGATAACTACCAGGCGATCTACGGCACGCTCGGCACCGTGGTATTTTCGCTGATCTGGGTGTACATCGTGGCAGTGATTTTCCTGGCGTGGGCGCAGTGTCTGTATGCGCTAGGCCGCTTGGATGTGCTGGGACTGGAAAAGCTGTTTCTGGCGAGCAGCGGCAAACAGACCACGCTGGCCGACCGTTTCCTGTTCGGCCATTCGCAACGCCTGTTGCGCAAGTATGGCCAAACGATTGCGGCGGGTACGACCATTATCCGCGAGGGCGAAACCTCGCAACTCACCTACTTCCTGCAATCCGGGCAGGTGACGCTATACAAGGACGTACAGGGTCGGGCGGTAAAAATCGCCGGTTTGCAGGCGGGGGAAATATTCGGCGAAATGGCCTATCTTCTGGGCGAGTCGCGAACTGCCACGGTCATTGCGGACAGCGACGTGTTCCTGGTCGCGTTTCCACCCCAGGTGCTGGAGGAGTTAATGGCGACCAGTCCGGCGCTGGCACGGGAGATTATTGGTGCGCTGGCGCAGCGCCTGAAGCAGATGAATCAGGCGCAGATAGCTTAAAGCTTATTCCTGCATCAGTTCAAAATCGCTCTTGGTCACGCCGCAGTCCGGACACGCCCAACTGTCGGGGATGTCTTCGAAACGGGTGCCGGGGGCAATTCCCTCCTCAGGGATGCCACGCGCCTCGTCGTATACGTAGTCGCAGATCATGCATATCCACTTGCGGGTCAGCGTTTCAGTATCAGTTATTGCGTTCATGGTGTCTGCTTGTAGGGGGTGAGGCTGGACAGGATTTTGTCGAAAATCGGCTGCAGCTCGGCTGCAATCCCGTCCAGCTGGACATTGTTGTAAGGGGCAAACACCGCGCCCGGGCTGCGCATGGCGACCTGGGTTTTGCCGTCCGCCGCGTAAACATGGATGCGCAACGGGATGTCTATCCCGGCGCGTTTGTCCGCCAGCCAGACGCGCACCGCGAAATCCGGCCGGAATACCTCCAGAATCTGGTCGGCCGGCACGGTCATGCCCCGTTTGGCAGCGTTGGCCTGGCCATTGATATGCGCGACCAGCCCCATCGGCGCGGCGAGGATGGCTTCGGTGAGTTTGGCGGTTGTGGCGTCCACATCCAGGTTGACGCTGAAAGTGATCATTGGGGTTCCCTGTTCATGCGTTGTATTTATGCACTGCATGCATGGCAGCCGCTGTCGATGTCGTGTAGCTCTTTGCGTAAATGTTTGATGGCCGGGGTGACGATGGCCACAAAGTAGGCTTCGCGTACGCGCCGTTGCGCGGCGTTGCTCACCAGATAGCCCTTGGCACCGAGATGCAGCATGGCGGAGTTGGCCGCCTTGAGCGACAGCTCGCTACCCAGCAGGCGCATGGCAATGGTGTCGCGTTCATGGCTGGTGTCGGGCGAGGCATCAATTTTGTCCGCCAGACGGTAGCATGCTGCGCGCGCGTCAAGCAACGCCGCTTCGATATCTTCTGCCTGGTCGTCGAGGAAACGGTTGACGTGGCCGTGGGTTTTGTTGGAACGCTTCATCATGTTCACGCAGGCATCCACCAGTCCCAGCCCCATGCCCATCTGCATCAGGATAAAGGCGGATTTGGTGCGCGCGCGAAAGCGCTCGAATTCACCCGGATGCGACACCACGGCGGCATCGGCGATGAATACATCCCTGAACTGGCAGGCAAAGGTATTGGTACCTTCCATAGCAATAAAATGCGCATTCTGATTGAGGGTCAGGCCGGGGTAGTCGCCGCGCACCAGGGCGATCATCAACCCCGGCTCGTCGGCAACGTCTATGCCGACGTGGAAATAGTGGTCCACGCCGATGTTGGATACCCACGGCAGCGTGCCATTCACGCAATAGCCGCCACTTACGCGCACCGCCTTGAGGCGATTTTCCTCGATGGCGACGCAGGATTTCATTGCATTCGACTGGCCGGTGCCGCCCAACACCCTGCCGCCGGCGATTTGCGGCAACACGCCGTTACGAATCGCAATATTGCTGCTGTTTTGCAGGTACCAGGCACAGGCATTCTGCGCCCATACCAAAAAGCCGGTGGAAACACATTCGCGCGACACATCCTCGATGACTCGCACCGCATTTTTCAAGCCCCTACCCGTACCGCCGAACTGTGGCGTGACCATCGCGCCAAAGCCGCCGATGGCGCCAAGCCTGTGCAAAAATTCGCCCGGATATTCACCCTTGATATCAATATCCAGCACGTGTGGGCAAAGGTGGTCGCGGATCAGCGCGGTAATGCCGGGCAGGGATTCATCGGCGTCGGCTTCATGCGCACATTCCAGCATTTCGACTTGCATCACAGCTCCTTATTCGCCACATGACGGCCTTAGGTAGACGGTCATGTGCATATTCAATCCTGTTATCAGGCCAGAGTCACTGCTACGTTTACTGGATTGCGCATGGTGTTGGCTACGGGCGACCATTGATTGGCATGGGCGACGAGCGCTTGCAGTTCCGTATCGCTGGCATCGCCTTCCAGATGCACCTTGACGCGAATATCGGTCAAGCCCAGCGTTTTGTCTGGCGACATGTCGCCTACGCCCCACACCGCTGTGACATTGATATCGCCCTCCAGCTCCAGCTCGATTTTTGTAAGCGTGATACCGCGTGCCACCGCATTGGCGTGCAGACCGACCGACAGGCACGAACCCAGCGTGGCCAGTGCAGCTTCGGAAGGATTGGGTGCGGTGTCATCACCCAGCAGGTTGGGCGGTTCATCAATCACATGCGCGGGTAAGTCGCGCACGAAATTGAGGTTGCGAAATTTGCTCTCGCATACCGTTTTTGTTTTCAGCGTGACTACATTTTGTGGATTGGCTTTGCCTTTTTGCGCCAGCGCATCGAGCCCGTTTTTATCGATCGGGGTCAGCGTGGTGGTCATTTTCAATGCGGCAACTTCAGACATGGTTTGCTCCTCCGGGTGTTAAATTGATATCGGTGGCCTATAGGACACGCCAACATTAACGCAAGCGCCATGCCAAAGTCGCTGTTATAACTTAACGCAATGATTTTAAATATTTTTACAGTAAATATTGAAAATTTAAGCGGTATGTGAGGTATACAGATTGTTAACAATTTGCACGACAGCTTTCCTGCGCACCGTTTGGTCAGGCAATTGCCAGGCGCTGAATCCGATAATTCAGCTGACGCAAGGTCATGCCCATTTGCTGCGCTGCCCGCGACTTGTTGCCATTACATAGCGCCAGCGCCTGCACGATGTTGTCGCGCTCGCCCGCATGCACTGCATGATAGGGACGCAAACCGTCCGGGGCCGCGGACACGGGCAGAGTAACCGGTGGCGCTACGGGTTCGCCGACGGTTTCACCAGCGATTGCCGCAGCCACCTCTGCGGCACCAATCAGCCGGTTCTCGGAGAGCAGCGCCAGCCGCTCCAGCACGTTGCGCAACTGCCGCACATTGCCGGGCCAGTTATAAGCAGCCAGTCGCTCCAGCGCATCCGGGGCAATATTCACATTGCGCTGGTAACCCTGGTTGATCTGGTTCAAGTAATAGCGCACCAGATGACGGATGTCCTCCGGGCGTTCCTGCAGGGCGGGCAGTCGCACCGGGATCACATTGACTCGATAAAACAAATCCAGCCGAAATTTGCCGCGGCTTACCAGCTGCTGCAAGTCCTGATTGGTGGCGGCGACGATGCGAACATTGACCGCGGTTTCGCGGCGCGCACCGATGCGCTGGATGGTGTTCTCCTGCAATACGCGCAGCAATTTGACCTGCATCGCCAGCGGCATATCGCCAATCTCATCAAGGAACAGGCTGCCACCGTTGGCCTGCTCAAAATAGCCGGGACGGCAACTGGTGGCACCGGTAAACGCGCCTTTCTCATAGCCGAACAGCTCGGACTCGAACAGGTTTTCAGGAATGGCGCCGCAGTTGACCTTGATGAAAGGATGGTCGCGGCGTGCACTGGATAGGTGCAGGGCGCGTGCAAACAGCTCCTTACCGGTGCCGGATTCACCCAATAACAGTACTGTCGCATCGGTTTGCGCCACCTGTTCAATCTGTTTTAATGCGCGTCGCAACGGCATCGATTCACCGACAATGCCAAATGCGCCCAGGCTCGATGGATTCTTGTTTAGCGCCCATTTCAGTTCACGATTTTCCGACTCCAGGCGTGCTGTACGCTCCTGAATGTAACGGTTGAGAGTGATTACCTGAGCGATCAGCGTGGTGGCAATTTTCAGTATTTGCAGATCGCGCGCCAGCGGCCGTGGACGGTCACGCAGCCGGTGTACGCCGAGTACTCCGAGTACGTGGCCGCCCTGCTGTATAGGCATGGCAATAAACGATACTGTTTCATGCGGCAGATGCTCACGTTCCACGCAGCGGAACAGGAACGCCGGCTCGTTATCCACATCCTGAATAATTACCATCTGCCCGCTCTGCATCACGCGTCCGGTGATTCCCTCACCGGGCTGGAAGCGGCCGCGTTTCATCTCCTGCCTGGATAAACCGTAGGCATGGGCGATGTGCAGCTCACCACTATCTGCGTCCGGCAGCACCACGCGTCCACGGTTCAAGCCGAGCAACTCGGACAGCAAATGCAAAATCTCGCGGATGACATAGTTCTGATCCGGGCTTTTACCCATCAGCGCGGAGGCTTCGCGGATCACCAGCAATTCTTCGTCCACCAGGATTTCCGGTAGGGAGCGTTGGGTGGAATGCGCTTTAGGCATGGATACGATTCCTCAAGAAATAACAATTTGTCTACACAATGTAAGCAAAAACCGGGCACATACTGTGCCGATGATTTTGACTATTGGCTGCGGATGGCCTGGAAAGCTGATTTGTGGAGCTGGCACGTTTGCTGCTCATATGGGTTCATACCCAAATCAGCAGAAAGTGGAGTCAGCCATGAGCGGCCAAGTTTTGATCGAACCAGCGCAACTGCAACAGGGCATGACGAGCGAGCCCATCGTGGTGATCGACACGCGCGATCCAGGTGCTTACGCCAGGGGACACATTCCGGGCGCAGTTAACCTGCGCGAGATTTTTACCTATCTCGCTACCTCCGACCACGAAGGCCTGGAAGCCATGCAACATAAGTTTGCTGAAGCATTTGGCGCGGCGGGCTTGTCCGGCAAGGAAACCGCCGTGGTTTATGAAGACACCATGAACACCGGTTTTGGGCAATCCTGTCGGGGTTATTTCCTACTCAAATATCTGGGCTATCCCAAGGCTAAAGTACTGCATGGCGGTTATCAGGCCTGGGTCAGCGCGGGCCTGCCCACCACCACTGAGCCTACCCTGCCAACCCCCGCTGAATTTCCTCTCGCCTGTGAGCCGGGTGCGGTAATGGTGGACAAGGATGAAATGCTGGCTGCGCTGAATGATCCGTCAGTGATCAAACTCGACGTACGTGACGTGGATGAATGGATCGCCACCAGCTCTTCACCTTACGGTCCGGATTTTTGTCCGCGCAAAGGGCGCATCCCTGGCGCGCGATGGCTGGAATGGTACCGGCTGATGAAACCCGCAGACGAGGGCAGCATATTCAAGGCGCGTGATGAAGTTCTGGCGGAATGCCAGTCCGTTGGTATCCAGCCGCACTCCAAGGTTTACGTTTATTGCTTCAAAGGCGCGCGCGCTTCCAATACCTTTCTGGCCCTGAAAGAGGCGGGCGTGCATGACGTAAAAATTTACTTCGGCTCATGGAATGAGTGGTCACGCGACCCGGCGCTGCCGATTGAAGAAGGCTTTCCGGCAGTCTGACCAGAATCATTTTTTTACCAGTTTTTATACACATAAGCCATTAATTTCAGGGAGAAATAACATGTCCGGTTTTGACGACCCGTTTGACCCCAATATCCAGCTTTCCGGTAAGGGTTGTAGCTGTGGCCGCCACAGCAGCCAGGCCGAGCATCAACTGGACGAAGACGCCCGCATTGGCCGGGTGGTCGAATCCACGGTGATGCGTGCGCTGTTTCCGCATGACGAGACGCGTCGCAACTTTATCCGTGCGGTGGGGACGGGTACTGCACTGGCGGCGATTTCCACTTTCTTTCCACTATCCGCCGCCAAGGCACTTGCTGCAGATCGTGCCCCGCTGGAAAAGCCCGATCTGAAAATCGGTTTTGTTCCCATTACCTGCGCCACGCCCATCATCATGGCTGGCCCGATGGGCTTCTACTCGCGCGAGGGCTTGAATGTCTCTTTGCTCAAAACAGCGGGTTGGGCTGTGGTGCGCGACAAGGTAATGAACAAGGAATACGATGCTTCCCACATGCTCTCGCCGATGCCGCTTGCCATCAGCCTGGGGCTGGGTTCACAGGCACAGCCGATGGACGTGGCGGCGATCGAGAACATCAACGGCCAAGCCATCACCATGCATGTCAAACACAAGGACAAGCTCGACCCTAAACAGTGGAAAGGCTTCAAATTCGGCCTGCCCTTCGACTACTCGATCCACAATTTGCTGCTGCGTTATTTTCTGGCCGAGCATGGCCTGGATCCAGACCAGGACGTGGAGCTGCGCATCATGGCACCGCCCGACATGGTGGCCAATTTGCGTGCTGGCAACATCGACGGTTTCCTCGGACCGGAGCCTTTCAACCAGCGCGCGGTATACGAGGAGGTAGGCTTCATTCATACCTTGTCGCGCGACCTCTGGGACGGCCATCCGTGTTGCGCCTTCGGCGTGTCGGAGGGGTTCACCAAGGCCTATCCCAATACCTTCGCCGCATTGTTCCGCGCCATCGCTCGCGCTACCGACTATGCTCACAAGCCGGAAAACCGCGCCGATATCATCAAGGCCATTGCCCCGGCGAATTATCTCAACCAGCCCATCCCGGTACTGGAGCAGGTGATGACCGGACGCTTCGCCGATGGCTTGGGCAAGGTGCGCAACGTGCCCGACCGGGTGGATTTCGATCCATTCCCGTGGCCGTCCATGGCGGTGTGGATGCTGACCCAGCTCAAGCGCTGGGGTTATCTCAAGGGCGAGGTCAATTACCGGCAAGTGGCGGAAAAAGTGTTTCTCGCCACCGACGCGCGCAAGCGTCTGCAAGAGATAGGCCTGCCTGCCCCAGCCAGCGACTATGCCAAATACACCATCATGGGTAAGGTATTCGATCCGGCCAAACCGGAACAATATCTGAAGTCGTTCAAGATCAGTCGGACATGATCATGGGCAATTCGCTGAATTTCAAGGCGCTGCTTGTATCTGCACTGCTACTGGGCGTCTTGCTGCTGGGGTGGTATTTCGCCACCCTCCCGCAGGCGGCGGTGACAGCCAATGTGGATCCTGAATATGCGGCGCTGATGGGCGGCGGGGCGATGAAGAAATCAGGGATGCCGACGCCGGCTGAAGTTGGTCATACCTTGCGCGAAAAGCTGTCGGATCCGTTTTACGATCACGGCCCAAATGACAAGGGCATCGGCATTCAGCTCGCCTATTCGTTGTCGCGCGTACTTGCCGGGTTTGCGCTGGCCGCGCTGGTGGCAATTCCTTTGGGTTTCGTGGTGGGTATGTCGCCACTGATGCTGCGCGCGCTCAATCCCTACATACAGTTGCTCAAGCCGATTTCGCCACTGGCGTGGATGCCGCTGGCGCTCTATACCATCAAGGACTCGTCCGCCTCGGCAATTTTCGTGATTTTCATCTGCTCACTGTGGCCGATGCTGATCAACACTGCCCACGGCGTGGCCTCGGTCAGGCGCGACTGGCTCAATGTCGCCAAAACCCTGGAGGTGTCGGCGCTGCGCACAGCATTTCGAGTCGTACTGCCCGCCGCTGCACCCACCATCCTCACTGGCATGCGCATTTCCATGGGCATTGCCTGGTTGGTGATCGTGGCGGCGGAAATGCTGGTGGGCGGCACAGGTATCGGCTACTTTGTGTGGAACGAATGGAACAACCTGAGCCTCACCAATGTCATTTTCGCCATCCTCATGATCGGTGTGGTGGGCATGATATTGGATCTGATGTTAGGTGGCTTATCACGGCTGGTGGCGTATAACGATTGAGGGCTAAACCATGCAAACCGATTTTTTGAAAGTTGAAGCCTTGAGCCGGGTCTATCCGGCCAGCCGTGGTCAGGTACCGCTGGTGGTGTTCGAGAATATCCACTTCAGCATCAACAAGGGCGAATTCGTCTGCATCATCGGCCACTCCGGTTGCGGCAAGTCCACCATTCTCAACGTGCTGGCCGGGTTGGATGAACCCAGTGCCGGTGTGGTAATCATGGATGGGCGCGAGGTAGCCGGCCCCAGCCTGGATCGAGGTGTGGTGTTTCAGGGCCACGCGCTGATGCCGTGGCTGTCGGTGATGAAAAATATCGAATTCGCCGTCAAGTCACGCTGGCGGGACTGGCCAAAAGACAAGGTGCGCAGCCACTGCCAGCAGTACATCGATCTTGTGGGACTGACCGGTGCCGAGCACAAAAAGCCCTCCGAACTCTCTGGCGGCATGAAGCAGCGTGTGGGTATTGCCCGCGCCTTTTCCATCCAGCCGAAAATGCTGCTACTGGACGAGCCCTTCGGTGCGCTTGATGCGCTCACCCGCGGTGTGATTCAGGATGAGCTGTTAAAAATCTGCGTCGCCACGGAACAGACTATATTCATGATCACCCACGACGTAGATGAAGCCATGCTGTTGTCCGACAAGATCATCCTGATGACCAACGGCCCTCGAGCTCGCATTGCCGAAATCGTGGTGAATACGCTGCCACGCAACCGTACCCGCAATGACGTGCACAAGGATCCGCAGTACTACCGCATCCGCAACCACCTGGTGGACTTCCTGGTGAGCCGCTCGCGCGAGATGGCGCAGGCGCCGGCCGCAGACAACGACCCGCGCCACCCACCCGAAGTCAGACCGGGCGAAATGGATGATCAGCCGATAGCAACACCGCCGCGTGCGCAAAAACAGTCCGCCATGCACCTGGTGTAATCACTCAACAACCCGACAAGGAGAAACCATGCAACGCACCGAAGTCACCGAAATGATCGTTTCCGCCAAGCTGAAAAAAGGCTTGAAATGGGCGGATATCGCCAAAAAAATCGGCTTGAGCAAGGAATGGACAACCGCCGCGCTGATGGGGCAAATGACCCTGGACAAGAAACAGGCCACCACCATCGGCAAGCTGCTCGGCTTGCCGCCGGAAGCCGTGGATGCGTTGCAAATTGTTCCCTACAAAGGTTCGCTGCCCAGCGCTATCCCTACCGATCCGCTGATCTATCGTTTTTATGAGTTGATTAACGTCTACGGCACCAGCATCAAGGCGTTGATCCATGAGGAATTCGGCGATGGCATCATGAGCGCGATTGATTTCAGCATGGACATCCAGCGCGAGGCCGACCCCAAGGGCGACCGCGTCAGGATAGTGCTGAACGGGAAGTTTTTGCCTTACAAGACCTACTGATCCGTGCTGTCTCCCCGGCTTAACCTTGCAGCGCCGGGTGATCGGGGCGCGGGCGATCGAGGAAATAGCCCTGCACCAGGTCGACCCCGAACTGGGTCAACAGCTCAAGCGTGGCCGCATCCTCCACGAACTCGGCCACGGTGATCTTGCCCATTCCCCTTGCCACGTCGGCAATGGATTTCACGAACAGCTGGTTGTCATGATCACTGGGCAGGTCGCGGATGAACAGGCCGTCGATCTTCAGCGTGTCCACCTTCAGGTATTTGAGATAGGCAAAAGACGAGAACCCGGTACCGAAGTCGTCCAGGCAGGTCGCACAGCCGGTCAGGTGCAGTGCCTCAATGAAGCGCCCTGCGTCATGCAGATCGCCAATCGCCGAGGTCTCGGTGATCTCTATCAGCAGGCGGCTGGGGGTGACGGCATGCCGGGCGAGGGTGTCCTGGATATATTGGGGCAATAGCGGGTCTGCCAGGGAACGCCCGGACAGATTGATGGCCAGGGCGCGCAGCTTGGGATGGCGTGCCAGCGTGGTGACGGCCTCGCTGATCACCCAGCGGTCAAGCTCGAGAATCTTGCCGGTCTTTTCGGCGACAGTGATGAATAAACCCGGCATGACCAATTGTTCGGGGTTTTCCTCATCGATCATGCGCACCAGTGCCTCGAGGTGTGACAGCCTGCGATCCGCGGTGTGGTATACGCCCTGGAAATGCAACCGGAACAGGTTTTTTTCGAATGCGTGCGACAGCCGGTCGTTCCAGGCGAGGCGGGCGACCATCTCCTTGCCCATATCCAGATCAGGCCGGTATACCTGCCAGGTGTTCTTGCCGCACGCCTTGGCCTGGTACATGGCGGTGTCGGCATGGGCGATCAGCTCTTCAATGGTGGAGCCGTGTTGCGGATAGAGTGCGATACCCAGGCTCACCGTGACGCGCAGCGGCTGGTCGTCAAAAATGAGCGGGAGCCGGGCGATGCCCCGCACGACACGCTCCGCCAGACCTTCCGCCTCTTTCAGATCGGAAATCTGGGGGATCAGCAATGCGAATTCGTCGCCTCCCAGGCGCGCGAGGACTTCATTGCGGCGCATCAGGGGGGAAAGCTCTGCTGCGATACGGATCAGCGTGGCGTCGCCCGCATGATGCCCAAAGGTGTCGTTAATGTACTTGAATTCGTCCAGATCGAAGAACAGCAATGCCCCCTGGCTGCCTGAGCGCTCCGCATCGGCGAGCAGCTTTTCCAGCTCCTCGCGCAGGCGATGGCGATTGAACAGGCCGGTGAGGGAGTCGCGCTCGGCGAGGTAGATGAGCTGCTGGGCGGTCTGCTGCTCCTGGGTGATATCCTCGAACATCCACAGGTGGCCGATAAACTTGTTGGCATTGTCGTATACCGGATGGCTGAGCCGGGTCACCAGCCGGCCATCGGCCAGGCGGATTTCAGTGGCCTGGCGCTCTTCATACGGCCCCGCAGGTTCCGTCATCAGGTCAGCGAGCTGGTCCGGTTCGGCCAAGGTACAGCCGGTCTGCATGATCGCCTCGGCGGGGAACTTGCCATGCAAAGACAGGTCCGTGGGCAGTCGCCAGATATGCTGAAGCGCCGGGTTGTAATAGATGATGCGGTTGTTCGTATCGGCAAACAAGATACCCAGTTTCATGGCGTGCAGCAACGCGACCAGGCGCGCCTGCTCTTCATGCAACTGGGTCGTGCTTGCCTTGAGCGCCCCGATCTGTGCGGCGATGGCGTTAGCCATGGAATTGAAGGCATGGGTAAGCGAGCCGACCTCGTCATCGCTCTGCACCGGCAGACGGATATCCAGCTGCCCTTGCGCAAACGCTTCGGAGGCGCGGGTCAGGGTGGCGAGGTGGCGCGTCAGCCAGAACCCGAGGCCCGCCAGCAGCAGGGTCGACAGGAGAATTTCCACGCCCGCGATCAGTATGCTTTGCCGAACCAGGTGAACACGTGCCTCAGTCAGGAATGCGGTGGAAACGCCATAGTGGAGGGTGCCGTATTGCTGGCCAGCCAGCATGATCTGCGTGCTCGCATCAACCCGGTCTGCACGTATGTCGGCAGCTTTCGTTGGCGGAGTGACAACCGGCAAAGTTTGCCCTTTTTCCCAGCCGGCGGATGCAACGACGTGGCCTGAGTGATCGACCAGCACGGCGTAGATAACCCCCTCCATATGTGCACTCTCGGCAAGTATCTCGTTCAGCGTGGCGTAATCCCGCTGCGCTAGCGGCGCGGCGAGGGCCGCATTGAACAGGGTGTTGAGCTCCGTATATCGCGCCTGCGCCTGGGTGAACAGACTTTCCTGGCTCAGGCGTACGCTGTTGACCACCAGCAGGGTAAGCATCACCACTTCCACGACCAGCAAGAGCAGTACCAGCTTGGAACGCAATGACAACCCACGCGGCATCTTCAACAACAAGGCTAGTGCTCCAGGTGCTGCCGGAGATATTGGGTATAGGGATCGAGAGCCTTCATATCCTGGGGCGTGATTTCACGTATGCCCTGATAGCGCGTTACTTCGAAAAATTGTTTGCCTTCGGGCAAGTCCGGGGAAAAAGCGAGCAGGGCCGATTTGAGGCGCGGAACTTCGCTTGCCAGACGCGGATTGGCCAGCAACATGAGGCCGGGTATGGCAGGCAGGCTGGCAAAAACCTGGAGGCCATCCCGAACATTCGCTGGCATCTGTCCCCAGCCCGCCGGCGAAATGATGGCCAGCATGCTTTCCCCGCTGAGTACCGAATAGGCCGAGCTGTTATGGCTTGAGGTTTCCAGCAACCGGAAGTCGGTACCTTCGCGCAATCCCTGCGTTTCCAGCCAAAACACGGCCTGACTGGTAATCAGCGCAAAGCGGTCCAGGGTGGCGACCGCTTGCCCGCGCAAATCCCGGATGGATTTGAGCGGCGCGGCCCGGGAGGTTACCAGCATTGCCCGATTCGCAGCCTTGAAGGTCGCCAGAGGGATATAGCCGCCCTCCGTTTGCGCGAGCCGCCCCAAGTGGGCGGCCGTCACCACGAGATCATAATCACCCGCTATCGTGCTCTTGTGGAAAGTGGCGAAATCCGTTGCCGTCACCATCTCCACAGGGCGTTTCAGCGTCTGCTCCAGATAGACCCGAAACGGTTGATAGTTATTGAGCAGAATGCGCGGACTCAGGGTGGGTAACACGCCCACGGTCAGCGATGTCCCCTGCGCCGCACTCGGAAGGGGGCAAAGTGCCAACAGGCAGGCCAGTAGCCAGCCTCTGCCAGATAAAAACTTTCCCATGCCCTGCTCTCCTCGGTCCTTGCGGATTCTTTTGCGCTGCTCCTGTTCCAATATTCTTCAGGGCGGCGCCGTTTATTTAAATGTCATATCGGTTTCCGGGTGCCGAACTTGAAGCCCATGCTGACGGCGCTTGTTTTCGCCAGTCATGGAATGGTGCGGTCACCGCGAGGCCAGACGCGCCAGCAGCTTTTCGTGTATGCCGCCAAAACCGCCGTTGCTCATCACTAGCACCTGATCGCCGGGTTGGGCTTCGGTGACCACCGCCGTTACCAGGGCGTCAAGATTGTCGTGCACCTGGGCAATCGCGCCCATGGGCGCGAAAACCGCGTGAGCGTCCCAGCCCAGATTGGCGGCGTAGCAGAACACCTTGTCTGCATCCTTCAGGCTGGCGGGCAAGGCGTCTTTCATCGCCCCCAGCTTCATGGTGTTGGAACGCGGCTCCAGCACCGCGAGGATGCGCGCCCCACCTGCCTTGCGGCGCAGACCGGCGACGGTGGTGGCAATCGCGGTGGGGTGGTGGGCGAAGTCGTCATACACGGTGATGCCGTTGACGGTGCCGCGGATTTCCATGCGGCGCTTGACGTTTTCGAAGCGCCCCAGTGCCGCGCACGCCACTTGCGTGGAAACGCCGGCATGGCGTGCGGCGGCAATGGCAGCCAGCGCATTGTGTACGTTATGCGCGCCCATCAGGGACCACTCCACCCGGCCTTGTGGTTTGCCGTTGAACTGCACGTCGAAGCCGGCCTCGCCGCCGGTGGCGGTCCAGCCCTCCGCTACGCCCAGCCATTCCACCGGGGTCCAGCAGCCACGCGCAATGACACGGCGCAGGCTATCCTCTGTGCCGTTGGCGATGATCAGCCCCTGCCCCGGCACGGTTCGCACCAGGTGGTGGAACTGGGTCTCGATGGCAGGGAGGTCGGGAAAAATGTCGGCGTGGTCGAATTCCAAGTTGTTGAGTATCGCAGTGCGCGGTCGGTAGTGGACGAACTTGGAGCGCTTGTCGAAAAACGCGGTATCGTATTCGTCCGCCTCGATCACGAAAAACGGCGACTCGGTGAGACGCGCGGAGATGCCGAAATTCTGCGGGATGCCGCCCACCAGGAAGCCCGGCGTCAAGCCTGCGTCTTCCAGTATCCACGTCAGCATGGAGGTGGTGGTGGTTTTGCCGTGGGTGCCCGCGACGGCCAGCACCCATTTGCCCTGCAGCACGTTCTCCGCCAGCCATTGCGGGCCGGAAATGTACGGCAAACCCTGATCGAGGATGGCTTCCATTAATGGGTTGCCACGCGTGACCACGTTGCCGATGACGAACACGTCGGGTTTGAGGTCAAGCTGTTGGGGGGCGAAGCCTTCAATCAGGTCTATGCCCAGTGCGCGCAACTGGTCGGACATGGGCGGATAGACATTGGCGTCGCAGCCGGTGACGGTGTGGCCGGCTGCGCGGGCGATGGCGGCAATGCCGCCCATGAAGGTGCCGCAGATACCCAGAATGTGCAGGTGCATGGAATCGCTATCGTAATAATTAAGGAAAAAATGGATGGGCTTGCCGGAATCTAGCTCAATCCGGCGCCATCGCTGATCGAGCCCTTGGACAAATCCACCAGAATGTTGCGCCCCGGTATCAGCGTGGCGATCGCCAGCAGGAAGATTTCGACGAACTCGTTACGCTCACCCTCAGGCAGCTTGGTGACGCGGTTGAAGGTGCCAAACATGGAATCGTGAAACGCGGCGATATAAAGAATGCGCCGCTTGTTTTCGGCGACATCGTTGGCATCGGCGGTTTCCGTCACTTGCGTGATGACCACTTCGCCAAGCTTCTCGCGGATCGACTGGAACAGGTGATGGATGTACTCGGCCGCGCTCTGGCGGCCCTTGTCGTCCTGCAGGGTGAGGTCCGCGCTCACCATCTCACCGGATCGGGTCTTGAGCGTGACGCGTTTTTCCTGCGGCTGGGGTGGCGGGGCGTTGGGGTTGATGATGAGGCTCACGGCGATATCCTTGAATAATCAAGCTGCATGATAACGTGTTCGACGCACATAAAAAAAGCCGCAACAAAGACGCGGCTTCGGATTGAACTGTTCAATCTTAACCGATCTGGTCTTCTGTCCCGCCGGTCACCTGCCCCTTGACCATATTCAATTCAGCGCTTCGCCAAACAGACCTATGATGTACTCTTTCGTGTAGTTGTGTGGGGTGCACTTTATAAGGCCGTATGGCTGAATGAATTGTTAAATTTGTCGCGCTCATCTGGCCATGCGCGCCAGCGCCAGCAGATGCCATTGGTGCACGCCCAGCCCGAGCAGAATCAGCGCGGTTCCCAGCCAGATATCGAACCCCGGCTGTTCGCCGTTGAGCCATTGGCCGAGGAGTAGCGCGCTCACCGGCGTGATCAGCGTGATCAGCGCGACCTGGCCGGCCTGCAGATGTTTGGTAACGTAAAAATACAGGGTAAATCCCACCACCGAGCCGAAAATCCCCAGGTAAAGCGTGGACAGCCCGGCACGCAGGCTCCACTGCGGCAGGTGGCCAAACAGCGCCAACCACAGCGGCAACAGCAGTCCCACCACCAAAGTCAGCGCACCCGTGGTCAGCGCCAGTACGGGTATCGCTGCCCCGGTGCGCTTGACCCATACCAGGCTGGCTGCCTGAATCGCCACCGCGCCGAGGATGGCCGCAATCCCGGGCAAGACCTGCGCGCCTGTTTTTGCGCCCGAGCCAAAAATGACGATCAGCCCGGCCAGTCCCAGCACAATACCCGCCAGTTTGGCCCGGGTCAGGCGTTCCTCATCCGCCAGCCACATCCCGATCAGGCCGGTAAATAGCGGAATCAGGCCAAACAGCACGGCAATCAGGCCGGATGGCACATAACGCGCACTCCAGTAGACCAGCAGCATTGAACCGAAAATACCGGAACCGGCAGCCACATAGGCATGGAGTGCAGCGCGCGAGCGCACCATTGTGATGCGCAGGGCACGCATCAGGACCGTGCATACCGCCAGGCCGATGACCATGCGTATCAGCAAGGGGAACATGAAGTCCGCCCCTGCCCCGCTCCATTGAATGGCCAGCGGGGTGGTAGACCAGATCAGAATTACGCCCAGATAGGCTGCAGGGATGGGCATGGTATTAATCGGGTGCAAATATTGCTTGTAATTTGGGTGCCAGGCAGCATATCAGGCATGAGCAGTTTCACTACGGAGGTGCATCATGATTGTATTCGACATCGAATCCGGACGCATTGACGCCCCCAGTTTTACGCAATTCGACACTGTAGCAGCACGGCCTGAGACTGACGCAGCGCGGCCAGATATGACCTTGCCCATGCTGCGCCTGATGACGCTGGAGGAGGCAATGTGGATGGAATCACAGCGTGCCGGTCGCAGCACCGGGTCGGCAATGTAAAACTTGCCGACACGCCCTTGCCGGTTTTGGTGGGCAAAATTCATCATGTTTGATGATGGAGTACGTTTGGGGAATATAAAAAACCCGCAGTAGCGGAGTTTTTATGGCAATTATGTCTACTTATATCCCCATTTTTTTGCTTTGACACAAGCCAAAGAAGCCCGCGTGGCCGCGGTGCCGGATATTGACACACCGCGACTCCGTGCGTAATTCCCCCCGGCTGACTGAAAAGCAGCTGTCTTTATGCCTCGCCGTCGTAGCCCAAATTTGGCGCCAGCCAGCGCTCGGCGGTGGCAATATCCCAGCCCTTACGCTGTGCGTAATCTTCGAGCTGGTCACGATCAATCTTGGCGACGGCGAAGTAGCTGGATTCCGGGTGGGAGAAGTAGAACCCGGACACGCTCGAGGCGGGCAGCATGGCGTAACTTTCAGTCAGCTGTATGCCGGTGTTTTCGGTCGCATGCAGCAACTCGAACAACGGTGCTTTTTCGCTGTGTTCGGGGCACGCCGGATACCCCGGCGCGGGACGGATGCCGCGATATTTTTCGTCGATCAGCTCTTCGTCGCTGAGCGTTTCGTCGGCGGCGTAGCCCCAGAATTCACGCCGCACACGGGCGTGCATGCACTCGGCGAAAGCCTCGGCGAAGCGGTCTGCCAGTGATTTGAGCAGAATGGCATTGTAGTCGTCGAGATCCTTTTCGTACGCAGCCACACGCTCGTCCATGTTGAGGCCGGCGGTGACGGCGAAGCCGCCGATGTAATCCTTCACGCCGGATTCCTTGGGCGCGATGAAGTCGGCCAGGCACATGTTCGGCCGGCCGGGCGGTTTTTCCATCTGCTGGCGCAGCGCATGGTAGGTCATTGCCACCTGGGTGCGCGATTCGTCGGTGTAGATTTCGATGTCGTCGCCAACGCGGTTGGCGGGGAACAGGCCGATCACGCCCGCCGCCTCCAGCCAGTTTTCGTCAATGATGCGTTTCAGCATCGCCTGCGCATCGGCAAACAATTTGCGCGCTTCCTCGCCCACCACCTCATCTTGCAGGATTTTCGGATAGCGGCCGTGCAGTTCCCAGGTCTGGAAGAACGGCGTCCAGTCGATATAGCGGGCGATCTCCGCCAGCGGGTAATGCTGGAACACCTGCAGGCCAAGCTGTCTCGGTACCGGCGGCGTGTAGGCGTTCCAGTCGGTGACCAGCGCGTTGGCGCGCGCCTGCGCCAGCGTGGCGCGTTTGGACTGGGCGCGCTTGCCCTTGTGGCTCTCGCGGATGCGGATGTAATCGGCCTTGACCTCGGCCATGTAGGCATCGCGCAACTCAGGCGAGAGCAGCTGCGTGCACACGCCCACCGCGCGCGAGGCGTCTTTCACATACACGGTGGTACCGCTGTAGTTGGGCTCGATTTTAACCGCAGTGTGGGCCAGCGAAGTGGTGGCGCCGCCGATCAATAGCGGCAGCTTTATGCCGAGGCGCTCCATTTCCCTGGCGACGTGGGCCATTTCCTCCAGCGAGGGGGTAATGAGGCCGGACAGGCCGATGATGTCGGCCTTTTCGTCGAGCGCAGCTTGCAGAATCCTGGCGGCGGGCACCATCACGCCGAGATCAACCACGTCGTAGTTGTTGCACGCCAGCACCACGCCGACGATGTTCTTGCCGATGTCGTGCACGTCGCCCTTCACCGTGGCCATGACGATCTTGCCCTTGGCTTCGGCGGCCTCGCCGCTCAGCGCCTTTTCTGCCTCGATGTAAGGGATCAGGTGCGCCACCGCCTGCTTCATGACGCGCGCGGACTTCACCACCTGCGGCAGGAACATCTTGCCCGCGCCGAACAGGTCGCCGACCACGTTCATGCCGTCCATCAGCGCGCCTTCGATGACATGGATCGGGCGCACGGCCTGCTGGCGGGCTTCTTCGGTGTCCTCGATGATGTAAGTGGTGATGCCTTTCACCAGCGCGTGGGTGAGGCGCCCGCCGACCGGAGCTTCACGCCAGGCCAGATCTTCCACCTGCTCCTTGGCCGAGCCCTTCACGCTGTCGGCGAATTCCACCAGGCATTCGGTGGCATCGGGACGGCGGTTCAAAATCACATCCTCGACGCGTTCGCGCAAATCGGCGGGAATCTGGTCATACACGCCCAGCTGTCCGGCGTTGACGATACCCATGTCCATGCCGGCCTGGATCGCGTGATACAGAAACACGGTATGAATCGCTTCGCGCACCGGCTCGTTGCCGCGGAACGAGAACGACACGTTGGACACGCCGCCGGATATTTTCGCAAACGGTAATGTCCGCTTGATCTCGCGCACCGCTTCGATGAAATCTACCGCGTAGTTGTTGTGCTCGTCGATGCCGGTGGCGACGGCGAAGATGTTGGGATCGAAAATGATGTCTTCGGGCGGAAAATCGAGCTGCTCGGTGAGAATTTTGTAGGCGCGGGTGCAGATTTCCACCTTGCGCGCCCGGGTGTCGGCCTGCCCCGCCTCGTCGAACGCCATCACGATCACCGCCGCGCCGTAGCGCTGGCACAGCCTGGCGCGCTCGATGAACTCGGCCTCGCCTTCCTTCATCGAGATCGAGTTGACGATGGACTTGCCCTGCACGCACTTCAGACCCGCCTCGATCACCGACCATTTGCTTGAGTCGATCATGATCGGCACGCGCGCGATGTCGGGTTCCGACGCGATCAGGTTGAGGAAGCGCACCATCGCCGCTTCCGCGTCGAGCATGCCCTCGTCCATGTTGATGTCGATGATCTGCGCGCCGGCTTCCACCTGGTTGCGCGCTACTGCCAGCGCCTCGTCGTACTGGCCGTTAATGATGAGGCGGGCGAACATCTTGGAGCCGGTGACGTTGGTGCGCTCGCCGACGTTGACGAACAGGTCGCCTTCGCCCAGGTTGAACGGTTCCAGTCCGGAGATGCGCAGCTTTTTCTCGATGGTGGGGATGACGCGCGGCGGATAAACTTCCACCGCCTCGCGGATCGCCTGGATGTGCGCAGGCGTGGTGCCGCAGCAGCCGCCAATGATATTCAGCATCCCGGCTTCTGCCCATTCGCGGATTTGCGCGGTCATCGCTGCGGGGGATTCGTCGTATTCGCCAAATGCGTTGGGCAGCCCGGCGTTGGGGTGGGCCGAGACAAAACAGTCCGCCTTGTTGGATAACTCCTCGACATACTGGCGCAGTTCGCGCGCTCCCAGCGCGCAGTTAAGGCCGATGGACAATGGCCGCACATGGCGCACGGAATTCAGGAACGCCTCGGTGGTCTGGCCGGACAGGGTGCGCCCGGAAGCATCGGTAATCGTGCCGGAAATCATGATGGGCAAACGCAGCCCATGCGCGTCGAAATATTTTTCAACCGCAAACAACGCGGCCTTGGCGTTGAGCGTGTCGAAAATGGTTTCCACCATCAGGATATCCGCACCGCCATCCACCAGGCCGCGCGTCGCTTCGGTGTAAGCGATAACTAACTCGTCAAAGTTGACGTTGCGATATCCGGGATCGTTCACATCGGGCGACATGCTGGCGGTACGGCTGGTGGGGCCCAGAATGCCGGCGACGAAGCGCGGCTTGTCGGGTGTTTTGGCCGAGTATTCATCCGCTGCGCTGCGCGCCAGCCTGGCCGCCTCGACATTGAGCTCGTAGACCAGATGCTGCATGTGGTAATCCGCCATCGAAATGGACGTGGCGTTGAAGCTGTTGGTCTCCAGAATATCCGCGCCCGCCTCCAGATAGGCCGCGTGTATGGCGCGAATGATCTGCGGCTGGGTGAGCACCAGCAGATCGTTGTTGCCCTTCAGGTCATGCCCAAAATCGGCAAAGCGCGTACCTCGATAGTCTGCCTCCTCCAGCTTGTAGCTCTGGATCATGGTGCCCATGGCACCATCCAGGATCAGGATGCGATTCTTGAGGGCGGCGAGGAGCAAATCGGTGCGCGTGGTCATGGCGATGTACGATGCGGCGGAAAGGCGGTTATGATACGGGGAATCAGGGGCTTAAGCCAATGCAACGGGTGCGGCTTCAGGAACAACATGGGACAGGATTAACCGGAATTCTCGGGATTGACAGGAAATCGAATGGAATCCGGGTTCAAGCATTTAGCCTTGTAAATCCTGTCCAGAGTTTAGCGCCCTTCACACTCTAAGGAGTCGCCATGCAACACCTCACCCCCAAAGACGCCCACGCCTTTCTGCAGGCTCACCCGGATGCGGTTTTCATCGACGTGCGCTCGGAAATGGAGTTCCTGTTCATCGGCCATCCGAAGGACAGCATCCATATCGCCTGGAACGAATTTCCGGACTGGGAGGTGAACCCGCACTTTCTCGCCCAGGTGCGCCGCGCGACTTCGGTGAACCGGCCGCTGGTACTGATCTGCCGCAGCGGCAATCGCTCCGCCGAGGCGGGCACCCACCTCGAACAGCACGGTTACACCGAGGTATACAACGTGCTGCATGGTTTTGAAGGCGAGCTCGACGATCACCACCACCGCGGCAGCCTGTCTGGCTGGCGCTTCGAGGGCCTGCCCTGGGAACAGTGCTGACCGATACAAAAAAGTAACTTTTCAAGCCCATGATGTTGGGCTAACATGCGCGCTGTTATTTAAAGCGGAGAGTCTTTGTGGGTACTTGTTCAGGTGACAGTTGCCGCCAGCGCATCACTGGCGATTGCTCGGCTAGATAACCCGCAGAACCTCCTCTGCCGCTGTCTCGCCGAGCGCGAGAAGCGGTGTCAAACACCGGTCAACCCTTGCCGGCCCCCTTGCATCACTTCGCACTAAATCTTGTCTTGCGAGGCAGTTTCGTTCACGCCGCGCATGGCCTGGAACTCGTCCCATCGTTCTCCATTGGAATGCAATTGCCACGGTAAGCTGCGAGACAGCCTGCTGCGACATAATGCGCTAATTCAAATTAGTCGTTTGAATGGAACAAGAAAATGAACTTCAATATTCTGAAAGAGGTTTTCGCGGGCTTCATTCGCAGTCGCGCCATGAGTCGCCACTTCCGGCGGCTTGCTCTTCTCGATGCGCTCACCGGCACGGGTGTAAGCAAAGAGGTGCCACCATCGCTGGCACAGACCCTGGCTGGTGCCGCCAAAAGCGACGTCGATGCGTTGCTGAACAGCCTTGGCTCCCATGCCGACGGCTTGAGCGAAAACGAGGCCGAGGCTATCCGCGAGCGCGTCGGTGCCAATGAGGTTGAGCACGAAAAACCCATGCCATGGTGGCAGCACCTGTGGCACAGCTATCGTAATCCGTTCAACCTGCTGCTCACTATTCTCGCACTGGTTTCCTACCTTACCGGGGACATGAAGGCGACGATCGTCATTTCGACCATGGTGGTGCTGTCCACGCTGCTGCGTTTCTGGCAGGAGTCCAAATCCAACAAGGCGGCGGACAAGCTGAAGGCGATGGTGAGCAACACGGCCACCGTGATGCGCCGTGACCCGGCCGAGGATGCCGCCGAAGACGCGCGCAAATACTTCAATGCAGTGTTGCATCCGAAAGGCGCACGCAAAGTCGAAGTGCCGATCAAGCAACTGGTGCCGGGTGATCTGGTGGTGCTGTCGGCGGGTGACATGATCCCTGCGGATCTACGTGTGCTGACCGCCAAGGACCTGTTCTTGGCACAGGCGGCAATGACTGGCGAATCGCTGCCGGTGGAGAAGTACGCCAACCCACGCAACCCGGAGGCCACCAATCCGCTGGAACTGGACAACATCCTGTTCATGGGCACTAACGTGGTGAGTGGTTCGGCAACGGCCGTAGTAGTCACTACCGGGAGCAACACTTATTTTGGGGCGCTGGCCCAACGCGTAACCACCACCGACCGCGCGCCGACCGCCTTCCAGGCCGGGGTGAACAAGGTAAGCTGGTTGCTCATTCGCTTCATGTTCGTGATGACGCCGCTGGTGCTGCTCATTAATGGCTTTACCAAGGGCGACTGGGTAGAGGCGTCCCTGTTCGCGCTGTCGGTTGCGGTGGGCCTGACTCCGGAAATGCTGCCGATGATCGTCACCGCCACGCTGGCCAAGGGCGCGGTGGTACTGTCACGCAAGAAAGTCATCGTCAAACGACTGGACGCGATCCAGAACTTTGGCGCGATGGACGTGCTGTGCACCGACAAGACCGGCACCCTGACTCAGGACAAAATTTTCCTGGCACGCCACACTGATGTGTTCGGTGAGGTGTCGGATCAGGTGCTGGAGTATGCCTACCTTAATAGCTATTACCAGACCGGTCTGAAAAATCTGCTCGACGTGGCGGTGCTGGAACATGCCGAAGTGCACCGCGAACTCAACGTCGCAAAACACTATCGCAAGGTGGACGAAATCCCGTTTGATTTTCAGCGGCGGCGCATGTCCGTCGTCGTTTCGGAGCGCGAAGATCACCACGAGCTGATCTGCAAGGGCGCGGTGGAGGAGATCCTCGGTGTGTGCAACCGCGTGCATCATGGCGATGCGATCGAGCCGCTCTCCGTTGAACTGCTGGCGCAGGTGAACAGCCTCACCGCCGCACTCAATGAAGAGGGCCTGCGCGTGGTGGCGGTAGCGATGAAAGAAACCCCGCCCACACAGAATGTTTACAGCGTGGCGGACGAATCCGACCTGGTCCTGGTGGGCTATATCGCCTTCCTCGATCCGCCCAAGGAATCCTCCGCCCCGGCCATCGCCGCCCTGCAGGCGCACGGTGTGGCCGTGAAAGTACTGACCGGGGACAACGAGCGCGTCACCGCCAAAATCTGCCGTGAAGTCGGCTTGCCGACGCAGGGTGTGATATTGGGCAGCAATATCGAGGCGCTCAGCGATGCCCAGCTGGCGCTCATGGTTGAACAACACAATGTATTCGCCAAGCTCTCGCCCGCGCACAAGGAGCGCATCGTGCGTGCGCTCAAGGCCAATGGCCACGTTGTTGGATTCATGGGCGACGGCATCAACGATGCGCCCGCCCTGCGCGCCGCCGACATCGGCATTTCGGTGGATACCGCAGTGGACATCGCCAAGGAGGCCGCCGACATCATTCTGCTGGAAAAGAGCCTGATGGTGCTGGAAGAAGGTGTGATCGAAGGCCGCAAGACCTTTGCCAATATGCTCAAGTACATCAAGATGACCGCCAGCTCGAACTTCGGCAACATGTTCTCGGTGCTGGTGGCGAGCGCATTCCTGCCGTTCCTGCCGATGCTGCCGCTGCATTTGCTGGTGCTGAACCTGCTCTACGACATCTCGCAGACCGCCATTCCCTTCGACAACGTAGACGAGGAGCAGGTCAGACTGCCGCAACGCTGGAATCCGGAGCAAATCAGCCGCTTCATGGTGTTCTTCGGGCCGGTCAGTTCCATCTTCGACATCGCCACCTACGCCCTGATGTGGTTCGTGTTCGGCGCCAACAGCCTGGCGCACCAGACCCTGTTCCAGTCGGGCTGGTTCATCGAGAGTCTGCTGTCGCAGACGGTGATCGTGTATATGCTCCGCACACAGAAAATCCCGTTCATCCAAAGTCGCATTGGCGGGCCGCTGCTGGCGACGACGATGGCTGTTATGGTCGTCGGGGTTCTCGTGCCGATGGGGCCATTCGCACATTACTTCAGGCTGCAGGCGCTGCCGCTCGCCTACTTCCCGTTTCTGGTCATCATCCTGCTCAGCTACGTGCTGCTGATTCAGGCAATGAAGCGGTTCTATACGCGCCGTTATGGCTGGCAGTAAGGACTTGCGTGCCGGCTACAAGCCTAGCCGCTGCCAGATGGCGGTGGCTAGCGCGGCCTGGTTCATGGTGTAAAAATGCAGTCCCGGCGCACCCGCTTTGAGCAGGCGCTCGCACAAATCGGTCACCACATCCAGACCGAAGGCGCGGATGGATTCGATGTCGTCGCTGTAACCTTCCAGTTTTTTGCGCATCCAGCGCGGGATTTCTGCGCCGCAGGCATCGGAGAAACGCGCCAGCTGCGAGAAATTACCGATCGGCATGATGCCCGGCACAATGGGAAGGGTGACCCCCAGCGTGGCGCATTCATCGACGAAATTGAAATACGCGTCGGCGTTGAAAAAATACTGGGTGATCGCGGAATTGGCGCCCGCATCCACCTTGCGCTTGAAGTTGAGCAGGTCATCGCGCGCGCTGCGGGCTTGCGGATGGTATTCCGGGTAAGCAGCCACTTCGATGTTGAACCAGTCGCCGGTCTCGCTGCGGATGAATTCCACCAGTTCGTTGGCGTAGCGAAACTCGCCGGCGCTGGCCATGCCCGAAGGCAGGTCGCCGCGCAGTGCCACAATGTGGCGGATACCATGCGTCTGGTATTCCTGCAGGATGGCGCGGATATTGTCATGGGTGGAGCCGATACAGGACAGGTGCGGTGCGGCTGCGTAACCCGCGCGCTGGATGTCGAGCACGGTTTCCAGCGAGTGGTCGCGGGTGGAGCCGCCCGCGCCGAACGTCACCGAGAAAAACTTGGGCTTTAGCAAGGCCAGCTGGTCACGCGTGGCGCGCAGCTTGTCCATGCCTTCCGGGGTTTTGGGCGGGAAAAACTCAAAGCTGAAAGTACGGTTGACCATATTCAGTCTAATCCTTATTGCCGGGTATGAAGGCTGAGAGCACCCAGGCAATCACGCCATAGAGAATGGCGCCGACAAACGCAGCGCCAAAGTTGGTTACATGAAAGCCAGGCAGCAAACTGCCCACCAGCCAGAACAGCAAGCCGTTCAGCACAAAATAGAACAAGCCCAGCGTCAGCAGGGTAATCGGCAGGGTCAAAATGGCCAGCACCGGGCGTACCAGGGAGTTGATCAAGCCCAGCACCAGCGCGGCCGCCAGCGCCCACCCAAAACTCTCCACCTGGATGGCCGGCAGCAGGTAGGCGACGGCAAGCAAGGCAACGGCATTCAATAACCACAGTAACAATATACGCATTGTCGTTCTCCGGTTCGTAAAGTGTTCGCCGCCGCCCTGCTGCAGCGTGGCCTGCTTAGTAGCGGTAATGCACCGCCTTGTACGGGCCGTTTTTGTCCACGCCGATGTAGGCAGCCTGCTGTTCGGTCAGTTCAGTCAGCTGCACGTTCAGTGTTTTCAGCTGCAGGCGCGCCACTTTTTCGTCCAGGTGCTTGGGCAGGGTGTACACGCCCACCGGATAATCGGCGGTACGGGTAAACAGCTCGATTTGGGCGATGGTCTGGTTGGCGAACGACGAGCTCATCACGTAGGACGGATGGCCGGTGGCGCAGCCCAGATTCACCAGGCGGCCTTTGGCCAGCAGGATGATGCGTTTGCCGTCGGGGAAAATCACGTGATCCACCTGCGGCTTGATTTCTTCCCACTGGTATTTTTCGATGCCGGCGACGTCGATCTCGTTATCGAAGTGGCCGATATTGCAGACGATGGCCTGGTTTTTCATTTTCACCATGTGGTCATGGGTAATGACGTTGTAGTTGCCGGTGGCGGTGACAAATATGTCGGCTTTGTCCACTGCGTAGTCCATGGTCACCACGCGATAGCCTTCCATCGCTGCCTGCAGGGCACAGATCGGATCGATCTCGGTCACCCAGACCTGCGCGGATAGTGCACGCAGGGCCTGTGCCGAGCCCTTGCCGACGTCGCCGTAGCCTGCGACCACGGCGACCTTGCCGGCAATCATCACGTCAGTGGCGCGCTTGATGCCGTCCACCAGCGATTCGCGGCAGCCGTACAGGTTGTCGAATTTGGACTTGGTGACCGAATCGTTGACATTGAAAGCGGGGAATTTCAGCTCGCCGCGCTCAAACATCTGGTACAGGCGATGCACGCCCGTCGTGGTTTCCTCGGTCACGCCCTTGACCTGCGCCAGGCGCGTGGAGTACCACTTGGCATCCACCGCTAGCTTGGCCTTGATCGCCGCGAACAGCACGCGCTCTTCTTCGCTGCCCGGCTTGGCCAGCACGCCGATGTCGGATTCGGCGCGCGTGCCCAGATGCAGCAGCATGGTGGCGTCGCCGCCATCATCCAGGATCATGTTGGAATAGCCGCCATCCGCCCACTCGAAAATGCGGTGGGTATAGTCCCAGTAGTCGGTCAGCGATTCGCCCTTGACTGCGAATACCGGCGTACCGCTGGCGGCAATTGCCGCGGCTGCATGGTCTTGCGTGGAGAAAATATTGCACGACGCCCAACGCACTTCGGCGCCCAGCGCCTGCAGGGTTTCGATCAGCACAGCGGTCTGGATGGTCATGTGCAGCGAGCCGGTGATGCGCGCGCCCTTGAGCGGCTGGCTGGCGGCGAATTCCTCGCGGATCGCCATCAGGCCGGGCATTTCGATTTCGGCGATGTTGATTTCCTTGCGGCCCCAGTCGGCCAGCGACAGGTCGGCAATGATGTAATCGGGGGTGCTGCTGGAATGGGTGATGGCGTTCATCACGCCCTCCTTTCTGTAAAAAGACCAAAAAAGTAAGACGTGAGCGCCGTTTCAAATTGAAACGCCTTGAGCCTGGCGGGATGAACACCCGTCGCAACGCTCCTCAAGGCTGGTTGGCAATTCTACCGCAGTGGCCGCGCAGTGCGCAGCAATTTTTGCTGCGCTCGCCTGAACGGCTTACAGGCGGGCATCGGCGCGCAGCGCCTCGGCCTTGTCGGTGGATTCCCAGGTGAACTCCGGCTCGTCGCGGCCAAAATGGCCGTAGCTGGCAGTGCGCGTATAGATCGGGCGCAGCAGGTTGAGGGTCTGGATAATCGCCTTGGGGCGCAGGTCGAAATGCGCTTCCACCAGTTTGGCGATTTTTTCGTCGGCGATTTTGCCGGTGCCAAAGGTATTCACCATCAGCGATACCGGGCGTGCCACGCCGATGGCATAGGCCACCTGCACCAGGCACTTGCTGGCCAGGCCGGCGGCGACGATGTTCTTCGCCACATAGCGCCCGGCGTAGGCAGCCGAGCGATCCACCTTGCTCGGATCCTTGCCGGAGAAGGCGCCGCCGCCGTGCGGGGCTGCACCGCCGTAGGTGTCGACGATAATCTTGCGGCCGGTCAGGCCGGCGTCGCCCATCGGGCCGCCGATGACAAAACGGCCGGTGGGGTTGACCAGATAGCGCACGTCGTCCTTGAGCAGGTCGCCGGAAATCACCGGCTTGATGATTTCCTCGATCACTGCTTCTTCAATCTGTGCGTGGGAAATATCCGGATTGTGCTGGGTCGAGACCACCACGGTGTCCACGTGTTGCGGCACACCGTCCACATAGCGGATGGACACCTGGGATTTGGCGTCCGGGCGCAGCCACGGCAGGCGGCCATCCTTGCGCAACTCGGCCTGACGCTCCATCAGCCGGTGCGCCAGGTAAATCGGCAACGGCATCAGCGAAGAGGTTTCATCGCAGGCGTAGCCGAACATCAGCCCCTGGTCGCCGGCGCCCTGGTCGAGATCCAGCCCTTCGCCTTCGTTGACGCCCTGGGCAATGTCCACCGACTGCTTGCCGAAGGTGGTGAGCACGGAACAGGTATGATAATCGAAGCCGATTTCCGAGCTGTTATAGCCGATGCGCTTGACCGTCTCGCGTGCTACATGGTTGTAGTCCACGGTGGCATGGGTGGTGATTTCACCGGCGACAACCACCAGCCCGGTGGTGACCAGCGTCTCGCAGGCTACGCGTGCGTGCGGATCCTGGGTTAGAATTGCATCCAGCACTGCATCGGAAATCTGGTCGGCGACCTTGTCTGGATGACCTTCTGACACGGATTCCGAGGTAAAAATAAATTCTTTCATGGCACCATTCCAAAATCGCAACAGGCGAGGATGGTAGCAAACTTTAGCCCTGCCCGACACCGTTCCCCATCATGACGCAATTTTTGCTTCGCTTATTCGCCCGCCTGCCGCTACGCTTTTGGCACGCGGTGGGTGCGCTGGGCGGACGCCTGGCATACCGCTACAACCCGCGCTACGCTGCGCGCCTGGCGGATAATTTGCGGCAGAGCGGCATCGCTGCCGGTGCCGGCGAATACCAGACGCTGCTGCGCCAGTGCGCAGCCGAAATCGGCAAGGGCGGCGCGGAAATCATCCCGATCTGGCTGCGTCCTTATCCGCAGACGTTAAAACTGGTGCAGGCCTGCCAGGGTTGGGAACACGTCGAGGCGGCGGTGGCTGCGGGCAAGGGCGTGCTGGCGATGACACCGCATCTGGGCTGCTTCGAGATCGTCAGCCTGTATTACGCGGCACGTCTGCCGATGACCGTGCTGTACCGTCCGCCGCGCCAGAAATGGCTGGAGGGCATCATGCGCGACGGACGCGGACGCGGCCAGGTGACGCTGGCGACGACCGACGTCAAAGGCGTGCGCGCGCTGCTCACCGCGCTGAAAAAAGGTGAAGCGGTGGGGATTTTGCCCGATCAGGTGGCGAGCAAGGGCGAAGGCGCGTGGGCCAGCTTCTTTGGCCGCCAAGCCTATACGCCGACGCTGGTCGCGCGCCTGCACCAGTCCACCGGCGCGGTGCCGCTGCTGATGTTCGGCGAGCGCCTGCCCAAGGGGCAGGGTTATCGCATCCACATCGAGCCGCTCAACGCCGACCTGACCGGCAGCAAGGAGCATACTGCCGCGCAACTCAACGCTGCACTGGAAGCGCTGATCCGCAAGTATCCGGCGCAATACCTGTGGAGCTACAACCGCTACAAGCGTCCCGGCGGGGTTGAACCACCGCCGGAGCAGTAGGCGCATGTCGCGAATCGGCATATTTTTTCTCTGGCTGGTGCACGGGTTGCCGCTGTCCGTGCAGGCGGTGCTGGGCAATGCGCTGGGCAGCCTGCTGTATCACTTTGCCGGCAGGCGCCGCCGCATCGGTGAAATCAATCTGCAATTGTGTTTCCCGGAATGGGATCGGGTGCGTCGCGACGAAGTGCTGCGCGCTCACTTTCGCTGCGCCGCACGCGCCGCGCTGGAACACGGCATTCTGTGGTGGTCACCGGTTGAGCGGGTGAAGCGCCTGGTGCATTTTGCCGGCCTGGAACATTTCCAGGCGCTGCACGGCCAGCCGGCGATCCTGCTGGCGCCTCACTTCGTCGGTCTGGACATGGGGGGCGTGCGCTTCACCGCCAGCTATGCGCCGATTGTGTCCATGTACAGCCGCATGAAGAATCCCCATTTCGACCGGCTCATGCTGTATGCCCGTACCCGCTTCGGCGGTTCAAAAATGTTTTCCCGCCACGACGGCGTGCGTCCGCTGGTGCGCGAGGTACGCCAGGGCCTGCCGCTGTATTACCTGCCGGATCAGGATTTCGGCGCCAAGGATGCCGCATTTGTGCCGTTTTTCGGCGTTGCTGCAGCCACGGTGACCGCGCTGCCGCGCATCGCGCGCGTGGCGGGTGCCCGCGTGGTGCCCTGCGTCACGCGCCAGTTACCCGGCGGCAAGGGCTATGTGGCGCAGTTCTATCCGGCCTGGGACAATTTCCCGAGCGCTGATGTGGAAGCCGACACCCGGCGCATGAACGCCTTCATCGAAGACCGCGTGCGCGAAATGCCCGAGCAGTATTTCTGGCTGCACAAGCGTTTCAAGACGCGGCCGCCGGGCGAGCCGAAGCTGTATCCGTGATTGCGTCCGGCTGGCATATTGCCGCGTTGCAAGCCGGCCAGGCCGAGGCGCTGGGCGCGCTGGCACGGCACATCTGGCAAAAGCATTATCCCGGCATCATCAGCCCGGCGCAGATTGATTACATGCTGCATCAGCGCTACCGCGCTGCAGTCATCAGGCAACAACTTGGCCAGCCCGGCAGCTGGTGGGATGTGGCGCAGAATGATGCCGCGCTCATCGGCTTCGCGCATTACTTCCTGGATACCGACCCGCTGCGCATCAAGCTCGACAAGCTCTATGTGCACCCTGCCTGGCAGCGCCGCGGAGTGGGCGCTGCGCTGCTTGGCCGGGTTGAATCCGAAGCGTGCAGACAGGGCCGCACTACCCTCACGCTACGCACCAACAAACACAACCACATCGCGCTCGCCGCGTATCGAAAATACGGCTTTATCGTCATGGCGGAAGTGCTCACCGAGATCGGCGCAGGGTTTGTGATGGACGACTACGTGCTGGAAAAAACGCTGGATTGAGAAAAGCGCACCCGGATCAGGGTGCCGCGACCTGCTGGCGGTGCGATGATTTCCAGCGTGGCGTCGTGCACCCGCGCAATTTCCTGCACGATTGCCAGCCCCAGACCGCAGCCGTTACCAGGGCTGCCTTCCACCCGATGAAAACGCTCCAGCACCTTGTCGCGTTGCGACTCGGGGATGCCGATGCCGTTGTCCTCGACTTCCAGCACCGCAGCGCCAGCCTGAAGACAACGCACAGTGATGCTGCCGCCTGCCGGGGTATAACGCAGGGCGTTGTCGATCAGGTTGGCGAGCAGTTCACGAATCAATAGCGGTTCGCCTACCAGGGATGCGTTTTCCATATCGAAGCCGAGATCAATCTGCCGTTCCATGGCGCGTGGTACCCATTCACGCGCGGCGTCTTCGACCACATTGCGCAGATCCAGCGGCTGCATGGCATCGGGTGACATGGCGCCGGGTTCGGCGCGCGCCAGGGTGAGCAACTGATTGGCAAGATGCGCGGTGCGCACGGTGGCGTCCAGCAGATGCGTGAGTGTGGCCCGCAGTTCAGCAGACATGGTGCCGCGCAAGGCAAGCTCGACCCGGGTTTGCAGCCCGGACAGCGGCGTGCGTAACTGGTGCGCAGCGTTGGCCAGGAAGCGCTGCTGGCCATTCATGGAATCGTTGAGTCGCGCCAGCAAGGCATTGAGCGAGGCGACTACCGGCCGCACTTCGTCGGGCGCATGATGTTCGGGTACCGGGCGCAGGTCGCGGTGCGAACGCGCGGCGATTTCTACCTGCAGGCTTTGCAGCGGGGCGAGGCCGCGTCGGATGCCGAACCACACCAGCAGTACCGCGGCCAGTGCAATCACCACCGCCGGCGCGAGCATTTCGGCCAGAATGCCAGCCAGGTGATGGTCGCGTTTGTTCAGTGTTTCCGCCACCTGCAAATAGGCGCTGCTGCCATTGGGCAAATGCATCTTTAATGCAGCGATACGGATATCGCGCCCACGAAACGCGCTGTTGTAGAAAACCGGTTTGTCGTTGATCTGAACTGGTACCGGCAAATACAGGTTGCCCGCCAGGCGCGTGCCATCGGCGGCGATAAGCTGATAGTAGATATTGTCGTAGGCGTCCACCAGCAACAGGTCGCGGGCACTGGGCGGCAGGTCCAACACCGGCTTGCCGTTCACTACCTGGATATACTGCGCCAGCGCCAGCATGGGGTCGAGCAGCTCCTTGTCGTAGGCGTCATTGGCGGCGTTGCGAGCCATGTAGAAAGTGCCGACCGACCCCAGCGCCAGCAGCACCAGCAGCGGGATCAGCAGCCAGCCCAGCAGCAGGCGCCGGAGGCTACGGGTGTGCACTTTTCGCTTCTTCGAGCAGATAGCCGAAACCGCGTATGGTGCGAATCTTGATGCCGGCCGGCTCCAGCTTGGCACGCAGACGCGACATGTAAACTTCCACTGCATTGGGGCTGATTTCCTCGTCCCAGTTGCACACCGCCTGCATGATCTTGTCCTTGCTCAACACCTGCCCCTGGCGCATCAGCAGATATTCCAGCACTCCCCATTCGCGCGCAGTAAGCCCGATCGGGGTGCCACCCAGCCACACCCGGTGCGCCAGCGTGTCCATGACCAGGCGCCCGCAACTGAGTTTGGCGCTTTGCGCATGATGCCCGCGCCGCAACAGGGCGCGCACCCGCGCTTCGAATTCGCCCAAGGCAAACGGCTTGACCATGTAGTCATCCGCGCCCAGGTCGAGGCCGCTCACGCGGTCGGCCACCGCATCCCGCGCGGTGAGGATCAGTACCGGCACGGTGAGCCCGCGCTCACGCAGCTTGCGCAGAACTGCGAAGCCATCCTGGCCGGGCAGGCCGATATCCAGCACCACCAGATCGTAATGCTCGGTGCCCAGCGCCAGTAGCGCCTTTTCGCCACTGACCGCGCGATCTACGGCATAACCCGGCAACGCCAGCGAAATCGCCAGCCCGGCGGCGAGCAGCTCGTCATCCTCTACTATCAGAATTCGCATGGTTTTTCCTCGGTTACGCGCTTGTTGCGGCCCTTCGACATTGCGATTAAACCACCGAAACGCCAGCGGCGGCAGTCACCGGGTAAACAAGGTGCCAGACACGATGCCGTGCAAGCATATCTGGGTGATGCGGGGCAGGCCTATCGAAAGTCGGCAATGATCCCGGTTCAGCCTTGCAGCCATCTGACGGAAAACGAAGAAAGCAAAAGGGGGAGGAAGCGGGCGTTGCATCACGTGTGCGAATTTCGACGCAGCGATATCCGGATTTATCGGTAGCAGGTGACAATCGGGCAACCGCCGGTATCGGCCATCCCTGATTTACGAAAACCGGGTCATCGTGTCAAATTTTGCATACACCTCATCAGCCGGCAGCGGCCTGCTGAAGTAGTAGCCCTGGTATTCGTCGCAACCCTGCTCGCGCAGGAAGGCAAGCTGCGCTTCGGTTTCGACGCCTTCGGCGACCACACGGATATTCAGCTGGTGCGCCATCACGATAATCGCCGCCACCATCGCCTTGTCGTCCGCATCGGTGGTGATGTCGCGTACAAAAGACTGGTCGATCTTGAGCTTGTCAATGGGAAAGCGTTTGAGATAACCGAGGCTGGAATAACCCGTGCCGAAATCATCGAGCGACAGTTCGATGCCCAGCGCTTTCAGCTCCTCCAGAATGCCAATGGACACCTCCGGATTTTCCATGATCACGCTTTCGGTGATTTCCAGCCCCAGCCAGTGCGGATCCACGCCGGTTTCGCTGAGCACTCTGGAGAAGGTTTGCACCAGGTGCTTCTGGCGGAATTGGCGCGGCGACAGATTGACCACCATGCGCCGTAACTGAATCCCCTGTTCGCGCCACTGTTTCAGTTGACCGCAGGCCTGCCTGAGCACCCACTCGCCGAGTGGTACGATCAGTCCGGAGTCCTCGGCTACGGGAATAAATCGGGCCGGAGAAACCAGTCCCAGTTCGGGGTGATTCCAGCGCACCAGCGCCTCGGTTGCGACGATACCGCCTTCCTCCAGGCTCACCAGCGGCTGATAGTGGAGCAGTAACTCGTTGCGATCGATGGCCTGGCGCAGGCTGCTTTCCAGCAGTAACCGTTCGGTGGCAGCCGCATTCATTGCCTGCGTAAAGAAATGGTAGTCGCGGCGTCCCGCTTCCTTCGCATGGTACATTGCCGTATCGCTGTTCTTGAGCAGCGTTTCGACATCAGTGCCGTCCTGCGGATAGACCGCGATGCCGATGCTGGCACTGGTACGCAAATCCTGTCCATTGATAACGAATGGCGCAGACAGGGCGCCCAGTATCTTTTGCGCTACCAGCGCGGCATCCTCGGCAGCGCTCAGCATTCCCAACAGCACAATGAATTCATCACCGCCCTGTCTGCCAACCGTATCCCCCTCCCGCAAACACTCAGTGAGTCGATGGGCGACCATTTGCAGCAGTCGATCACCCACGTCATGTCCGAGGGTATCGTTAATGCCCTTGAATTTGTCGAGGTCGATGAACATGACGGCAAATTGAGCACCGGATCGCCGTGCCCATGCAATGGTTTGCTGAATCCGCTCCTGAACCAGGCGCCGGTTGGGCAAATTGGTAAGCGCATCGTGATGCGCCAGATGGATGATTTTTTCCTCCGCAGCCTTGCGCTCGGTGATATCGCGCATGATGCCGATGAACTGACGGCGTGCGTCCAGGGAATACTCCGAAATTTGCAGTTCCATCGGAAAAATTTCCCCGTTGCTGCGCTGCGCCCGCACCTCCCGCCCGGTTCCGATCACGTGCGCCGTGCCAGTTTCACGGTAGCGCCGCAGGTATTCATCGTGCTCGCTGCGGTACGGCTCGGGCATCAGTATGGACACGTTGCTGCCGAGTATATCCGCGCTGCGATAGCCGAATATACGTTCTGCCCCTGGGTTGAACAGCTCGATACTCCCGGATTCGGAGATGCTGACAATGCCTTCGTCTACTGTTTCCAGCACCGTCCGCACGCGGTTTTCACTGTCGCGCAAACGCACGTTCGCCGCGCGCGCTTCCCGTTCCGAGCGCACCAGTTTGACCACCAGCGGAGAAAGCTGCCAGCGCAGCAACAGCAGCGCCACCGCAAGCACAACGGTCATGAGTGGCAGCAGGTACCGCAACTGGCTCCAGATCGGCGCATACAATTCGGCGCTGTCCATTTTCAGGACCATGCCGAGGCCGAGATCGTCGACCGGGCTGTAGGCCGCCACCACTTCCTGGTGGCGATAATCGTGCGCGGTAATGAACCCGGTGTTCCCCTCCAGGGCATGCGTCATTGGCAACAGCACGCCTTTCGACGACCTTTTGGATAAGGTCATGACCTGCTGCGGGTTCAGCGTCGTGGGAAAGCATTGCATATTGGACCCAGAGGACGCACACAATGCCAGATCCTCCGTCGTGCCCGAACGCTGGGTGCTCACGAACATACTGCTGAGCGTGGGCAGGGGGGTCTCCGTGATCGCCTTGCCGACGACGCGCCCCGCCTTCACGATGTTTACGTCAGTCCGCAAAAAAAACTTGTCGGTAAACAGCAGGTGCACGTGGCCGGGAAAATTGATGGGAACCGTCAGTGCGGACTGTTGTACAAAATCCCCCGCCCGCGCCAGTTCTTTACCGCCCTTATCGAACAGTGCAATAGCCGAGAGTCCGGTTGTAAGAAAGGACTGAGCCGCTTTATTAAGCGCCTCCAGCGTTGCGCCATCGCCATCATGCATGTTAACGCGCTGTAATTGATTAATCAGAAAGGGGCGCGTGGCGACCGTCATGCCCCGCTCGTATCCCTGCCGGATTTCTGATTTTGCCAAATCCACGCGGTTTTGCAGGGATGACTGGAGGCTGCTGCGGAGAAGATGCTCGGCATGCTGCCCCATGACGTAAAACACCATCACGCCGACCAGGATGGCGACCACAATCAAAATCGCCCCTGCAACCAAGCCAATCGGTTGTTGATCGTTTTTTTGTTTTTGCATGCTTCTCCGGGTCCAATAAGGTGAAGAGAAAGATGAGCCACAGCAAACGCATGCAGAACCTTGCTTATGTTGTGCACCCAGCAGCCGGCAGGCTATATCCCGGTCAACCGTAGCACGGAAATGATCATTAAAACAACGCTCCTAATTCCAGGGAACCCATGGCACGCACGTGTACGACGCGTCATGGCCTTCGACAGGAAAGCACGCGGATGAATCAGGCCACGGCTTTGGTGCGTTTGACAGGGGTTTTTGGCTTGGCTTTGGGTTTTGCGGCTTTAGCGGCAGGTTTCTTGCGGGCAACCGGACCTTTGGCGGCACGGGCTGCCAGCAGCGGAAGCGCCTCTTCCAGCGTGCAGGCTTCCGGATCGGCATCCTTGGGCAGGGTGGCATTGACTTTGCCATGCTTGACGTACCAGCCATATTGACCGCTGTGCAGGGTCACCGGCTTGCCGTCTTCGGGGTGATTGCCCAGCGGTTTGCCGGCAGGTGCGCCACCGCGCGGCTCCTTCGCCATGGCCAGCACTTCCAGCGCGCGTGCCAGGTCGATGCTGTAAACGTCATCGGCCTTGGGAATGGATTTGAACTTGCCGTCGTGCTGCAAATAGGGGCCGAAGCGGCCGATGTTGGCAACGATGGGCAGTTGGGTGTCGGGGTGAATTCCCACTTCGCGCGGCAGGGACAGCAGCTTCAGTGCGGTGGCCAGATCGGCGTGCTCGGTAGGCAGGGTTTTTGGCCAGGAGGCACGCCGGGGTTTGAGTTTTTTGTCCTCAGGCGTGGCACCGACCTGCACGTACCAGCCGTAGCGCCCATTCAGCAGCAGGATATCCTGCCCGCTGTCGGGATCCTGCCCCAGCACGGTAGGGCCGTCTTCGTTGCCGCCGTGCAGCGGGCGCGTGTAATCGCATGCGGGATACGCCGAGCAGCCGATGAACAGCCCGCGCTTGCTGGCTTGCAGGAACAGCTGGGCGCCGCACTTGGGACAAGGTTCATCAGGGATCGGGCAGCCGCGCTCGACGTCGGCCTTGGCTGCCAAGGTACCGGAAAACTCCTGCCAGAAGTCATCCAGTAGCGGAATATATTTGAGCGTGCCGTTGGAAACGTCGTCGAGCCGGTCTTCCAGCTTGGCGGTGAAGTCGTAGTCCACGTAGTGGGTGAAATGGGTGGTGAGAAAGCAGTTTACCAGCCGCCCGATCGGCGTGGGCATGAAGCGCTTCTTGTCGAGTACCGCGTATTCACGGTCCTGCAGCGTGGAGATGATGCTGGCGTAAGTGGACGGCCGGCCGATGCCGTACTCTTCCAGGGTTTTCACCAGGCTGGCCTCGGTGTAGCGCGGCGGCGGCTGGGTGAAATGCTGCTCGCCGGAGAGTTTGTCCACCGGCACGGTTTCGCCCTCGATCAGCGCCGGCAGCTTGGCTTCTTCCTCGCTCTCCTCGTCGTCCTGATTTTCCTGATAGACGGCGATGAACCCGGGAAACACCAGCGTCTGGCCAGTGGCGCGGAACAGGTTGGCCGGGCCGCCTACGGCGATATCGAGGCTCACCGTGTCGAACTGTGCCGGGCTCATCTGGCACGCCAGGGTGCGCTTCCAGATCATTTCGTAGAGGCGCGCCTGGTCGATGGTGAGGAACTTGCGCACCGATTCCGGGGTGCGCGAAATGGCGGTGGGGCGAATCGCCTCGTGCGCCTCCTGGGCGTTTTTGGACTTGTTGCGGAAATATACCGGCGCACCCGGCAGATAGTCGGCGTCGAAATTTTTAGCGATATAGGCGCGCACGTCTTCGATGGCTTCGCGCGCCAGATTCACCGAGTCGGTTCGCATGTAGGAGATCAGGCCCACTGCACCGCCGCCGATATCAATACCTTCGTACAACTGCTGAGCGGTGCGCATGGCGCGATCAGTGGTCATGCCGAGCTTGCGTACTGCCTCCTGTTGCAGCGTGGAAGTGGTAAACGGTGCGGCTGCGTTGCGCGATTTGCGCTTCTTTTCCACGCGCGTGACACTGCCGGTTTTGTCATTGGCCAGGGTGTCGAGCACCGCCTGCTGCGCCTCGCCCGTACCGATGCTGAACTGGTCGAGCTTTTCGCCCCGGTACTGCACCAAGCGTGCGGAAAACGCCTGCTTGCCCTTGTGGCTGTCGAGGTGAATGGTCCAGTATTCGCGTGCCTGGAATTTTTCGATTTCCAGCTCGCGTTCGACAATCAGGCGCAGCGCCGGGCTTTGTACGCGTCCGGCGGACAGCCCCGGGCTGATCTTGCGCCACAGCAGCGGCGACAGATTGAAGCCCACCAGATAGTCCAGCACGCGCCGTGCCTGCTGCGCATCCACCAGCGGCATGGCGATTTCACGCGGGTGATCGACTGCATGCTGAATGGCGCTCTGGGTGATTTCGTGGAACTCGATGCGCGCGATCGGTTTTTTCGGTGTGATCTTCTTCTCGCGCAGGATTTCCGCGAGGTGCCAGGCAATGGCCTCGCCTTCGCGATCCGGGTCGGTTGCCAGCAGGATGCGATCCGCCTTTTTTGCCGCTCGTACGATGGCATCGACGTGTTTTTCGTTGCGCTCGATGAGTTGATACTTCATGGCGAACTGGTTGTCGGTATCCACCGCGCCGGTTTTCGGCACCAGGTCACGTACGTGACCGTAGCTGGCAAGGATTTCGTAATCCGCGCCCAGGTATTTTTTCAGGGTTTTTGCCTTGGAAGGCGACTCGACAATAACGAGAAATGACATGTGTATCTGTGCGCCGTAGTGGCGTTAGTGGATGGGGAGGTTGTTGCCATCGTTAAACAGCATATCCTCCAGTAATAGGTAGTCCTGGTTCGGGTTCTGGCTCCATAGCACCATCAGCGCGATCCACTTGATTTTGTCCGGGGTGATTTCGTCCTCGTCCAGCGCCAGCACGCGGTCGATGACCCACTCGCGCTGCAGCGGGTTGAGGATGCCGGCTTGTTCCAGGAGCATCAGCAGTCCCTGGCTCTCGGTATCCAGCCGGTCCTGTTCCACCTCGGCAAAAAATCGGGTGGCCCGGCTGTGGACCAGGTTCGCCGGGTATTCTGCGCTGTTGAGCGTGCCCAGATCGGAGAACCAGTCCAGCGCGCAGTCTATTTCGTCGCCGTTAAAGCCGACTGCAGTCAATTTGAGCGCCAGCGCATCGCGATCGGGTGCCAGTTCAACATGCGGGTAATTTTCAAACAGGTAAATGAGGATTTCTAGCATTATCTTTTTTTAAACAATACGTTGATAGAAACCGCCAGGAAGTGTGGCGACACTGCCCTGAAGCTCCCTTTCCAACAGCATGGCGGAAAGCCTATCAGGCGTCAACCCGCAGCGCTCGGCCAGCACATCCATACTGACCGGTTCAAAACCCAGCGCCGCCAGCAGCGGATCGTCGCATGTTGCGGGAGCGTTAGTGGCGGGAATGGCCGCCTGCCAGCGCAATTCATCGAGCACGTCCTGCGCCGATTCCACCAGCTTGGCGCCTTGTTTGATAAGTTTGTGACAGCCGCGCGCCACCGGCGAATGGATCGAACCGGGAATGGCGAAGACTTCTCTGCCCTGTTCTGCCGCCAGCCGTGCGGTAATGAGCGAGCCGCTTTGCAGGGCGGCTTCCACCACCAGGCAACCCAGGGTCATGCCGCTGATAATACGATTGCGACGCGGAAAATTGGTGGCGATGGAGGGCGTGCCGATGGGAAATTCCGAGACAAGCGCGCCGCTCTCGGCCAAGCGGTGCGCCAGCGTCTTGTTGCGCGCCGGGTAAACGATATCCAGCCCGGTGCCGACGACCGCGAGGCTGCTGGCAGCACCCGCCAGACCTCCCCGGTGCGCGGCAGCATCAATGCCCAACGCCAGTCCGCTAACGATGGTGAGTCCCGCCTGCGACAGTGCGCTGGCGAAAGCTTCGGCGTTAGCCGCGCCTTGGGGCGTGGCATTGCGGCTGCCGACGATGGCGAGCATCGGTGCGCCGAGCAATTCGCGGCGGCCTTTCAGGTACAGCAATGGCGGCGGATCAGGTATTTGCAGGAGGTGCGGCGGATAGTCGCTATCGGCCAGGGTGACCAGATGATTGCCAGGCGCATCGAGCCAGCGCAGAGCGGGTGCGATGGCGGCGTCATCCACCCCGGCCGTGACGCGCTGGACAACGGGCTGCGTCAGGTAGGATTTCAATGCACTGCCGGGTGCGGCGTAGATTTGCTCGGGGCCGCCAAATGCGGCGAGCAGGCTGCGATAGGACTGTCCGCCCAGCCCGCGAGTGAGCGCCAGCCCCAGCCAGGCGCGGCGTTCAGCCTGGTTCAAGGATTGCGCACAATATCCAGCAGGTTGACCGGGCGATGGATCTGCATCACCAACGCGTAAGATACCTTGTCGAATACGCGATACACCATCACCAGTCCGCTGCGCGAGTCGGGTAACTGGATCTTGTCCACCACGTTGCCTTTTTTATACACCGCCAGTACCGTGCCTACGTCCAGGCCATCGCGCTGGCCTTTGTTGAGCACCACGGTGGCATACTGTCCGGCTTCGGATACCCCGCCATAGGTTGAAATCACCCGGCCCTGGATGTTAGCCGCAGGGGGATGGGGAATATAGCGGAACGAGTAGGCGTCATTCGCCGGTTTGAGTCTGTCACCGGGCTGGATCTCTTCCGACGAGCGGGTAATCAAAATGCGCTGCGGATCACCTTCTGCCTCGGTATGCGCTTCGCCAAGATACTCAACCTGATAACCCAGAACCTCTTTGGTGTCCGGATCGATTAGAGCCTTGCCAGGACGCAGGATTTTCCAGTTACGGGTATCGCTCTTGCCGTTGGTAGCGTAAGCCTGATCACCGGCTCCAAGAACCATGCGGTCTTCCTGCGCACCAATAATGCGCGGGGCATCTTTGAGCGCGCCTTCTTCCATCACGAAGGGCTGGCTGATGAACGCATTCACAGCAGACGCGGGGATCGACGGCACACCCTGATCGGCTTCGGACTCAACGCGAACTTGCGGGGACAATTTCACCGTGCCGTATTTTTCTGCCTTGAGCAGGGAAAGCCTGGGCGTGGCGCCGCTCCGGTCGAGTACGATCACGTCGCCTGGGTAAATCCAGTGCGGATTTTTGATTTCTTCCTTGTTCATGCCCCAGATTTGCGGCCACTTCCATGGATCCTTGAGAAATTTTCCGGAAATGTCCCACAGCGTATCACCCTTGACCACGACATAGCGATCCGGTGCGTTTTCCTGCATCTTGAGGGTATCGGCATGGCTGGAAAGCGCCATAAAACCAGTTAAAAACAAAGATAAAGCAAGCTTGCGCATGGCATCCCCTTGGCGCGGATTTTCAGTTTAGACCTTGTCTATCACAAGTGCCGTGTAGTAATGTGACGTCTTTCGGTTGCAGCTTGTGGTTTAACGGCTGATTTGGCAATTAATTGAGAGACTTGATCCGGATTCTGCATGGAATGGTTTATGCAGGCAAGCAATTATGGCGCTACTAAATATTATTCACTATCCTGACCGACGTTTGCATACCGTTGCAAAACCCGTTGCGCAGGTGGATGAGCGCATCCGCAAACTGGTGGCAGACATGGCGCAGACCATGTATGCCGCACCCGGCATTGGCCTGGCCGCTACCCAGGTGGATGTGCACCAGGAGGTGATCGTGATTGACATCTCGGAGACACACGATGACCTGCTGGTGTTCATTAATCCGAAACTGCTCAAGGACGACGGCAGTGCGGTGCACGAAGAAGGCTGCCTGTCGGTACCCGGTATTTACGACAAGGTGACCCGCGCTGAACGCATTACGGTCGAGGCGCTGGACACAGACGGCGCGTCCTTCACGCTCCACGCCGAGGGCCTGCTGGCAGTGTGTATCCAGCATGAAATGGACCACCTCAAGGGCAAGGTTTTTGTCGAGTATCTGTCCCCCCTGAAACAGACCCGCATCAAGAACAAACTCAAAAAGCATCTGCGCGAAACCATGTAGGACCTCATTCATTTGTCCTTGAACGAACCCTAGGCGCAGACCTCACCGGCCACTCTCATGAATATCATCTTTGCCGGAACCCCGGAATTTGCCCGGGTCGCGCTCACGGCCCTGCACGCCGCGGGGCACACTATTGCGGTTGTGCTGACGCAGCCGGACCGGCCTGCCGGACGCGGCATGAAGCTCATGCCCAGCGCGGTCAAACAAGAAGCGCTACGGCTGGGGCTGCCGGTATTACAGCCGGCCTCCCTGAAAGCGCCAGAGATTCAGGATACGCTGCGTGCGCTGGACGCCGAGCTAATGGTGGTCGTCGCCTACGGCCTGATTCTGCCACAAGCGGTATTGGACATCCCGCGTCACGGCTGTCTCAATATCCATGCCTCGCTGCTACCGCGCTGGCGTGGTGCTGCGCCGATCCAGCGTGCCATTCTGGCAGGTGACACCGAAACCGGCATCACCATCATGCAGATGGACGCCGGGCTGGATACCGGTGCCATGCTGCGACGCGATGCCATCCCGATCGCGCAAGACGACACCAGCGCCAGCTTACATGACAAACTCGCCACGTTGGGCGGGCAGGCCATCGTCGCCGTACTTGACCGGATGAGCGCGGGTCCAGTCGCGTCAACGCCACAGCCGGATGCAGGCGCGTGCTACGCCGCAAAAATCAGCAAGGCCGAAGCCGCCCTGGATTTCAACCGGCCGGCCGCCGAGTTGGCGCGCGCGGTGAGGGCATACAATCCCGCACCGGGGGCGGCTACCCAGCTGCGCGGTACACCGCTCAAAGTGTGGTCGGCGCATGCCACTGACCAGCGCGGTACACTGGGCAGGGTGATCACTGCCGATGCACAGGGCATCCTGATTGCCTGCGGCACAGGCGCGCTATGCATCACCGAGGTACAGCCCGCTGGCGGCAAGCGCCAATTCGCCAGCCAGTTTTTGGCCGGGCACCAGCTCCCGGCTGGCACACAACTTGGCAATTGAATTTTGCGTTGCGCGCACCATCTAATCCGTGTCAGTTTCGACGGCTATAAGGAATCAGCAATGTTTGGCAACTGGTTAAAAACTTCCATACTGATGGCGGGTATCGTCGTCCTGCTTGGCACAGTGGGCATGCTGCTGGGTGGGCAAAAAGGCATGCTGATTGCGCTGCTGTTCGCGGGCGGAATGAACGTGTACGCCTACTGGTTCTCCGACCAGATGGTGTTGAAAATGTACAACGCCCAACAGGTCGATGCCGGCACCGCGCCCGAGTTCTACGGAATCGTGGCTGAACTGGCCCAGCGCGCCGGGCTGCCCATGCCCAGGGTATACATCATTGACGAGGCACAGCCCAATGCGTTTGCCACCGGGCGCAACCCGGAGCACGCGGCGGTTGCCGCTACCACCGGGATTATCCGGTTATTGAGTCAGCGCGAATTGCGTGGCGTAATGGCGCATGAACTCACCCACGTCAAACACCGCGACATCCTGATTTCCACCATGTCGGCCACGGTGGCCGGGGCGATTTCGGCGCTTGCGCAATTTGGCATGCTATTCGGTGGCGGCAGCAACAATGGCGAACGCAATGTGCACCCGGCGGTGGCCATCCTCATCATGATCGTGGCGCCAATCGCGGCGATGCTGATCCAGATGGCGATTTCACGCGCGCGCGAATTTGGCGCAGACCAGGGGGGTGCGGAAATTTCCGGCGATCCCGAAGCGCTGGCTTCGGCACTGCGCAAAATCGAGGCCTACGCGCATGCTACTCCCATGGAAACGACGGAACGGCATCCGGAAACCGCGCAAATGATGATCATCAATCCGCTCTCCGGAGAGGGGATCAGGAATCTTTTTGCCACCCACCCCGCTACCGACGAGCGCGTGGCACGCCTGCTGGCCCTGCGCGGCAAGGTGTAACGGTTCGCTCGCTCACGTCCGGTCCTAAAATACCGACTGTAACAGGAGCGGGTTATGCCGTTTCCTAATTAAAAAACGGCCTGCTGAAATCGGCCTGGTATTTCCGCGTCTCGCCAGCCGGTTTTGCGCTGACGCTAAATTTCAGCGTATCCGGCGGCGTAACGCGAAACTCGCCAAGATAATAGACTGCGCTGCCTTCCTTGATTTCGCGCATGGAAATCTCCGCCAGCTGCGAGTTGAGATTGACCACGGTAGCGCTAAGCGCCGCATGCACCGGCTCGGCAACACCCAGCTTGTTCTTGCGCAGCACCGCAATGGTGAGTAAGCCGCGGTTATGGCTGCGTTCAATATGGTAGTTTTTCGCTACCTCCGGTTGCAACTCATCGGTGGGCATCGCGTTGTAATGGATTTCAATATTGCCGTATTTGACAACCTGCTCGGCAGCATTTCCCTGCTCGGCATAAGCGGCAATGGGTAAGGCCAGCAGGCTGGCGGCCAGGGTGAGGGTGGCAAAGGCTTTCATACGGCGCTCCTTTATGGTTATGGTGTGTTACCAATATAGACAAAATCACGCAGGCGGTTAAGGAAGTTAAGGAAGCTTGTCGACCGCCAGGCCTGTCCCGGTTGTGGGTAAGGTTTGCAACCATGCCTGAATATCATCGAGCAGCTTGCCGGTGGCAATGTTGAAGGCGGCGACAGCCCCCGCCGCGTTGTAAGCCGGCGCGGGTACGTCCTGGGTGAACAGCTTGCGCGCCACCAGCGCGCGGCTGCGCAAATCCACTATTTCCGCGCGCAACTCGACATGGACGCTGCCGGGAGCAGCGCTGGCCTGATGATAGAACGCCAGCAGCCCGGTATCGAGCGCCCAGTCGCCCTTGACGCCACTACCGGTAGTGGCGACCGTCGCAAAAATCCGGTCTGCCTCCAGGCGTGCCAGCAGCAAATCCCCAAAACGCTTGCCCGGGCGGTCTGACCAGCGCGCATATTGGTACAGGCCGCGCGTGCCTGGCGCCCGGCTGAACGCGATATTGTCGGTGTTGTAGAAAGCATTGGTTGCGGTGTCCAGCATCAGCAGGGTGCGCGGGTTGGGGGTGGCGGCGGGTGCGGCGTGGCCGGTGTCTTCAAGCACATAGGTGACGATTTCCGGCGCATTTTGATTGCCCGCCAGGCTAAAGCAGCCGCTCAGACTCAGCGCCATCATTCCGGCAATCAGGTAACTTTTCATGCTTATTTTTCTCCCGGTCCGGGCTGTTGTTTGCCGGTACCAAACAGGATGCCACGCGGATTGGACAGGCGCTGTCCGGCCGTGCTGACGGAATCGGCGCTACTGCGCAGATCGCGGCTGACACTGGTGAATTCCAGCGTGCCAATTTCTGCCAGCCCCTGCAAGCGATTGGACACGTCGGTAGTCTGACGTTGCAGGTTTTCCATGGCACTGGTGGCCTGTTTGATTGCACCGTCGGCATTCTTGCCTACACTCTGGATGCTGCTTTCGGCACTGGTGGCAGCCTGGGTGATGCTGACACTCGCTACGCGAAATTCATCGGCGGCATCGTGTACGCTTTTTATTGCTGCGTTGAGGGCCTGCTTGTTGTCGGCCAGATTGGCGGAAATCGCCTGCAGATTTTGAATGGTGTCGGAGATGCCTTTGCGATTGGCGTCGGACAGCAGCAAATTCATCTTGTCCAGCACCTGCGCGCCATTTTCAGCCATTTGCGATACCGCATTGGCAACGTTATCCAGATCCGATTTGCCTTCGGCGATCACCGGATAACGCTCATTCGGCAACACTTCGGTCAACAGCGGACTGGTTGCGTCGGGGTTGCGGATTTCGATGGTTGCCAGACCGGTCACGATATTGCGCTTGACCAGCGCCACGGCGTTGCTGCGTATCGGAGTGTCCTGGGCCACCTTGATATCCATGCGCACGGCATTTTGTCCGCCGCCGGCGAACTGGTAGCTGTCCACCACGCCGACCTTGATGCCGCGCATTTTGACCGCGCTGCCTATGTCCAGACCATCCATGGATTGGTGACTAAAATAAATGGTGTATTGGCGATAGGCGACCCTGTTGGCCCCGCCGGCCAGCCACAACAGCCCTACAACCAGCAGCAGCGAGGCAATCAGCACAATGGTGCCGACCAGGGTATAGCGCGCTTCTGCTTCCATCAGAGCTCCTCTATCCGGGCACGCGCAGAAAAATAATCGCGCAGCCATGGATTATCAATTTTTTGCAGCATCGCCACCGTTCCGTCAGCAAGCACCTGGTGATCCGCCAGCACAATTACGCGATCAATAATGGACAAGAGTGTATCCAAGTCATGGGTAATCAGAAAGACGGTGAGCCCCAGCCCATCAGACAGCACACGGATAAGCTGATCAAAGGCGCGCGCCGATATCGGATCCAGACCGGAGGTGGGTTCATCGAGAAACAGCAGCTCCGGATCCAGCGCCAGCGCGCGCGCCAGCGCGACACGTTTGCGCATCCCGCCGGACAATTCGCTGGGCATTTTAGTCGCGGTGGATTGCGGCAGCCCGGCCAGCGCCAGCTTGAGCCGTGCCAGATGCAGGCATTCGGACTTCGGCAGGGACGTGTGTTCCAGCAGGGGTACCGCCACGTTCTGCTCCACGTTTAACGATGAGAATAGCGCGCCGTCCTGAAACAGCATGCCAAAACGCTGGCGCAAGCGGTTGAGTTGCGCGCTATCCCCGGCCCATACGTCCTCCCCAAACAGGCGTGCGGTGCCGGCTGTCGGTTTGATCAAGCCCACCAGTTCCTTGAGCAAAACCGATTTGCCGGAACCGCTGCCACCAATCAGTGCGACCATCTCGCCCCGCTTCACGCTTAAGCTCACCCCATCGTGCACGCTCTGCGTGCCAAAGCGGGTCACGATGTGATCAAGCTCAATAACCGGTTGTGCATCCATCAAAATCCCAGCTCGACGAAAGCAACAGCAAACAACGCATTGATAATAATCACCGCGACGATGCTTTGCACCACGGTAGACGTGGTATTGGCGCCTACGCTGCGGGCGTCGCGTGCCACGCCAAGCCCCATGCGGCAGGCAATCACGCCGATAAACAGCGCAAACACCGGAGCCTTGACCAGCCCCTGCAAAACGGTTTGGGTGGGCAGCACCTGGTCCAGGCGGGCAATGAACGCAGAGGCTCCGATTGCCAGTTGACGCTCGGCTACCAGCATTCCCCCCAGAATACCCGCTATGTCGCCGATAAACACCAGCAGCGGCAATGCCAACAGCAGCGCCAGGATGCGCGGCACCACCAGCACGTTGTAGGGTGACAGCCCCAGCACGCTGATCGCGTCAATCTCATCATTCACCTTCATCGCCCCGATTTGCGCGGTCATCGCGGCACCGGAACGTCCCGCCACCAGGATGGCGACGATTACCGGGGACATCTCGCGTGACATGGCCAGTGCTACGCCGTCCACCACAAAAATGCTGGCGCCATATTGCTCCGCCTGAATCCCCAGCAGGTAAGCGAACACCACGCCCATCAGGAACATCATGATAAATGCCAAAGGAATGGCATTAACGAATACCGCCTCGACTTGTGCGACAAACTCTTTGCCACGAAATGCACCGGGGTGGCGCATCAGTTGCAGCATCTGGTAGCTCAATATACCGACAAAACCGACTGTGCCGCGCACATGCTGCCAGGTCTGCAGAGAAACGCGTCCGATATGCGCCAGCATACTGCGCCGGGCAGGCGGAGTAGCGGCCATGCTATCGGTAAAATTGCGCAGCACGAGCTCGAACACCGCTGAATGGGCAGCAGAAAAATTGATCTGAGTGATTTGTTGCGGATCTGCCCCCGCGTCGCCCATGATCTCCAGCAAGCGCAGCGCCCCGCTGGTGTCCAGCGCGGCGAGATCGGCGCCATCGAGCACTGCACCGCCGGTTGGCAACGCTGGCAGCGGCGCTGGTGCTAGGCTCGCCAGGTTTTGCAGCAGCCAATCGCCCGATACCCGCACCACTGCGCTGTCCGCTTGGCGTTCCAGGGCGATGAGCGGGGTAGGCATGGATTATTGCACGCGTTCGAAGCGATACACCGCCAGGCTACCCGCCAGATTTGGCAGGAAATGCACCGGCATGCCTGCGGTCATCACCACGCGCTCGCGGATGTGGATGTCGAGTTTGACGCACAGCGCCTCGAAATCGTGCATGGTGCACAGGTGGACGTTGGGCGTGTCGTACCACTGGTAGGGAATGTCGTCCGACACCGGCATGTTGCCGCGCAGCACTTGCAGGCGATTTTTCCAGTAGCCGAAATTGGGGAAAGTGACGATGCCTTCGTGTCCCACGCGCAGCATTTCGCGCAGGATGGCCTCGGTGTGGCGCATGGCTTGCAGCGTTTGCGACAGGACGACGTGATCGAAGGAGCCGGATTCAAACACCGACAGCCCCGATTCAAGGTCGTTCTGGATGATGTTGATGCCATTTTTCACCCCGGCCAGGATATTCGCATCGGTTAGCTCCACGCCATAGCCGCGCACCTGTCGCGTGTCCTGTAGAAATTTGAGCAGGCTGCCGTCGCCGCAGCCAAGGTCAAGCACCCTGGAACCCGGCTTGACCCAGCTGGCGATGGTCTGGAAATCATGGCGTGTCATGACGCGACCCTTTCCATATAGGCACGCACCAGGCTGTGGTAATGCGCATCGGGCATGAGAAAGGCGTCGTGGCCGTGGCCGGAGGTGATCTCGGCGTAACTCACGCGGCATTCGTTGTCCAGCAGGGCCTTGACGATTTCGCGCGAGCGTTCCGGCGCAAAGCGCCAGTCGCTGGTGAATGACAGCACCAGAAAATCCGCCTGTGCGGGCTTCAGGGCATCCGACAATTTGCCGCTGGCGTGGTGATGGGTGGGGTCAAAATAATCCAGCGCCTTGGTCATCAGCAAATACGTATTGGCGTCGAAACTCTCTGCGAACTTGTCGCCCTGGTAGCGCAGATAGGATTCGATCTCGAATTCCACATCGTAGCCATAATTGAATGCGCCGGAACGCAACACGCGGCCAAACTTGCTGCCCATCACATCGTCGGAAAGATAGGTGATGTGCCCCAGCATGCGCGCCAGTCGCAGGCCGCGTCGGGGGCGGGTGTTGTGCGCGTAAAAATCGCCGCCGTAAAAATCCGGATCGGTGAGAATCGCCTGACGTGCCACGTCATTAAATGCAATGTTCTGTGCGGTGAGCTTGGGCGCGGAAGCGATCACCAGGCAATGGCGCACCCGTTCCGGGTGCTGGATACTCCAGTGCAGCGCCTGCATGCCGCCTAGCGATCCGCCCATGATCGCGGCGAATTGCCGGATGCCTAGACTATCCGCCAGCCGCGCCTGGCTTTCCACCCAGTCCTCCACCGTCACCAGCGGAAAACGCGAACCGAACGGTTGACCGCTGGCGGGGTTTATCGAGGCCGGGCCGGTGGAGCCGTGACACCCGCCCAGATTATTCAGTCCGATCACGAAAAAGCGTTCCGTATCGATTGGCTTGCCTGGCCCCACCATGTTGTCCCACCAGCCCGGCTTTTTGTCGTGCTCGCTATACACCCCTGCCACATGATGGTTGCCCGACAGCGCATGGCATACCAGGATCGCATTGCTTTTATCCGCATTGAGGGTGCCGTAGGTTTCGTACACCAGGTCGTAGCCCGGCAGCACCGCGCCGCTTTTGAGGGTGAGCGGGGTGGCGAAATGGGCGGTCTGGGGTACGACAATGCCAACAGATGAAACAGGCTGCATGTCTGGTTATAATTTAGCGATGTTAGCGAAGATTATAGCTGCATTCCGTCCCGATCCCACAGCCTTGCGTACGCGCTTTCTCCAGCGCTTTGCGGGCAGGACCATTATCGTCCACGCAGGTCTCAGCATCGGCTGGGTGAGCGAATTGAACAAAGAAGCCGGCGGCGGAGCGCATTTTCGCATTGATGCGCGCAACGCACCGGGCCGCAAACCTACCCCGATTGAATGGGTGGTGCACCACCACATTCTGCCGCATAAGCTGCCGCTGCCCTTGTTGGTGAAAGTGAACGGCGGGGAGCTGTTGATCCGCCATCTCACCCGCGACCATGCGCCGGTTCACCCTTCCGAAATTTACTGGATGCTGGGTGAGTTTCCCGAACGCGCCCACCTCGTGCTGACCGCCGGAGGCAAGGGATTTGCCGCCGCACGCGGCATGCCGGTGTCGGATAACACGGTGGATTTCGATGCTGCCTTCGCTGAAACCGACTGAAATTATCCTGCAAATCCGAAATCGCCATGATGTTCTAGACTGGAAGGGTATCTGCCCTTTACCAAGGAGAGAATCATGGACAAAATCGCCATCAAGCCCGATTTGCATGCGATAGTTCTGCCCGCCATCGACCGCATCACCGACTATAGCCGTCCCTTGCGGTGGTTGCGCCAGGGCTGGAGTGACATGCGGCGCACTCCGCTGCTGAGTCTGGGTTTTGGCGCTTTGTTCGCGGCGCTGGGTTACGCACTGGTGCACTTTGCCTGGGGCGGGATGCAGACGGGGATGACGCTGACCAGCGGGTTCCTGCTGATTGCGCCGTTTCTTGCTGTGGTGTTTTACGATCTCAGCCGTCAGGCGGAGCATCATCACGCGCCGCGACTCGCGCATATTCTCAAGCCTTTGCGCGCAAACGGCGCATCGATCGGTTTCTATGCACTGCTGCTGGCATTCATTTTCAGCGTGTGGGAACGGCTCTCCGTCATTCTGGTGGGAGTATCCGTATCCGGTGATCAGGTGAGTTTTGCAGGTTTCCGTGCGCTGCTGGCAGGTTCCGGACAGTCTGGCCTCCTGTTGCCCTATGCTGCGGTGGGGGCATTGCTTGCCATGCTGGTATTTGCATTGAGCGTGGTATCGCTGCCCATGATGCTGCACCGCAAGGCGGATCTGGCCACGGCGCTGATGACCAGCCTGTGGGTGGTGCGTACCAATCCGCTATTGATGCTGGAGTGGGCGCTCATCATTGTTGCGCTGAGCGTATTGGGTTTTGCTACCGCGTTTATTGCCATGGTGGTGGTGTTCCCGCTTATCGGCCACGCCACCTGGCATGTCTACCGCGATCTGGTGGAACGCTAGAATGAAAAAAGTGCACCGTTGCCGGTGCCCTTAGCGCTTGTTGACGTTGAATCTATCAGAAAAAACGCCCCTTTCGGGGCGTTTGGTTTACGAGCAGACCGTTGAGTACCGGCGCAACCGGTTCTGAGCTTTTATGGCTGCCTGGATTGTTTACTCCAGTTTCTCGCCGTGCAGGCTGATGTCCAGGCCTTCGCGCTCTTCTTCTTCAGTTACACGCAGGCCAATGACCATGTCTACCACCTTAAGGATGACGAAGGTCACGACCGCGTCATAAACAATGGTAAATCCGACACCCTTGGCCTGGATCATGAGTTGGGCAACGTTGCCTTCGAGCATGCCGGCGGTACCGCCAATCGCTTTAACAGCGAATACACCAGTCAACATCGCCCCCACAATACCCCCGATGGCATGTACGCCAAAGGCGTCGAGCGAGTCGTCATAACCGAGCATGTTTTTCAGGTATACCGCAGCCCAGAAGCACACTACACCAGCAGCGATGCCGATTGCCAGCGCGCCAGTCGGGCCGACAAAACCCGAGGCCGGGGTGATGGCAACCAGGCCGGCTACCGCACCTGAGCAGATACCCAGAACGCTTGGTTTGCCTTTGGCCATCCATTCAACAAACATCCAGCTCAAAGCTGCGGCTGCAGTAGCAATCTGGGTGGCTGCCATGGCCATACCGGCACGATCGCTGGCAGCAACGGCTGAACCGGCGTTGAAGCCGAACCAACCTACCCACAACAATGCTGCGCCTATCACAGTCAGCACCAGGTTGTGAGGCGGCATAGGCTCTTTGCCGTATCCAACGCGCTTACCAATCACCAATGCGGCTACCAGACCTGCTACACCCGCGTTGATATGTACCACTGTGCCGCCAGCATAATCCAGCACGCCATCGGCACCCAGCCAGCCCCCTGGACCCCATACCATGTGTGCGATCGGTGCATACACAGCAATCAGCCAGGCACTAATAAACCATAGAAGCGCGGAAAACTTCATGCGCTCGGCGAACGCGCCTACGATTAATGCCGGGGTGATGATGGCGAACGTCATCTGGAAAGTCATGTAAGTCGTTTCCGGAATGGTTGGCGCCAGGGCGTTCACGCTATCCAAACCCATACCCGACAGGAAGAATCGACTCAGACCCCCCATAAAACCACTACCTGGGGTAAACGCCAAGCTGTAACCAATGATCATCCACAGCACCGTAACCAGACAGGTGATCGCAAAACTCTGCATCACCGTGGCCAGCACATTTTTCTTGCGTACCATGCCGCCATAAAACAAGGCCAGGCCAGGGATGGTCATCATTAACACTAACGCAGTGGAAGTCAGCATCCAGGCGTTATCGCCAGAGTTGATAAATGCCGCCGGGTTGGGCGCTGCCGCAGCCGGTGCAGCAGCCGGTGCTGCCATGGGTGCGGGAGCTGCGGCAGCTGCCGGAGCATCCACGGCTGGCGGTGCCGCGTCGTCTGCGCTGGCCATGCCGGATAAACCCAGCGTGCACAGCATACTGATTGCAATGAGCCATTTCTTCATGTTGCTCTCCCTTAAAGTGCTTCAGGCCCGGACTCGCCGGTGCGGATACGCACGGTTTGCTCCAGGTCGAATACAAAGATTTTGCCGTCACCAATCTTGCCGGTGTGCGCGGATTTCTCGATTGCCTCGATTACCTGATCGAGCAGATTGTCCGCAATCGCCGCCTCGATTTTGACCTTGGGCAGAAAATCCACCACATACTCCGCACCGCGATACAGTTCGGTGTGCCCCTTTTGCCGTCCGAAACCCTTTACCTCGGTCACCGTAATACCCTGCACGCCAATGGCGGACAACGCTTCACGTACCTCGTCGAGCTTGAACGGCTTGATGATTGCCGTAACGAATTTCATGTTATCTCCTTGGTAAGGGCGCGGCAGCCGGGTGCTGCCGCGCCGAAACGGGCTAGATGCTCAATTAGAAAGTCTTGGATACAGCGGCTACGAAATGGCTGTCACCCAGGTTCTTGCCACCATTTACACCGGTAATTTTGTAACCGGCGTCCTTGGCGTTGGTGTCCGTGTAATAGGCTGTAGCGCTCCAGCCTGAACCCAGGTCTTTGGTCACGCCCAGTTTCCAGTCGGTATAGGAGTACAAGCTATCGTTTGAAACTGCGCCAGTTGTAGCAGTTCCTGTGTATTTCTGCTCACCGACGTGGGCATTGAGCGTCCAGGTGTCAACAATAGGCACGTTGGCGGACAGATCCAGATAGTAGGAACCGTCCGCATTATCCACACCGAACAATCCCGGAGACACCACATACGACACTTTGCCGCTCAGCCATTTATAGGACAGGGCACCATAAACTTCAGTGGTGTTGGGCTTAACCATGCCAGCACCCAGCGTGGGATAACGTCCCGGGTAGTAATATTGCAGCACACCTACGTCATAGCCAAAGTCACCGATGGACTGCCGGTAACCACCGTAGATATCCCATTCCATGCTGACCGAACTGCCTGGAACGGCATCCGAGTACCAGCTGATGTTGGAACCCCAGGTACCCAGATACAAGCCGCTGGAGTGCGTAAAATCGGCGCCGCCCTGAATGGCCGGATCACGTGCGGTTTGCGTAATGCCGCGATAAACGTACTCGCTTGTCAGGCCGACGTTGGCGGTCAAGGTATAGGCGGGCGTTGGAGCGGGGGCAGCGTCGGCGGCCAGCGCAGGAATCGCAGCACAGGCCAGAGTGACGGTTAGAGCGGCTTGAGTAAATTTGTGCATGAGTAATCTCCTTATGTCTTCAAAATCGCAACATTGCAAAATTGCGAGAATTCTATTAGCACAGGCCGTGCCAGATGTTTATTCAATATAGATCAATTGATTACGGTCATTACGAAAATATCGCACCAGAGTTGTGCACGCAAATAGTGCGTCTATTCGAAGTTGGGCACTTCGTCAGTGCACATAGAAAACTTGGCAGCACAGGATATTTGATACACTTGTCCGGATTCAGAATCCTGGAGAGACCCACATGCTGCCCAACCAGAAATTCCTCGACGAAATCGGCGGAAAAATCAGCCAGGCAATCAGCAATAGTCCGGCCAAAGACATTGAGAAAAATGTCCGCGCCATGATGCAGAGCGCGCTGCAAAAGCTTGATCTGGTGACGCGTGAAGAATTCGACGTGCAGCAGGAAGTGCTGTTGCGTACGCGCGAAAAACTTACCGAACTGGAAACCCGCCTGACACAGCTGGAAGCCATGACGCCGGCCGTCTCCGACGACCACCCGCAACAGCTGGAACCCTGACCTGCGCGAATGGGCATCGCCGTTCTCCACAGCCGGGCGCTATCCGGCATGGACGCACCCGAGGTGGTGGTGGAAGCGCATCTTGCCAACGGCCTGCCCAGCTTCACCATCGTCGGTTTGCCCGAGGCCGAGGTGAAAGAAGCCCGCGACCGGGTGCGCGCGGCGATCCAGAACGCGCGTTTCGAATTTCCTGCGCGCCGCATCACCGTCAACCTCGCCCCGGCTGATTTGCCCAAGGAATCCGGGCGTTTCGATCTCCCCATCGCGCTCGGCATCCTCGCCGCCTCCGGGCAGATTCCCGCCAACAAGCTGAAAGATTACGAATTCGCCGGCGAGCTGGCCCTGACCGGCGAGTTGCGCCCGATCCGCGGAGCGCTGGCGATGACCCTGGGTGCGGTCTCCAGCGGGCGCGCGTTCATCCTGCCCAGTGCCAGCGCCCAGGAGGCCGCGCTGGTGGAAAACGCCGTCGTCCACCCCGCCGATTCGCTACTGGCGGTGTGTGCTCACCTCGCCGGACAAATGCCGCTGCCGTTGCAAGCGGCACCATCCATGGTGTCTGCGCAAACGCACTACGCGGATTTCAACGAAGTCAAAGGCCAGCTCGGCATCAAACGCGCGCTCGAAGTTGCTGCTGCCGGCGGCCACTCGGTACTGATGGCGGGCCCGCCGGGCACCGGCAAGTCCATGCTGGCGGCGCGCTTTCCCGGCATCCTGCCCGGCATGAGCGAGCGCGAAGCCATCGAATCTGCGGCATTGCATTCCCTGAACGGCGGTTTTCGCATCGAGCACTGGAAACGCCGCCCCTACCGCAGCCCGCACCACACCGCCTCTGCGGTGGCGCTGGTGGGCGGCGGCGGCATCCCGCGCCCGGGCGAGATTTCACTGGCGCACCACGGCGTGCTGTTCCTCGACGAGTTGCCGGAATTCCCGCGCAGCGTGCTCGAAGTGTTGCGCGAGCCGCTGGAATCCGGGCGTATCACCATCTCGCGCGCTGCCCGGCAGGCCGACTTCCCGGCGCGCTTTCAATTGATCGCGGCGATGAATCCGTGCCCGTGCGGCTATCTCGGCCATCCGGCAGGCAAATGCCGTTGCACGCCGGACCAGATTGCGCGCTACCGCGGGCGTATCTCCGGCCCGCTGCTCGACCGCATCGACATCCAGATCGAAGTCCCTGCGCTGTCGCATGAAGACCTGCTGCGTCAGCCCGATGGCGAAACCAGCGCCGCGATACAGGCCAGGGTGGAAGCCGCCCGCGTCCGCCAGATTGCGCGCCAGGGCAAGCCCAATGCCGAATTGGGCAGCAAGGAAATCGACACTCATTGCTCGCCGGATGCGGCGGGCGAGGCATTGCTCAAACAGGCCATTGCGCGCTTCAACCTGTCTGCCCGCGCCTACCATCGCATCCTCAAAGTCGCGCGCACGGTCGCCGATCTGGCAGGGGATGAGCACATCGCCACGCGCCATATTGCCGAAACCATCCAGTACCGGCGCCTTGCCGGCGGCTGAACCAGGCACACTAACATCTACGGACTTTTTAGCCTATAACCAGAAACTGGATAGGCGTGAGGCTCCAGGGAAAACAAATGGGCCATGTTGCCCGGCATCGTGCTCGCCATGGCGGCTGGCAATCCACGGCCAGTTGGGTAGGCGTGCAGAGAACGATCTCCAACTTAAACCGGGACATCAAGACCAGCGACGACAGGCATCTATCCATGAAATACCCGAATTAATTGCGCAGCTTCAAAAGCCGCGCTTCTAATCAAAGGAAAAATCATGGCAAAGCCAATTTCCATCCTGTGCATACACGGTGTCGGTCATGGCGATATCGACCCCAATCTGCAGGCGTCCTGGACCCAGGCCATTAGCGACGGGCTGCGGGCGTGGAATCCCGATCTCGTGGTGTCTTGCGATTTTCTTCAGTACGACGACCTGTTCGGTCAGGCGCCGCTGAATCCGCTGACTTATGCCGCCGCATTTGCCAATGTGCTGGCGAGCGGCGTGGTGCATGGCGTTGGCGATCTGTTCACGCGCGAGCGCGGGCTGTTCGAAATGCCGGAGCAGGTACGCTGGACGGCGGGCATGGTGGCGCAATGGATAAGCGACGAGAAACTGCGCGCGGCGACGCGCGACCGGGTGCTGGAAAAAATGCAGTCGGGCGGCTACAGCGTGGTGTGTGCGCATAGCCTGGGCTCGCTGATCTGCTATGACACCTTCCTCAGAAATGCGACGGCGATCCAGGGCAAAACCTTTGTCTCGCTCGGCGCGCAGATCGGCAATCCGTGCGTGCGCGATGCTTTTGCCGGCAGGCTGGCGGCGCTGACCGGGGCGCACAAGTGGTTTCACCTGTTCAACCCGGACGATCATGTGCTGACCGCGGACATTCGCCTGGCGGCAGACAACTTCGAGGAAGTGGGTACGCGCTTCGACATCCCCAACGATATGCTCAATCACGCTGCGAGCTACTATCTTGGCCACCCCAACACCCGCGCCACAGTGTGGCGCGCGCTTTCCGGTACCAGGCCCGAGCGCGCCATGACGCGCAGCCTCACTGCATTCCACGCGGCCAGTGCCAAACCCACGCGGCGCGCGCTACTGATCGGCATCAACGACTATCCCGATCCCGCCAACCGCCTGGAAGGCTGCGTCAACGACGTGTTCCTGATGAGTTCGGTGCTGCAGGAATGCGGCTTTGACGCCGAAGACATTCGCGTGGTGCTGGACCAGCGCGCCACCGCCGCCAGCATCCTGGCGCGCCTGCACTGGCTGCTGGACGGCGTGCAGGCCGGCGACGAGCGCGTGCTGTTTTACTCCGGCCACGGCGCACAAATACCGGCCTATGGCGTCAGCGACGAAGTGGATCACCTGGATGAATGCCTGGTGCCTTACGATTTCGACTGGACGCCGCAACGCGCCATCACCGACAAGCAGTTCCTCGGCCTCTACAGCCAGCTTCCTTACGACAGCTATTTCGCCGCCATCTTCGACTGCTGCCATTCCGGCGGTATGGCGCGCGAAGGCAGCCGCCGGGTGCGCGGCATCACCCCGCCGGACGACATCCGCCACCGCGCCCTGAAGTGGAACGCTGCGTTACAGATGTGGGAAGAGCGCGCGCTGGCCTCTCCCAACCGCTCGCTGGAAAAGGAGAAAGACAAGGGCGCGGCGTATCTGGGCGCCAGTGGTGCGAGCTACCGGCTGGGGCGGGCGATCGGCTTGCGCTCCCTGCCGCAGAAGGACTATGACAAGGTGCGCCAGGCGTTGGGTCACCACGGACCCTACCTGCCGGTCATTATCGAAGCTTGTCAGGAAAACCAGCTTTCCTACGAATACCGTCACGGCGTGCAATCATTCGGGGCATTTACCTACAGCCTGGCGGAATCCCTGCGCGCCAGCCGCAACACCCGCAAGAATCCGAGCTTCGTCGAACTGGTGGCAGCGGTGGGCGCGCGCCTGAAACGGCTAAAATACGAGCAGACGCCGAGCCTGCTCGGGCCGCGACAGGTTCTGAAAATGCCGGTGCCCTGGAGCATACAGTCGGCAACCAGCAAACACGCCAAACACAAACGCAGCACCAGGTAAATTCCCGGACAAGAAACATACAGGCGTGTCTGAGTCCAGGACGCCACATTCTTTTTGCGCATTATCTTTATCCTGTCCGGAATCGGGCTACCTGAAATGCTCGCGGCAGATGCCGGCCAGGACGAAAATTCGACCTTGGTTAACTCGGCCATTACACTGCTGCACGGGTTTTCGATGATGCTTACCGGGAAATGCCCGGCAACGATTACAATATGAAAAAAAGACCTTCCCCGGTGCGACTGGACAGGGCTGTTGCAAACCCTGCAGGCACTTTCCGGCGCAGCTTTCCGCAAACAAAACGGGCAATAACCAACTGATGACATCGCACGCACTCGAAGGCTGGCTGGAAGAAAAACGCTCGGTATTTCTCTACCGCGCCGTGGCCGCAGCCGAATCCGGTACGCCGCGTCAAACCTTGTTCAACGAACTCGCCGAGGCGGCGGAGGGGCAGGCACGCCTGTGGGCCACGGAAATCCGCAAGGAAGGTGGTGACCCGCCCGGCGCCTATCATCCGGATATGCGCACGCGGCTGGTGGCCTGGCTGTTACCCCGGCTGGGCACGCGCGCCATGCGCCATATTCTGGCGGCAATGAAAGTACGCGGCATGTCGCTGTATTTCAAGCCCACTGCCACACACGGCATGCCTACGACGCTGGCCGAGGTGGGCAAGCGCCATCAGGGGCACGGCGGCAACGGCAACCTGCGCGCAGCGGTGTTCGGCATCAACGACGGGCTGGTGTCCAACGCCAGCCTGATTCTGGGCGTGGCCGGGGCGGCGGCCAGCAGCCAGACCATCCTGCTGACCGGCGTGGCCGGCTTGCTGGCAGGCGCATTTTCGATGGCGGCGGGAGAGTATGTTTCGATGCGCTCGCAGCGCGAAATGTTTGAATACCAGATCGGTCTCGAGCGCGAAGAACTCGACCAGTACCCGCAGGAAGAAGCCGCCGAGTTGGCGCTGATTTACGCCGCCAAGGGCATCCCCGGGGCCGAGGCAAAAAAACTCGCGGACACGCTCATCGCCGACCCGACCCGGGCACTGGATACGCTGGCACGCGAGGAACTGGGGCTCAATCCGGATGAACTGGGCTCGCCATGGGGCGCGGCGGTTTCCTCGTTCATCTCGTTTTGCGCCGGCGCGGCCATTCCGCTGGTGCCCTTTCTCATCACCAGTGGCAATCCGGCGCTGCTGACGGCGGTGGTGCTGACTGCTGCGTCGCTGTTTGCGGTGGGTGCCACGCTGAGCCTGTTCACCGGTCGCCATGCACTCCTGGGCGGTTTGCGCATGCTGCTCATCGGCGGCGCGGCGGGGGCGGCGACTTACTTCATCGGCAGGCTGATGGGCGTGAGTTTGGGCTGATTGCAGCTCACTAAAAACGCAAGATGGTTTCCGGGTTAACGCATCAGGCGGCACGCTTTTTCGCGGCAGACGCGTTCTCTTTCAGGCTGTCGCGCAAGCGCTTGCCCTCGTCCAGCAGATAGCGCTGATAGTCATCCAGATCGCCATCGAACGGTTCCACGCCGCCGCGCGTGACCAGCCAGAATTCGTCGCAGACGGCGCGTAATAGCGCGCGGTCGTGGCTGACCAGCATGACGGTCCCTTCAAATTCGTTGAGCGCCATGGAGAGCGCCTCGCGCGTGGCCAGGTCAAGGTGGTTGGTCGGCTCGTCCAGCAATAACAGATTGGGGCGCTGCCACACGATCATGCACAGCACCAGCCTGGCCTTTTCGCCGCCGCTCATGGTACCCACGGCCTGCTTGACCATGTCGCCGCTGAAGTTGAAGGTGCCCAGAAAGCTGCGCAGATCCTGCTCGCGGGCATTGCCGGAGGTTTCCTTTACCAGCCGTATCATGTGCTCCAGCGGCGTGTCGGTCGGGCGCAGCACGTCCAGTTCCTGCTGCGCAAAGTAGCCGATATTCAGTCCGCGTCCTTCGGTCAGCTCACCGCCGGTGGCCGCCAGTGCGCGCGCCACGGTTTTCACCAGGGTCGATTTGCCCTGCCCGTTGGCACCCAATATGCCGATGCGCTGACCGGCGAATACCGAGCGGCTGACGTTCTGCACGATCACCGTGGGTGGCGTGCCGGCAGGCGCATCTTCAGACGCCGGATAGCCGCAGCTGACGTTTTGCATCGCCAGCATCGGGTTGGGCAGGTTGGCGGGCTCCTTGAACTCGAAGGTAAAGTCGGCATTGGCCAGCAGCGGTGCCAGGCGCTCCATGCGATCCAGTGCCTTGACCCGGCTTTGCGCCTGTTTAGCCTTGCTGGCCTTGGCTTTGAAGCGGTCGATGAACTTTTGCAAGTGGGCGATTTTGTCCTGCTGCTTGGCAAACGCCGCCTGTTGCAGCGCCATTTGCTCGGCGAGCATGTCTTCAAAGGTGCTGTAGTTGCCGCCGTAGCGGGTGAGCCGCGCGTTATCGATATGCAGCGTCACCAGCGTCACCGAATCCAGAAACTCCCGGTCGTGGCTGATCACCACCATGGTGCCGGTATAGCGTTTGAGCCAGGCCTCCAGCCATACCAGCGCATCCAGATCCAGGTGGTTGGTGGGCTCGTCGAGCAGCAGCAGATCAGATGGACACATCAGCGCCCGGGCCAGTTGCAGGCGCATGCGCCAGCCGCCGGAAAAGCTGTTGACCGGGTTATCCAGCTCGCTGGTTTTGAAGCCCAGCCCGAGGATGAGCGCTTGTGCCCGCGCCTGCGCATCGTGCGCACCGGCGTCGTACAGCGCCATGTAGGCATGCGCCATGCGCTCGCCGTCGTCGCTGGCCTCGGCAGCGTCCACCTCGGCCTGCGCCGCTGCCAGCACCGTGTCGCCGTCGATCACGAAGTCGGTCGCGCTTTGCCCGGTTTCAGGCATATCCTGCGCCACCTGCGCCATGCGCCACTGCGCGGGCATGGAAAAGTCGCCTTTGTCTTCATGCAGCGTGCCGTTGAGCAGCGCAAACAGCGTGGACTTGCCCGCGCCGTTGCGTCCTACCAGCCCGACCTTTTCGCCGGGATTCAGGGTGACGGATGCGTTATCCAGCAGCACCTTGGAGCTGCGGCGCAAGCTGAGGTTTTTAAGGGTGATCATGCGTATGGTTTACCAGCCTGTTTGAGGAGTGTGCGCAATAAAAAAACGGGGCTTGATGCCCCGTGATTGATTGCACAAATTGGTACCTATAATACTTCTTCTAGCGACGACAGGCAGTAATCAATATTTTCCGTGCGGCTGGCATGCCCCATCAGGCCAAAGCGCCATACCTTGCCTGCCAGGTCGCCCAGACCCGCACCGATTTCCAGATCGAATTCGTTAAGCAGGCGGGCACGCGCGGCGGCGTCGTCCACGCCTTCGGGAATGTATACGGTATTCAATTGCGGCAGGCGGTAATCCTCGTCCACCACGAATTTCAGCCCCAGTGCCTCGAAACCATCGCGCAGCATCTCGTAATTGTGAGTGTGACGCGCCCAGCTGTTTTCGATGCCCTCCTCGGCCAGCATGACCAGTGCCTCATGCAGGCCGTAAAGCGGGTTGATCGGCGCGGTATGGTGATAGGTGCGCTTGCCCGCGCTGCCCCAATAACCCAGCACCAGATTGAGATCGAGGAACCAGCTTTGCACCGGGGTTTTGCGCGCCTTGAGTTTGGCGATGGCGCGCTCGTTGAAAGTCACGGGAGACAGGCCGGGTGTGCACGACAGGCACTTCTGGCTGCCGGAATACACCGCGTCGAGTTCCCACTCGTCCACCATCACCGGGATGCCGGCCAGCGAGGTGACGGTGTCGACGATGGCCAGGGCGCCGTATTTGTGCGCAATGGCGGCCAATGCCTGGGCGTCGGAGCGCGCGCCGGTCGAGGTCTCGGCATGGACAAAGGCCAGCACCCTGGCGTCCGGGTTGGCGGCAAGGGCTTCTTCCACCTTGGCGGTATCCACCGGTGCACCCCAGGCATCATCCACCACCACCGGCACGCCGCCGGTGCGTTTCACGTTCTCCAGCATGCGCCCGCCGAATACGCCGTTCCTGCACACGATCACCTTGTCACCCGGCTCGACCAGGTTCACAAAGCACATCTCCATTCCCGCCGATCCGGGCGCGGACACCGGCATGGTGAGCGCGTTTTCAGTCTGGAATGCGTAACGCAGCAACGTCTTCATCTGTTCCATCATGTCCACGAAAGCCGGGTCGAGGTGGCCGATGGTGGGACGTGCCATGGCGTCGAGAATGCGCTGGGGTACGTCGGAGGGGCCAGGCCCCATCAGGGTGCGGCGTGGCGGGATAAAGGAAGGGATATTCGGCTTTTGCATAATTGACCTGGGATACTCGGAAGTTGACGAAACATGGGCGGTACGTAGCCTGAGCACCGGATTCTAACCTAACCGGCGTCGCACAAATACCATGCTAATCATGGGGTTGTTAATTGGTGGCTTGACGCAGCGACAGAAAAGCAAGCTAGCGTTGGGTAAGTGCGGACGGGGGAACGTCTTAATTACGGAAAACAGGAAGACAAAAGGCAAAAAATCAAGCTCGATGAGGTGTGTTAGATTTTGTCTTCTTGTCTTCCGCATGTTTCCAGGATTAGGGCCAATTTCAGGATCAGCAGAATGAAAAAATTCACACTATTTTGCATGGCTTTTTTGAGCGCGCTAACCAGCACTTTTGCATTGGCAGATGCAACTCGAATGGAGGATATTGCTCATGCCCGAGCTATCCAGGATGTGTGTCACCCCCATCCCGAACATGACGCAAACCAGTACATTGTTGGCTACGGCAGCCTGCTGGAAGAAGCGTCGCGGCAGCGCACCGTACCAGATGCCGGCGTAGCGGTGCCGGTGCGCGTGCAGGGATTTCGGCGCGCCTGGATTGCGCAAGGTTCGCCCACTGGTTTCAGTACAACATTTTTAGGGGTGTCGGTGGATGCGCGCTCCCGGATGAATGCCGTACTCTTTTCCCTGCCGGATGAATCTGCAATCTCCGCCATGGACAGACGCGAGAATGGCTATTGCCGGGTTAAAATCAGCGCAGCGCAAATCACTGCGCTGGATCAATCGCCGATCCAGGCTGGAGAGCGCTGGATTTACGTGAACAAGCCGCAAAATACCGCGCCGCCTTCCAGAACCTACCCCATCGTTCAGTCGTACGTGGATGTGTTTCTTTCAGGGTGCCTGGAAGTCGGGCGGGCGTTTCAACTGGAAGATTTCGCACGCGAGTGCATCGTCACCACGCATGGCTGGTCAAGCCACTGGGTGAATGACCGCATTTATCCGCGCCGCCCTTTTATTTACCAGCCCAACGCAGGCGCGATCGATGCGTTGCTGAAGCGTGAACTGCCGGTCCGTTTCCGCTCGATCCGGATCGAGAGAACGCAGCAATAACCCTGAAATTGTTTTGGCCACAGAGAGCACGGGAGCACAAAGGAAATGGGGGTCCGCAGGATGAGAAAAAACACCTCTCCTCAAAACCCGTGCCCGCTCCGTGGCCTCTGTGTTCTCTGCGGTTTCAACAGTTTTTTCCGGGATAACTGGTATAGCTTGCGGGAGAGTCAGGCAGACGGTGATTGCATCAGCGGGCGCATCGCCGTCAACAAGCTGGAAAACAGCTTGGGATGCGCTTTTTCCTGTTCCGCCAGCAGCAATTTCATGCTTTGGCGCTGCATTGGCATGGAGAAGCACGCCGGGCAATTTTCGGCGACCACGGGCAGTGCGGCCTGTTTGGCGAAAGCGGCGGTCTGGCGTTCACGCACATACACTAACGGGCGGATCACGCGCACATCGCCTGCGTCGTTGGTGTAGTGCGCCTGCATGGTGCGCAGCTTGCCGCCGAAGAAGGCGGACATCAGAAAGGTTTCGGCAAGGTCGTCCAGATGCTGCGCCAGCGCCAGCACGTTGTAGGCGTTTTCGCGTGCCACGCGGTAGAGGATGCCGCGGCGCATGCGCGAACAGTAGGCGCAGAACGAGTCGCCGTCCATGTTGCGCTTGGCTTCTTCCAGTACCGGCTGGCTCTCGAAAAAGTACGGCACGCCCAGCCCTGCCAGGTAAGGTTTCAGCACGCTGGGGTCGTAGTCGGGCGATTGCGGATCCACGGTGCAGGCGGCGAGTTCGAATTTCACCGGCGCGCGGCGTTGCAGATCGAGCAGCACATGCAGTAGCGACAGCGAATCCTTGCCGCCGGAGATGCCGAGCAGGATGCGGTCGCCGTCGCGGATCATGGCGAAATCGCCGATGGCCTTACCCGCTGCCGAGAGCAGCGAACGCGGTGGTTTGACGGGCTGGACGATAGGTTCGGTCATTTTCTTGAAAATCTTTTAGCCACAGAGGTCACGGAGGGCACACGAGCCGCTTGCCCGAATGAAGGGTTTTCTCTGTGTTCTCTGTGTTCTCTGTGGCAAATGGGTCTCATGTCTTGGCCTCGTGAAATTGCAGCCGGTGCAGGTGGGCATACGCGCCGTTTTGCGCCAGCAATTCAGCATGGCTGCCGATTTCGATGATGCGGCCCTGCTGCATCACGGCGATACGGTCGGCGCTCTCGATGGTGGACAGGCGGTGTGCGATGACCAGCGTGGTGCGGCCCTGCATCAGGGTTTCCAGCGCAGCCTGGACGTGGCGCTCGGATTGGGTATCGAGTGCCGAGGTGGCCTCGTCGAGGATCAGCACCGGGGCATCTTTCAACAAGGCGCGCGCGATGGCGATACGCTGGCGCTGGCCGCCGGAGAGCTTGACGCCGTTCTCGCCGACCATGGTTTGCAGGCCGTGCGGTTGCTCGCGGATGAATTCCATGGCGTGGGCAGCTTCGGCGGCGCGGATGATGTCTGCCTCGGTGGCCCCGGCCTGCGCGCCATAGGCGATGTTGGCGGCGATGCTGTCGTTGAACAGCACCACGTCCTGCGACACCAGCGCGATATTGGCGCGCAGGCTGGCCAGCGTGATGTCGGTAATGACGTGGCCATCGAGCAGAATCTGTCCTGAATCCGGCGTGTAGAAGCGCGGGATCAGGTTGACCAGACTGGTCTTGCCGCTGCCCGAGGCGCCGACCAGGGCCACGGTTTCGCCGGGACGGATGGCGAGGTTGATATCGTTGAGCGCCGGGATGGGTTTGTCCGGGTAGGCCAGGGTAACGTGGCGAAATTCCAGTGCGCCCTGGGCGCGGCCAATCACCCGGGTACCGGTGTCGGTTTCGGTGTCGCGGTCGATCAGCTCGAATACCACTTCCGCCGCGGCCAGGCCGCGCTGCAGTTGCTCGTTCACCCCGGTGAGGCGCTTGACCGGCCCGAAAATCATCAGCATCGCGATCATGTAGGAGACGAAGCCGCCCACGGTGAGTTCGCCGCGCTGCGCCTGCTGGGTGGCGATATACACCACCAGCGCCACGCCCAGTGCGGCTACCAGTTGCACCACCGGACCGTTGGCGGCGGCGGCGGAAATGCCCTTCATGAAATAGCGCCGGGCGTTGTTCACCGCCGTGCCGAAGCGCCGCAATTCGTAATCCTGTCCGCCGAATATTTTCACCACCTTGTGCGCGCCGACCGATTCTTCCACCACGTGGGTGATCTCGCCCAGATTCTGCTGCGCCTGGCGGTTAATATTGCGCAGACGGCCACTGACTGTGCGGATAATGAAAATGGCCAGCGGCGCGATGGCGATGATGATCAGCGTGAGTTTCCAGTTCAGCCACAACAGCCAGCCCAGCAGCCCGGCAATGGCGAGCGTGTCGCGTACCAGCAGCGTCACTGCGCTGGTGGCGGATTGCGTGACCTGGGTGACATTGAACACGATATGCGCGATCAGCGTACCGGTGGAGCTGTCGTCGTAAAAGCGCGTCGGCATCGCCACCAGCTTGCGAAACATGGCTGAGCGCAAGTCCATCACCAGGCGGCTGCCGACCCAGTTCATGCCGTACGTCGCAGCAAAGTCGGCGAGTCCGCGCACCACAAACAGCGCAATCATCACCAGCGGGATCAGCCGGATCATGTCCGGGTCTTTTTTCACGAAGCTGCCGTCCAGCAGCGGTTTGAACAGCGCCGGGATGGCCGGTTCGGCGGCCGCCGTTACCGCCATTGCCAGCAGCGCCCCGGCGAACATTTTCCAGTACGGACGGATGTGGCGCAGCAGGCGCAGATAGAGGGCCACGCCGGTATGCGGAGTTGGGGTCATAAAGCCATTTTCAGTTTTCGTCCGCCGGCGACGCTGAATCCTTCGCGTTCGTAGAATGCCAGGGTCCGGTCAAATTGCGGCAGCTGCGGTGTCGTCACTTCCAGACGTTTCCATTGCCTGGCGTGGCCGAATGCCCTGGCAGCCTGGATGAGCTGTTGTCCGACATGCTGTGAACGCAGCTCCGGACGTACATACAGTTCGGGGATGGTTCCGTAGGCGCCTTCGGCATACAGCGCGAAGCTTTCGCACAAGGTGAGGAACCCGACTGCATTGCCGTCCGTTGCGTCGCGTGCGACCAGCACATGGTATTTCCCTTGTTCGAGAAATGCCCTGAGTCGAGCAGTGGTTTCATCCAGGCTGAAATGGAAAGCCTGGTTGCCCGTGGCGCGCATGATTTCATTCAGCAGCTCACCCACCATCACGGCAATGATGGGCGCGTCATCAGCGCTGGCCTGCTCCAGTCGGATCGGCGCGGTCATTCGGCTATGCTCCAAATACCTGCTGCGCCAGTCCCCACTTTGCCGCCAGCGTCTCGGTGGCATTCTGGATTTCCTCGGTTCTGGCCGGGTGGTTGTAGAACATGCCGGCGAAGCGGGCCAGGGCGTCGTCGTGGCCGAACTGCTGGGCGATGGCGTGGATCATTTCGCCGGCTTCGGCCCCCACCACTTCCGCGCCCAGCAATGCGCCGCTGTCCATGTCGGCAATCAGGCGCACGAAGCCGTCGGTGTCGTCCTGGCCGAGCGCACGCGGGTTGGTTTCGAACGCGGCAAAACCGACGGCGGGCTCCAGTTCGGCGTCTTCGGCGTCGTCCTCGTTCATGCCGATGCGGCCCAGCTCGACTGCCGAGTAAACCAGCTCCGGCACGGCGCCGACATCCTGCTTGCGCGAATCGGGGCTGAGGATATTGGCGACGGCCACGGCGGCATCTGCCAGCGCCTGGTTGGCGGTCATGCGCGGATTGGCGACATCGCCGATGGCGTAGATATGCGGCACACTGGTTTGCAGGTAAGCGTTCACTTTGACGAAACCCTTGGCATCGAGCGCCACGCCGGCCGCGTCGGCGGCGAGGTTGTCGGTATGCGGACGGCGCCCGGTGCCGAGCAATACCCAGTCCACGGTTTCCACGCTGCCGTCGCCAAGGGTGAGCCTGACGCCGTCCGGCAGCACTTCCACGCACTGCGCGCGGCAGCCGGTACGCACCCGGATATCCTGCCGGGCCAGCGCTTCGTACAGGATTTTCAGCGCCGGCTGCGAATAGGCACTGTTGGCCAGCGGTTTGCTGTTGGCGATCCACAGCACCTCGCGTCCCAGTTGACTCAGGATGAAGGCGAATTCGGTACCGATCACGCCGCTGCCCACCAGCGCCACGCGCTTGCCTGCGGGCGGCGTATGGTTGAACAGATCATCGGTGGTCAGCACGCGGCCCGGGGTGAGCGGATAAGCGTCGGGAACCAGCGGGCTGGAGCCGGTGGCGATGATGATGTGTTTGGCGTTAAGACGTGCTTCGCCCACGGCGACGGTATGGGCATCGACGAAGTGTGCTGTGCCATTGAAGGCGCTGATGCCGAGGCGCTTCATATAGTCGGTGTAGCTGTCGCGCACGGTTTCCACGACCTTTTTCTGGTGCTGCCAGGCGCCGTCCAGTTCTGCGCTCAGCGTCCCGCTGATGCCGCGCCTGGCAAAATTTTTGCTCGCCGCCACCAGTTGCGCGGTGTGGTGCCAGTCCTTTTTGGGCACGCAGCCGCGGTTCAGGCAGCAGCCGCCCCAGTCGGCTTGCTCAATGATGGCGACGGACAAGCCGCGCAAGTTGGCGAGCACGGCGGCGCGGTATCCGCCCGGACCGGAGCCGATTACGATGAGATCAAATTGCTGCATGGTGTGTTCCCGTTCGTTTAATGTAGATTCTGTCCATGCTCTTATCCCAAATACGCCATAAACAGCGTCGCCAGTCCCAAAAAGATGAAAAACCCGCCGCTGTCGGTGACGGCGGTAATCAGTACGCTGGAGCCGACTGCCGGGTCGCGGCCGAATTTGTGCATGAGCATGGGGATGGATACGCCCATCACTGCCGCGAGCAGCAGGTTGAGCGTCATCGCGCCCATCATCACCAGCCCGAGCGCGGGTTTGCCATACAGCATATAGGCAAACAGGCCGACCACGCTGCCCCAGATCAGGCCGTTCAGTGCGGCCACGCCGATTTCCTTGGTGAACAGCTTTCTGGCGCTGTCCGGGTGGATTTGTCCGAGCGCCAGAGCGCGCACGATCATGGTGATGGTCTGGTTGCCGGAGTTGCCGCCGATCCCGGCAATGATCGGCATCAGCGCGGCCAGCGCCACCAGCTTTCCGATGGTGTTTTCAAACAGGCCGATAACGCGCGAGGCGATGAAGGCGGTCACCAGATTGATGGCGAGCCACGACCAGCGGTTTTGCACCGATTTCCATACGCTGGAAAATATATCCTCGTCTTCGCGCAGGCCGGCAATGGAGAGCATGTCGCTGTCGGATTCCTGGCGGATGTAGTCCACCACCGCATTGACCGTGAGCCGCCCCACCAGCCGGTTGCGCGCATCCACCACCGGCGCGGATACCAGGTCGTAGCGTTCGAAGGCCTGGGCGGCATCGGTGGCGTCATCCTCGGGGTGAAAGGTCACCACTTCTTCCGCCATCACGTCGGCCACATTGTTCTCGGGGTCTTGCAGCAGCAGGCGTTGCAGGGGCATCACGCCCTTCAGTCCGCCATCGCGATCCACCACGAATAGCTTGTCGGTCTGATCCGGTAGTTCCTTCAGCCGGCGCAGGTAGCGCAACGCAACTTCCAGCGTCACATCGGCGCGGATGGTGACCATGTCATAGTCCATCAGTGCGCCCACGCGGTCTTCCGGGTAGGACAGCGCCGATTGCAGGCGCGCGCGCTTTTGCGCGTCGAGCGACTCCAGCAGATCCTGGATCACGTCCTGCGGCAGGTCGGGCGCCAGGTCGGCGATCTCGTCGGTGTCCAGCGTTTCGGCAGCGGCGAGCAGCTCGTCGCTGTCCATGCTCCTGATGAGCGATTCGCGCACCGCATCGGAGACTTCCAGCAGTATCTCGCCGTCGCGTTCGGCCTTGACCAGATCCCACACCAGCATGCGATCGTCGAGCGGCAGCGCTTCCAGCACGCGCGCCACGTCCGCCGGGTGCATGTCGTCGAGCACCGTGTGCAGTTCGGCCAGGTGCTGCTTGTGCACCAGGCCCTCCACCAGTTCGTGGCGCGGCATGTCCTGCTTGTGCACCAGATTTTCCACCAGATGGTGCTTGCGCAGCAGCGCCACAACCCGGTTCAGGTTGTCCTCGGTGCTGTCGTATTTACTGGTATCTGGTGTGTCGTCCATGAGCTTAGCCGGGAGTTAAGCAGGTGTGGCTAAAGCCGTGATTGTACGGGAACTTGCCTGACGTCTGAAGCGCCTTGTCGTCGGCAACGGCGACGGCATTGTGCAAGCAGGGAAAGGCGCGATGAAGCGCGCTCAACGGCTACCGAGAATGGCCTGTTCGGCGCGCAGGTTTTGCAGAATTTCCATGCCAAAGCGCAGCATATTTTCTGGTTCCGGGTGATGCATTTCTTTCGCCAGCCGGAGCAGCGCAGCACGCCCGCTGAGCTCGCCGGTTTCAAGCAGGCTGACCAGGCGTGCGCTGACCGGATTCAGCACGATAAAACGCATCCGGTCCGTCAGGTCGCGCAACACCAGCAGCTGGGTGGTTTGAGCAGGGACTTCGACAGGCTTGAATCTGGGGCCGATGCGATGCACCGGGTAGACGTAGCCAAGCAGCGACATGACCGGATTGAGTACGGGGCGGGCTTCGAGCAGGTCGGCGCGGGTATCGAGCTGGCTCAGATCCGCTTCGCGCGCGGAAACCGACAGCACCAGCTCGATCCATTCGTAATGCGCCAGCTCCAGCATGAACGGCGGGTAATCGGCGGCGGGTGTCCACTCATCCTGCAAAAACCGGATGAATTCGTCGGGTATCTGGCGAAAATAAGGTGCTTGGCTGCGATGCTGTGCCAGAAATTCGCGTACCAGTTTGCTCCATTTGCGCTCCCCCAGAACCTGGCGCAGCACCGGAAAGCAGGCCAGCAGCGCGCTTTCCACGCTGTTGTAGAGCAATTCGCGATACAGCGCCATGCGCCGGGCTTCAACCTTGCGTGGGCGTGGATGTGCCCTGGGATCGCGCAGGTGGGCGGTGAAGGCCAGCTGATAGCGCTGGAATGCCAGCAGTTCAGGCGCCTTGGCGTCATTCATGAAGGTGTTGATCCTAAAAACCGCAATTCAAGTCACAGAGATCACAGAGGGCACGGAGCCGAAGCGGGCTCCACATATTTTTCCGGTCCACCTGATGGGCGAAGTCAATATTTACGGCGACCAATTGTTTTTCCTCCGAGTTCTCCGTGGCCAACTGATTTTTCAGGTTGATGGCTGCGTTGCAAGGCGGCGATACGCTCGACTTCACCCACCAGCTGGTCCAAGGGGGGGATGTTGAAATCGCGTTCCAGTAGTGTGGGTACCGTGCCGGCATGGCGGTATGCTTCATCCAGCAGTGCCCATACCGGCTCGATGACATCCGTGCCGTGGGTGTCCACGAGCAGGTCGGGGGCCTCCTGGTCATGCCCGGCCATGTGCATATACACCACGCGCTGGGCGGGCATGGCGCGGATGAAGGCGCTCGCGTCGAATTGGTGGTTGACGCTGTTGACATAGACGTTGTTGACGTCAAGGTGCAGCAGGCAGTCGGCTTCTTCCAGAACGGCATTGATGAAACTGGCTTCGTCCATTTCCGCGATGTCGGCCATCACATAAAAAGAGGCGTTTTCAATGGCGATCTTGCGTTCCAGGATGTCCTGGGCGCGGCGAATGCGCGCGGCCACGTAGGTCACCGCCTCGGCGGTAAACGGGATGGGCAGCAGGTCATATAAATGTCCGCCATCGCTGCAGTAAGACAGATGTTCGGTAAACAGCGCGATGCCGTGCGCGTCCATGAAAGTTTTGGTTTTGCGCAACAGGATTTCGTCCAGCGCAGCGGGGCCGCCCAGCGATAGCGACAGACCATGGCAGACAAACGGATAGCGCTCGGTAAATGGGCGCAGGCGACGCCCCAGCGCTCCGCCCATGTCGATCCAGTTTTCCGGGGAAATTTCGAAGAAGTCGATTGCGGAGGGAACCCGGGCTTCCAGAGCATCCAGCAATTCTCTGCGAAGCCCAAGCCCCGCGCCATGCGGGCTGAGCGGGTCCATCTTGGACGCGGGGGCTTGAATTACATGGCAGCGGGTGCGCTCGCCGCTTTTTTATCGCCGTCGTTTTTGCTTTCCTTCAATGTTTTTTTGCTAGAACAATTGCCTTCCTTGGCTTTCATTTTGGCGGCCCCGCAGTTGCCTTGCATTGCCTTGCCGTCTTTTGCCATGCCGGCGTCGGCGGTCATATAGCCTTTATCCAGGCTTTGCATGCCGAACGGGTTTTGCGCAGCATTAGCCACGGCGGCGGTGCTGAAAGCGGCAACAAAAGCGCCACCCAAGGCAATATTCAGGGCATTTTTTTTACCGATCATGGTCATCTCCAAAATTAAAAATGGTCAATTCAATATGCAGCCATCCGGCGTGAATGTCCACCGGTAACGGGATTAAAAGTATATCAAGAGCGATTTAAATCCGGCATCGATTCACCTGGCTGCGAGTCGGATGAGCTTGAAATACCCCACGAGAAATTACTTCTCCAATGCTGATTTTACTTCGCAACGTAATTCAATTGCACATCGCATTGAATCCGTCAGCCAATATATACATGCGATTGGTTTGAATCCAGACGAAAAAAATCGCCGCAACAAGCGCACCAAATCGCAGAACCCCGGTCTGATGTGTCAAATGTTGCTTTTTTGTTTTTCCCCGTACAGTTAGAATTCAGCCAGTCAACTCCGAATCAAGCCATCATGCCGACCAGCAAATTCACTCCAGGCGATAAGGCCAATATCCTTTCCGAAGCGCTGCCGTATATTCAGCGCTTCTTCGACAAGACCATCGTCATCAAATACGGCGGCAACGCGATGACCGACCCCAGGCTCATGGAGAGATTTGCCCAGGACGTGGTCCTGCTCAAGCTGGTGGGCATGAACCCGGTGGTGGTTCATGGCGCCGGGCCGCAGATTGGCGAATTGCTGAAACGCATCGGCAAGCAGAGCGAATTCATCCAGGGCATGCGCGTCACCGACGAGGAAACCCTGGACGTCGTGGAAATGGTGCTGGGCGGTCTGGTCAACCAGGACATCGTCACCCTGATCAACAAGCACGGCGGCAAAGCGGTCGGACTCACCGGCAAGGACGGCAACTTCATCCATGCCAAGAAAATGCTGGTGGAGAGCAAGGAAGAGTTGGGCAAAATGCTGGACATCGGTCAGGTGGGGGAAATTACCAGCATCGACCCGGAAATTATCCAGCTCCTCGATTCCGGCGATTTCATCCCGGTGGTCGCACCGCTGGGCACCGATTCCCAGGGCAACGCCTACAACATCAACGCCGACGTGGCCGCCGGTAAACTGGCGGGTGTGCTCAAGGCCGAGAAAGTGGTGTTCCTGACCAATACCGCCGGCGTGCTGGACAAGGCAGGCAATCTCCTCACCGGTCTCACGCCCAGGGAGATCGACGCGCTGATCGCGGATGACACCATCTCCGGGGGCATGATCCCCAAGGTGGGCTATGCAGTGGACGCGATCAACAGCGGCGTGCAATCCGCGCATATCATCGATGGCCGGGTCGAGCATGCGCTGCTGCTGGAAATCCTGACCAAGGAGGGAGTGGGCACGCTGATCAAGCGCGCATGAGCCGGTCGCCCACCTGGGCGTTGGCATACCAGGCATTCAGGCTGGCGTCGTCCAGCCCGACGCCCGGGAGATAGTCGCTCGCAGCAATCGGCAAATACGGCCCATGCTTCACTTCAAAAATCACCCCGCCCGTATCCAGCGATAACACCCCATGCCAGACCCCGGCGGGATGTTCCAGCGCCTGCACATCTTCACCCAGCACGGCACGCGCAACCACGGTGCCGCTGTCATCAAAATGCAGCACCACGAAGCGCCCGCGCAGCGCGGTGAGGAGCTCCCAGGTCTGCAGATGGCGGTGCGGGCGGATGCAGGTGTCCGGTTCCATGGCAATCGCCAGGCGCTGGATCGGGTCGTTTAAATCTTCGTGCAGATTGTAGTTGGCACGCTTGCGCGGAGACTGTTGTGCCTGCTGCGCAAGCGTGTGGAGCATGCTGTTGTCGAGTTGTTTCAAATGCGCTTTCCTAATGCAGAGTGGTTGCCGGACTGAACAGCGGAACGTCGTGGCGGTGCGCACTTATGGTGAGAAATTCCGCGCGCGGCAGCGGCGAAAAATTTGCGCCCTGATGATGCTGGTTGACCGCGTCATAGCATTCCGATTCGGCGCCGATCAGTGCGGCGAAATAGACTTCAAGTTCCTGCGGGTCGACGCGCAACTCGCCAAACGGGTCATGCGCGTCAAGCGGTTTCCAGAACATCGCCGGATCCCAGTCGTGGTATTGAATTGCCGGGTTCTGGAACCAGTCCTTCAGTTTCATTTCCAGGTGAGTCATGGCAGTCTCCTTAAACGGGAAAGAAATACCAATATAGACCCTGTCAGGCATAGACGCGAGTCAGCAGCGGCAGTTCGTGACGGCGCGCATTGGCCGCCAGAAAATCGCCGCGCAGCATGTAATCGCCGCGCACCTGTGATTCGGCATTGAGCGCTGCCATGCACTCGGAAGGTTCGCCAATCAGCGTGGCCAACAGCACCTCCAGCTCGCGCGGCTCCACTTTCAGCGTGCCGAACGGATGACGCGCGTCGATTTCTTTCCAGAACAGGCGCGGTTCCCAGTTATGGGCTTGGACGGCGGGTTCCTGATACCAGCGGATGAGTTTTTCTTCGAGCAGGCTCATTTGTATTTCCAGTAAAATCGGGGGAAATCCCGAAGAACCGATTATATGCCGAGGAAGCCATGCGCTACTGGTTAATGAAATCCGAGCCGTCCGATGTAAGTATTGATGACCTCGCCGCGCTGCCCGGGCAGGCGGTGGCCTGGTATGGTGTGCGCAATTATCAGGCGCGCAATTTCATGCGCGACCAGATGCGGGCAGGGGACAAGGTGCTGTTCTACCATTCCAGCTGTGCGGAGCCGGGCATCGCCGGACTGGCCGAAGTCAGCCGCCTGGCTTATCCGGATGAAACGCAGTTCGACCCGGAGAATAAATATTATGACCCCAAGGCGACGCGGGAAACGCCGCGCTGGTTCAATGTGGATGTCAGGCTGGTGAAAAAAACCCGGCTGATGCCGCTCAAGGAAATCCGTGAAGCGCCGGCGCTCGCCCACATGCGCATCCTGCAAAAGGGTAACCGGCTGTCGATTACGCCGGTGGATCCCAGGGAATACGATTTCATCGTTAGTCAGTTGTAGCGCACAGGGTGTCCGGAAAATGGCAACGCCGCGCCTGTTCCATTACTGGTCATCCATGCCCGCGCAGCGGGTGCGTCTGGCGCTGGCTTACAAAGGCGTCGATCATGAGCTGGTGGCGCTCGGCCATGACGACGACGCAATTTTTTTCGAACTGGGCATTGCCCATGCCGATCTGGTGTTATGTCTGGCGGACGGCAGTCTGCATACGGATTCACTGGCCGTATTGCGCCAACTGGATGGCTGGGTTGGGGGCAGGCCGATTTTTGACGGCCTGGTTGAACCGGCCGTCTGGCAGGCGCTGCTGGATTGGCGGCAATCGGTCGAGCATCTGCTGGCCAGGCTGTATGCGCCAGTGGCACCGGCGTTTGCCGATATTGGCGGCGCCCCGGCGATACAGGCGGCGTATAAAGCGCAAATCGAGCACCGCTTTGGCATGAGTGTGGAAGCGTTGTCCAATGATCGCTACGATGGTTTCAGCCAGTTTGCAGCGCAGTCCCGGCTGGCCGAGCTGGCGCGGCATTTGGGCCGGCAGCGCTTTTATGCCGGGGGCGTGCTCAGCGCGTGCGATCTGCTGCTGGCGTGCGACCTGTTTCCGCTACAATTGCTGGACGGCATGACCATGCCGCTGGACCTGATGTACTACATCGAACGCGTCGCGCAGGCTTGCGGTGCAAGCCTGCGCGACGGCCTTATCATGCAGCATTAAGGAGTTAACCATGACGTTTATCGAACTTTTGACCTACGTAGGCAGCCATTCCAAATACGACATCATGGATGGCGATGCGATGGCCACTCTGGAGGCGGCACGCAACGGTTCGCATAAAAACCCGGTGGCAGGCAAAGTCATCGCCGACATGTACCAGAATAGCGGCCTGGCCACACCGGCGGACGCCATCGAGCGCGCCCAGGCCATCAAGACGCTGGGGCCGATCCGGCTGTTCTACATGAAAGACGACGCGCCGGTGGAGGGTTTCCGCATGGTGGAGGACATCGTGCACAAGATTGACGGCGCGTTCAACGAAGAAGCCATGCGCCAGAAGGCGCAAATCTAGGCACCGGCGTGACTCTTTATCTTCCGCACTACCTCGCGCTGGGGCTGGTATCGGGCTTTGTGGCGGGCTTGCTGGGTGTGGGCGGCGGGCTGCTGATGGTGCCGGTGCTGGTGTTTATTTTCACCGCCGAGGGATTCCCCGCGGATCGCGTGTTGCTGTTTGCGCTGGCCACCTCGCTGGCGATCATCGCCTTCACTTCGCTCTCCAGCGTGCGTGCGCATCATGCGCACGGGGCGGTCAACTGGACTGCGCTGCGCCGCATCAGTCCGGGGATTGTGACCGGCACGCTGTTCGGCGCCTGGCTTGCCACCTTGTTGCCCGCCACGTTTCTCAAGTATTTCTTCGTCGCGTTCCTGTTTTACGCAGCCACCCAGATGCTGCTCAACATCAAGCCGCACGCCCATCGCGGCTTGCCTGGCAGCGCCGCGATGTTTGCCGTGGGCAATGTGATCGGCGTGGTGTCGAGCTGGGTGGGCATCGGCGGCGGTACCTTGTCGGTGCCGTTTCTGCTGTGGTGCAACGCCAAAATGCACGAAGCCATCGGTACTTCCGCGGCGATCGGTTTTCCCATCGCGCTGGCCGGCACGCTGGGATACATCCTGTCCGGCTGGAACGCCACGGCCATGCCCGCCCATAGCCTGGGCTATGTCTACCTGCCGGCACTGGTGCTGGTGGCGCTGGCGAGTATTTTTACCGCGCCGCTGGGCGCGCGCGCCGCGCACAAACTGCCCGTCGCGACGCTGAAGAAAATTTTCGCCGTATTGCTCTATAGTCTGGGTATCAAGATGGTTTTGAGCTTGACCTGATTCCAACCGCAGCGAGGTGAAATATGAAATCCATGCGCACATTGTGGATGATTGTGTTGTTAGTGATGACCGGCAGCGCCTTTGCTGCGGATTATGCACGCGAGAAAAAGTGGGCGGACGAGGTTGTACCAGGTGTGGTGGTGGGCGATCCGGTGTATCTGGAGCAGGCAAACGGACACAAGTTTTTGACGCTCTACACTCAGGTTAAGGACGCCAAGGCAGCGCTGGTGATCGTACATGGTCTGGGTATCCATCCAGACTGGGGTTTGATCGGCGTATTGCGCAGTCAGTTGCCTGATCATGGCTATACCACGCTGTCGGTGCAGATGCCGGTACTGGGCAGCGCCGCCAAAGCGACGGCCTACCCAGCCACTTTCCCCGAAGCGGCGCAACGCCTGCGACTGGCCGTGGGTTTTCTCAAGGCCAAGGGTTATAGCAAAATCGGCATTGTTTCGCACAGCATGGGATCGCGCATGAGCTACGCGTATCTCTCCGCCAAGCCCGACTCCGCAGTCAAGGCATGGGTAGCGATCGGCATGCCGAGCCGCGCCGATTACCGCAAGGTCAACATGCCGGTGCTCGACTTGTACGGCCAGAACGACCTGCCGGAAGTGCTGAACAGCGCGGCTGCGCGCAAAGCTGCGCTGAGGGGTAAGCCGGACTCAGAACAGATGCAGGTAGCGCGCGCCGACCATTTTTTCACCGATATGGATACACAGCTGGTGGATATCGTGGCGACCTACCTGAACAAGCAGTTCAAGTAGTCAGGCGCGCTACCGCTTCGCGGTATTTCTCGGCGGTTTTCGCCGCCACTTCAACCGGTAATGCTGGCGCGGGCGCCTGCTTGTTCCAGCCGGAGGCCTCCAGCCAGTCGCGCACGAACTGCTTGTCGTAGCTGGGCGGATTGCTGCCGGGCTGGTACTGGTCGGCCGGCCAGAAGCGGGAAGAATCCGGGGTGAGCACTTCGTCGATCAGATACAGCTTGCCTGCTGCATCCACCCCAAACTCGAACTTGGTGTCGGCGATGATGATACCGCGGGTAAGCGCATACTCAGCCGCCTGGGTATACAGGGCGATGCTGGCGTCACGCACCTGGGCGGCGATGTCGGCACCCAGCAGTTGTTCGGCGCGGGCGAAATCGATGTTTTCGTCGTGCGCGCCCATCTCCGCCTTGGTGGAGGGAGTGAAAATCGGCTGCGGCAGCTTGCCCGCCTGTTGCAATCCGGCGGGCAGCGCGATGCCGCACACGCTGCCGCGGGTCTGGTATTCCTTCCAGCCCGAACCCACCAGATAACCGCGCACAATGGCTTCCACCGGCAGCGGTTGCAGGCGCTTCACCACCATGGCGCGGCCTGCCACCTGATCGCGCTCGTTTTCCGTCACCACCGATTCCGGCGTATCGCGAGTCAGATGATTGGGGATGATGTGCCCCAACTTGCCGAACCAGAAATGCGAAATTTCCGTCAACACCGCGCCCTTGCCCGGGATCGGCGTGGGCAGTACCACGTCGAAGGCGGACAGGCGGTCGCTGGCGACGATCAGCAGGCGTTGGTCGTCCACCGCGTAAACATCGCGCACCTTGCCGCGCGACAGCAGTTGCAGGGAGGGAATGGCGGATTCGAGCAGCGGCGTGGTCATGGCGGTAGCAATCGTGGCAAAGGCTCCATTATACCGTTCAGTCCTGATACAGGCTGCTGTGCTGATAAGCCGCCCGGATGTGGCGCAGCCCCACCAGCAGCATGGCGGAGATGGGTAGTGCCAGCAGCACGCCGAAAAACCCGAACACTTCGCCGAACGCCAGCAGCGCAAAAATCACCATCACCGGATGCAGGCCGATGCGTTCGCCGACCAGGCGCGGCACCACCACATAGCCCTCCACCAGCTGGCCGATGCCGAATACCACCCACACCGGAATCATTCCCTCCAGGCTGGAGAACTGCACCAGTCCGGCCAGCGTGGCCAGCGCCATGCCCGAGATCGCGCCCATGTACGGCACGAACACCAGTAGTCCCGCCAGTATGCCGATCGGCAGGGCGTAATCCAGCCCGGCAATCCACAATCCGGTGGTGTAGAACACTGCCATGATGAGCATGACCGAGAGCTGGCCGCGCAAGAATTCCGACAACACCGCATCAATCTCCGTGGCCAGTTCGCGCACTTTGGCGTGCCAGCGGCGCGGCACCAGCCCGTCCGCCCAGTCAATCATCACATCCCAGTCGCGCAGCAGATAAAAAAACACCACGGGTATCAGCACCAGGTTGGCGACCAGGCTGACGATGCCCAGCGTGCCGGTTTTCAGCCATCCTGCGGCGCTGCCCGCGGCGCTCCCCGCACCTTGCAGATGCTCAGACAGAAGCTGCTTGAGTCCGGCGGCATCCGGCAAGGTAACGCCGAGATGCTCCTGCAACCAGGGCGTAGCGCTGTTTTGCAGCCAGTCCACGTATTTCGGCAGGCTGGCAAGGAAGTGGCTGGTCTCGGTTTGTATCATCGGCACCAGGATCAGGGCCAGCAGGAAAAAAACCAGCCCCAGCGCGATGATCACAATGCCTGCCGCCGCCCCGCGCGGCAGTTTCAGGCGCTCCAGCCGATCCGCCAGCGGATGGCAGATATAGGCCAGAATCGCCGCCAGCAGGAATGGCGTAAGAATGGGGGAGAGCAGATACAGCAGCCCGCCCGTGACGAGCACGGCGGCGAGTATCCAGGCAAAGTCGCGGTTCGGTTGGGTAGCGTTCATTTGCGGTAAAATAGCATGAATTTTCCAATCAAAACGCGAGCCCGCCGTGACTTCTCCCAACAAACCTTCCCTTTCCTATCGTGACGCAGGCGTGGACATTGACGCTGGCGACGCCCTGGTAGACCGCATCAAACCCTGGGCAAAACGCACCATGCGCCCGGAAGTGCTGGGCGGCATCGGCGGCTTCGGTGCGCTCATGGGCCTGCCCGCCAAATACAAAAATCCGGTACTGGTGTCCGGCACCGACGGCGTCGGCACCAAGCTCAAACTCGCCTTCATGCTGAACCGGCATGACACCGTCGGCATCGATCTGGTCGGCATGAGCGTCAACGACATCCTGGTGCAGGGCGCCGAGCCGCTGTTCTTCCTCGACTACTTCGCCTGCGGCAAGCTCGACGTGGACGTGGCGGAACAGGTCATCAAGGGCATTGCCCAAGGCTGCGAGCAGGCCGGTTGTGCGCTGATCGGCGGCGAGACCGCGGAAATGCCGGGCATGTACCCGGCCGGCGAATACGACCTGGCGGGCTTCGCCGTGGGCGTGGTGGAACGCGAAGCGATCATCGACGGCAGCACCATCCGTCCCGGCGACGCAGTGCTCGGGCTGGCCTCCAGCGGCGCCCACTCCAACGGCTACTCGCTGATCCGCAAAATCCTCGAAGTCAGCGGCGCCGACGTGAATGCCGATTTCCATGGCCGTCCCTTGGGCGACGTGCTGATGACCCCCACCCGCATCTACGTCAAGCCGCTGCTGGCCTTGATGCAGGCCCTGCCGGTCAAAGGCATGGCGCACATCACCGGCGGCGGACTGACCGGCAACGTGCCGCGCATCTTGCCCGAACACCTGATGGCGGATATCGACGTCCAGTCGTGGGACATGCCGCCGCTATTCCACTGGATGCAGAAACACGGCGGCGTGGCGGACAGCGAGATGCACCGTACCTTCAACTGCGGTATCGGCATGGTGGTGGTGGTGGCCGCTGAACATGCCGAGGCGGCGATGCAGAACCTGGCTACGGCGGGGGAGACGGTTTACCGGATTGGGGAGATCCGCGCGCGTGGCGAGGGCGAGGCGCAGACGGTGGTGCGGGTTTGGTTTTGATATGGCGAATACTCAGGCGGCGACACAAAGTTAGGCTATACGGAAGGGCTGAATTCCGCACGTACTACATGATAGTTTGAGGGGGTGTGCGAATGGCTAGAAGAAAAAGAAAAGAATCTGGACTCGATCTGCTTATCGCCGCTCCTTGGCAGATTTCCGCAATTTTAGCCTTCATAATATTAGCTGGAACACGCTGGATTTTTCCTTCCATGGTAGAGGGAAATCAAGTCCTCGGTTCCTTCATGATCGCGTTAAAACCTTTCGGCTATTTCGTAGCAACTGTCTTTGGTCTTATTGCATGCATAAACTATTTTCGCCATAGAAAGAATTTTTCTTCTTCTCAAAACGTACCACTCATGCACCATGCTAAATCAAAGGTGGCGTTTGTCGATGTAAACAAATCCGATGATCGTGTTGCAAAAGTTTGGGAGGAATCCTCTGACCGACCCCCTTTCAGGCAGCCAGAATCAAAACCAGAAGAATGGTCCCTTCCCCTGTTGAAGCAACTGGAATGGAAGCGCTTTGAAGAATTATGCGCAGCTTTTTATCGTGAGGTAGGGCTTCGTGCAGAAACGATTAGATGCGGTGCTGACGGGGGAGTGGATGCCAAACTTTTTAGAGGTGATGCTGCGGAGCCTGAATCAATCATTCAGTGCAAGGCATGGAATTTCCGGCCTGTCGGGGTTAAGCCCGTTCGGGAGTTGTTTGGTGTTATGGCCCATCAAAAAGTAGGCCGTGGCATCTTTATGACAACCAGTACCTATACGAAAGAAGCTATAGAGTTTGCTAAAGAAAATCCTATTTTTCTTATTGATGGGGAAAAGTTCTTCAGCATGCTTGGTAAGCTTTCAAGCGGAGCTCAACGAAAATTGCTCTCCGTGGCTACGGATGGCGACTACTTAACACCAACTTGCCCATCTTGTGGAACTAAGATGGTTGGGCGGAATGGGCCAAAAGGAAATTTCTGGGGATGTCTAAATTACCCGAGGTGTAAGCAAACTTTTATTATGCGGGAGATTCCTGCTTGAGATAGCGGTCAACACGGTCAAGATCAATGGTGTCAGGTCACGCCTTTTGCCTTGTCAGCCGTACCTGTAAAAGACAAGATATGGTTCAATGCTGCTATTGAGCGGTCAACCCACCCGACATGGCCTGAACATGCCGTGTACCAAACTTCGCCGGGGTCGCCCGGCAGCGCATGCCAGGGTCCATGCCAGGGTCCATGCCAGGGTCAGATACCGCCTTGCATTAGCACATGCCAATGAGCTAAAGGGGGCGAGTGTTGTGATATTCAAAAAAAGTTGGCGCGCTTATTCGACGTGTATCGCTTGAACATGGTTTGCCGGGGGTAGCCCGGCAGCTAGTTACCTTTTCTTGTTTGGCCAAGAAAAGGTAACCCAAAAGAAGGCCACCCCACTGCGCCGTCCCTTCGGGATACCTTCGTCGGAACCGCTCAGACGGGGCTGCGCAACTCGCCCTGGCAGCTTGCACAAACCGCAAGCTGCTGCGGAGCTCGAGCAGTGCTCGCCTACACCTCCCGCCTGACCGGCTCAGACGAAGCGGCGCAGAAGGGGATTCCGGGCTGTGCTGCCTAAGCTAACTCTCCCAACAGCCGCTCCATCATCCCCTCCGCCTGCCGCGCATAGCTGCCGCCGAACAGATTGGCGTGGTTGAGGATGTGGTACAGGTTGTAGAGATTTTTACGTACCGCATAGCCTGCATCGAGCGGCCACGCTGTACGGTAGGCGGCATGGAAATCCGCCGGGAAGCCGCCAAACAGTTCGGTCATGGCGAGGTCGGTTTCGCGGTCGCCGTAGTAGACGGCAGGGTCGAAGATGACGGGTTCGCCCGCTTGCGTATAGCCGTAGTTGCCGCTCCACAGGTCGCCGTGTAGCAGCGAGGGTTGCGGCTGGTAGCCGTCGAACAGGCCTGCCAGATTGCCCATCAGGCGTTCGCCGCGGGTTTTCAGGCTGCCGCCGAAACCGTTGCGCGCGGCCAGTTCGAGCTGAAATCCCAGACGTTGGTCGCGCCAGAAGTCTGGCCAGTTGTCCATCCAGGTATTGTGCTGCGGAGTGGCGCCGATGGTGTTGTCGGACGCGAAGCCGAAGCGCGGCGCGCTGATCCGGTGCAGCGCGGCGAGTTGTTGTCCGAGTCGTGCGGCGCTGCCGCGGCCGTCCAGGTCCAGCCATTCCAGCACCAGGAATGCTTCATTGCCCGCCACACCGCTGGTGAGGGGGCGCGGCACGCGCAGGGTGCGGCTGGCCGCGAGTGCCGCGAGACCGGATGCTTCCGCTTCGAACATGTGCAGTTTGGCTGCGTTGTTGGTTTTAACGAAATAACGCGTTGTGTCGCTCTCGATGCACCAGGTGGCGTTGATGCAGCCGCCGCCGACCGGAGTGGTGCGCTGGATAGAAAATGCTGCGCCGGTGGCGGTCTGGATGCCTTGTGCTACGCTTTGCCACAGGCTCATTGGCTTGGGCTTTTGGTCAGCGCCAGGTCGGGCTGGATATCAAAAACCAGTTCGGCATGCGCGAGACGCAGCGCGGCTTCGGCTGCTGCGGGGGTGGCAGCGCGGCTGAAGATGAAGCCGAGGTAGCTGGCGCCTTCCGGGGCGGGCGCGATGCGCTGGCCGGGGGCAGCGGTAATGCGGATGTCTTCGATGTGCGGCACCTCGCGTGCGGCTTCCAGCCCAGCCACGCTTTGGTAAATGCCGCGCGCGGGCACCGGGATCATCATTACGCCGCTGGCGTCGCTGTTCTCCGGCTGGGTAATCGGCAGCCCCAGCGCATGGCGCAGGATGAGCTCTTCCAGCGTCATGCCCAGGCGCCAGCGCAGCATGCGCCCGCACAGGCCGCCGATGGAACGCGCGGCGATTTCGAGCAGCCACACGTCGGCGTCGTTCAGGCGCATTTCGGCGTGAATAGGTCCGCTTGTCAGCCCGGCGGCGGCGCAGGCGCGTTGCACACTGTCGGCGATGGTCTGTTGGCGATCTGCGGGCAGCCGCGATGGGGTGACATAAATGGTTTCTTCGAAATACGGGCCGTCCAGCGGGTCGGGCTTGTCGAACAGCGCCAGTACGCGCAGCTGGCCGTTTTCCAGCAGGCCTTCGAGGGCGTGTTCGCTGCCGGGGATGAAGCTTTCGACGACCAGCCCCAATTCGCTGGCGTCGCGGTCGGCGATAAACTGGATACGGCTGACCCGGCGCACTTGATGCAAAAAGCCTTCAGCATCATCGGCACGAATCACGCCCCGGCTGGCGGATAACCGGCGTGCCTTGACCACTACCGGGTAGCGCAACTGCGCAGCGAGTGCACGCGCTTCCGCTTCGCTGGCGATGCAGTGAAATGCCGGACAGTTGAGGTCGTTTTGCTGCAACATCTGGCGGAAGGCGAGCTTGTCGCGGGTAGGGCGCACCGCCTCCGATGCGTTGCCGGGCAGGCCGAGTTTTTCGCGCAGCACGGCGGCCAGCTCGACGCCTGCATCATCCACCGCCAGCACCGCATCCACGCCTCGCCCCAGCGACGCCAGCAGTTGCGCAGCGGCGGCTTCGGGCTGGTCGAAATGCAATGACAGGATGGGACTCAGGCCGCGTTGCGGGGCGAGCTGGTGGCAGTGGTCGGCGGCACTGACCACTTCCACGCCCAGGCGCTGTGCGGCGTCGAGAAAATCCTGATTGCGGTAACTGGCGATGGGGAGCAGCAGCAGGACGCGCGGCATGGCTTAAAACGATTGCAATTGCTGGTCGGTGGGTTCGGCGCAGCAGTACCAGGGCTCGGACAGATGCGCGATGGTCTCGCCGAAGTCGGCACGTTCCAGCGTCGGCGCGGGCAGCCCTGCGGCGTCATGCGCGAGCTGCCAGATGGCGCGGAAAACTTCGCTGCGCGGCGCGTTTTCCATCTGCATCGCGGCGGTCATGACTTGCTGTTGCAGGGCATCCACGCGCGGGTCGGCGTGACGCCAGGGGTAGCCCAGCAACGTTGGGTCGAAAGCTTCGAGCCGGTCACTGAAGCCGGGCAGTTGCAGCAGATAGGAACCCTGCGGCACCAGCAGACGGATGGCGAGTTGCACCGGCGGTACCGCTTGCACCAGTTTCAGGCGCAGCAGTTCGCCGAGCAGGTCGATATAGCCGGTCAGCGTGGTCCACGGGTTGAACGGCACGAAGGTGGGCGCAAGGAAAATGCCGTTCGCGCGGCACAGGTCGAGCGCGCGTTCGAAGCCGGCGCGGGTGTGGTTTTTGTCCAGACACTCAAGCACGGCATCGTCCACCGACTCCACCGCACTGGTGATGAACAGGCAGCCAGCGTCGCGCAGCCCGGGCAGCAGGCCGGCGTGGTCGAGCAGGTGCTGGATCTTGATGGTGGCGTCGAAACTGAGGTTGGGAAAACGCTGGTGCATGGCCTCCAGCACGCGCAGCGCATGGGTGGGGCCGTTGAAAAAATCCGGGTCGCCGAAGGAGATGTGTTGCGCGCCCGCTACCACCTGCTGTTCGATGTCGGCCAGCACCACATCCACCTGTACCGTGCGGAACTTGCCCCGATACACCGGCACCACCGGGCAATGCCGGCACAGGTGCTTGCAGCCGCGCGTGGTCTCGGCAAAGCCGACGACTTTGTTGCCGCCGTCGGGCAGGTTGAGGTGGGCGTAGCGGGTGAGTTTTGGCAATCCGCTGCGGTCCGGCGGCAGAAATTTTACTTGCGCGAGCCGTACCATCGGCGTGCTTTGCACGCTGATATCGCCATCGCGCAAACGTTCCGCCAGCGCCACCAGGGCCGGCTCGGATTCGCCGCCGAGCAGGGTGTGTACGCCCAGTCCGCGCAACAGGTCGGCGTTCATCGGCGCATACAGGCCATACATGGCGAGGTGCGCGCTGGGTGCCAGTTCGCGGATTTTCGGCAATGCGGCGATGGCGATGCGGGTGGCGGTGTGCATGCCCAGGTGGATGGCCACCAGCCCGGCGTCGCGCAGGGTGTCGGGTTCCAGCTTTTGCAGCGTCAGATCGAGGCAGGCGACCTCGCACCCGGTGGCCTTCAACAGCGCGGCGGGGGCGGCCAGGTTGAAGGACTGGCGGCCAAGCTCGTAGGGGTTGATCAGTACAACTTTGAAGGGCGCGTCGGTTGTGCCGGTTTCGCCCCAGTCTACGGCGAAATAATCGTTCACGGTTATTTGGTCTTGGGACGCTCGTCAAAACCGGCTATGGGCTCGCGTGACGCGCCCGCAGCGGACATATTTTGCAGATAGCGTTCCCACAGCGCGTCCTGATTTTTACCCAGTTCGTAGAGGTAATCCCAGGAAAAAATGCCGGTGTCGTGGCCGTCCGAAAAAATGGGCTGCACGGCATAACTGCCGACCGGCTCGATGCCGGTGATTTCGACATTCAGCTTGCCCACCTGCAGCACCTCCTGGCCGTGGCCGTGCCCGCGCACCTCGGCGGAGGGCGAATACACGCGCAGGAATTCATAGGGTAAATGGAAGCGGCTGCCGTCGTTGAAGGCGATTTCCATCACCCGCGATTTCTGGTGCAGCTTGATTTCAGTCGGTTGGGGGGTGTTTTTGTCCAGTCCTGCCATGTGAACTCCGCCGGATGGGAATGCAAGGGGTGGTGCGCCCAGCAGGATTCGAACCTGCGACCCTTGGCTTCGGAAACCAATACTCTATCCATCTGAGCTATGGGCGCGAGAGCTGGCAAGAATAGCGATTTTCGCACCCAGCGTCTATATCAGGTGCTTTTGCCAAGCCGGCTTTGCCGCTATAATCCGCGCTTTAAACTTTTTCCCGCCAAGTTAAGGAAGCAAGCATGAGCGATGATCACGCCAAGATGACCAAAACAACGCCGCAACAATTTTTTGTTGCGCTATGGGCGGGGATGTTTGCGCCCATTATTGCCATTGCACTCATACTCGGCCTGATAGCCAAGATCGAGGGCAGCCATGGCGAGAAAGATTCGCTTGCATACAATGAGAAGGCTACCCTGGCGCGCATCAAGCCGGTAGGCGAACTGAACATCGTCGACGCCAGCGCCCCGCGCGTGGAAAAAGAAGGCAAGCAGGTATTTGACGAAGTGTGTACCGCTTGCCACACGCCGGGCGCACTGGGTGCGCCCAAGTTCGGCAACAAGGCTGACTGGGCGCCACGCATCAAGCAAGGTTACGACACGCTGATTTCGCATGCGGAGCAAGGTATCCGCCAGATGCCGCCACGCGGCGGCAACCCGGATCTGTCCGATATCGAGATTGCTCGTGCAGTTGCCTATATGGCGGATGCTGCCGGAGCCAAATTTACACCGCCTGCTGCTCCGGCCGCCCCTGCAGCAGCTGCACCCGGTGCCGCACCTGCACCAGGCGCCGCTCCGGCAACCGGAGCTGCCGCCCCTGCCGCAGGTGCAGCTGCAACTGCAGCCCCGGCGCCAGCTGCCCCTGCCGCCAAACCGGCAGCGGCCAAGTAATCGCCAGGCCGCCGCGTGATGGTCAAGCATTCACACGGCGGCTGACTTGTCTGGCACCGCACTCATGCACAAGAACTGCCCCGCGTGCGGAAGCGCCAAGCTGCGCAGCGCATCTGTTCACACAGGGGATACGCTGGCGCAGCGTCTAATCTGTACGCCGCTGCGCTGTCGCGAATGTCGCGAGCGCTTCTGGGTTTACAGTCCGCTCAAAATCGTCTTTTTTGTTCTGCTGCTGGGGACGGCGTTTTGGGTGGTGCGTGCCCAGCTGAATCCTGCACCGGCATCCGATACAAGCAACCTTGCTGTCGCTGATCGGCAGCTCTCCATGCTGTCGGCCCGGGCGCTCAAGGGCGATGCGGATGCGCAACTCCAGCTTGGCAAGATGTACGCCAATGGCGAAGGCGTGATTGTCGACGTGACCAAGGCTGCCAAGTGGTTTGAAATGGCCGCGCATCAGGGCAATTCCGAAGCGCAGTTCCTGTATGCCACCGCACTGCTGGATGGTCGCGGCATGGTGCAGGATTATCAGGCAGCCCTGAAATGGATCGAGATCCCGGCCAGCCGCGGCAACCCCGAAGCGCAATACCGGCTGGGCCAGATGTATCGTTTTGGCATCGGCACGCCGGTGGACAAGGTCAAGGCGTATATGTGGTTCAATCTGGCTGCCGCGCAGGGCATGGACGACGCGGCCAACGCGCGTGAAAGCGTGGTGGGGCAGCTGAAGCCGGAGCAGATCGTGCAGGCGCAGGCAGATGCACGCCATATCGACGAGCAGATGCATCACAAAGAAGCGGGCGCCGACAGGCGCGTGGCTACTTCGCCGCCAGCATCGCCTTGAGTTGCGCCAGACGCGCGTTGCCCTGCTGGCGCTGCTCCGCCGGATCGGCGTCCTGCCCGGTCTTGCGCACATCTTCCTGGGAAATTTCGCTGATAAAGCGTGACGGCTCGCAGCTCTGAAATTCCCCGGCGCGCTTGCGCTTCTTGCAAAAACTGATGGTCAGCGAGCGCTCGGCACGGGTAATGGCGACGTACATCAGGCGCCGTTCTTCCTCCAGCGTGCCGTTCTCCACTGCCTCGCGGTGCGGCAGGATGTCTTCCTCCGCGCCGACCAGGAACACATGGCCGAATTCCAGTCCCTTGGCGGCGTGGATGGTGGACATGTGCACCGCATCGACCTCGGCGTCGTCGCGGTTTTCCAGCAGCGTGATGAGGGCGATGGTCTGGGTCAACGCGATCACATCCTTGCCGTCCTCCTCGCCTTTCTTGCCCAGCCAGCCGACGAATTCCTGCACGTTATCCCACTTGCTCTGTGCGCTGCGGGTTTCCTCGCTGTCGAACAGATAGGTTTCGTAATCGATTGCCTTCAACAGATCAGCCATGATCTCGGCGGCGGGGGTCTTGCGCACGCGGAATTCCAGCGCGTTGATGAAATTGCAGAACTCGATCAAAGGTTCCAGCTGGCGTGTCGGGAGCCGGCTCTGGAAGCCCGCCTCGAAGGCCGCTTCGAACAGGCTGACATGGCGCTGGCCGGCGTATTCGCCGAGCTTTTCCAGCGTCGCCGCACCCACCCCGCGCTTGGGCGTGGTCACCGCGCGGATGAAGGCCGGATCGTCGTCGCTGTTGGCCAGCAGACGCATGTAAGCGGTGATGTCCTTGATCTCGGCTTTCTCGAAAAACGACTGCCCACCGGACATCACATATGGCACTTTTTCATTGCGCAGGAATTGCTCGAACGCCCGTGCCTGGTAGTTGCCCCGATACAGAATGGCGTAGTCGCCGTAGCGCGTGCGGTGCTCGAACTTGTGCGCCAGCATGCGCATCACCACGTTTTGCGCTTCTTCTTCCTCGTCCTTGGCGGCCATCACGTGCAGCGGGTCGCCGTGGCCGTGCTCGCTCCACAGCTGTTTGTCGTAGAGCCGCGTGTTGTTGGCGATGACGCTGTTCGCGGCGCGCAGGATGCGTATCGTGGAGCGGTAGTTCTGGGTAAGCTGGATAACTTTCAGGCGCGGGAAATCCTCGTGCAGCTGGTGCAGGTTTTTCACGTCCGCGCCGCGCCAGCCGTAGATGGCCTGGTCGTCGTCGCCTACCGCGGTAAAGGCGCCGGACACGCCGGTGAGCAACTTGACGATCTGATACTGGCAGGCGTTGGTGTCCTGGTATTCGTCCATCAGCAGGTAGCGCAGTTTTTTGCGCCATTTTTCCAGCACCTCGGCGTCGCTCGCGAACAATTCGGCGGGCAGACGGATCAGATCGTCGAAATCCATCGCCTGGTAGGCCTTGAGGGTGTCCTGATAGCGCAGATAAACCTTGGCGTAGGTGGCGTCGATGTCGGTTGCGGCGGTGTCCAGTGCGGCAGCGGGCGAAACCAGCGCATTTTTCCACGCCGAGATGCGCCATTGCGCGCGGCGGATTTCCTGCTTGTCGGTAGTTTTCAGTATCTCGTTTACAATCTGCATCGCATCCGCGGAATCGAGGATCGAAAACTGCGGCTTGTAGCCGAGCCGCCCCGCTTCCTGGCGCATGATCTGTACGCCGAGTGCGTGGAAGGTGCATACCGTCAATCCCTTGGCGGGCTTGCCCTGCAGCAGCTTGGACACGCGCTCCTGCATTTCGCGTGCGGCCTTGTTGGTGAAGGTGATGGCGGCGATATGCTGCGGCGCGTAACCGCATTCTTCGATGAGATAGACGATTTTCTGGGTGATGACGCGGGTCTTGCCCGAGCCGGCACCGGCCAGCACCAGCAGCGGGCCATCCAGGTATTTGACCGCTTCGCGCTGGGGGGGATTGAGATGGGACAGCATGGAAAATCACAACAGAACAGGCCGGCAATTCTAACATGAGCACCTACGCCATCGGCGATTTGCAGGGCTGTTTTCAGGCCTTGCAGTTATTGCTGGACAAGATCCGCTTCGACCCCGCGCATGACCACATCTGGCTGGTGGGCGACCTGGTCAACCGCGGCGCCGATTCGCTGGCGGTGCTGCGCTGGGCGCGCGCCATGGGGGACGGCGTGACCGCGGTGCTGGGCAACCATGACCTGCACTTGCTGGCAGTCGCGGAGAATTTTGTAAAGCCGCATCGCAACGACACGCTGGGCGGCATCCTCACTGCGCCGGATCGCGACGAACTGCTCACCTGGCTGCGCCACCGGCCACTGGCGCACGCCGCGGAAGGATATTTTATGGTGCATGCCGGGCTGTTGCCGCAGTGGACGACGGCGCAGGCACTGGTGCTCGCCGCCGAGGTGCAGGAGCGCCTGCACGCGCCCAATTACCGGGGGTTTCTGGCGCACATGTACGGCAACCACCCGGATCGCTGGGACGAGAATATTCGGGGGATTGACCGCTTGCGTCTGATCACCAATGCCATGACCCGGTTGCGTTTTTGCACGCCGGACGGGACGATGGAATTCAAGACCAAGGGCAGCCCGAAGCAGCCGCCGCCGGGTTGTCTGCCGTGGTTTCAGGTGCCGGGGCGGGCCAGCGCCGGCAGCCCCATCGTATTCGGCCATTGGTCGGCGCTGGGGCTGCGCGTGGAATCCGACTGCATGGCGCTGGATACCGGCTGCCTGTGGGGTGGCCGCCTCACTGCGCTGCGCCTTGAGGATCGTCAGGTGTTTCAGGTGGAATGCTCGGGACTGGCAGGCATAACACACTGGCAATAGCCGTTTCGGCCTGCAGCGCCAGTGCCCGTCGGGGCTGGTGCCCGCCTGCGATGCACGGACAAAAAGTCAGCTCGGCGACGATGCTGCGTGCCGCCGTGATGCGCAGGATGGAATCCGCAAAGTTCATCTCGCCTACCCAGATCGGTGCCGGATGCGCGCGGTCCGCCTGATCAACATAGCGAATCGCCACCGGACACAGGCGTGCGCCGTCAGCGCAGGCCGCCTGCAACAGCGCGGGCTTGAACGGATTGAGCGCGGTGCCGTCGCCGGTGGTGGACTCGGGAAACAGACCTACATTCTCCCCCGCGCGTAATAACCGAGTGAAAGCGGCGCTAATTCTGCCCACATCCTGGCGCCGCTCGCGTTCGATAAACAACGTGCCGGATTGTGCCGCCAGCCAGCCCAGCACCGGCCAGCGGCGCACCTCGGACTTGGCGACAAAATGCGCCGGGCAGCGCGTCAACAGCAGAAATGGATCCAGCCAGGACAGATGGTTGGCGGCAAACATCACGCCGCCGCCTGCCTCCGGCGGGGTGCCGGACACACGCAAACGGATGCCCAGGGTGGCGAGCAGGGTGCGCGACCAGCGCATCGTCAATGCCTGACGACGCGCGCGGCTTGCCCACGGGAATATTCCGGCCAGTATCAGCAGCCCCACCAACACCAGTACAACGACGCCGCCCAGGCGCAACACACGCAGCATTACTCCGTCCCCACCAAGCGAAAATCCAATTGTGCCCGGAGCGGTGCGCGTGCGCAGCCTTATTTGCTCATGAAGCGGCGTGCATACAGCTGGTTCATCTGTTTAATGGACAGCAGCAGCATCAGATCGGCGGTATTGAAATCCGCGTCCCATGCCGGTTCTCCGCATACATAAGCGCCCACCCGCAGATACGCGTTGATGAGCGGCGGGGTGGTCACCTGGCGGCTGCCATCAAGCTGGTCGAGCGCCAGGGGATTGCGCGGGTACACGTGCCATTCCACCGGTGCCAGGCGGGTTTGCGCCAGTGTGTTGTACAGGCTGGCCGCAGTATGGCCGCCATCATTCATGCTCACGCTGGCGCAGCCAATCAGGTAGCTGTAATCGCGCGTGCGCAGATAATCCGCCAGCCCCGACCACAGCAGCGTGATGACGGCACCGCCGCGGTAATCCGGGTGCACGCAGGAGCGGCCGATCTCGACCATGCCCGGGCGCAAGTGTGCCAGGCGCGTGAAGTCGAACTCCTGCTCGGAATAATAACCGCCGATCTGCTTGGCGCGATGCGGCGCCAGGATGCGGTAAGTGCCGATCACCTCCCCGCTGCTGTTGTCGCGCACCAGCAGGTGGTCGCAATAGGCGTCGAAAATATCCTCATCCAGCCCGGCCTCGCGCGATGCCAGCTGCGCACCCATTTCTTCGGCAAATACCTTGTAGCGCAGGCGCTGGGCTTCGCGCACTTCGCCGATATCGCGTGCCAGCGATACGCCGAGACGCGGTTTGCTGCGGGTTTGTGCATGGATTTGTGGGTCAAGCATGCTGTGCGCTCCATTGTGGTGTCAATGGAATGCACAATAAGCAGCGCACGTGACGCTGAAATTACGTCTGAATGAAAATTCGGTTACGCGGGAGATGACAAAAAACCCGGCAAGCCGGGTTTTTTAACGGGCGCTGAACCTGCTCAGCGGGCAACGCGCGTGACGCCGTTGCCACTCAGCACACGCACGCGGTCTCCCACGCGGATGTCTTCGTCGTCGGCCTGGGTGACGGCAAGAGTGCGGCCGGAATCCAGCCTGACAGTGATTTCCAGGCCATTTTGACGGGTGACGCCCTCCTCTATCGCCGACCCCGCCAAACCACCTGCCACTGCACCCACGACCGCGCCTACCAGGCTGCCCCTGCCACCGCCGAGTTCGCTGCCGGCAACGCCGCCGACGACGGCACCGGCGCCAGTGCCGATCGGCGTTTTGGTGCCTTCGATTTTGACGTTGCGTACAGCCACCACCACGCCCATGTGCACCTCCTGCGCAGTTCGGGCCTGGCTGCGGCTGTAATCCGAGCTGCCCAGACCGCCCGCGCAACCGCCCAGGCTGAAGGCAATAGCCAATCCCAATAGCAAGGGTTTGAGTACGTTCATGATGATGCCCCCGTGTGCATAGGATGAAGAATTCATGTCACAAAGACAGTCATGGCAAGGCTTGGTTCAAAACGCATATCAGTTTAAAGCATAGCCAAACTGCGTCTTGAACAGGAGGTCGATGTCAGCGCGGTTGTGCGTATGGTTCTGCGCACCCTGCTGCGCAATCTTGAGTGCGCCCATCAGGCTGGCGAGCCGCCCGGTAGTGGCCCAGTCCATGCCGTTTTCAATGCCGTACAGCAGCCCGGCGCGATAGGCGTCGCCACAGCCGGTGGGGTCGACCACGGCTGCCGGCCTGGCGCACGGGATGTCGATGACCTGACCGTCGGCGTAGATGCTGGAGCCCTGCTCGCCCTTGGTGACGATGAGCGCGCGCACCTGGGTAGCGAGTTGATCCAGCGTCTGTTCAGTGCGGCTTTGCAGCAGCTCGGCTTCGTAGTCGTTGAGGGTGACGTAATCGGCCAACTCGACAAAATGCGTCAACTCTTCACCATTGAACATGGGCATGCCTTGACCCGGATCGAAGATGAATGGAATCTGCGCCGCGTGAAACTGCTCAGCGTGCTGCAACATGCCATCGCGGCCATCCGGCGAGACGATGCCGATGCTCACCCCGTTGGCAGCGCCGACTTGATTGAGGTGCGAGAAATTCATCGCGCCGGGGTGGAACGCGGTGATCTGGTTATCCGACAGATCGGTGGTGATGAATGCCTGTGCGGTGAAGCTGCCGGGTACCTGGCGGATATGTGTCTGGGCAATGCCGAGCTTGTCGAGACGCGCCGCATACGGCGCGAAATCATCGCCGCAGGTTGCCATGATTTGCGGGTCGCCACCGAGCAGTTTGAGGTTGTAGGCAATGTTACCCGCGCAGCCGCCGTACTCGCGGCGCAACTCCGGCACCAGAAACGACACGTTCAGAATGTGGATTTTTTCCGGAAGGATGTGGTGCTTGAAGTGATCCTGAAACACCATGATGGAATCGTAGGCGAGCGAGCCGCAAATCAGAGCAGACATTGTGTGATCCATAGGAATGAAATTATCGGCGGATTATAACAGCGCGAACCAGCCCGGCTTTCATCAAAAGTTCACCCGGATTTAACCGCACTGTCGCAAGCGCGCCTTAGCCTGTAGCGTATGAAGAAGGCCTTGCGCGTATTGTTGTGGAGCATCCCGCTGTTGTGCCAGTCACACGATGCGCTGGCGTGGGGACTGTATACCCACGTATTTTTTGCGCAGTGGCTGGTGTGGGGGGTGTCACTGCTCGACCCCAGGTTGCGCCGTGCTGCATTGCGCTATCCCAAGCTGGTCATGGCCGGGGCGTGTCTACCCGATCTGGCGCTGGTGGGCAAACACGCGGGCACCCAGGCTTTCGACAATACGCATGACTGGGACGGCGCCCTGCGCATGATGCGCGAGGCGGATAGCGATGTGCGGCGTGCGCTGGCGCTGGGTTACCAGAGCCATCTGCTGGTGGATGTGATTGCCCACCACCATTTTGTTCCCGCCCATGAACATCTGTGGCTGAACCTGCCGGTGCTTACTCACGCGGCCTCGGAGTGGGCAATGGACGCACATATCCAGCCCCATTTGCTGGCGACGCCTGCCAACCTGCTGCGCGATGGCGAGGACGAAATCGGCCAGCATATTGCCCGGCATTTTGCGGTGGAAACGGCAACGGCACGGCGTGCGCTGAAACTGCTGACGCGTGCCGACGGTGTATTGCGCGGCAGCCGCCTGCCGCAATTGCTGTATCAGGGCGCGGCACGGCTGGATAGGCGCCTGCCACGGCGCTTCGATTATTTCGTGGCACAAACCACGCGCAGGCTGGGTGAAATCAATCAGATAGCCGAAGGGTTCAGCCCGCTCGCCGATGCCAACGGCGGCTGTCCGGATGCCGCCCGGGACCGCCTGGCCTATTTCACCATCGGGCAAATCCGCCGCGGTCAGCCGTTGCCGGGCGATTGCTTTTACAGCATCAGCGAAGCCATGGCCACCATACCGCCCAGTGCAATGCCAGCCAGTACATCGGTCGGGTAGTGCAGCCCTAAAATCAGGCGCGAGACGGCAACCAGCGCGGTAAATGGCAATACCAGCCAGATCAGACCCGGGTAGTAATGCACCGCTACCAGGCTGAATGCCACCGCATGCAGGGTGTGACCGGAGGGGAAGCTGAACCGGTCGAGCGGTGCGGTCAGGCACAAAATATCGCCAAACTGCTGGAATGGGCGCGGACGCAAAGTCTTGCCCTTCAGCCATTTGTAGAGCAGTGTCGCGACCAGGCCGGCACCCACCATGTTGAGCACGGCAGGTATCGCTGCATAGCCATCCCAGGCCAGCAGCGCCAGCATCAGCGTGTACCAGAATACCCCGTTGCCCAGACGGCTGATCAGCCGGAACGCACCGACCACCCCTCGAAACCGCCGCGCCCGGTTGAAGCGCGCGGCCAGCGGCGCCTCCCACTCACCGAGTGTTTGCCAGTGCCAGTTGAGTCGTATCATCGCGCTCCTCCTTTTCCACGATTGCGTATAACACCTGCTCAAAACGGTCGTGAATGCTGTCCCAGCTCATTTTCTGGGCGGTATGGCGCGCTGCCTGCGCCATGCGCTGTGCCAGCGCGGGATCAGCCGCCAGGCGCGCCGCCTGAGCAATAAAGGCCTCTGCGTCATCATAGGCGGCCAGCGCCCCGCTCTCGTTGTGGCTGATCAGATCCTCTGCCGCTGCATAGTTGTACGCCACCACCGCGAGGCCGCTGGCCATGGCCTCGATGGTCACGTTGCCAAAGGTTTCGGTCAGGCTGGGAAACAGGAACACCTCCGCCGACGCATAGTGGCGCGACAAGTCCACGCCGCTGCGCATCCCGCAAAATACCGCCTGCGGATATGCGGCCTGCAACGTTGCCCGATCCGGACCGTCACCCACCAGTACCAGGCGTGTACGTGGATTGCACTTGTGCATCGCGGCAAAGGCGGCGAATACCAGCTTCAGATTTTTTTCCGGTGCGAGGCGGCCGACATACAACACCACCTGGGTGGTCTCATCCACTCCCCAGCTGGCGCGCAGGCTGGTATCGCGGTGCGCCGGCGAAAACAGCTCGGTATCCACGCCGCGCGCCACCACCTCCAGGTTGCCATAGCCATGCACCTGCAATTCGCGCCGGATACCTTCGGTGGGCACCAGCGTCACGCATGACTTGTTATGGAATTTGCGCAGATACGCCAGAATGGGGCGGCGCAGCCAGCCGATGCCATAGTGCTGGCTGTAGCTGTGGAAATTGGTATGGAAATCCGTGCTCACCGGGATGCGCAGCTTGTTGGCTGCCGCCAGCGCCGACCAGCCCAGCGGCCCTTCGGTGGCGATATGCACCAGATCGGGCCGTTTCACGCTCCACAGCCGGGTCAGCGCTGATTTGGCAGGCAAGCCCATTTTCAGTCCGGCGTAACTTGGAATCGCCATGCCGGGTTTGAGCACTTCTTCCAGGCTGACGCTGGAGGTGGGCAGGTCACGCGCACTCTGGCGCGGGCGTACCAGCTGAATCTGGTGACCGCGTTGCTGCAGATCCGCCACCTGCCGGCCCAGCGTCATCGCCACGCCATTTATTTCCGGCGGATAGGTCTCCGTTACCAATGCAATCCGCAATGGTGCCGGGCGAGTAGAAAGTGTCTGTAGTAGCAAATCGCCGTTATCCATAACGCCAGTTTCGCGGTTAATGGCGACAATTTTGTGACGGTAATTTGAAGATTTGGCGTATGCGTCCGATGACTGCCGGGCGCGTCAGGGGGCAGGGGCGGAAGATGCCTAGGGAGAGCGGATTCGAAGCCCGGATGTTTCAGTAACCGGGCACTTATTTTTTGCTCAAATCCTCGCGCTTTTGCAGATAGGCTTCGCGCGTCAGATCCCCACGCGCATAAGCTTCATCCAGAATATCCAGCGCGGTCCGGCGCGTTTCTTCCCTGGGGCGCGTGCCGGGTTCCCGATTGCTGAACAGGTATTTGGCGAGAGCGAACAATAGCAGGAGAGGTATCAGCCCGATGAACGCCATCCATAACCAGCCGAAAATCATCCAGCCGCCGCCATTACCGAACATCCAGCCTCCATGATCCCATCCATACATGTCGTGCTCCTTTCAACAGGCTGCTGCAGTTGGTGTTGCATGGCTTACGCCTTGAGACCGTCGCGCACCCGTTCCAAGCGGGTACGTGCTTCGGCGGCGACTGCCTGTACTTCCGGATTGCTGACCAGCTTTGCCATGATGCCGGGATCGAGAAATGCGACGGTGATTTTCCCGTCAGCTTCTTCCCGCACCACCACATTGCAGGGCAGCAGCAGGCCGATGTCGGCTTCCGCATCGATGGCGCGATTGGCCAGCGGCGGGTTGCACGCGCCGAGAATGCGGTAAGGACGTTTGTCGAGATTGAGCTTGGCCTTCAGCGTGGCCTTGACGTCGATGTCGGTGAGCACGCCGAAGCCTTCCTGCTTCAGTCCTTCGATGGTTTTTTCTACTGCGGCGTCAAACGGCATGTCGAGCTGGATGCTGAAACCATACATGATGCGATCTCCTAAAAGGTATTGATTCAATAATCATGAAGTATAGCCAGAATTAATCACCGGCATGCGTATGAGTGTCTGGAGCGGGCATGGTTGCATCATCCATCGGGCCCATGTCTTCATCCGGCGGCGCCCTGGCGACAATCTCCTTGTACTGCGCAGGCGTCATGCCAGGCAGTTTTTGCAGGAAGGCAACCATGCTCCAGATCGTCGCGTCGTCGTGGCTCATGCCCCACGCCGGCATCGCGCTCATCTTGAGGCCGTGCTTGATCACCCAGAACGCTTCGCGCGCATCCACGCTAGCCGCGCTCAGATTGGGGGGGAGAGGATACAGGCCGGGACGCAGCTCGGAATCCTTCATCCCGGGTGCCAGATGGCAGCTGGTGCACATTGCGGCGTACTGGCCGGCGCCCTTCAGGATCAGTTGCGGGTCATTGAGATTGGGCGGCACAGTGATCGCAGCGGCATGTTGCCCGACTGAACGTTCGCGCGTGGCCTGCATCAGGGTGTAGGTAATTTTCCAGTGCGGGCTATCGGCGCCGGCGTTGTATATGCCCGACCAGACGAATATGCCGGCGCCCAGCGCGAGCACCAGCAATGTTGCCAGCACGGTTATTGCAGTTTTCATGAGGCGCTCTTTAAAAGGTGGGGTGGTGGTGTCCGGCTGCGCAGCGCACGTGGAAAGCAGGAAAAATAGGGGGATGCTGTTTGCATTGAGGTTTCCGGCAATCGGTTGCTAAACCAATACAATCAACCAGATGGCTGCCACATTGATCAAGGCAATCAATACCGCCGCGCTACCCATGTCCTTGGCGCGCTTGATGAGGTGGTGGTTTTCCAGCGAGATGCGGTCAACCGCGGCTTCAACCGCTGAATTCAGCAGTTCGACGATGAGCACCAGCAGCACCGAGGCGATCATCAGCGCACGGCCAATGGCCCCCGGTTCCAGGTACAGCGCCAGCGGGATGAGGATGATTGCCAGGAGTACTTCCTGGCGGAACGCGTCTTCGTGCTTGACCGCGGCCTTGAGCCCGTCGAGCGAGTAAAAAAACGCATTGAACACGCGCTTGGCGCCGGTTTTTCCTTTGAAAGGGGATTCTTGCATGGGGCCTGCCTCAAGCGAAAAGCGCCAGCCTAATGAAAACGCGGACAGGGCGCTACCGTGTCTGCGTAAATTTCTCTGTAAAAACAAATCCAGCCACAGAGTTCACAGCGGGCACAGAGAAAAACCGGCGTATCGGGGCTGCGCCCCTGTCTGTCTCTGAGTCCTCTGTGGCAAACGCTTTTCGAATTAATGCTTCCAGACAAGATCCAGCTCGCGTGCGGCTTTCACGTCATCCAGACGGCGTACCGGCTGGGTATGCGGCGCGCCCTTGACCAGTTCCGGATTGCTGCGTGCTTCCGCCAGGATGGATTTCATGGCTTCGATGAAACCGTCCAGGGTTTCTTTGGATTCGGTTTCGGTCGGCTCGATCAGCAGGCACTCCGGCACCAGCAGCGGAAAGTAGGTGGTGGGGGCATGGTAGCCATAGTCGAGCAGGCGCTTGGCGAAGTCCATTGCGCTCACGCCGGTTTCGTCCTTGAGTTTTTTCAGGGTGACGATGAACTCGTGACTGGCGCGGCGTGTGGGAAAGGCAATGTCGAATCCGGCTTTTTTCAGCTCGGCCAGCAGGTAGTTGGCATTGAGCGTGGCGAATTCCGCCACCCGATGCATGCCTTCCGCACCCAGCATGCGCGCGTAGATGTAGGCGCGCAGCAGCACCCCGGCATTGCCGTTGTTGGCGCTCATGCGGCCGATGGATTGCGGGATGTCGGCTTCCACCAGCAGGCGGTAGGCACCCTTGTCCTGGGCGACGACCGGGACCGGCATGAACGGCAGCAGACGTTCGGCGACACCCACCGGGCCGGCACCGGGGCCGCCGCCGCCGTGCGGGGTGGAGAAGGTCTTGTGCAGGTTCATGTGGATCACGTCGAAGCCCATGTCGCCGGGTTTGACGCGCCCCAGAATGGCGTTGAGGTTGGCGCCGTCGTAATACAGCAGACCGCCGGCATCGTGCACGATTTTCTGGATGTCCTGGATTTTTTTCTCGAACACACCCAGGGTCGACGGATTGGTGAGCATTAGTCCGGCGGTGTGCGGGCCGACGGCGGCACGCAACGCTTCCAGATCGACGTCGCCTTCGCGGTCGGTGGGGATTTCCCGTACCGTGTAGCCGCACATCACTGCAGTGGCGGGATTGGTGCCGTGCGCGGCGTTGGGGACGATGATCTCGCGGCGAGCGTGGTCGTTGCGCGCATCGTGGTAGGCGCGGATCATCGCCACGCCGGCGAATTCGCCCTGGGCACCGGCCATCGGCGCCATCGACACGCCGGCCATGCCGGTGACGTCTTTCAGCATTTCCTGCAGTTCATACATCGAGGCGAGGAAACCCTGCCCAGTTTCGGCCGGGGCATGCGGATGACGCGCCAGGAATTGCGGCAGCATCGCCAGCGAGTTGCAGGCGCGCGGGTTGTATTTCATGGTGCATGAACCCAGCGGGTAGAACTGGGTGTCAATCGAGAAATTCTTCTGCGACAGGCGCGTGTAATGGCGCACCACGTCCATTTCGGAGGCTTCGGGTAGCCTGGGCGTATCTTCGCGCAGCAAATGCGCGGGTAAATCGCTCACGTCGGCGGCGTGTTCCGGCATCTGCGCGTGCGCGGCACGGCCCGGGCGGGAGTGTTCGAATATCAGCATGGTCTAGCCTATTTTATACTTGATAAAAAACCGCCTGCGCCACAGAGGTCACAGAGAACGCGGAGGAAAATCCCGGTATTCCCTGTGGCCTCGTGGTTAAGGGGCTTTATTGCAAAACCGCCAAAGCGGCGCCGTAGTCGGGTTCGTTCTTGATTTCCGGCACCAGCTGGGCGTGGATGACTTTGTTGGCTTCATCCAGCACCACCACTGCGCGCGCGGTGACGCCAGCCAGCGGACCATCGGTGATTTTCACGCCGTAGGCCTGCATGAAGTCGCCACTGCGCAGGGTGGACAGGGTCACCACGTTGTCCAGCCCCTCGGTGCTGCAAAAGCGCCCTTGCGCGAACGGCAGATCGGCGGAGATTACCAGCACCACGGCATTGGCCAGGCTGCCTGCCTTGGCATTGAATTTGCGCGTGGACTCCGCGCATGTCGGGGTGTCCAGCGAGGGCACGATATTCAGTACTTTGCGCTTGCCGGCAAACTCGGCCAGGCCGACATCGGCCAAGTCCTTGTTGGTCAGCTTGAAATCGGGCGCGGTGTCGCCGACTTTGGGGAAGTTGCCTGCCACTTGGATGGGGGTGCCGCCCAGGGTTACTGTACTCATGGTGGTGTCTCCTTGGTGGGGTGATAGTTCAGGATTTGTACGCGCAGGGTGGGCCTTCGCGTCGTTTGGACAGTATGCGCGCCAATTGTTGCGCGTATTGATCGAGGTCGGCAGCGGTTTTGGTTTCGGTCGCGCAAACCAGGATGGCGTTGCCGAGTTCCGGGTAGTGTCCACTCAAATCATAGCCACCCAGGATGCCCTGTGCCTGCAAGGCGCGCAGCACTTCACCCGCGGGCGCGTCGATGCGGATCACGGCTTCGTGGAAGCAGTGCGCGTTAAATACGCGCTTCACGCCGGCAATGGCGGTCAGCTTCTCCAGCAGGGCGCGGGTATTGGCATGGCTGGTAGCGGCGACGCGTCTCAGGCCTTCCGGCCCGAGCAGGCTCATGTAGATGGTGGAGGCGGTGACGACCAGGCCCTGATTGGTGCAGATGTTGGAGGTGGCCTTGGAGCGGCGGATGTGCTGTTCGCGCGCCTGCAGGGTCAGTGTAAAGCCCTGTTTGCCGTCCAGATCCACGGTACGGCCGACAATGCGGCCGGGCATCTGCCGCACCAGTTCCTGGCGGCAGGTCATGAAGCCGTAGTACGGCCCGCCGCTGGACAGCGGTGCGCCCAGCGGCTGGCCTTCGCCTACCGCGATGTCAGCGCCTTGGGTGCCCCATTGGCCGGGGGCTTTGAGTAACGCCAGCGAGGTCGGGTTGACCAGCGCAATGACGCGGCCGCCATGGGCATGTGCCCAGTCGGTGAGCGTGTCCACGTCCTCCAGTGCGCCGAAGAAATTGGGCTGCGGCACCACCAGCGCGGCGAAGTCGCCCATATCCGCAGTCGGCACCGGGGTGGTGCCGGTGGCCGGGTCGTAGTCCAGCTCGACGATTTCGATTTGCTGGTTTTTGACGATGCCGCGCACCACCGCGCGATACACCGGGGACACCGTCCTGGGCATCAGCACACGTGCGGCGCCCTTGTGCGCGCGCACCGCCATCAGCACCGCTTCCGCCAGGCCGGAACCGCCGTCGTAGAGCGAGGCATTGGACACGTCCACCCCGGTCAGCGAGGCCATCATGGTCTGGTATTCGTAAATCAGTTGCAGCGTGCCCTGCGAGGCTTCAGCCTGGTACGGCGTGTAAGCCGAATAGAACTCGCCGCGCGTGGTGATCTGCCACACCGCCGCCGGAATATGGTGCTCGTAGGCGCCGGCACCGATGAAGTTGAGATAGCGGCCGTCGGCCTCGGCGCGTTCCTGCATCAGACGGCTGACTTCCATCTCGCTCAGCGCGGCGGGCACCTTGGTGAGCTTGCCGCTGCGCAGTGCTTCAGGGATTTCGTCGAACAGTGCGTCGATGGAGGGCGCGCCGATCGCGGCCAGCATGGCCTGGATGTCGTTTTCAGTGTGCGGGATGAAGGGCATGACGTGTCCTGTTGATTCAGTTTAATGCGCTTCCGATTCCACCAGCGCCTGATAGGCGGCAGCGTCGAGCAGGTTGTCGAGATCGGCGGCATTATCCGGCTTGAGGGTGAACATCCAGGCGGCGTGGGCGTCCTTGTTGATTTGCTCCGGGGCGGCTTCGACTTCGGCGTTGGCGGCAACCACCTCACCGGCGATGGGCGCATACACGTCGGACGCGGCCTTCACCGATTCCACCACCGCGCACTCTTCACCGGCGTTGAGCTTGCGGCCCACCGCAGGGATTTCCACAAACACCATGTCACCCAGCAAGTCCTGGGCGTGATCGGTGATACCTACAGTTACCGTGCCGTCGGCATTGAGTTTGGCCCACTCGTGGGACTTGGTGTATTTCAGGTCGGCGGGGATGTTCATTGTGTTCTCCTGGAGGGGTGTCGAATTTTCAAACCAAAGCCTTGCCGTTACGGGCGAAGGGGTAGCTTACTACCTTCGCCTTGAGTTTCCTGTCGCGGATTTCCACTTCCACTTCCGCACCTGGGGCGATGCCCAGCGGGATGCGTGCCAGCGCGATGGATTGCTGCAGCGTGGGCGAGAAGGTGCCGCTGGTGATTTCGCCTGCACCGTGTTTGGTATGGACGGGCTGGTGAGCGCGCAGCACGCCCTTGTCCAGCAGTACCAGGCCGACCAGCTGTTGATTAATGTCGCGCGCCTGCAGTGCGGCCTTGCCGATGAAATCGCGCCCGCTGTGCAGGTCAACCGTCCACGCCAGGCCGGACTCCAGCGGATTGGTGGTTTCATCCATGTCCTGACCGTACAGGTTCATGCCCGCTTCCAGGCGCAGCGTGTCGCGCGCGCCCAGACCAATCGGTTTGACGCCCAGTGTGGCGAGCAGGTGCCAGAAAGCCTCGGCCTCGGCCGCCGGCAGGATCACCTCGAAGCCGTCCTCGCCGGTGTAGCCGGTGCGGGCGATGAAGTATTGCCGGAATTCAACTGCGTTAAACGCTTTCATCGCCTCGGTCACGGCTTGCGCGCCAGGTATTGCCGCCCACACGCGGGCACGGGCGTTGGGTCCCTGCACCGCGATCATGGCAAGGTCGCGGCGCGGGGTGATGGTCAGTTCCTGGCCCTGCGCCTGTTTCTGCATCCACGCTACGTCTTTTTCTGCGGTGCCGGCGTTGACCACGATGCGGAACCAGTCTTCCGTCATGAAATAAATGATCAGGTCGTCAATCACCCCGCCTTCCGGGTTCAGCATGCATGAATACAGGGCCTTGCCCAACACCTTGAGCTTGTCCACGTTGTTGGCGACCAGATTACGCAGAAAGCCGCGCACATTGGCGCCTTTTACATCCACGACCAGCATGTGGCAGACGTCGAACATGCCGGCGTCGGTGCGCACCTGGTGGTGTTCCTCAATCTGCGAGCCGTAGTTTACCGGCATGTCCCAGCCGCCGAAATCCACCATTTTTGCGCCCATGGCGCGGTGCGCGGCGTTGAGCGGGGTTTGTTTAAGCATGTTTATCTTTCGTTAATCCTGTCTGAATTGTTTGTGCCTGAATTTCCTCGGCGTAATAGCTGCTGCGCACCAAAGGGCCGGCCTTGACCCAGGCAAAGCCCAGCGTGCGCGCAGCGTTTTCATACTCGGCAAACACGTCGGGATGGATGTATTCCACCACCGGCAGATTGTCCAGTGACGGACGCAGGTATTGCCCCAGCGACACCCGCATCACGCCGGCGTCGCGTAAATCCTGCAGCACTGCCATCACTTCTGCGCGGGTTTCGCCCAGCCCCAGCATCAGCGCGGACTTGGCCTCCACGCCGGGTTGCTGCGCGGCCTTGTCCAGCAAGCTGAGCGAACGCGCGTATTGGGAACCCTTTCGCGCCGTTTTATACAGGCGCGGCACGGTTTCCACGTTGTGCCCCCACACCAGGTCGCGGCGGGCGCCTGCAGGCAGGCTCGCCAAGGTGCCGGTGATGGTGGCGACAGCCTCATCCTGGCACGCACGGAAATCCGGGGTCAGGTATTCCACGCCGATCCGTGCGTCGCGCACGCGCAGTTGTTTCAGGGTATCGGCAAAAATCCCGGCGCCGCCATCGGACAGGTCATCGCGGTTGACTGAGGTGAGCACGATGTATTGCAGATGCAATGCCATCACCGCCTCCGCCACGCGGCGCGGCTCGTCGGCGTCGAACCAGGCGGGCTTGCCGGTTTTCACCGAGCAAAAGCCGCAGGCACGGGTGCAGGTATCGCCCAGTAGCATGAAAGTGGCGGTGCCGCGGCTCCAGCATTCGCCGCGGTTGGGGCAGCGCGCTTCCTCGCATACGGTGTGCAGGCGGTTGCCATGCACCGCTTCGCCGGTTTTGCCGTAGAGGGCATCGTTGCCAAGGTTCTGGCGGATCCAGATCGGCATGCGCGCGGCATTGGGAACGCGTGCAGGCTGGATGGTGAGGGTGTCTGGTGTCATGGGCTCGGCAAATAAATAAAGGGGTGGCGACCGAGCGCAATAAAGCGCGGATTCAATCGTCACCCCCCTGTCCTGTTTACCTGAGAGATTGCGGCGTTGGTTAAACGCCGTGTGCCCCTTCGGTGGGCGCTGGCCGTGTGTTTTGGCGCGCCGCTCTCCAGAGTGTCCTGGCCCGGATATCGCATACGGTGATGTGTGTGCAATATCCGGGCATCTACCTGCGGTTCGGGAGCCTGAGCGGTTCTGGGTGAATTACGCCTTCGGCGGCGCGACGTGCGCGCACTCTCCCGCAGGGATTGCGGACGAGGGCGCACTATACCGCATTCGGCAGGTTGCGAACAACCGCAGCGAAGCCAGGTGTTGGCGTAAAGGAGGCGTGTCCTCTTTCTCATCTGGGCACACACGGCGAAGCAAGCATTGATAATATGTAGCTAGAACATCAAAACTGCCTTGCGCCTTGCACGCAACCTTTAGGAGCACAATGATGAGCAAAACCGTGACCACTTGCTACGATGTCGCCGAGCACCTCCGCACCTCGGAGGAAATGGCCGCCTATCTGGAGGCTTGTCTCGACGAGGCCAACGGCGACGCTGCGTTCATCGCCAAAGCACTGGGTGATATTGCCCGCGCCAAGGGCATGTCACAGGTCGCACGCGATGCAGGTCTGTCGCGTGAAAGTCTTTACAAGGCGCTCTCCGGCGAGCGTAGCCCCGACTTCGACACTATTCTCAAGGTTGTGGGAGCGCTGGGGCTGAAGCTGCATGCCGAAGCAGCTCATGGTTGACTCGAAGAATCCATCGATTCTTACCCATGAGTCCTTCCGGAAAGCTCGGCAACACCGGATCAGTTTGGGGCGACGATTAGACAGCCCGCGCAAGACGTAATGCAGGGTGCCAATAGGCGAAGCGCATTGCACCGGATGTTTTCTTTCGGCGCGATAACAATTGTGCCCGCTGTGCTGGGCAGTTCATGAAGCAGGCGCTTCATTGTGTTTTGATAATCTAAGGAAGATCCATGAAAAAAATCGACCATCTCTGCCGCAATCATTCTCGGTTTGCTGGCGCCAGATTCCCGGCATACGTCATGACCGAACTGGAGGCCAAGCAACTGGCAACGGTTGCTTTCCAGGGCAATACTGTGGATTTGACACAATTACTGTTCGGCTCAGGATTTTTCAAAAGGCGCTTTATGATCTTGGCGATACTTTATTCGTTGGGTGCCTTAATGTTTTTTTCCACATCTGCATATTCTTTGGATGGGGTGTATAAATGCAAAGAATCCCATAATCGAATTGTATATTCTCAAACACCTTGCAATGGAAATTCGGAAAAAATTAAGCTATACGACAATTCAGCCGATTATTCTTCCGAAAGAAATAATGGAGTGGCACACAGCAAAGGGTATAAAGAGCTGCTTGACTATTGCAATACAGTCATGGACAAGGCAATGAGTTCTGTGAGTGAAGGTAATCCAGATAACTGGAGTTACCGACTGGGCGCTATGGCGCCAATGATGCAAGCTGCGTGTGGTCAAAATAATGGATCGTTACAAGGTTATAAAGAGAAGCGTGACTATTGCATTGCTGTTACGGCTAGGGTGAATAAAATTGTGAATGAAGGTATACCAGACAATCGAAGTTACCGGCTGCGCGTAATGGCTCCCGTTATGCAAGCTGCGTGCGGTCAGAATAGTGCTTCAGCAATGCCTCGGCCCGATATTCAGACTCCTGCGGCAAGGCCATCGGTTATTACAAACTGCGATCCTGGAGGCTGCTGGGATAATCTTGGTAATCGATACAATAAAGGTGCAGGCAATACTTACTTTAGCCCATCTGGAGCCTGCCAGGAGGGTGTAAGAATTTTTGTGTAAACGGTCATTTGGCAGGAAACTGCCAGCCTGGACGAAGGAGCTGTAATGACCGTAAGCAACGAACTGTTGGACAGCCTGCTGGCTGATTACAAGAAACCGGAAGACCTGATTGGAGCGGATGGGCTGCTCAAGCAGCTCACCAAGAAACTGGT